>Ga0194120_10000051_pt1 | contig 169177 bp, 143 predicted proteins | sample TA2MahCa65mmetaG_FD_148642 | JGI IMG/M metagenome (GOLD analysis project Ga0194120, IMG submission 148642) | Freshwater microbial communities from Lake Tanganyika, Tanzania - TA2015019 Mahale Deep Cast 65m | ecosystem: Environmental > Aquatic > Freshwater > Lake | place: Tanzania: Lake... | reverse complement strand
GGATCGCCCGTGGCACCCGCGGCGCCTTGGTGCGCGTTCTTGCGACTCGCACGACGAGCGGTGTGTGTCGGAAGTCCGTGGACGGATGCGCTCCGGGTGCCACGGGTCATCGGGCGCTTCGCCCGATGACCCGTGCGGCTGTTCGACAGCCGTCCGGACGCCGGCACGGGCGAGCCGCCGGGCGGCTCGCCCGTGGCACCCGCGGCGCCTTGGTGCGCGTTCTTGCGACTCGCACGACGAGCGGTGTGTGTCGGAAGTCCGTGGACGGATGCGCTCCGGGTGCCACGGGTCAGCGGGCGCTTCGCCCGATGACCCGTGCCGCTGTTCGACGCCCGTCCTGACGCCGGCACGGGCGAGCCGCCGGGCGGATCGCCCGTGGCACCCGCGGCGCCTTGGTGCGCGTTCTTGCGACTCGCACGACGAGCGGTGTGTGTCGGAAGTCCGTGGACGGATGCGCTCCGGGTGCCACGGGTCATCGGGCGCTTCGCCCGTGACCCGTGCGGCTGTTCGAGGCCGGTCCGGACGCCGGCACGGGCGACCGCCGGGCGGATCGCCCGTGGCACCCGCAGCGCCCGCCAGCGCCTTTGGGCGCGTTCTTCCGGCTCGCGCCATTAGTCCAGCTTGCGCGGGATGGCGGTGCTGACCATGCGGATGGTCGGCGCCGCCATGTCGCTGTGGAACGCGGCGTCCTGGAAGTCGTTGGGGTCGACGGTGAGGTCGACGGTGGCCCGGCGCAGGCGGGGCCCGACGTCGTACTCCAGCGTGAACACCACGTCCCGGACGTTGGTCAGGAGCGGGCGCTGGTCGACGCCCGTCTGCGCCCCCGCGGCGAACCGCGTCTCGACATACCAGATCTCGAAGGGGCCGGACTGGGGCGACGAGGGCGCTCGGCGCTCGATCCGGATCACCTTGAAGTTGCCCGTCCCCGCCAGGGCCGACTGGAACTCGATGAAGTTGGCGTAGACCGGGTTGACGTTCCTGTCGAGCGGGTCGTCCGGGTAGGGGCCGAAGTCGGTCCCGCTGCGGATCATCGCCATCAGGCGCTGCATGACGATGCGGGTGACGACGTTGGTGGACGCCGACTCCGTCACTTGCTTGTAGCTCTTGAACGAGGCGTCCAGGGCCGCCAGCGAAGCGGAGAGGAGCATGCCGGTGATCGCCAGGGCGACCAGCACCTCGACGAGGCTGAAGCCGCGGGCGGGCCTGGTGGATCGGACGATCATGGCTTGCCCTCTCGGTAGGTCGAGTTCAGCGGGTTGATGCCCATGGGAAGCATGATGCCGTCGGGGAGCACCATGCTGGGGTCGAAGCGCACGTTGATGCGCCCGTACCCGTGGAAGTACACCGGCACCGCGCCCCCGGGGACCGGGCTGACGCTGTGGGGCAGGTCGGCCAGCCCGTCGCCGTTGGTGTCGTACCCCACGAGGCGTTTGGGCTCGCCCGCGACCATCACCAGCGGCAGGTCGTTGGGGTTGAGCGACTCGCTGTCGCCCTCGGTGGGCCCGAAGTAGCCGAGCGTGGTGTTGAACTCGGCGGGGTTGCCGACGGGGTTGCCGCGGGCGTCGCGTAGGGGCCCCTCGCCGTACACCGGGCTGAAGGTCAGCATCAGGGCCCCGTTGATGTCCGTGTTGCCGCGGACGTCGAGCACCCCCGCCACGATGGCGCCGTTGAGCTTCACGTTCTGCGTGTCGGGGCTGTTGAAGTGCCCGATGTCCACCGAGTAGTTGGGCACCATCAGCGAGCTCTTGGCGATCTCGCCCAGGTCCTGGGGTTCGGGGTTGTAGTCCGGGTCGTCGGGGTGCTCCGGGTGCGTGGTCACGAAGCGCGTCGCCCCCGTGAACTGCAGCTTGTTGCGGACCTGCGTGTAGCCCTGGGGCGTGTCCGACACCACCGACCCCACGAACAGGCAGTCGTGGAAGCGGATGTTGTTGGAGAGCAGACGCGTGTCCGTGTACCGCTTCCCGTTCACGACCAGCGGCTCCGGCAGGGCGCTCACGTTCACGCCGCTGTTGGACGGCACGTCCGCCTTGTCCTGCGACTGCATCGCGTCGGTGGCGATGAGCAGGGGCTGGTTGGGCGGCAGGGCCGAGGGAGGCAGCATCGTCGGGTACGCCGTGCCGCCGTAGACGTTCCGCCGGACGGTGGGCATCGGCTTGCCGGTCAGCGCGTCCATCTGCATCTTCCCGTACTCGTTCCAGAGCAGGTGCGTGTTGCCCGACTGGCTCTGGATGTACGTCACGCCCACGAACGTGCAGCCGCGGAAGAGCGCATTGGTCCCCGGCGGGATCACCACGTCCTTGAACACCAGCCCCTGGTACACCGGGCGGTAGTAGTAATCCGAGTGCGACGGCGAGTTGAAGGGCACCTTCTCGAAGTACGCCGTCTGCCAGTTGTCCGGCAGCCCGTCCACCGGCGCCACGTCCCCCGCCAGCGGCTGGATCACCACCCCGGGGCGACCCGTCTGCGACTGCACCTGGTTCTGGAAACTCGCCCCATCGGCGGCGTTCCGCAGCGCCGTGTTCGACGCGCTCACGCTCGCGGGCGTGACCGCCGGCAGGCCCGTGTCCGACACGCCATACGTCTGGGCCGCGATCCCCCCGGGGCGGATCGGGCCCCGGACGCGATCGGGCACCGGGCCCTGGGCCGACTCCCACGCGCTCTTCTGCACCGAGAACCTCAGCCCGCCGTGCACCTTGCCGTACTGGTCGCGCTTGTCGATGGACCCGTCGCGCCACCCCAGGATCTGGTCGCGGTTCACGCCCCGGACGGGGTCCCGGTCGAGCATGGCCTCGTTCGGATCCCACCGCCCGTTCAGGTTGTCGTCCGACCAGCCCCACACGCCGTTGCGGTTGCGGTCCGGCGCCCCCCCGTCGATCAGCAGGGCGAGCTGGTCGTCGGCGGTGAACTCCGGCGTCAGCCCGGCGGCGGGCGTTCCCGCCGTCAGGCCCGCCGACAGCGTCAGACGGGCGTCCCCGTTGCGGTCGTAGTGGATGATGAAGATGTCGAAGTCGTCGACGTAGCCGTCGCCGGTCACGTCGAAGAACGCGGCCCCGGGCGGGCCGCCCCAGGTCGGCGCGAACTGCTGCGAGGGGATCGCGGCCCCCTCGGTCGGGTGGTTCACGCGCAGGCGGTTGTCGCCGTCGACGTCCGACGCCCGGACCGCGCCGTACAGCAGGTTCAGCTTCTGGTCGAGCACGCCGTCGAGGCCCAGGAAGTCGGATCGGGTCACGATCGGGTCGCCGTTGGTCCGCCCCACGTCCTGGTAGCGGGCCCCGAGGTCGCCCCACACCGTCACGTTCTTGCCGATCATGATGCGGTTGGAGCTCAGGATCGCGTGCCGGGCCGACTTGGCCAGGCGGAAATCCTGCATGATCGTCCGCGTCACCGGCTGCCCGGAGCGCTGGTAGTTGAAGTCCAGCCCCGTGACGATCACGCGCACGTCCGTGCCGTTGGCCAGCGGCGCGTAGGTGATCGAGAAGCACGGCGGCGGCACCGTCGCCCCCACCGTCGGCGCCTCCACCGCCACCGCCGGCGTGTACAGCCAGTTGCCCGACGCGTACACCGCGGGGTCCACGCCCGCCATGCGGTTGCCGATGGTCGGCACCGACACGCTCACCCCCGGCACCAGGTTCAGGTCCGCCGCGTGCAGGTTCGCCAGGGCCCGCACGATCCCGGTCGGCGCCGGGTTCTCGGGGGGACTGTGGGGCGGGGGCTGCACCACCACCTGCCCCGGCACCCCGCTCCCCGACCAGATCGCCTGCCCGAACGTCGGGTTGATGTTGCTCTGCGACACCACGAACCGCTGGGTCGACACCTCGAGCCGGCGCGTGGCGATCGCCAGCCCGGTCTCAGCGGCGGAGAGCGCCCGCGAGACGTGCAGGTGCGTCGCCGCCGTCCGGATGTTCCCCTTGCTGGCGATGGCCATGGCCGCCGCCAGCGACCCGAACAGCATCAGGAACATCATCGCGACGACGGACGCCACGCCGCGGCGCGACGCCGCGGGCGCCCGCCGCGCTCTGGTCCCGCGGCGCTCACCGGGTCGATTGCCTTGCGCCATCATCAACGCACTCCTTCGATCGCCACGCGCGGGATCAACACGGTCAGTCCGGAACAACCCACGTCACGCGGGTGATCTCCTCCGCCCTCAGGGCTCCGTCCAGCATGTGCTCGACGACGACGGTCACGCGCAGGGGGAACCGGTCGACCGCCCGCCCGGGGTTGCCCCCGCCCGCCGGCACGAAGAACGCCGACCCTACGCCCGCGCCGTAGTTGGTCGGATCGGCCTTCTCGACCAGCACGCGCTGCGTCCACCCCCGCAGCGGGAGGGGCCGGCCGCCCGAGCCGATCACCACGGCCCCCGACACGTCCGTCTGCGGGATCACCTCGCCGAAGGCGTTGATCGGGCCCTCGAACGTCCCCGCGGCGCCGAACACCAGCCCGGAGAAGTCGTCCACGTCGTCGAAGTCCGTGAGGTCGACCTCGCCCGTCTCGATGCCCCAGCCCCTCAGCACCGCCGACTCGCCCGACCCCGTGAAATACAGCCCGGTCACCGGGTCGTGCCGCGGCAGGCGCCGCATCATCTCCCGGATCTCGTTGGCCAGGTACGTCCCCGTCGCCGCCCGGCTCGACCAGCTGTTGTTCTGGATGAACGCCTGGTGGGCCTCGACGAACGCCAGCACCCCCACCCCGATCACCACCAGGGCGAAACTGGTCTCCAGGAGCGTGAACCCGCGCGGCGGCACCGCCCCGCGCCCCGCCCTCCGGAGTAGTCCTTCCACCGTGCGCGCCATTCCCGCCTCCAGGCCGGGTTCCCGGACCCGCCCACGCCGCGGCGGGCCCGTTCCCTCCCGCGGGCCCCATCGGCTACTTGACCAGCTGGCTCATCTTGAAGATCGGCAGGATGATCGCCATCGCGATGAACCCGACGACTGTGCCCATGATGAGGATCATGATGGGCTCGATCATGGACGTGACCGCCTTGATCGCGTCCTTGAGCTGCCTGGCGTAGAAGACCGAGATCTCGTCGAGCACCTCGCCCAGCTTACCGGACTCCTCGCCCGCCGCGATCATCTGGGCCACGGCCCGGGGCAGCAGCGTGTCCTTCGACAGCACCACCGTGATCTTCTTGCCCTGCTTCACGTTCGCGTACACCCGGCGCCACATGCCCTTGAAGAGCTGGTTGCCCGACACGTCGCCCGTGATCGCGATCGTGTCCAGCATGGGCACGCCCGCGTTGATGAGCTGGCCCATGGTCTGGAGCGACCGGCTGATGTAGAGGGCCCGGAACATCGCCCGCACCACCGGGATCGACAGCTTCGACTTGTCGAACCAGAACGACCCCACCTGCGTCCGTTTGAACGCGAAGAGCGCCCCGCCGACCAGGGCCGCCGCCCCGAGCAGCACGGGCCAGTACGCCGTCATCGTCTTGCTCACCGCCATCAGGAACTTGGTCGCCCAGGGCAGGATCTCCTCCTTGCCCTCGAACACCGTGTAGAACTTGGGGAGCACGAAGGTGAGCAGGAAGATCGTCACGCCCACCGCCAGCACGCCGATGATGCACGGGTAGATCGCCGCCCCCACCACCATCTTCCGCGTCTCGAGCTGCTGCCCGATGTACCCCGCGATGCGGTCGAGCATCTTGGCGAAGCTGCCCGACATCTCCGAGGCCTTGACCATGTTGACGTACAGCGGCCCGAAGAGCCTGGGGTGCCGCCCGATCGCCTCGGAGAACTGCTTGCCGGCCTCCACGTCGTTCTTGAGCTGGAGGATGGTCTTCTTGAACGCCGTGTGCGTCGTCTGTTCCGCGATGCCGTCCAGCGCCGACCGCAGGTTGATGCCCGCGCGGATCATCACCGCCAGCTGCGTGGTGAAGTCGAGCACGTGCTTCTGGTTGGGACGCCCGGAGTTCAGCTCGCGGAACTTGGCGATCAGCCCACCCGTGTCCAGGGCCGCCGCGATCGGCGACAGCCCGACGACGTGCATGCCCTGGTTGCGCAGCACCTGCGCCGCCGTGTGCACCGTGTCGGCGGTGATCACGCCGACCTGCACCTGGCCCCCGGACGTCTTCACCTGGTAGCGGTAGTTGGGCATGGTGACTTCTGTTCCCGACGCCCCCGCGGGCCGCGTTCCGACCGGCCCCGGGGTTCGCGCCCGCCTACGCCGCCAGCTGGCGCTCCAGCTTGTCCGGGTACGCCGCCTGGGCCACCGCGTCTTCCTTGCAGATCATCCCGTTGAAGAACAGCTCCGCGATCGACGTGTCCAGCGAGCACATCCCGATCGAGCGGCTCGTCTCGATCACGTTGGGGATCTCGAACGTCCTCGCCTCGCGGATCAGGTTCCGCACCGCGGGCGTGCACAGCAGGATCTCCACCGCGGGCACCATCCCCGCGCGGTCGATGCGGCTGAAGAGCGTCTGCGACACCACCGCCTGCAGCGTGTTCGACAGCATCGAGCGGATCTGGTTCTGCTGCCCCCCGGGGTACATGTCGATGATGCGCTCCACGGTCTGCGACGCGTTCACCGTGTGCAGCGTCGAGAGCACCAGGTGCCCCGTCTCCGCCGCGCTGATCGCCAGGGCCGTCGTCTCCAGGTCGCGCATCTCGCCCACCAGGATGATGTCCGGGTCCTGACGCAGGCAGTGCTTGAGGCCCGAGGCGAAGCTGGGCATGTCCTGCCCCAGCTCGCGCTGCTCGATCACGCACTCCTTGCTCTGGAACGTGTACTCGACCGGGTCCTCCAGCGTGATGATGTGCTTGCGGTACCGCTGGTTCATCGCGTCGATCATCGCCGCCAGCGTCGTCGACTTGCCCGACCCCGTGTCGCCCGTCACCAGCACCAGGCCCCGCGGCAGGTACGTCAGGCGCGCGATCACCTCCGGCAGGTTCAGGTTCGCCAGGGCCGGCACCTTCGTCTTGATGATGCGCATCGCCATGCCCAGCGCCCCGCGCTGCATGTGCGCGTTCACGCGGTACCGGGCCAGCCCCGCCTCCTCGTACGAGAAGTCCGCGTCCCGCTGACGCTCGAACGCCTGCACCGTCTCCGCAGACGCCATCTGCTCGAACAGCCCCCGCGCCGTCTCCTTGCTCAGCACCGGCATCTCCGCCGGCGTCATCACCTGGTGCACCCGGAACACCGGCGGCTGCCCCGCGATCAGGTGGATGTCCGACGCGTCCGCCTCGTACGCCTTCTTCAGGATCTCGCTGAGATGCATCGCCCCTCCGGGTCTGGACGCCGCGGCACCGGGCAACGGCTCACACCCCGTCATCGGCGCACGCCCGACCGCGGTTCATCCCAACCGCCGCGTCCCTTTCCAGACGTGATCGTTCCCGGGCCCGCGCCCAAGCCCCCACACCCCTACACGCCCCCCCGCCCCCGCAACCCGCACAGCCCGTCCCACCCGCACACCGCCCGCTCCTCTCGCCTCACTCCGCACTGCTCACTGTTCACGATTCACCGCCCACCCGCCCGCTCCACCGCCTCCGCCAGCACATCCGCCAGCACCCGCTGCCCCTCCGCCGTCAGGTGCACCCGCCCGTCGTAGACCCGATCCAGCCCCGCCCCTGCCATCGCCGGACCCGTCTCCACCACCGGCACCTCAAGTTCCTGCGCCGTCCGCCGCAGCAGAACCGTCCCCCGCGCCGCGCTCCCCCGCACCTCCGCGCGCTCGGCGTGCAGCACGAAGGCCACGCCAACCCCCTCCGACCGGAGCAGCCCCACCAGTTCCCGCAGCGCCGACAGGCTCGCCTCCACGTCCTCGGGCGAGAGCTCGACCGCCGGCGTTCCCCCACGCCCCAGGACCCGCGGCAGGTACCGCGTCGCCGCCTCCCACAACGCCGACACCGGCTTCCTCGTCGGCAGCTCCCCACCCAGCGGGCCGAACGTCGGCACGTCCCACGCGTCCGCGTCGTTGAGAACCACGACCGCGACGCCCGCGTCGAACCACCCGAACCGCCGCACATACGCCAGCAGGTTCGCGGGCCCCCAGCTCCCGCACGACACGTTGAGCACGCGCCGGCCCAGCCGCCCTTCGAGCAGCGCCGTCGCCAGTTCCGCGTCGTCGAGCTTCGCCCCCCCGTTGGGCACGCTGTCGCCCAGCACCAGCACCCGACGCTCGCCCTCCTGTGCCCGCTCGCCGACCTCCGCCGACCGCATGTGGAACGCGTTGTACGACACCCGATGCCCGAACCGCCGGTACACCCCCGGCCTGGGCAGGTACTCGATCTCCTGATCGGCCACGAACAGCGGCGGATCCCCCAGCCCCAGCCCCACCCGGCACGCCACCTCCCCCGCGACCACCGCGGCGACGGCGCCGACCAGAACTGGCCGCACGAGCCGCCTCACCCTTCCACTCCCGCGCCGGGCGGTTGCGCCCTCCCCTCCAAGGGAGGGAGACCGCCGCCCACCAGCCGTTCCCTGGCCTCCACCGCCAGGCGGTCGCAGCGCTCGTTGTCCGGGTGCTCGCTGTGCCCGCGGATCCAGTGGAAGCGGACCGTGTGCCGCGACGCCAGGTCGTCCAGCGCCTGCCACAGCTCCTGGTTCTTGACGGGCTTCTTGGCGGACGTCTTCCAGCCCCGCTTCTTCCAGTCGTGGATCCACTCCCTCAGCCCGTTCAGCACGTACTGCGAGTCGCTGTAGAGATCCACGATTGACGCGGACTTGAGCACCGACAGCCCCTCGATCACGGCCCGCAGCTCCATGCGGTTGTTGGTGGTCTCCGCCTCGGCGCCCGCGCGGACCATCTCCTTTCCGCTGGCGCCGTGACGGAGCAGGAAGGCCCAGCCGCCCGGCCCCGGGTTCCCCGAACAGGCCCCGTCCGTGTGCAGTTCCACGATCGGGCGTGCCGGGTCCGTCACGAGGCCCCCAGGTCGACCAGCCCGGCGTCCACCTCGTGCGACACGCAGAACCGTTCCGCCGCCCGGTCGTGGGCCGCGTGGTAGGCCCGCCCCAGCTTCTCCCAGTCGAACTCCCAACTCCGCCGATCCACCTCGTTCCGCAGGGTGATCCGCCCGCGCCGGTCGAGCCGGCAGAAGTCGATCAGGTAGGCGCACAAGTCCGCCGCTGCCTCGTGGAACCCCCGCCCGCGACGCCTCAGGACCTTGAGCCCCCAGCGGTCGTGGTCGGGGAACATCTCCATGACGTACCGCCCGAAGCCGGCCAGATCGCTCGTCACGCTCGGGATGCCCATCGCCAGGCACTCCAGGGGCGTGTACCCCCAGGGCTCGTACGCCGATGGGAACAGCCCCAGGTGGCATCCCCGGGCGAACTGGTCGTACTCGATCCCCCACAGCGGGTTGGCTGGGTTGATGAAATCCGGGTGATACACGACCTTGACGGGATCGTCCTCGGCGTTGAAGAGCCCGAGCTCGCGCAGGTGGACGAGCACCGGGTCGTGCTTGTCGTCGGCCATGACGTGGGTCACGACCGGGGGGGGGTGGGCCGAGCGCATCGCGTGCTGGGTGCGCACGTACCGCAGCGCCCAGTATTCGTCGACCTCGCTGTCCAGGCGGAGCCTCTCCCCCGCCGCGGCCCTGCGGAAGAGCCGCTCCCCGACTGATTCCGTGATCCGTGCGCACACCTCCCGCAGTTCCTCCAGCACGCCGTGCTTCTCCAGGGCCAGGGGGTGGAGGCTGCGGGTGGGTCGCCGCGAGACGATGAAGAAGACGACGGTGAGGCCCCTGGCCCAGCCGTCCCGTGCCGCCTTGAGCTCGGCGTTCAGGCGCGCCATGGTCTCCAGGCACAGGTCGAAGCCCTTGTTGCGGGGCTCGAAGCGTCCGCTGGAGAAGAGGTAGAGGGTCTTGTCCAGGTCGAAGGAGTAGCTGGGGAAGAAGTGCCCCATGACGAAGCGGTGGATGGCCTCCTTGTGCTCGGCGTGCGCACGCTGCTGGTCGTGGGCCAGGTTGTAGCGCTCGACGTTGAGCCCGTTGGGCAGCACGGCGTCGACGCTCCGCCCCAGCAGGGCGGCGCACTCCTCCGCCGTGATCGACGACACGGTCGTGAACACGTGGCTGGCGCGCGCGCAGGCTCGCTCCACCGCGTGCTGCGACCGGATCCCGAACCGGCGCGCCTCCGCCTCGTGGAAGAGGCGGGGCAGGCGCTCGTAGAAGTCGTGGTCGCTGGACGCGATGTAGCGCCCCAGCAAGGTCGCGTGCGTCGTGAATACGGTGGCGATCGGCAACTTGCGGCGAGCGAGCATCGGGATCGCCATCCCGCCCATCCACTCGTGGAAGTGCGCGACGATCGGACGCCGGGCGGGCGACGGAGCGCCCGTCGACATCGAACGCTCCCGGCAGATCGCGTCGAACACCCTCACCACGCCCTCGGCGAACGAGAGGACCTGGTCGTACAGCGGGTCGCTGGGAGGCGACTCGACGCTGTGGTCCTCCCACAGGCGGTACTTGAGCTCGTTGACACGCTGTTCGGTGAGGGCGGCGTCGATGAGCAGCACCCGGGGCTTGCCGCTCACCAGCCAGCGCCCGTGGTGGATGCTCAGCCCCTCGCTCTGGAGGATGGTCAGGGCCCGCGCCAACCAGCCCGAAACGGGCGCCGGCTCGAACTCGAGCTGGGCCTTGACCGGGTCGTACGGCCCGATGAGCAGGTAGCGGTCGCCCCAGCGCTGGACCATCGACGGGGCCTTGGAGCGGATGACCTGGTAGATCCCCCCGACCTGGTTGCACACCTCCCACGCCACCTCGAACAGCATGGACCCGATCGCCCCGCGCTCGGGCTCGTCGGTCAGCAGGTCGGTCCTCGGCGCGGCGGGGGCGGGCGCGAAGGGGTTGTCGTTCGGGCAGGACATCGGGGCACACTGTACCTTGGGGGCACGCCGCGCGGAAGGACGGGCCGAGCGCCCGACCGACCCCGCTACCATCGGCGCGTGAGCCAGACCCGCCCCGCTCCGCCCGACGCACGCGCCGACCGAAGCCCCCGGCCCGGCGTGGTCCGGATCGAGGTCCGGGCCCGGGAGGGCGTGACCGACCCGCGGGCCGACGCCGTCGTGCGCCAAGGAGCGTCGCTCGGGCAGCCCATCGCCCGCGCCTCCACGGCGCGCGTGTACCTGATCGAGGCGGCACTCACGGACGCGCAGGTCCGGCTGATCGCGGAGCGGCTGCTGGCGGCCCCGGTGGTGGAGTCCTGGACGCGGGGCGCGTCGCCAACCCGGTCCGGCGAGGCCGTGGTCGAGGTGCACCCGCTCCCCGGCGTGATGGATCCGGCCGCGCAGTCCGTGCGCGAGGCCATCCGCGACCTTCTCTCGCTCGACGCCCCGCCCGCCGTCTCCACCGGCTGGCGCTACGACGTGTCGGGGCTGACGGACGAGGGGGTCCGCCTGCTCGCCGAGCGTCAGCTGGCCAACCGCGCGGTGCAGGCGATCCACCTGGCGCCGTGGACGCCCGCGTCGTTGCCCAGGGGGACGGCGTACAGGCTCAGGCTGACGCGCTTCCCGCTGCGCGAACTCGACGACGGGGCCCTGGAGCGCCTCAGCCGCGAGGCCCACCTGTTCCTCAGCCTGCCCGAGATGCGCGCGATCCGCGACCACTACCGGTCGATCGGGCGCGAGCCCACGGACATCGAACTGGAGACGCTGGCCCAGACCTGGTCCGAGCACTGCGTGCACAAGACGCTCAAGAGCCGGGTGAGGTACAGCGAGGCGGCGAAGCGGGACAGCGAGACAAGGGGGGAGAGGGGGAGCGAGAGCGGGGGCGGAGCGGAGATCCGGTGGGAGGGGCGGCCCGGGCACGTCGTGCGGGACGACGGCACGGTCGAGATCGACAACCTCCTCAAGCGCACGGTGGCGGCGGCGACGCACGAGCTGATCGGCGACGGCGTCGACTGGACGCTCTCGGTCTTCAAGGACAACTCCGGCGTCGTCGCCTTCGACGAGCGCTGGGGCGTGTGCGTCAAGGTCGAGACCCACAACCGCCCGTCGGCGATCGAGCCCTACGGCGGGGCGGCGACGGGGATCGGCGGATGCATCCGCGACGTCATCGGCACGGGCCTGGGCGCCAAGCCCATCGCCAGCACCGACGTCTTCGTGGTCGCCGGCCCCGCCACGCCCGCCGACGAGGTGCCGCCCGGGTGCCTGCACCCGCGCCGCGTCCTCACCGAGGTCGTCGCGGGCGTGCGCGACTACGGCAACCGCATGGGCATCCCCACGATCTCGGGGGCGGTGCACTTCGACGATCGGCACGTGGGCAACCCCCTGGTCTTCTGCGGGTGCCTGGGGCTGATCCCGCGCGACCGCGTGCGCGGGCAGGCCCGCGCCGGCGACCTGATCGTCGCCCTGGGCGGTCGCACGGGACGCGACGGCATCCACGGCGCGACCTTCAGCTCCGCCGAGCTGACCGACACCCACGCCGACGAGTTCTCCCACGCCGTGCAGATCGGCAACGCGATCGAGGAGAAGCGGGTGCTGGACGCGATCCTGCGGGCCCGGGACGAGGAGCCCACGCCGCTTTACACGGCCATGACGGACTGCGGGGCGGGCGGGTTCTCGTCGGCGGTGGGCGAGATGGGCTCGGCGCTGGGGGCCCAGGTGGACCTGGAGCGGGCCCCGCTCAAGTACGCCGGTCTGTCGTACACGGAGATCTGGATCAGCGAGGCGCAGGAGCGGATGGTGCTGGCGGTGCCGCGCGACCGCCTGCCCGCGCTGGAGCGGATCTGCGCCGAGGAGGGCGTCGAGCTGGCGGTGCTGGGCACGTTCGGCACGCCCGGCCGCGAGCTGGTGCTGCGCTACGAGGGCACGGAGGTCGGTCGCTTGTCGATGGACCTGCTGCACGACGGGCTGCCCATGCCGACGAAGGAGGCGGTGTGGGGGGACGGAGTGAGACCGGGGCAAAGCGGAGCAGCGGGGCAGGGAAGCAGCGAGACCGCGAGGCCGGGAGAAGGCACGCGCGGATCGGCGTCCGGGCCCTGTCTCGCTGTCTCGCGGTCTGGCTGTTTCCCTGCCACCCCGCCTCACTCTCTCACTGACCCGCTCAAGGCTCTCCTCTCCCATCCCACCATCGCCAGCAAGCACTGGATCGTCCGGCAGTACGACCACGAAGTGCAGGGGGGGTCGGTGGTCAAGCCGCTGGTGGGGCCGGGCCGCGCGGGCGGTCGCGGGCCCAGCGACGCGTCGGTGATCGAGCCGGTGCCGGGCACGGGCCGGGGCGTCGCGGTCGGGTGCGGGCTCCAGACGGGTGTCGGCGACCCGGGGGCGGGCGGCGACCCGTACCTGATGGCCCTGGCCGCGATCGACGAGTGCGTGCGGAACCTGGTGTGCGTGGCGGCCGACCCGTCGCGGATCGCGATCCTCGACAACTTCTGCTGGCCCAGCTGCGAGCGCCCGGAGAACATGGGGGCGCTGGTGCGGGCCTGCGCCGGGTGCTACGACGGCGCCAAGGCCTACCGCACGCCCTTTGTCTCGGGGAAGGACTCGCTCAACAACCAGTTCAAGGTGACGGACCCGAAGACCGGGCGCGTGGAGCGGCTGATCGAGATCCCGCCGACGCTGCTCATCACGGGGCTGGGCATCGTGCCGGACGTGCGGCGGTGCGTCACCAGCGACGCCAAGGCGCCCGGCAACGTGCTGCTGCTGGTCGGCGAGACCACGGGCGACCTGGGCGGCTCCATGATCCAGCGACTGGCCGGGCTGGGCCCGAGCCGCGTGCCGCGGACCGATCTGAAGCAAGGGCCGTCGGCGGCGCGGGGGGTCGCGGACGCGATCCGCGCGGGGCTGGTGCGCTCCGCCCACGACTGCTCCGAGGGCGGCGTGCTCGTGGCGGTCGCGGAGATGCTCATCGGCGGGAGCACGCCCGAACGCCCGATCGGCGCCGCGATCGACCTGGCGCGGGCCCACGCCGACCCGATCGTCGCGGCGTTCGCCGAGTCCCCCAGCCGGTACGTGCTTGAGGTTTCGTCCGACGCCGCTGACCACGTGACCGCGGGCCTGGCTCGGGCGGGCGTGCCGATCGTCCGCGTCGGCGTGCTCGACGGGTCGGGTCGCCTGCGTGCCGTTGGGCTGGACGCCCCGGTCGAGGACCTGGCCCGCGCGTGGCTTGGACCGCTGGACTGGTGACGGTCCGCGCCACGACTGTGCCGCTCTGGGCGCGGTCGTGTTCTCTCCGGTTCATCCCTCGCGATGCACCGGTGCCCACTTCAACAACCGGCACGCCGAGTCTGAGCGAGTCCTCGAGCCAAGGCTCGGGTCGTCGGGCTCCGATCCGAGCGTTCGTCGCCGGGCCTCCTCGGGCCCGGCGTGGCGGGCGATGGGGGCCTCAACAGAGCACCCCACGACTGTCGGTCAGAGCCGCGGCAGTCGTGGCACGGGCAACGGTCCCACATCAGCCGGGCGGCGCGGGCGCGGGTCTGACGCGCTGGACGCGCATCGGGTCGGGGATCTCGGGCACGCCGAGCGCTCGGCGGAGCTCGTTCTGGCGGTCGACCTCGGCGGGGAGGTCCTCGACGCGCAGGTTCCGGCCCGAGCCGTCGGCCCTGATCACTTCGACGGGCCTGGGACCGAAGGGCGGGTCGCCGAGGTCGGGATCGGGGCACTTGACGATGACCCAGAGCCCCCCATCCTGCGGCTGGAGCAGGTCGACGCCGGTGTACATGAACACAAGGTCGTCGACGCGGTGGGCCGCGGCGGGGTTGGGCGTGCCCGCTCCGACCAACGCGGCCAGTTCATCGAGCCGGCGGATCCGCTCGGCGGGCGATTGCGTGCGAAGTTCGGGGAGCATGGTCGGGAACGAGCCACCCCACTGGGCGGGGCGGGTCGGATCGGGCGTGTACCCCAGCAGGGCGCGGGCAGCGTGGTCGGGGGCGACCCCGGCGTTGGCCTCGGCGTGCTGGATCAGGAGCCCGAAGGCATCGCGCGGCGGGATGGGCTGCATGAAGGACGCCGCGGCCGTGGCCTGCACCGTCGCGACCGCCTGCCGAGCCGTCCACAGCGCGACGCCGACCGTGCCGCCGATGGCGGCCAGGCCCAGCGCCGGGATCACCGCCGTGCCGACGATCGCCCTCCACACCCGGACCTTCTGGGCCTCGACGACCATCGCCGCCGCCGACCCCCACCACCACAGGATCGAGAAGGGCCAAAGGTAGAAGCCGAACCAGGGCACCGCCATGAGCACGTTGCCCGCGGAGGCGTAGAGGGTGCACTGCACGGTGCGGGCCGGGCCGGCGTGGGTCGGGCCGGTGAGACGCAGCACGCCGTGGGCCGCCAACCCCCACAGAGCCGCGATGCCCGTGAGCCCGACGACTCCAACCACGAGCCCCAGTCCGGCCCAGGCCAGCGCCCTGACCATGCCCCCGCCACGCCCCAGCCCGGGCATCAGGAACATCGCGGCGATGAGCGAGGCGCCGAGGGCCAGGAAGGCCGCGCTGGTGACGGCGCAGAATCGACCCGCGGCCGACGTACGCGAGCCCTCGGGCGTGCCGCGCATCAGACGGACGGGCGAGAAGAGGGCCATCGCCACCGTCGTGAGCCAGCGCGTGACCCAGCGGCCCTTGCCATCGAGCCAGGGGTTGGTGTTGGCGCGGGTCACTTCCTCGGCGACGCCCTCGGTCGGCAGCAGCACGGCGTCGTCCATGCGGAGGTGCCGACCGCAGGAGACGCAATCGAACTCGGAGGGGACCAGGTGCCCGCGCGCGTCGGTGCCGTAGTAGCTCTGGTTGCAGTGCGGGCAGCGGAACTGAACGCTGTTGGGGACGAAGTCGAAGTCGCTGGGCTTGAAGGGGGAGCCGCACTCGGGGCAGATTCGCTCGCGGATCTCCCAGAGCGGGTACTGGCAGGTCTTGCAGCGCATCCGGTCCTCCTACGGCCAATCGCGCGTCTGCTTGCGGATGGAGGGCCGTACCAGCCACACGCACAGGAAGGCGGGGTACACCATCCCCCACAGCCAGTAGAGGATCGCCGAGCCGATCGCCATGCCGCCGACCAGGCCCGCCGGCAGGGGAGTCCCCGCTTCGGCCATCGCCTGCATCTGGTCGCGCTGGTGGAGCCCGGTCACGACGGAACTGCCCGTGACCGCAAGGGCCTTGAGGATGATCCAGATCCACGCGGCGCGCACCGACCAGCGCCGGTACCGAACCATGCCAACCCCGGAGGCCAGCAGAACGCCCGCGACCAGCAGGAGGGCCACGCCGACGGCGACCTGCCACGGCACCCACTTCCGCATGGCGGCCTGCATCGCCTGAAAGGCCGCGTCGTCCGGGGGCATCCAACCCATGAACGCGGGCGAGAGCGCGGCCGCGATCGCGTTCCACGCGCCTCCAAGGGCGCCCAGGGACCCGAGCACGATGGAGATGATGCCGATCACGCGGGCCCAGGTCGGTCCTGCCCGACGGGGCGGGACCGGGCCGGGGACGATGGGCGGCGCGAGGGGCGGGGGCGTGACCTCTCCGGCGTGGCTCATGGCCTGTTCCCTCCACGGGCGATCAGCGCAGCCCGTACTCCTTGAGTTTGCGGTAGAGCGTGCGCTCGCCGATGCCCAGGAGCTTGGCCGCCTGCTCGCGGTTGCCCGCCGTCAGCCGCAGCGTCTCGCGGATGGCCCGCTTCTCGATCTGTTCGAGGGTGGTGCCGGCCAGCGAGGCGATCGGTCCGCCCGTGCCGGCGTCGTCCGGGGAGTCCTCGCTGCGGATCTCCGGCGGGATGTGCCGCACGTCGAGCAGGAGGGGGGCGCCCGGCGGGCGGTCCTCCCCCATCGCCGACACCGCCATGTTCTGCACCACGTTGAGCAGTTGGCGCACGTTGCCGGGCCAGGCGTAGCTCACCAGTCGCATCATCGCCGCGTCGCTCACCGAGGGCTCGGGCGGGGCGGGCGCGTCGCCCTGGGGCGCGAACTGCTGCATGGCCCGCTCGACCGCGTGGGCCACGAGCGGCGGGATGTCCTCGCGGCGCTCGCGGAGGGGGGGCAGGTGGAGCTGCGAGCCGTTGATGCGGAAGAACAGGTCCTCGCGGAACGTGCCGCCCTTGACCAGCTCGCGGAGGTCGCGGTTGGTCGCCGACACGAAGCGCACGTTGACGTGCCGGGCCTCGTTGGAGCCCAGGCGGATCACCTCGCCCGACTCCAGCACGCGCAGGAGCTTGGCCTGCATCTCCAGGGGCATGTCGCCGATCTCGTCGAGGAAGAGCGTGCCGCCGTCGGCGTACTCGAAGACCCCGGCCCGCTCCTTGTCGGCGCCGGTGAAGGCCCCGCGGACGTGCCCGAAGAGGGCGTCCTCGAGGAGCGTGGCGCTCTGCCCCGCGCAGTTGAAGGTGACGTAGCGCCCGCTGGCCCGCCGGCTGTTGCGGTGCACGGCGCGGGCCACCAGCTCCTTGCCCGTCCCGCTCTCGCCCGAGATCAGCACCGGGATGTTCGCCGCCCCCACCGTCTTGACCTTGCGGAGCACCGCCCGCATGGGCTCGGAGGTCGCCACGATCCCCTCGAACCCCGCCTCGTCGAGCTTGGACTGCAGCGCCTCGTTACGGTGGCGCAGCAGCACCGTCTCGGCGGCCCGGTTCACCAGGTTGCGAAAGACGGCCAGGTCCAGCGGCTTCTCGATGAAGTCGTACGCCCCCTTCTTGAACGCCGCCCGGGCCGTGGGCACGTCGCCGTGGGCCGTCACCATGATCGTCTCGGCCTGGGGCTGGAGCGTGCGGGCGTTCCCGAGAACGACCAGGCCCGCGTCGGCGCCGTCGGGGGCCACGCCGTCCTTCCCCCCGGACACCGCCATGCGCAGGTCGGTCACGATCACGTCGAACTTCCCGAAGCGCAGTTCCTCGATCGCGCCCGCGACCGTCCCGACGATCGTGCAGACGTGCCCGGGCTTGCGCAGGGCGTCGGCCATGACCTCGGCGTGGTCGGGCTCGTCCTCGACGATCAGAACCTGGGCGGCCACCTGGTCGCGGTTCATGCGGGTCAAGGGTAGACGCGGGGCGCGGCGGCCCGGGCCGCGGCGCACCAGGCGATCGCGATGGCGTCGGCCATGTCCGCCGGCCTGGGGAGTTCCGGCAGCCCCAGGCGTGTCTGCACGGCCCGCTGGATCTGCGCCTTGCCCGCCTGCCCGTTCCCCGTCAGCGTCTTCTTGACCTCCGCCGGTCGCAGCTCGATCAGCCTGAGCCCGGCCCGCCGGATCGCCAGCAGCAGCACCCCCCGGGCGTGCCCCATCACGATCGCCGTCGCCGGGTACTCCACGTGCGCAAAGACGCCCTCGACCGCGACCACGCCCGGCGCCAGGCGCTCCAGCAGGGCTCGGAACTCCGTGTCCAGCTCCATCAGCCGGGCCGACACCGACGAGGCCGACCGCCCCGCCGGGCCCGCCTCCGTCCGCGCCAGCCGAATCACCCCGGCCTCCACGAGGGCCGGTCGGAGCGGGTTGCCGGCGTCCAGGCACGCGTACCCCGTGACGCGCAGCCCGGGGTCGACCCCCAGGATCCGCGCCGATCCGCGTGCCACCGAGATCGGCCTTGCGATCTCGGTGGCACGTGAAGTCGGTCGGCGTGAGCCTGGCATTCGGACAACCCCTCCCCAGCCCTCCCCTGACGGGGAGGGGCGCACCCTATCTCAACGCCCCGTAGTGCTTGAGCCAGTGCACGACGGTCTTGGCGATGGCGTCGCACTCCAGGTTGCAGCGGTGCCCCTCGCAGGACGCCCCCAGCGTCGTCTTGGCGAGCGTCGTCGGGATCAGGGCCACGTCGAAGGTCCCGCCCGCCGGGTCCACGCTCGCCACCGTCAGCGACACGCCGTCGATGGCGACCGAGCCCTTGGGGATGACGTACTGCATCAGGTCCGGGGGCGGCCTGACGGCGACCCGCCATTCAGGCGAGGCTTGGACCCGCTCGAAGACCCCCACGCCGTCGACGTGCCCCTGGACCACGTGCCCGCCGAGCAGCGTCGCGGGCGTCACCGAGGCCTCCAGGTTGACCTTTGCCCCCACGTCGAGCGACCCCAACGTGGTCCTGGCCAGCGTTTCGGGCACGACGTCGAAGGTCAGCGGGCCGCCCGGAGCGACGGCCTGGGCGACGGTCAGGCAGCAGCCCTGCACGGCGATCGAGTCCCCCAGGGCCGGAGCCGGCCCCCAGACGTCGTCCGGCTCGACGGCCAGTCGGACGAGCCCGCCCCGGCGTTCCAAGGCGGTGACCCGCCCGACGGACTGGATGATCCCGGTGAACACGATGGAGACTGTTCGGGGATCCGGGGCACAAGTAAAGCCGGGCGGTGGTTTCGCCCCCGTGGGGGCCGCCCGGGCCCCCCAAGTTGACGCGGGGGGTGCGGTCGTCGATACTGGTGCCCCCATGTGTTACCATCCCGCCGGGCCGGGTCGGAGAGTCCGTGGGCCGACCTGCCCGTCGCTGGAGAATCGCCGGTATGACGAACCGATCTGGCCGCTCGTGTCCTGTCGGGCGACCGACGAAGGCCGCGTTCCTCGTTGCCGTCCTGGCGGGCGTAGGGCTGACGGGGTGCGGCACGGGCGAGGTGGTGCTGCCGCCGCCCATGACCGCCGACGACCGCGCCGCCGAGTTCCAGATTGACGAGGGAGGCTTCGCCAGCCTGGGCTATCGCCTGGACTGGCGGGGGTTCCCGCCCGTGGAGCGGGGCGGGCGGATCGAGTCGATCCTGACCTCGCCGGACGCCATCGTCGTGCACGAATCCGGCAACGCGACCAGCGTCCTTGAGCCCACCACCGGCGCGGTCCGCTGGTCCAACGCCCTCTCCAACACGCTCACGCGATTCGTGGGGCTGGCCCGGAGGGACGGCGTGGTGCTCTCGACGAGCGAGTCCGAGATCTTCCAACTGGCCGTGGCGACCGGGGAGTTGGTCGGGCGCCAGCCGCTCGAACGCGTCGTCAACACCCCCCCCCTGCTCCTGGGCGACCTGTTGATCTTCGGGACGGCCCGGGGCGAGGTCATCGCCCATTCGCTGGGCTACCGCCTCACCGCATGGGCCTTCGGAACACCCGGCGCCATCGACCATCCCCTGGTCGTCGTCGGCGGCGCGGTCGGGGCCGTGACCCAGACCGGCGCCGTCCTCTTCCTCGACCCGGGCACGGGCTCGCTGGTCGGCCGCAACCGCATCTTCGGCCCTCCCGGCGGAGACCCCGCCACAGGCGCCAATCTCATGTTCGTGGCCAGCACCGACCAGTCGCTCTACGCCTTCGCGGGCAACGGCGGGGCGATCTGGCGCCTCCGCACCGGCGCGCCGCTCACCACGCCGCCCGCCTTCCACGCCGGGCGGCTCTATGTCGAGCTCCCCGACTCGGGCTTCAACGCCTTCGACCCGATGAGCTCGACCCCCGCCTGGTCCAACCCGCAGGTTCAGGGCGTGCTCGTGGGCGAGCGCAAGGGCTCGCTCCTGGTCTGGGACGCCGCCTCGTCGACCCTGTCGCAGGTCGAGAAGATCACCGGCGACGTGCTCGCCCGCGTGCCCGTCCCCGGCGCCGAGCGGTTCGTGGCCGACAGCCCCGTCGACGGCAACCTCTTCGGCCTGAGCCGCTGGGGCGTCGTCGCCAAGTTCTCGCCGCGGGACTGACCGCCAGGCCCGAGGGGTTCGTCATGCCCGACCTGATCCCCGTCAAGAGGGCCCTGCTCTCGGTGAGCGACAAGACCGGGCTGGTCGCCCTGGCCCGCGCCCTGGCGTCCCGCGGCGTGCGCCTGGTCTCGACCGGCGGCACCGCCAAGGCCCTGGCCGCCGCCGGGTTCGACGTCACCCCCATCGAGGCCGTCACCGGCTTCCCGGAGATGATGGACGGGCGCGTCAAGACGCTGCACCCCAAGGTCCACGGCGGGCTGCTCGCCGTCCGCGACGACCCCGCCCACCTCCAGGCCATGCGGGCCCACGCCATCGACCCCATCGACCTGCTCTGCATCAACCTCTACCCCTTCGAACGCACCGTCGCCTGTCCCGACGTCACCCGCGACCACGCCATCGAGAACATCGACATCGGTGGCCCGAGCATGGTGCGGTCGGCGGCCAAGAACGCCGACTGGGTCGCCGTCGTCACCGACCCCGCCGACTACAGCGCCCTCATCGCCGAGCTCGACGCCAACGCCGGCGCCACCTCGCTCGCCACGCGCCGACGCCTCCAGGCCAAGGCCTTCGCGCGAACGGCGGCGTACGACGCGGCCATCGCGGCGTGGCTCGCCGGCGACCCCGACGACGACCCCTTCCCCCACCGGCTCTCTCTCACCCTCGAACGCGTGCGTTCGCTGCGCTACGGCGAGAACCCGCACCAGCGGGCCGCGCTCTACCGCCTCGGCCCCGGCGCCGCGATCGCCGCGGCCCGGCAACTGCACGGCAAGGAACTGAGCTACAACAACGTCAACGACGCCGCCGCCGCCCTCGACCTGGCCCTGCACCTGGGACGCGTCACCGCCGGGCGGCCCGCCGCCTGCGTCATCAAGCACGCCAACCCCTGCGGGGCCGCGGCGGGACCCACGCCCGCCGACGCCGTCGACCTGGCGATCGCGGGGGATGCGCTGGCGGCCTACGGCGGGATCCTGGCCCTCAGCGTCCCGCTCGATGCTCCCGCCGCCCAGCGCCTCTCGCTGAAGGACGTGTTCCTCGAGGTCATCGTCGCCCCCGCCTTCGACGACGACGCCCTCGACCTGCTCCGGTCCAGGTCCGCCAACGTCCGCCTGCTCCGCGTCGAGGCGGCGCCGGGCGCCGGGACCGCGATCGACTTCCGCTCCATCCCCGGTGGCGTGCTCGCGCAGACCCGCGACGACGCGCTCGCCGGTGATTTCGGGCACCGCGCGGGGCCGCCGCCCTCCGAGGCCCAACTGGGCCTGGCCCGGTTCCTGGAGCCCGTCTGCCGGGCCCTGACCAGCAACGCGGTCTGCATCGGCAGCGCCCCCGCGGGGCGCTTCGCCCTGGTCGGCGCCGGCGCCGGGCAGATGGACCGCCTGCAGGCCTGCCGCATCGCGGTCGAGAAGAGCGGGGACCGGTCCAGGGGCGGCGTGGCCTTCTCCGACGCCTTCTTCCCCTTCCCCGACGCCCCCGGGGTGCTCATCGACGCGGGCGTGTCGTGCCTGGTCCACCCGGGGGGTTCCAAGCGCGACGACGACACGTTCGCCCTGTGCCGCGAGAAGGGCGTGACCTGCCTGACCACCGGGCTGCGCCACTTCCGGCACTGACCGGGCCGGTTTGATCCGCCCCCTCCCGCACCATATGAATTGCTGACCCGGCGGCGCTCGGCGGAGTGGAGGCCCCAGGTCGCCTGCGGGGCCCCATGCACGGACGCCCATCCAGAGCCGCGAACGGCCACCATCGGAAGCACGAGGACGGTGCCGACGGCCTGCCGGCCGAGGACCACCTATCGCTGTCGACCTTCGCCCACACCGAGGGGCTCAACGCCAAGGTGCTGGTGCTGAACAAGGCCTTCATGGCGGTCCGCGTGGTCACGGCCCGCCGGGCGTTCGGGCTGCTCTTCCGCAACATCGCCGAGATCATCCAGGTCCAGACCGACGCGGCGGGGACACAGCAGTTCCTCACCTACAACATCGAGACGTGGACGGACGCCTCGGAGATCCAGCGCCGCATCCAGCACGAGCGCGAGCGCTTCGACTGGGTCCGCACCGTGCGCCTCGAGATCCCCGTGCCGCGCATCATCCGCCTGCTCGGGTACGACCGCCTCCCCGACCAGGCCGTCAAGCTCAACCGCCGAAACCTCTTCGCCCGCGACCGCAACCAATGCCAGTACTGCGGTCGGCACTTCCCCACCAACGACCTGTCGCTCGACCACGTCCGCCCGCGCTCGCACGGCGGGGGCGAGTCCTGGGAGAACCTGGTCTGCGCCTGCATCCGCTGCAACGCCCGCAAGGGCGGGCGCACCCCCGAGCAGGCGGGCATGTCCCTCGTCCGCAGGCCGGAGCGCCCCAAGCGCAACCCACTCATCTCGCTCCGCCTCGGGCACGAGAAGTACGCCTCGTGGAAGGCGTTCCTCGACCACGCCTACTGGTCGGTCGAGCTCAAGTAGCCGCGGCCTACGGCTGCTGGGGCGTCGAGAAGGCGTCCGGCGGCAGGGCCTCGTTGGTCACCACCACCTCGACGCGCTGGTTCATCCGGTCCTTCTCCCGGTCGTAGGTCCGGGCCACCACACGGTTGCCGTCGCCGATCGCCACGACGCGCAGTTGCTCGCGCCGGACCCCCGACTCGACCAGCACCCGGCGCACGGCCAGAGCCCGCCGGTAGCTGAGTTCGAGCCCCTTGTCGGGGTCGCGCAGGGCCTCGCTGGGGCTCGCGTGCCCGCGGAGCTCGACGATCCAGTTCAGCCCGCGCAGCCGCTGGGCGGTGTCCTCGATGACGTCGCGGGCGGACTGCGAGAGCAAGTCGGACCCGTCCTCGAACGGAACCGCCGCCCCGAGACTGGTCAGGTCGCTGGGGCGCACGCTCTGCACCTTCTCGTGCTCGCCCTGGGGCGCGTCCTGGTCCGCCGGGCCGCCCTGGCGCTCCTTGATTCGCCGGACCAGCGGGGCGTCCTTGGGGTCGGTGGACAGGATGTCGACCGGGTTGTTGAAGCCCTCGCGCACCGCGATGACGAAGTCGTAGAACTCGCCCGACTGCGGGTGCTCGCTGGGCGTGTCGGACGGCTGCCCCCCCGCCGCCGCCGTCGACTTGGGGCCCATGTTCAGGGCCAGCAGGATCACGAAGAAGCCCATCTGCAGCATCACGTTGTCCGCGAAGCTGATGAGCCATTCCGGGGCGCCCTCGTGCCCCTCCTCGTGCCCGCCCCCGTGCCCAGCGTGCTTCTTGTGCGCCTTTTTGTGGCCCTCGCCCTCCGCGTGGCTGTCGTGGTCCTGTTCGGGCATGGGGGCGTGGTCCGGGGATCAGGCGGCCTGGCGGTACTTGGCCCGCGCGGGCGTCGGGATGAACGCGAGCATCTTTTCGAGCGTGACGCGCGGGTTGTCCCCGCCCTGGATCGACAGGATCCCCTGCAGCATCATCTCCCGCCCCAGGATCTCCTCGCCCGACCGCAGCGCGAGCTTGTCGCCCATGGGCCCGGCGACCGCGTTGGCCAGCACCGTCCCGTACATGGTCGCGACCACCGCCACCGCGAGCATGTGCCCCATGATCTTGATGTCCCCGCCCAGGTGCCCGAACATGCCGATCTGCCCGATCAGCGTCGCCACCAGCCCGTACCCGGGCGCGTAGAGCTTGATCAGGTCGAAGAACTTCTTGCCGGCCTTGTGCCGGTCCTGCATCGCCAGGATCTCCATCCGCAGCGTGCCCTCGATGGCGTCCGGCTCCACGCCGTCGATCGCGGCCTTGAGCCCCGCCCCCAGGAACGGGTCCTTGATGTTGGGGATCTCGCTCTCGAGCGCGAGGATGCCGGCGCGCCGGGCCTTCTCGCTCAGCTTGTTCATGAGCTCGATGACCTCGACCGGCTCCATGCCCTTGTGGAAGAAGAACCGCCGCGTGTACCCCGGGATGCACTTGATCTTCGACATGGGCATGGCCATCAGCACCACGCTGAGCGACCCGCCGAACACCATGTACATGCCCTTATCGGACCAGAACATGGACAGGTCGCCGTGGCTGGCCTTCAGCATCACGATGGCGCAGAACACGAAGCCCAGGATGCTGCCGATGACGCTGGCTTTGTCCATCGCCTCTGGTCTCGGGGGGTCATGCGGGCCCGCGGCGGCGTTCCGCGCCGCCCACCCGCTATCGGCCCGCGCGCCGCGACGGTCCAGCCCCGCCCGCCCCGAGCCCCCCGATCGGCCCCGAGCGACGCCACGACCCGCCCCGGGGGGCGTCCGAGAATCAGTCCCCCCGGCGCACGAACGCCAGCCGACCCTGGTCCTTGGTGACGCCGGGGAACCGCAGGGCCTGCCCGTGGGCCACGCAGTAGACCCCGGGCGGCAGCACGCCCGCGGCGAAGATGGCCTCCGTGAGGTTCTGGAGCGCGTCAGAGCGCTTCATCTCGAAGGGGCGCATCGCCCCCGTGAGCACGATGGGCACCCTTGGCGCGGCGAGGGAAGCGTGGATCAACTCCCCCGTGCGGGCCAGCGTGTCCGTCCCGTGCAGGATCACGACGCCGTCGCTCTCGCCCTGCGCATCGCGAGCCGCGGCGAGCACCAGGGCCCGGTCGTCGTCGGTCATGAGCAGGCTGTCCTTGGCCAGCACCGGTCGAACCGCGACCTCCACCGCCTCCAGGCGCAGTTCTCCGAGCATGCGCGCGATGATCGAGCCGCGGTTCTCGAGCGTGCCGGTGGCCTCGTCGTAGACCTTCTCGATCGTCCCGCCGGTGGTCAGTACCCGCACCCTTCGCATCGAAGGGATCGTTGGCGCCCCGGCGCGATCCGGCACGAGCCTACCGACGCCGGCGCAGCCCAAAGACGCCCATCAGGGCCAGCGGCAGGGCCGTGACCGGGCTGGGCACTCCCGGCACGCGGAACACGAGAAACTCCTCGTGGTTGTAGCCGGGCGTGAGGGGATTGGCGGGTCCGTTCGGGTCGCGGTGCCAGATCCAGTGGGCGTTGGCGGAGATGCCGGGCCTGAACCCCCAAGGACCCACGCCGTTCGTGTATCCCGGGAAGGACGTCGGCGGGATCCACAGCCCCAGCGTCGTCGCGTAGGTGATCGCCGAGTCAATCTGCGCCTGCGTGGGCATCACCGACGCCGGCCATGGGTTCGTCATGCCGAACAACTGCTGGAGGTATCGCCCCGCGGGAAACACCTCCCAGTTCCCGCTCAGCCCCGTCAGAAACTGGTACCCCTGGGTCACGTTGTGGAACTCGCCGATGAACCCCTGCGCCGCGGAGTGATCCGAGGACGTCGCCACGTAGAAGTAGTCGGTCGGGTTGGCCCCGCCGACGTTAAACGTGTACGTCGTCGGCCAGGAGTTCCCCGACCCGACGGCAAGGGTCGTCTGCATCGAGTTCCCGAACCACGCCGAGAACTGGTTGTCCACGGTCATGTGGATGGTCCAGTTGTCGGCCGCAAGGCTCGGCGCGCACGCCACACCCGCGGCGAGCATCATCGACGACAGCGCGCGAGAAATCACCATTTGTCCCTCCTCCTTTGGCCCCTCGCCGCCCTCCAAGCGGCGAACGCCAACGACTGAACCTTACCAGATCGCCGACCCGCCGTCAAGGCGATCAACGTCTGTGCGCGCGCCAACCGAGAGCACGTGCCCGAGGCAAACAAACACCGTCCTGGCGGCCCCGGCATCGGGCGGGGCGCGAACAGAGCGGGTCAGGCGACGATGCCCGTCACCTTGACGCCCGTGTACTGCTGCCGGTGCCCGCGCTTCTTCTGCCAGGTCTTCTTCTCGCGGAAGGTCCAGACGTGGATCTTCTGGCCCTTGACGACGGGCTCCACGACCTGGGCCGTGACGCTGGCGCCGGGGACGTAGGGGAGCCCGACCTTGGCCTTGCCCCCGGCTTCACCCACGACCAGGACCTTGTCGAAGGTCACGGTGTCGCCCGGCTTGGCGGCGCCGTCGCTGAGCAGGTCCATCAGGAACTCCTGCCCCTGCTCGACCTTGCGCTGCCCGCCCGACTCCTCGATGATCGCGTACATGGCCTCGGCTCCTGCACCATGTTGGCGGGGGGTCCGTCAGGACCGCTTGGCCGGCTGGCACGTCCCGGTTCACAATGGGGAGAGAAGGTTAGGCCTTGTGCGCGCCGGTTCAAGCGTTCGGCGAGCGCTCGGTCCCGCCATAGGATCGCGGGCGGCCTGGCACGAGCGACCCCATCGGCGGACGTGCCCATGGAACCCCGATCGTCGCCCGAGGATCGGCCTCTGGCGCGACAGGCGCCGGCGACCCGCACTAGGATCCACGTGTCGGAACACCCTCGGCCCGGCGCACGGACGGCACCTGCATGAGCGGAATCGAATCCTCACCCACGACGCCGGCGCGGACGCCCTCGGCCGCGCCGCTGGGGGGTGGGCCGCCCCTGATCCCGGAATCGGTCGCGGCCTTTCTCACCTCGCTCGTGCATGAGCAGTGCGCGCTGATCGGGGCGTTGGCGGGCGTGATCTACCTGCTGAGCGCCGACCGGAAGCGGGGCGTGGCCGTGGCCCGTGGGGCGCCGGGGTTCGCTCGGGGCGAGGCGGGGTACGACCCGCTGACGCCGGGCCTGGTGGCGCGTCTGGAGCGGTTGGCGGTCGACGCGGCGCCCGGGGCCGATGGGCGCACGGACCAGCCCGTAGCGGGGAAGATCGACGCGGTGTCGGTGCCGCGGGGCGAGGGTCGCTCGACGGGGCTGTACGAGCCGGAGGCGGTGCTGCCGGCGATCGCGGCGCCCCTGGTGGTGGACGGGCGGACGGAGTTCGTGGGGGTGCTGATCCTGCCGCGGGGCTCGGAGCGAGCGGCGGAGGAGGGTCTGACCAAGCTGGCGTTGACGGCGTCGCGTTTCGAGGCGTTCCTGTGGCGCGAGCAGGCGATGCAGGAGGCCGAGCACAAGCTGAAGCTGCGCGAGGCGATGGAGTTGCTGGACGCGTCGCAGGCGGCGCCGACGGCCCAGAGCATGGCGGCGGTGCTGTGCGACGAGGTCAAGCGACGGTTCGGGTGCGCCCGCGTGTCGGTCGGTCTGACGTGGCACCACCGGATCAAGGTGGTCGCGGTGTCGGACACGGACGAGATCGATCACCGGACGCCGACGCTGGCGGCACTGGAGGCGGCCATGGACGAGTGCGCCTGGCAGGACGCCGAGGTGGCGCGCCCCGCGCCGCCCGAGGCCGAGAGCGATCCGAACCTGAGGCGGGTCAACCGGGCCCACGGGGACCTGGCGGACAAGTTCGGGCCGGCGAGCGTGGCGAGCCTGCCGCTGCGGGTCTCGGGGGACGTGGTGGGCGTGCTGACGCTGGAGCGGGCGCCGAACGACCCGCTCCCGGCCGGGGGGCTGGCGCTGCTGCGGCTGATCGGGGAGGTGGTGGGCCCGGCGTTGTGGTCGCGGCGGCTGGCGGACCGTGGGGTGCTGGCGGTGCTGCGCGACCGCACGCTCGAGATCGGGCACGTGCTCGTGGGCCCGCGGTACACCGCGGCGAAACTGGTGGGGCTGGTGCTGCTGCTGGCGCTGGTGCTGCTGGCGGCGGTGCCGATCCCGGCGGTGGTGCCGGCGGAGTGCGAGGTTCGGGCGACGCAGGCGCGGGTGGTGGTGCCGCCTTTCATCGGGTACCTGGCGTCGGTGCGGGCGCGCCCCGCGGACACGGTGGAGGCGGGGCAGGTGCTGGCGACGATGGACACGCGCGACCTGGAGGCCGAGCTGTCCCGGGCCCGGGCGGAGCGGGCCAAGCAGGAGGTCCAGCGCGACGCGGCGCTGGCGTCGGGGGAGACGGCGCGGGCCAAGGCGGTGGGCGCGGAGATCGCGGCCCTCGACGCCGAGATCGCGCTGAACGCGTCGCTGATCGAGCAGGCGCAGGTGCGGGCGCCGATCGCGGGGGTGATCGGTCGGGGCGACCTGGAGCAGTTCGTGGGCGCGCGGGTGGAGCCGACGCAGTCGCTCTTCGAGGTGGTGGCGCCCGACAACCGCGTGGTGCTCCACGTGGACGAGCGGCGGATCGACGACGTGCGCGTCGGGCAGGAGGGGCACATGTCGCCGCGGGCCCTGCCGGACCGGCGGATCCCCCTGCGTGTCGAGCGGATCACGCCCATGGCCGAGCTGATCCGAGGGCGGAACGTCTACCTGGTCGAGGCGGAGCTGGCGGACCCGGCGTCGGCGGCGTTCCTGCGGCCGGGCATGTCGGGGGTGGCGCGGCTGGGCCACGGGTGGACGACGGGGCTGGCGCGGCTGACGAGGCCGCTGATCGACGAACTGCGGCTGCGGCTGTGGTGGTGAGGGACCCTTGGCGCTCTTCCGACCCGACCCCCAATCCTCGTTCGCGGACCTGTGGTACCGCGTGGGCCCGACGCGACCGCGGCTGTCGGCGCACGCGCGGGTCGCGCGGCAGCAGTTCGGGCCGCACACCGTCTTCGTGGTCGAGGAGCCGGCTGGGGGCGGGTACTTCCGGCTGTCGGAAGCGGCGTGGTTCTTCGCCGGGATGCTGGACGGGACCCGCACGGTCGACCATGCGTGGGACGCCTGCAACGCGCAGCTGGGGGACGACGCCCCGACGCAGCGCGAGTGCCTGGACGTGCTGGGCAAGCTCCAGCGGCACGGTCTGCTGGCGGGCGAGCAGCCCCTGGCGTCATTGGAACTGGGGCGGCGCGAGTCGGAGGTCGAGTCGCGCAAGCGCCAGCGGAGGCTTGGGCACGGCGTGTTCTTCACGATCCCGCTCATCAACCCCGACGCGTGGCTCAATCGTCTGGCCTACCTGCTCCGACCCCTCTTCACGCTGCCCGGGCTGGTGCTCTACGGCGTCGCGATGCTCGTCGCGCTCTACCTTGTCGGCACCCACGCCTCGCAACTGGGGTCGCACTTCGACAACGTGCTGGCCCCCGGCAACCTGGTGACGCTCGCCGCCGTGTTCCTGCTGCTGCGGGCGTGGCACGAACTCGGTCACGCGGCGGCGGTCAAGGCCTACGGCGGGGCGTGCAACGAGATCGGGGTGATGCTCCTGGCGTACGTGCTGCCGTTCCCCTACTGCGACGCCAGCAGCGCGTCGGCGTTCCCGGAGACGTGGAAGCGCGTGGTGGTGTCGTCGGCGGGGATGATCTTCGAGACGTTCGCCGCGGCGATCGCCGCCGTCGTGTGGGCGACCGCCGAGCCCGGGCTGTGGCGCACGGTCGCCGCCAACACGGTGATCGCGGCGGGCTTCACGACTCTGCTTTTCAACGCCAACCCCCTGCTGCGGTACGACGGGTACTACATCCTCTCGGACCTGATCGGCGTGCCCAACCTGTGGCAGAAGGCGATGCAGCTCTGGCAGTACATGGTGGAGCGGGGCGTGTTCCGGATCCCGGGGCTGCGCCCGCCTCCCATGCGGAGCCGGCGCGAGGCCTGGCTCATCGGGGTGTTCGGGGCGTGCTCCTTCACCTACCGCTACGTCGTCATGCTCTACATCGTGCTGCTGATCTCGGAGCGGTACCTGGCCCTGGGGCTGGTGATCGCGGCGATCATGGTGTTCGCGTGGGGGGTGGTGCCGCTGGCCAAGGGCGCGGGGTACCTGGTCGGGTCGACGAAGCTGGAGGGTCGGCGGGCCCGAGCCCTGGGGATCACGTCGGCGTTCGTCGCCCTGCTCCTGGGCGTGCTGGGGCTGGTGCCGGCGCCGGCGGCGGTGTACGCGCCCGCAACGCTCGAACCCTTCCAGAAGGCGCCGCTCCGCGCGCCGGAGCCCGGGTTCGTCGATCGCGTGCTCGTCGAGCCGGGGAGGGACGTCGGCGCGGGTGAGGCGATCCTCGTGCTGCGGAACCCGGAACTGGCGGCGCAGCTGGAGCGCGGGCGGGCGCGGCTGCGGGGTGGCGAGGCGCGGCTGGACGCGGCCCTGGCCCGCGACCCGGCGGAGCACCGGGCGGCCCAGGCCGAGGTGACCAAGCTCCGGGCCGACGTCGAGCGGCTGGAGGCCCGCGTCGAATCGCTGACGATCCGCGCGCCGATCTCGGGGCGGCTGCTGCCCGCGAGCGGGTCGGCGTCCGACCTCGGCAACGCCCTGGGGCGATTCGTGGGGCGCGGGGCGCTGTTGGCCGGCGTGGCGTCGGTGGATCGCCTGATCGCGCGGGCCGACGTCTCGGACCGGGAGCTCGCGTACATGTTCCGCGGCGCGGGGCCCCCGTCGGCGTCGTTCCGCGTCCGGGGCCTGGGCGGGACGGAGCACGACGGGCGGATCGTGCGCGTCGACCGCGTGGCGACGCGCGAGGTGTCGTCCGAGTCGCTGGCGGCGACTTCGGGCGGCGAGGTGCTCATGGATCCGACGGACGAGCGCCAGCGGGCCACGCTCTCGCCGCTGTTCAGCGTCGACGTGGCGCCGACGGCGGGGCGGCTCGACCTGCCGCCCGGGCTGCGGGCGCGGGTGCGGTTCGCGACGCCGGCCGAGCCCCTGATGGTCCAGTGGTGGCGCCGCGCGATGCAGTACGTGGAGGGGCGGGCCGCGTCGTGAGCGAGTGTGCCCCGCGCATGCCGATGCCGCTCGCGACCCGGGCGCCGCGCGGACGGGGCGGGCCGGCGCCGGGCTCGATGAGGCTGTGGCCGACGCTGAGCTGGTCGGGGGATCGGCGCCGACCTATGCGCGGGATCGACGTGCTGGGCGAGCGCCTGCTGGGATGGGCGGCTCGCTCGCGCCGCGCGCGGCTTGAGTGGGCGCGGGCCGAGGCGATCCTCGATCAGGCCAGGGGGCACCGTGATCGCGGCGACGCCGCGCTGGACGGGGCGATCCACGAGGCCCGGGAGCGCGTGCTGATCAACCGGTTCGACCCGTGCGCCGTGGACGGGGCGTTCGCGGTGGCCCACGAGGCGATCCGGCGGACCATCGGGCTGGCGCTCTACCCGGAGCAGGTGCTGGGGGCGCTGGCGATGTCGGAGGGGTGCTGCGCGGAGCTGGCGACGGGCGAGGGCAAGACGGTGACGGCGATCCTGCCGGCGGCGCTGGACGGGTGGCTGGGCAAGGGCGTGCACGTCATCACGGTGAACGATTACCTGGCGCAGCGCGACGCCGAGACGTGCGGGCCCGCGTACCGCCGCCTGGGTCTGAGGGTCGCGTCGCTCAAGGACTCCAGCCCGCACGCCGAGCGGCGGCGGTCCTATGACGCGGACATCACGTACGCCGCCGACAAGCAGGTGATCTTCGACTTTCTGCGTGACCGCCTGATCACGCCGCTCAGGCCGCGCCTGGCGGGCGTGCTCATGGACGGGCTGTTCGGTGCCGCGGCGGCGGACGATGCGCGCGTGAGGCCCGACTGGGGGCGGCTGGTCGTGCAGCGCGGGCTGCACTCGGCGATCGTGGACGAGGCCGACAGCGTCCTGATCGACGAGGCGGTCACGCCGGCGATCATCGCGGAGCGCGACGAGCACGCGCACGCGGCGGCGGACCACTACCGCACCGCGGCGGCGCTGGCCACCCAGCTCACGCAGGGGCGGCACTTCACCGTCGACGAGCGGATGCGGCTGGTCCGCATGACCGACGAGGGTCGGGCGTGGCTGGCGGAGCGCGCGGGGGGGCTCCCGGCGTTCTGGGCCGGGCCGCGGCGGAGGGAGGAGCTGCTCACCACGGCGCTGACCGCCCGGGTCATCTACACGCTCGGCGACGACTACATCATCCAGGAGGGCAAGGTCGTCATCGTCGACCGCTCGACGGGGCGCGTGCTCCCGGGGCGGCAGTGGCAGCTCGGGCTCCACCAGGCGGTCGAGGCCAAGGAGGGGCTGGACGTCACCGAGGACCGCGTCACGAGCAGCCGCATCAGCTACCAGAGGTTCTTCCAGAGGTACCGGCGTCTGTCGGGCATGACGGGGACGGCGGCGGAGGTGCGGGCGGAGCTGTGGCGCTGGTACCGCCTGCCGGTGGTCCGCGTGCCGCCGCACCGCCCGGTCATCCGCGTGCACGCGCCGCAGCGGATCTTCGACACGCAGGAGGCGAAGTTCGCGGCGGTCGCCGAGCGCGTCGGGGGCCTGCACCGCGAGGGGCGACCGGTGCTGATCGGCACGCGGAGCGTGGCGGCGTCGGAGCGCCTGAGCGTGCGGCTGGGGGAGGGAGGGATCCCACACGAGGTGCTGAACGCGACGCGCGAGGCGCAGGAGGCCGCCATCGTCGCCAAGGCCGGGCAGGAGCGTGCCGTCACGGTCGCCACGAACATGGCGGGGCGCGGCACCGACATCCTGCTGGACCGACGGGCCCGCGAGCTGGGCGGGCTCGTGGTCGTCTCGACCGAGCGGCACGACGAGAGTCGCGTCGATCGCCAGCTCTACGGGCGATCGGGTCGGCAGGGCGATCCCGGGCGGGCCGAGACGTTCGTGTCGCTGGACGATCCGCTGATCCGGCGGCACGGGCTGGCGCCGCTGGTGTGGCTGGTTCGGCGGTCACAGGGGCCGCTGCGCGGCTGGGCCGCCCGGGCCCTGTGGTGGATGGCCCAGCACGCCGCGGCCCGGCGATGGGCCGCTACCCGATCGGCCGCCGCACAGACCGAGGACTGGACGGAACTGTCGCTGCACCGGCACGCCCGCTGAGCCCGGCTGCAATCCGGGCGGGCCTGCGGCTTGACTCTTCTTGCATCGACCGAATACTTATGCCGTGCACGCCAAGGCCCGACGACAGCACGCGATCCGCGAGCTCCTGGACAAGCACCGGGTTGCCGACCAGGCGGCGCTCCGGTCGCTGCTGGTGGGGGTGGGGATCCGGGCGACGCAGGCCACGCTGTCGCGCGACCTGCGCGAGCTGGGGGTGGTCAAGGGCCCGACCGGGTACCGCATCGCGCCGCCCCCGGACACCACGCTCCAGCCCGGGCTGCGGACGCTGGAGCGGGCCCTCAAGAGCTACATGATCTCGGCCCGCCCGGCGGGGGCGATGGTGGTGGTGCGCACGGGCCCGGGGCACGCCAACCCGCTGGCGGTCGAGCTGGACCGGGCCAAGCTCCCCGAGTGCATCGGAACGGTGGCGGGCGACGACACGATCTTCGCGGCGGCGCCCTCGCCCCGCGGCGCCCATCGCCTCCAGTCGCGGCTCCTGCTGCTTGCCGGGAAGAAGCCATGACCACGACCAGGCCCGAGGGCGCCCCGTTCTCCGACGTGCGCCCCGCGCGCGTCGTCGTCATCGGCGCCGGCGGGTATTCCGGGGCTGAACTGGTGTCGCTGCTCCTGTCGCACCCCGCGGCCAAGCCGGTCGGGCTCTTTGCGTCCGCGCGGCGCGAGAAGGGCGACCGCCCCGGCGCGTTCGAGGAGCTCTTCCCGCGCTTCCGCGGGCTGGTCGGGCTGGAGGTGCGGGCGACCGACCTGGGCGCCGTCGCGGCCCATGAGCCCGACGCCGTGTTCCTCGCCACGCCGCACGAGGCCAGCGTGGAGTTGGCGCCGCCGCTGGCCGACCGCGGGCTGCGCGTGCTGGACCTCTCGGGTGGGTACCGGCTCAAGGACCGGGGCGCGTGCCTCAAGCACTACGGGATCGAGCACGCGCGGCGCGACCTGGCCGACGGCGCGGTGTACGGCCTGCCGGAGCTCCCCGGGGTTCGCGAGGCCCTGGGCAAGGCCCGGTTGATCTCGGTGCCGGGGTGCTACCCGACGTCGGCGATCCTGCCCCTGGCCCCGTTGGCGCGGGCGGGGGCGGTGCGTCCGGGCACCAGACCCATCGTCGATGCCACGTCGGGCGTTTCGGGCGCGGGGCGGGGCTTGGCGCTCAAGGCGCTCTTCTGCGAGGTCTCGCTCCAGCCGTACAACGTGCTCTCTCACCGGCACAATCCCGAGATCGACGCCTACTCGGGGGTGGCGACGGTCTTCACCCCTCACCTGGGGGCCTTCGAGCGGGGGATCCTCTCCACGATCCACGTCGAGCTTGCGCCGGGGTGGGACGCGGCCCGGATCGAGGCCGCGCTGCGAGGGGCGTACGCCGACGAGGCGTTCGTGCGGTTGCTGCCGCGCGGGCAGTGGCCCTCGGTCGCGGGCGTGGAACGGACGAACTTCTGCGACATCGCGTGGGCCTTGGACGAGGGGCACGCGCACCTCATCCTCGTCTCCGCCATCGACAACCTCGTGAAGGGGGCGGCGGGCCAGGCGATACAGTGCATGAACATCGCGATGGGGCTGCCCGAGGGGGCGGGGCTGCTGCCCGCGGGGCCCGGGGGCGCGACGCGATGACCCGGGCCGGCCCGATCGTGATCAAGGTCGGCGGCACCGCCGTCGAGGACGAGCGCACCGCCCCGCCGCTGTGGGACGCGGTCGCCGGGTTCCACCGGTCCCACCCCGGCGGCGTGGTGCTGGTGCATGGGGGGGGCAAGGCGGTCGATCGGCACCTGGAGCGCCTCGGCATCGTGAGCGAGCGGCGCGAGGGGATCCGGATCACGCCCCCCGAGCACATGGACGAGATCGCCGCGATCCTTGCGGGCGTGGTGAACACGAAGATCGTCGCGGCGCTCAACACGCGAGCCGTCGCGGCGGTGGGGCTCCGCCTGGGCGACGGCGGCGCGTTGCCCACGGAGAGGGCGACGGGTTACTCGTTCGACCCGGGGTGCGTGGGGCGGGTGCGTGCCGACGCGACGGACGGGTGCGGGCTGCTGGAGCTGCTGCTGTCGAACCGGTACCTCCCGGTGCTTTCGTCGATCGGGATGGACGCGGAGGGTCGGCTGCTCAACGTGAACGCCGACGACGCCGCGGCGGGTGTCGCGGGTCGGCTGCGGGCGTCGGCGCTGGTGCTGCTCACCGACGTGCCCGGGGTCCTCGACGGGTCGAAGCGCGTGGTGCCGGAGTTGACGCTGCGGGGCGTCGAGGGGTTGATCCGGGACGGGACGATCACCGGCGGGATGATCGTCAAGGCCCGCGCCGCCGCCGCCGCCGCCGGCCGATCGGGCGTGCCGGTGGTCATCCTGAGCGGGAACGACGCGAGCGCGTTGTCGTCGTGGGCCGGCGGCTCGCCCCGGGGCACGCGCATCCTGCCCTCGTGACGCACCGACCTATTCTGTCCGGAGAGGAGTGACTCAAGAGCATGCAGATCCCGACCGTCGCCCGCAAAGCCCCCGCCCCCGCCAAGCCCAACGGCGACCTCCTGAGCCTGCCCACGCTCGGGCGCGAGCGCCTGCTCCAACTGCTCGCCTCGGCCCGATCGCTCAAGCGCGACCTGTCGCCCTACCGGCACTCGCTGGCGGGCAAGACGGTCATCCTGCTCTTCGAGCAGCCCTCGCTGCGGACGCGTCTGACCTTCGAGATCGGCGTGCAGCGGCTGGGCGGCATCGCGGTTTACGTCGACCACTCCTCCAGCCGCATCGGGCAGCGCGAGAGCGTGTACGACATGGGGAAGAACCTGGAGCGCATGGTCGACTGCGTCGTCGCGAGGGTCTTCCACCACAACACGCTCGAGGAGCTCGCGGCCGCGACCCGGGTGCCCGTGATCAACGGTCTCTCCGACCGCTTCCACCCCTGCCAGGCTCTGGCCGACGCGCTCACGATCCTCGAGCAGTCCGGCGTCGCTCCGGAGAACGGGCACACCGGGCAGAAGGTCGCCTACGTGGGCGACGGCAACAACGTCGCCCATTCGCTCATGCACGCCGCGGCGATGATCGGGTTCGACCTGACCGTCATCACGCCCGAGGCCTTCCGCCCGGCGGCGGACGTGGTCGCCGACGCCCAGAGGCTGGCGGCGGGCACGGGCGCGACCATCGCCCTGTCCAACGACCCCGCCGGCGTCGCCGGGCACCACTTCGTCTACACCGACGTGTGGGTGAGCATGGCCCAGCAGGAGCAGCTGGAGCGCCGTCGCAAGCGCTTCAGCGCCTACCAGGTCAACCCGGGCCTCATGGCCAAGGCGGCCCCCAACGCCAGGTTCCTCCACTGCCTCCCGGCCCACCGCGGCCTCGAGGTCACCGACGACGTGATCGACTCGGCGGCCTCCGTGGTCTACGACCAGGCCGAGAACCGCATGCACGTCCAGAACGCGCTCCTGCTCCACCTCCTCGCCAACCAGCACCCCGGCTGAACCGCCCCATCCCCCGGTCTCCCACCCCCTGACCATCCGGCCCCCTCCCCATGACCAAGCGCATCGCCCTCGCGTACTCCGGCGGACTCGACACCTCCTGCATCGTCCCCTGGCTCAGGGAGAACATCCCAGGCGCCGAGGTCGTGTGCGTCGTGGGCGACGTGGGGCAGGGCTCCGACGAACTGGCCGGCGTCGAGAGGAAGGCCAAGGACTCCGGCGCGGTCGAGTGCCACGTCGTGGACCTCAAGGGCGAGTTCGCCGACGAGTTCGTGATGCCCACGATGATCGCCGGGGCGGTCTACGAGGGGCGGTACCTGCTGGGCACGGCGATCGCGCGCCCGTGCCTGGCCCGGGCCCAGGTCGACGTGGCCCGCAAGGCCGGGTGCACGGCCCTGTCGCACGGGTGCACGGGCAAGGGCAACGACCAGGTTCGGTTCGAGTCGGCCTACGCCGCCCTCGCCCCGGACCTGGAGACGATCGTCCCCTGGCGTCACGACCGGTGGAACCTGTCGGGGCGCATGGCGATGCTCGACTATCTCAAGGCCCGCGACATCCCCACCACCGCCAGCGCCACCAAGATCTACTCGCGCGACCGCAACCTCTGGCACATCAGCCACGAGGGCGGCACGATCGAGGACCCGTGGAACGCCCCGCCCGACGATGCCTGGATGCTCACGGTCGACCCGGCCCAGGCCCCGGACAAACCCGAGACGGTGACGCTGGCGTTCGAGCAGGGTCGCCCCATCGCCCTCAACCGCCGGCCGCTGCCCGCGTGGAAGATCATCACGGAGTTGAACGCCATCGCCGGGGCGCACGGCGTGGGGCGCGTCGACCTGGTCGAGAACCGTCGCGTGGGCATGAAGAGCCGCGGGCTGTACGAGACGCCGGGCGGCACCGTGATCGTCGAGGCGCTCCGCGCCCTGGAGGAGCTGGTCCTCGACCGCGAGACCCGGCACTACCGCGAGCACCTGGGGCCCACCTTCGCCGAACTGGTGTACGACGGTCGCTGGTTCACGCCCCTGCGCGAGGCGCTGTGGGCGTGCGCCGAGCGCATGTCGCGGCGGCTCGACGGCGAGATCGTGGTGCGTCTCTTCAAGGGAGTCGCCGCCGCCGTGCGGCGCAAGAGCCCCCACTCGCTCTACGCCGAGAAGATGGTGAGCTTCGAGGGCGAGGACGTGTACAGCCAGAAGGACGCGGGCGGGTTCATCCGCCTGCTGAGCCTGCCGGAACGGATCCGGGCCCTCAAGGACCGGGGCGGGGCCCGCTGACCCCGCCCGGTCATCGACAGTCCACCGGCCTGTCGAGCGACAGCCACATGTGGCGCTCGTCGAACGCCTGTCCGCCGACGCGGAGGCAGCGCGGCTCGACGCCCCAGGTCGCAAAGCCGAGGGACTCGTACAGCCGGTGCGCCGCGGTCGCGCGCTCGCTCACCGAGAGCTGCGCCACCTCGACCCCGTCCCAAGCCCGAGCCGCGTCGATCGCGCCCGCCACCACCGCCCGCCCAAGGCCCCGCCCGCGGCACCCGGGCGTGACGTACACGCCCCACACGATCGCGACGTGCCGGCGCTTGACGTTCTCCTCCCGGAACACGCCCGCGGCGGCGATCAGGCGCCCCTCTTCGAACGCGCCCAGGATCGCGTACTCCGGCCCCGCGAGCGAGCGGGCGATGCCCGGACCATCGCTCCCGCGGTCGCGATCCGGGTCGGCGCCGAACGCCCAGGGCGCGTCGGCGAGCATCTCTCGCCGCAGGGCGACGTAGGCGCGGGAATCGGCGGGTGTCAGCGCGCGGACCGGGTCCATGACGGGCGATGGTACCGCGGGCGAAGGGCGGGCCCTCACGCGGCGCGTCGTGCGGCGCGCCGGCTGGGCACGTTCAGCCATTCGGCGCACTTCGCCAGCAGGGCCGCGCGCTCGATCGGCTTGCTCGCGTAGTCGTCGCACCCGGCGTCGAGGCACCGCTTGCGGTCCTCCGCCATCGCATGGGCGGTCAGGGCGACGATCGCCACGTCGCTGCCGTCGCTCCTGAGTGTCCTGGCGAGGGCGTAGCCGTCCATGACCGGCATCTGCATGTCGGTGAGGACGAGGCCGAACGCCCGTCCCTCATGTGCCGCCCGATGGACCATGCCCAGCGCCTGCTCGCCGTCGCAGGCGACCTCGACCTCGGCCCCCGCCCTGGCCAGGTGATGGGCGATGAGCCGCCGGTTGTCGGCTCCGTCCTCGACCAGGAGCACGCGGCCCGTGAGCGTGAACCAAGGCAGCGGGGGCGCGACGCCGTCTCCGTCGATCACCGACTCCAGGCTGTTGACGCACGCGGATCCGTCCTCGGGCACGAGCGGCAGCCGCAGGCGGAAGCACGAGCCCTCCCCCCGCACCGAACGGACCAGCGTGACGTCGCCGCCCATGAGCCGGGCGAGCTTGCGGCTGATCGCGAGCCCCAGCCCGGTGCCGCCGCGTCTTCGTGTAACGCTCGCATCCGCCTGCTGGAACGGCTGGAAGATCGCCGACGCCTGCTCCTCCGAGACTCCGTCTCCGGTGTCGGTGATGTCGAAGACCAGCCATGGCTCGCCGCCGCCGCCCTCTTCGCTCACGATGATCGTGACGGCGCCCCGGTCCGTGAACTTGACGGCATTGCCCGCCAGGTTCATGAGGATCTGCCGCAGCCGCACCGGGTCGATGCGGACGTGCCCGGGGAGGATCGAGCCGGCCATGACCCGCAGCCCGATGCCCTTCTCCGTCGCCTTGGGGCGCAGCAGGTTGGCCACCTCGCGCACGACCCGGGGCAGGTCGGTGGGCACCGGCTCGGTGGTCATCCTCCCCGACTCGATCTTGGAGAGGTCGAGCACGTCGTTCACCACCGAGAGCAGGTGCGACGCGGCCCGCCGGATCGTGTCCGTCGCGCGGAGCGCCGACCCCTGGTCGCCCTCGGGGCCCGAGGCCAGCACCTCGGCGAAGCCGATGATGGCGGTCAGGGGCGTCCTGATCTCATGGCTCATGTTCGCCAGGAACTGGCTCTTGGCGACGTTGGCGGAGTCGGCGGCGTCGCGGAGGGCGGCCATCTCCTCCGCCCTCGCCTCCGCCTCGGCGCGGGCCCGGCGCAGCTCCGCGATCATCCGGTCGATCCGCTCGCCGGACCGCTGCCGCTCGATCGCGATGGCCGCGAGGCGGGCCGCCTCCTCGATGAGCCTCAGTTGCTCGGGCGAGGGGGCCGTGGGCTTGCGGTGGTAGATGGCGAATGCCCCGAGCACCTCGCCATCCACCGACTTGACGGGCTGCGACCAGCACGCCATCAGGCGGAACCGCCGCGCGACGTCGACGAACGCCGCCCACTTCGGGTCGGTCAGCGTGTTGACCACGATCACGCGTTCCCCGGTCGCGGCCGCGCTGCCGCACGATCCGACCTCGGGACCGATCTGAAGCCCGTCGATCAGCCGCAGGTACACCGGGTCGAGCGAGGGACCCGCGGTGGCTCGCAGGCGGTCACCCTCGAGGAGCATCACCGACGCCAGCATGCCCGGCCTCTGACCCTCGATGACGCGGCACAGCTCCTCGAGCGTGACCTTGGGCGCCGCGTCCGAGGCGATCAACTCCAGCACGCGGGCCTGTCCCATCCGAAACCGCTCGCTCCGATGGCGCTCGGACACGTCGCGGACCTGGAGCACCAGCCGCGCGATGTCGCCCGACAGGCGGACCAGCTGGAGGGTGACCTCGACGTCGGTCTGGCGACCGTCCGGTCCGCACAGCGTCGACTCGAACGACGCGGAGGACTGGGAGCCGTCGAGCAGCGGCCGCACCATCAGGTCGATCGCCTCGTCCGTGACCTCCGGGAGGATGCGCCTCGGCGTCAGCCGCGACACATCACCCTCGCCGCAGCGGGCCTGATCCAGACCCGCCCGATTGGCGTAGACGCAGCCGAGGCTCGCCGAATCGAACATGTACACGGCGTCCGGCGACCGGTCCAGCGTGCCCTTGACCTCCGCGAGGTCGGCCATCATCCCGCGGGCCATCGCCTCGGCCCTGGCCCCGCTCCGCGCCTGCGACCAGACCAGCAGCGCCCCGAGCACGCACAGCACCGTCACCGCGCCAGCGCCGGCGAGAAGAACCGCCGCGCGCCGTCCGGAAGAGATCTCGCCCTCCGCCTCCGACTCCATGGCCGCCGAATGCCGCCGGGCCAGCGCGACCACGTCGTCGATCGCTTCGCGATGGCGCCGGAACTCCGACTGCATCGGGCCATTCAGGAACACGCGTGCCGCGTCGCGGTCGCCCGCGTGGCAGAGCGGGACCAACGTCGCCTCGGCCATCTCAAAGAACCGCTCCGCGGGCTCGTGAACCCGCACCAGCATCGTGTCGCGGATCGTCGACGGCTCGAGCCGCGCGCCCCATTGCTCGACCTCGCTCCCGTACGCCGCCCGGAGCTTCGCGAACGACTCGATCAGGGCCCGGACCGTCTCCGGATCCTCCGCGTCGGCCAACTGGTGGGCCGTCAGGTAGCTCTCGACGATGTACCCCGGCGGCGGAGCGGCCCCCGCCAGGAGGTCCTTGCCGTCCATGATCCGGGCATACACCGGCCCGTTGATGCGGAGGCGCATCAGCGTCCGGAAGCTCGACACCGCCTGGACCGAGAACGCCGCGACCGCCGCCACCATCAGCACGGTCACCACGAGCGGCAGGCGCCGCCTTATCCCGCTCGCCGCTCGAGGCCTTGCAGAGGTGACAGGGTCCATTGGGCGCATCGACATCACGTCTTGCTGAACCGGGCGCGGCCCGGCCCGCACGCCTTCGCCCGACTCGGTCGGCGCGAACGCAACCGGCAGAGAATCGGGCCCGATCATCCGAGGCTTAAGCATCGGGCCGGCCGACCGCCGCCGATGGGGCACACTCAGGGGAGTCACCCGACCCCGGTGCGATGGTTACAGGGCCCGCGCCCGCCGCGGCAGACTATGCTGCGCCATGCAATCCAAGGCCTCGACCGTCGCCCAATACCTGGCGGGGCTGCCGCCCGACCGCCGCGCCGCGATCTCCGCCGTCCGAAGGGCCGTGCTCGACAACCTCGACCGCGGCTTCGCGGAGGGCATGCAGTACGGCATGATCGGGTACTACGTCCCCCACTCCATCTACCCCGCCGGATACCACTGCAACCCCGAGCAGCCCCTGCCCTTCGCGGCTCTCGCCTCGCAGAAGAACCACATGGCGGTGTACCTCATGTCCGTCTACGCCGACCCCGCCGAGGAGCGCTGGCTCCGCGAGCGGTGGACCGGGGCCGGCAAGAAGCTCGACATGGGCAAGTGCTGCATCCGGTTCCGGCGGCTGGAGGACGTGCCCCTGGAGGTTCTCGGCGAGGCCATCGCGCGCGTCTCTCTCAAGAGCCACGTCGCCCGCTACGAGTCGGCCCTGCGCCCGGCGAAGGCGAGGCCGTCGAAGCCCAAGCGCGGCCCGGCCAAGGCGACCGCCCCACACTCCAGGAAGGCCCCCGCGAAGAAGGCGGCGCGAGCCGGCAAGGCGCGTCGTTCCCGCTAGCGACTCCCTACGCTCCGTTTCGAAAGGAGCCGTGGCATGGCCCTGTGGGGAGGACGCTTCAAGGACGCCGCCGACCCGCTCTTCCGCGAGGTCAACGACTCGCTCCCCTTCGACTACCGCCTTGCCCGCGAGGACATCGTCGGGTCGATGGCCTGGGCCCGGGCCCTCGAGCGGGCCAAGGTTCTGACCACCGACGAGCGCAGGCGCCTCGAGGCCGCTCTCGCCGACCTGCTCGCCCTGGTCACCGACGACCCCGAGGAGCCGATCCGCGACGCCGGATCAGACGAGGACATCCACTCTTGGGTCGAGCGCCGCCTGATCGCCGCGGTGGGCGACCTGGGCAAGAAGCTGCACACGGGCCGCAGCCGCAACGACCAGGTCGCCACCGGCCTGCGCCTCTGGACGCGCGGCGCGATCGACGCCCGCCTCGCCGAGGTCCGGTCGGCCCAGGCCTCGCTGGTGCGCCTGGCGCGGCGCGAGCAGCCCGCCGTGCTCTGCGGCTACACCCACCTCCAGCGGGCCCAGCCGCTGCTCTTCGCCCACTGGTGCCTGGCCTACGTCGAGATGCTGGAGCGCGACGCGGCCCGCCTGGGCGACGCCCGCCGGCGCGTCAACGTATGCCCGCTCGGCTCGGCGGCCCTGGCGGGCACGACCTTCGCCGTCGACCGCGCCGCCCTCGCCGCCGACCTGGGCTTCGACGCCCCCAGCGCCAACAGCCTCGACGCCACCGCGGACCGCGACTTCGCGATCGAGACGCTCTCGGCCCTCTCGACGCTCGCCGTGCACCTCTCGCGCCTGGGCGAAGACCTGATCCTCTATTCGTCGCAGGAGTTCGGCTTCGTGGAGCTGCACGACTCGGTCTCCAGCGGCTCCTCGCTCATGCCGCAGAAGAAGAACCCCGATGCCCTGGAGCTCCTCCGCGGCAAGGCGGGGCGCGTGATCGGCGCCCACGTGGGCCTCATGGTCGCCTGCAAGGGCCTGCCCCTGGCCTACAACAAGGACCTGCAGGAGGACAAGGAGCCGCTCTTCGACGCCATGGACCAGGCGAGCCTCTGCCTGCGCATCCTCGCCCGCGTGGCCGACACGCTCAAGCTCAACCGCGAACGCCTGCTCAACGCGGCCCGGGGCGGGCACACCAACGCCACGGAGCTGGCCGACTACCTCGTCTCCAAGGGCGTGCCATTCCGCGACGCCCACGACATCGTGGGGCGGGCCGTCCGCGAGGCGATCGGCGCGGGCAAGCGCCTCGACGAGCTTCCGCTCGACTCGCTCCGCAAGTTCTCCGACCGCATCGGCCCGGACGTGGCGGGCTGGCTCACCGTCGAGTCGTGCCTGGCCCGGCGGGAGATCCCGGGCGGCACGGGCCCCAGGGCGGTGGACGCCGCCCTCGCCGCCGCCGAGCGCCGCCTGGGCCTCGCCTGACCCGCCATGCCGGATGCGCCCGCCAACTCCGCTCCCAAGCCGCCGGGCAGGCGCCCGCCCTGGAGGTCCCGCGTCGTGCTGGCGATGCTCGCCCTGACGCTGGCGGGCGCCGCCCTGTGGGCCTACGCGGCCCTCACCGCCGGCGCCCCCGCCACTGATCGGCCCCCGCCCGTGCAGGGGTTCGTCGCCACCGGCGCCCCCGCTCCCGACCCGCCCGCGCCGGCAAGGAGCCGCCTGATCGACGAGGGCGGCCCTGCGACGGTGCGCCTGGGCCTCTCCTTCCTCGCCGCCTACTTCGTCGGGTGGGTCACGCGGATGTTCCTCAAGGTGTCGCTGCTGGTCGCGGGGGCGATCGCGGTCCTGGTGATCGTGCTCGACCGCACCGGCGCCGCCACCATCGACTGGGCGGCGGTCGGCGACCACCTGGGCGAAGCCCTCGACTGGACCCGGGGTCGGCTCGACGAGTTCCGCGACTTCGTGCTGGGTTACGTCCCCTCCGCCGTCGCCGCCGGGGCCGGGCTCTTCCTCGGCTTCCGCCGCGCCTGACCGTCAAGGGCCCGGCATGGTCGAGGGGAGCGCCGCTGGATCGACGGCCTCACCGCGCATCCTCCGGAGCATGCGGGCCGCGAGCACCCCCGCGATCAGCCACGAGAGCCCCACCGCCGCCATGCCGACCAGGAGCACCGTCCCGAAAATTCGCGCCACCCACTCCGCGGCCGGCCAGTAACCAAACGCTCCCGCCAGCCACGCAAGGCCCAGGAGCGACGCCCCGAACAGCGCCAGCCACACCACCGCCTCGGCCAACCGAGCGCGCGATCGGAGCCGCTCGCGCCGCGCAAGGTCGCTCCACACCAGGCCCGTCCCGGCGATCACCGCCAGCGACCCGAACACCGCGACGACCGGGACGAGCCATCCGCGCACAAGCGTCGGCGAGAGCGCGACCCAGAGCGGCGCGGTCGAACACACCATCACCATCGCCGCGCCCGCCCCGACCGCGATCCACCGCCCGACCCTGGCCTGCCTCCCGGCGTGCTGATCGGGGGCCGTCGCCGCGGCCGCGAGCGCGAGGATGACGATCGGCAGAAGCACCGCCATCGCGGCCGCAAGGTTGATCATCCAGGCGACGGCCTCGGACCACACAAACACCACGAACGTGGCGAAGCAGAAGACCGGGAACAGGCAGGTCAGGGTCGTCGCGATCGCGCGGCGCCTCAGCCAGCGCCGGTCCGCCAGCAGCAGCCGACGCGGGTCGAAGCTCTCCGCGATCGGCAGGGCACACTCCGGGCATTGGCCGCGCGCGTCGACCCCGCGCAGCAGGTATCGGCACCGGACGCAGGGCAGGTCCACCTCGATCGTGCGGGCCGGCGCGTCGGTCATCCCGCCAGTCTACCGACCAGCGCCGCCCCCGGTTGCTACGCTGGCCCCATGAGCGTTCGATACCGCTGGAAGCTGCTCCGCGCCGGCGAGTTCCGCCTCGACGCCGGCTCCATGTTCGGGCTCATTCCCCGGGCGGTTTGGCGGAAGACGGTCGAGACCGACGACCGCGCCCGAATCCGCGTCCAGCACAACTGCCTCCTCCTGGAACGGGCCGACGAGCCCCCGGCCCCCACCACCGGCACGCCGCACCCCCTCTACCCCGACGCCCCAAAGCTCGTTGTCCTCGAGGTCGGCACGGGCGACAAGCTGGACGCCAGGAGCCGCGACATCTTCGCGCTGGGCGAGCGCTCCATCACCGACGCCCTCCACGAGGCCGATTGCCGTCCCGAAGACATCGGCGCCGTCTTCGTCAGCCACCTCCACTTCGACCACGCCGGCGGGCTCACCCGCCGCCCTCGCCCCGGCGAGACGCCCGACTGGACGGGCGAGGCCTCCGCCTTCTCCGGCAGACCCGGCACGCACCCCGTCAAGGTCACCTTCCCCAGCGCTCACCTCTACGTCCAGTCCCGCGAGTGGGATGACGCCCTCGCCAACCGCTCCGTCATGACCCGCACCTACTTCCGCGACCACCTGGAGCCGATGAAGGAACGGGTGCGCCCGGTCGACTCGCCGCGCCCCTTCCCCACCGGCTACACCCCCGACCGCGACGAAACGCCCCGCCTGACCCACGAGATGCGCCGCACCGAGGTGCTGCCGGGCATCCACACCTTCCTCGTGCCCGGGCACACCTGGGGCCAGCAGGCCGTCGAGTTCACGGACACCCGAGGCCGAGCCGTGGTCTTCACGCCCGACGTGATGCCCACCGCGGCCCACCTCCCGGCCGCCGCCAGCCTCGCCTACGACGTGGAGCCCTACACGAGCATGATCAGCAAGCGCTGGTTCCTCCAGACCGCGGCGGAGCGCGACTGGCTGCTCGTCCTCGACCACGAGCCCGCCAACCCCCTCCGCCGGGCCCGAGACGACGGCAAGGGGTGGTACACGCTCGAAGAGAACGAGGCGTGACCGGCCCGGGCCCGAGAACACGCCCGTCCGACGCGCCGACCACGGCCCCGGGCCCCTCGGCCCGGCTACGATCCCATCGAAACCCCCTCGTGGGGCCACCCAGCGAAGTGACTCCTCCCACCGCACAGACCATCGAGCCGCCGACCACGCCCGCCGACGGCTCGCTCGACACCGCGAGCGCGCCCACGGATGACGCGGGCGCCCTTTCGCCGCGCCACACCAGCTTCGGCTCGCGCCACTGGTTCGACCGCGTGGACCTGTTCATCAGCCGCCTGAGCAGCCGCAGCCACTTCTGGCAGCGTCTGACGAGCTGGCTCTGGCTGCCGCTGGCCTTCAAGAGCGGGATCCGCATGAAGCGGGTCGACGCCTCCACCTTCTCCGCCATCCTCCCCTTCCGTCGCTTCAACCGCAACTGGTACAACGCCATGGCGGGCGCGGCACTCCTGGCCAACTCCGAGATCGCGGGCGGCATGTACATCTTCGGGATCTGCGGCGGGCACTGGACCGTCGTCTGCAAGGGCCTGGAGTACAAGTTCCTGCGCCCCTGCTTCGGGCCCGCGGTCTACAAGATCTCCCCGCGCGAGAAGATCGAAGAGCTCATCGCCGCCGGCAAGGAGTTCAACGTCACCATCGACATGGACATCGTGCAGCAGTCGCTCCTGCCCGAGAAGGTCCGCCCCACCGCCGAGCGGATGCTCCCCAAGGCCGTGGGCTCGAGGGTCGCCGGCAAGGAGCGCCGCGTGGGGCGCTGCACCGCCACCTTCCACGTCACGCCCAAGGCCCACCAGCAGCACAAGGGCCGGCGCATCCGCTGACCGCCCTCAGTCCCGCAGCACGATCCGCGTGTAGTTGTTCTTCCCCGTCCGCACCAGCAGCACGCCGTCGATGAACCGGTCGAGCCCCACCGGGTGCTGCGGCGAAGTCACGACCTCCTCGTTGATCGACAGCCCCTTCTGATCGATCAACCGCCGCGCCTCCCCCTTGCTCGCGACCACCCCCGCCATGGCCACCAGGTTCACCGCCGACACCGGCCCCTCCGCCCAGCCCGCGCGCGAGATCGGCTTGGTGGGCACGGTGTCGCCCAGGGTCTTGAGCTTCTCCGCCGCGCCGCCCCCGCCGCGGGTGAAGAGCGCCGCCGAGGCAGACTCCGCCTCCGCCGCCGCCGCCTCGCCGTGGACGATCCGGGTCACCTCGCGCGCCAGCACGCGCTGGGCGTGCCGCTTCCCCGGGTCCCTGGCGTGCTCGTCCATGATGGACGCGATCTCCGCGACCGGCAGGAAGGTGAAGAACTTCAGGTACTTGCCGACGTCCACGTCCTCCGCCCGCACGAAGTACTGGTAGAACTGGTAGGGGGTGGTCAATCCCGCGTCCAGCCACACCGCGTTGCCGGCGCTCTTCCCGAACTTCTCGCCCGCGCTGCTCGTGACCAGGGGCCAGGTGAACCCGTGGGCCTCCTTCCCGGTCTTGCGCCGGATGAGGTCGATCCCCGCGGTGATGTTCCCCCACTGGTCGCTCCCGCCCCCCTGCACCAGGCAGCCCTCGTGCTCGAAGAGCCAGTAGAAGTCGTACGCCTGCATGAGCATGTAGCTGAACTCGGTGTAGCTGATGCCGTGCTCGCGGTCCTCCAGGCGCGAGCGCACGCTCTCCTTGGCCAGCATGGAGTTCACCGTGAAGTGCTTGCCCACGTCGCGGAGCCAGTCGATCACCGACATGGGCCCGATCCAGTCGGCGTTGTTCACCATCGCCGCCGGGTTGTCCCCGTCGAACCGCAGGAACCGCGCCAACTGCGCCCGGATCGCCTCGGCGTTGCCCCGGACGTCCGCGTCGGAGAGCAGCGACCGCTCGCTCGACCGACCGCTCGGATCCCCCACCATCCCCGTGGCGCCCCCGACCAGCGCCACCGCCCGGTGACCGGCCCGCTGCACGTGCGCCAGCACCAGGATCGGCAGCAGGCTCCCCACGTGCAGGCTCCGCGCCGTCGGGTCGAACCCCACGTAGCACGACACCCGCCCGGACTCGAACGCCACGCGCGTCGCCGCCTCGTCGGTCGCCTGGTACAGCATGTCGCGCTCCTTCAGGAGCGCCAGCACGTCGGTGCCTGCCATGGCCCGTGTCTCCATCGCCCGCGGCGGGGCGCCAAGCCTAGACGCCGGAGGCTATCCCAGGACCCGAACCCGGCACGACGCCACGGAACCACGGAGTGCGAGTGGCGCGAGTCGGAAGAACGTGCACCAAGGCGCGGGCGGACGCCGCGGGTGCCACGGGCGATCCGCCCGGCGGTCGCCCGTGCCGGCGCCCGGACGGGCGTTGACAGCCGCACGGGTCATCGGGCGAAGCGCCCGATGACCCGTGGCACCCGGAGCGCTCCGTCCAAGGACTTCCGACTCGCGCCACTCGTTGCCTCCGACCCAAAGACCCTCTTCCGCCGTGCCCTCCGTGTGCTCCATGGTGAAGGCGGGTCTCGCGTGAGGCCCTACTTCCCGCCGACCTCGAGCTCGCCCAGGTCGAGGATCACGCCGTTGGGCTGGTAGTAGTCCACGTTCACCACCCCCCGCCGCACGCCCGTGAGCACGAGCTGGTGCCGACCGCTCCGGGCCGCGTAGACCAGATCCCCCGCGCTGGGTCCGGCGTACTCGGCGTGCCGCCAGTTCTGCACGTGGAAGTGATAGTGGGCCAGGGCCCGGTCCGCCCCCCGCACCATGTCCTCGCTGGCGACGAAGCTGTTGTCATTGGTCCGCTGCCCGATCCGCGGCGGGTAGAGCGTCGCCGCGAACCCGTCCGCCGACGCCGACAGCACCCCGCCGAACTCCGTCCCCGTTTCCTTCCGGTCCAGGCCGATCTGCGTCCGAAACGCCGCGACGACCCCGGGCGAGCGCACCGCCTCGTCGAGGATGAGCACGGTCAGGACGTCCGCCCAGGTCAGCGCGGCCTCCCAGTACTCCAGCCGCTCGGGGAGGCGCATGCTCGCGTCGCCGTACCCCTGCGTCCGTTCGCGGATCGTCCGCCCCTTCAGCCGCGCGCGGAGCTGGGCCAGCAGGTCGTCGCGCGACGCCCTCAGCCACGCCTCCCGGTTCGCCGCCGCCCAGCGGATGGGCTCGGCGTGCCTCAGGTGCAGCGCCCGCTGCACGGACGCGTCGACGCGCGACACCGCCACCGCCGCCTCGGCGTACCACTCGCGCCACGCCGGCGGCCCCGGCGCCCGCAGGGCCCGCAGCCACGCCAGCTCCTCGCCCGTGAAGGGGATGGCCCGCAGGTCCGACAACCCCGCCCGCAGGTCCTGCACCAGCGGGTCCGAGCCCAGCGCCGGATCCTGCACCGCCCGCCCCTCAAGAAGCGACATCCGCACCGACCCGTCCGCGTCCAGCCGCGCCAGCAGGTCCCACGCGTCGGCCCGGATCCGACGCTCCATGTCCAGCCCCTCCACCTCGTCCACCACCTCGGGGCGCAGGAACTGCTCCAGCACCACCTCCGCGATAGGTCGCCCGGGGTGCAGCTTCTCGAGGGTCTCCCGCTCGGGCCGATCCGCGTCCTTCACCTGCCGGTCCGGCTGCGACCACGCCCGGATCAGCGCCGGCGTGAAGTCGGTCCACCCGTGCGCGACCGCCGCCGCCCCGATCCGGCGCACCACCTCCCACCGACGCTCCCGAGGCAGCATCAGGCGGGCCTCGCGCCGAGCCCGCTCGCGTGCCTCCGGATCCTCGTCGCCGAGCAGCCGATCGACGGCGCCCGCGCGCAGATCCACCGGTGCGCTGGCGTCCCAGGCGACGTCGAGCAGGGCCCTCCGCGTGGGAGACAGCAGCCCGGCGTCGCCCTGCGCCTCGCGCCACGCCGCCTCCATCGCGGCAATCCGCCCCTTGGGACTCAGGGCCGGGTTCCGCAGCCGGGCAAGGTGGTCGTCGTCCGGGCCGGCGCCGCTCAGCCAGGCCAACGCCATGAGCAACCCGACGATCGCGAGCGGTGTTCGGGGCATCAACCGCAGTGTACGACCCATGCCCCCATGCGCGAACCGACCCTACAATCCCCAATCGTGACCACGACCTCGGCCACCGATCGCACCAACGACGCCCCGCTCCGCGAGCGCGTCGAGCGCGTGCTCAACCTCATCCGCCCCGCCGTGCAGTCCGACGGCGGCGACGTCGAGCTGGTCTCCATCACGCCCGACGGGGTCGTCCAGATCCGGCTCCACGGGGCCTGCGTCGGCTGCCCCTCCAGCGCCATGACCCTCCAGGTCGGCATCGAGCGCAACCTCAAGGCCCACGTCCCCGAGGTCACCGCCGTCAGGGCCGTGGGATGAACGTCGCAAGCCCCGATCCCCCGAACAGGCTCCGATAATCCGCGTCGTCCACCAGTCTTCCACATGGGCGTCGCGGCGGCCCGAGCGCCGTGGTATAAAGGGGCCGGGTGGCTGGTCCGTAACCAGGATGGGAGTGCTGGGCCATGTTGGTCATCACACGACGTGAAGGCGAAGAGGTTGTCATCGGCGACCCGAAGAATCCGATCGGAGTCGTCCGGATCGCTTCGATCAAGGGCGAGCGGGTGCGGGTCGCCTTCGACTTCCCCCGCGAGGTCAAGATCCACCGGCGCGAGCTGGCCGACCAGATCGTCCAGCAGGCGCCGACGGTGATCGGCTCGATCAAGCCCGACGCCGCCGCCGTTCAGTAAGCCGGTGCGGGCCGCGCGTGCCGACGGGCGCCGAAGGCGCAGTTCTGCGTGGGCGCGAGAAGGCGGGCGACGCCGGTCGCCCGCTCCGTGATGGTGTGTCGACGACCGCCGGTCAGCGGCGACGGCGAGCGGCAGCCAGGCCGGCAAACCCGAAGAGGGCCAGCGTGCCCGGCGTCGGGATGAGTACGCCCTCGATGTCCACGTTGTCGACGCGGCTCGTGCCGGTGGTCGCCACCGTACCGCCGTTGGCCGACACCGTCGTTGAGTTCCGCAGCCGGAACCAGACATTGGCCTGATTGTTCAGCGCGGCGGGTGCGGCGAAGGGGCCGTAGGTATGAAGGGGGTTGCGGGGCGGCACGCTGGTCCAGGCGTTGGGCGTGGCGTTGGCGAGCACGGAGTACGACGCCAGTGTGATGAAGGTCGCGCCGTCGATGCTCCACTGCACCTCGAAGTCGCGCGGGCCGGTGTTGCTCGACGTGTGGTCGAAGGTGAGGGTGATCGACATGTAGCCGAGCGTGGAAGTCTGGAACTGGTAGTAGTCGCCGACGGACCACTTGTCGGAACTGAAGGACTCGGCGGAGCCGTTGCCGACGGGGTTGGAGTAGACCGTGGCCGCGTTGGCGTGCCAGCCGAGGGCCGAGCCGGAGCCGACTTCGGCGGCGTGTGGGCCGGCGGTGGCCGGGATGGAGACCTCGAAGGTCCACCCGGCGAGGATGTCGGCATGGGCGGCGGCGGCCAGACCGGCCGTTGCGACGATCGCTGCAATCCTGAACATGTCTCTCTCCCGTGCTGCGCGGCCGCGGAAGGCCGCCGTCCGGCCAAGCGTTGGAGATACCACCCGCTCCAGCGGCATCGGCCGCCGGCCCGCGCGGGCGACGGGCTCTCTCCGCCCTTGGGACCGAACGACTCCCCAAAGGCACCATCAGGTTAGCAGAGTGCCCGCGGACCGTCCACCCCAACGCGCCGGGCTTGCGCTCTCTTCACGCCGAGACCCGCAATGGGCGGGATGTGTTCGGGGGCGACCCCCTCCACTCCGCGGCCTACTCCACTTTCCCGCCGCTGGTGTCGTACACCCACGTCTCGATCTGCCGGGGCCAGCTGAGCACCTCCTCGGGCTTGAAGAAGAGCTTCAGCTCCCGCTCCGCCGCCTCCGGGCTGTCGGACCCGTGGATCAGGTTGAAGCTGTTGGAGACGCCGAAATCCCCCCGGATCGTGCCCGGAGCCGCCTTGCTCCCGAACGTCGCCCCCATCATGTTGCGGCTGATCGTGATCGCCGCGTTCCCGCGAACCGCCATCACCAGCACCGGGCTGCTCGTCATGAACCGCACCAGCCCGTCGTAGAACCCCTTGCCCTTGTGCGACTCGTAGTGCGTCTCCGCGAGCTGACGGCTGATCTGCATCAGCTTGCACCCCACCACCTGCAGCCCCTTGTCCTCGAAGCGGGTCAGAATGCGCCCCATCAGGCCGCGCTGCACGGCGTCGGGCTTCAGGATGATCAGCGTCGTTTCCATCGATGCGGGCTCCCTGTGAGTGAGGGCCAACGGTAGGCCGCGGCGATCCTGAGCGGGAAGCATGCAACAGAGAATCGCCCGCGCGCCGGTCGACCGGGACTGAAACGGGCTCGCACTGGGGCTCGGGGCGTCTTGGGTACCCCCTCGCTCCGCGAGGGGCTCGATCTTCCACACACCTCTTCGGATGCTCCGCCCGAGTTGCGGCGGGGATCCGCATGATGCACGCTTGCCCGGTGATACCGCCCTTGCCATGTTCGACCGCGTGGTCACGGTGGACTGGTCCGCGGCGTCCACCGTGGCGCCGCGTCGCGCGCGGTCCTCTGGCCGTTCGAGACTCGCTCGCTCTCCACCGACGCCGTGGTCTTCGCGGAGATCTGCCCAGCCTGGGCGATCACGCTCGCCAGCCCTTCCCGATCAAGGACGCACGCCAGGTCGCCGCGGCCCGCGACGAGGTGCTCGACGCCGATGAGCCTTCCACGCTCCTCTTCGCCCCCGGCGACGCCGACACCGCCGCCGAGGGCTGGATCCTGGGCGTTCAGCCCTTGGCCGCGGGCAGGCGCGTGACGAGCACCGGCACGTCGGCGTGACGCGCCACGCTTTCCGCCTTCGACCCCATGAACAGGCGGCTCAACCCGGTCCGACCGTGGCTCCCCACCACGATCAGCGAAGCCCCCCATTGAGTCGCGGCGTGCAGGATCTCCGTGGCCGGCGCCCCCTCGCGCAGATGCGCCGACACCCGCGCCCCCGCAGCGTGCGCCTTGGCCTTCTCCAGCGTCTGGACCGCCTCCTGACGCAGGATCGTCAGAATGTCGACGCTCGGCGCCCCGCCTTCGAGCGCGACGGCGGGCGCCGGGTCCACCACGGTCACGAGCCCCACCTCGGCCCCCAGCCTGCGGGCCAGCGCGACGCCAATCCCGAGAGCGTGATCGCTGTGCGGACTGCCGTCGACCGCGATGAGCACCCTGGAGAACTCCATGCCTGAAGGTACTCGCGGCAGGGACAATCCGCAAGATGGACCGGTGCGCGCACCATCGCGCCCGTGCGCAGGAGCAGGCGACGGAGGGTTGACGATCATAGTTGACTCTGGTATCCTCAATCCCCGGGCGTGCGGTTGTGCCCGCCGGAGCGTCTCACATGGCCATGAATCGGTCAGCTCGGATCACGGGGGCCGGCCTCCTTCTCAGCCTGCTGGCGGGCCTGCTGATCGGGCTGGGCGGGTACACCGCCAAGTTCGCCGAGGCGACCAGCTACCTCTCCGACGACCCCAAGGCCTGCGTCAACTGCCACGTCATGCGCGAGCCGCACGACAGCTGGGCCAGGGGGCTCCACCACGCCGTCGCCAACTGCAATGACTGCCACGTGCCCGCCGACCTCCTGCCCCGCTACCTGACCAAGGCGGTGCACGGCTGGCGGCACAGCAAGGCCTTCACGCTTCAGAACTTCCACGAGCCGATCCGGATCGCGCCGGACGACCTGAAGATCATCGAGAACAACTGCGTCCGGTGCCACACCGAGATGTCGGGGCACATGGCCGCGCTGCCGGGGCCCAAGGGGCTCGAGGCCACCAACTGCACGCACTGCCACGGGTCCGTCGGGCACGGCCCGCGGCGTTAGTCAAGGAGCATCCATGAACGCATCGCCGAAGCGCAACTGGGGCCTCTACTGGGTGACGATCGTCGTCGTGGCCGCGGCCACGATCGGCGTGATGTTCCTCTACCAGAACATCAACCAGCGCAAGGTCGAAGCCCGCTCCACCGTCTTCCGCGTCGTCGAACTGGAGGAGACGACGCTCGACCCCGCCGCGTGGGGCAAGAACTTCCCGAGGCAGTACGACGGATACCGGCGTACGGCCGACAACGAGCGCACCCGCTACGGGGGCAGCGAGGCCATGCCCGTCGAGCCCGGCAGCGATGTGCTCAAGCCCGAGTCCAAGATCGAGGCCAATCCGCGCCTCAAGACCATCTTCAACGGCTACGCCTTTGCCCTCGACTACCGCGAACGCCGCGGGCACGCCTTCATGCTCCACGACCAGCGCGAGACCGACCGCGTGAAACTCCGCAAACAGCCCGGGGCGTGCCTCAACTGCCACGCCTCCAACGTGCTCGAGTTCCGCACCGCCGGCGTCAAGAACGGCGCTCCGGGCGCGCTGGCCGATCCCCTCCTCTCGGAGCACGGGCAGGCCCAGCTCCTGAAGGGGTTCGAGGTCATCAGCAAGATGCCCTACGGCGAGGCGACACAGCTGGTCAGCCACCCGGTCACCTGCTTGGACTGCCACGACCCCAAGACCACCGCCCTGCGCATCACCAAACCGGCGTTCACGGAGGGCATCCGGGCCCTGGCGATGTCCGAAGACCCCGTTCCGCACCTGCCCAGCGTCGAGCAGTGGCGCAAGGGCAGCCGCGAAAGGCCCTACGACCCCAACGTCGACGCCTCGCGCCAGGAGTTGCGGAGCATGAGCTGCGCCCAGTGCCACGTCGAGTACTACTTCAAGGGCGAGGGCAAGGTCCTCACCTTCCCCTGGCACAAGGGCCTCAAGGCCGAGCAGATCGAGGACTACTACAACGACGTGGGCTGGAACGACTGGACCCACACCACCGCCAAGACCGGCGTGATCAAGGCCCAGCACCCCGAGTTTGAGTTGTGGAGCCAGGGCATCCACGCCCGCGCCGGCGTCTCGTGCGCCGACTGTCACATGCCCTACACCCGCGAGGGCGCCGTCAAGGTCAGCGACCACCAGATCCGCAGCCCGCTCCTCAACGTCGCCCGCGCCTGTCAGACCTGCCACAACTACCCCGAGAGCGAGATCCAGTCGCGCGTCGCGACCATCCAGGACCGCACCAAGAAGCTGATGGACCGCGCCGAGATCGCCACCGTCGCCGCCATCCAGGCCATCGAGGCCGCCATCGGGCGCGGCGCCGGAGACGCCGACCTCAAGGACGCACGCTCCCTGCACCGCAAGGCCCAGTGGCGCACCGACTACGTCAACGCGGAGAACTCCATGGGCTTCCACGCCCCGCAGGAGGCGGCGCGGATCCTGGGCGAGGCGATCGACTACGCACGCCAGGCCGAGATGGCCGCGACCATGGCTCAGCCGGCCCGCACGGCCAACAAGTAGGCGCGGACCCGGCAAGTCCGGCGGCAGGACCGGGCTGCCTGCCCGCGGCCCGCAGTTTGAGAAGCGCCTCCAGCCGCTGCGCGTGAACCGGGCGCCCGGGCTCGAGCCTGATCAACGACCGGATCTGCCACTCCGCGGCTTCGAAGTCGCGGCGCTTGATCGCGACGGTGGCGGCCCATTCGCGCCCCCCGGCTTCGTGCGGCGCGACCCGCGCCGCCCGCAGCGCCTTCTCCCACGACTGGTCCCACCGCCCCAGGGCCGCGTACCGCTTCGACAGCTCCAGGGCCAGCGCCGGCCAGTTCTGCTCGCGCGCGCCCAGGTACTCCAAGTGCGGCGGCGCCCGCTCCCTCGGCCCCTCCCCGGAACGGGGAAGGGGAGCAGGCCGCGTCGAAGGGGAGGAGCAGACAGATGTGGTCCGGAGAGGTCCCTGCCCCGGGGCGGTTCCGCGCGGGGCGCGGAGAGATCGCACTCCCGGACCGCTCTATCCTCTTGGGGTTTCGTGGCCCGCGGGGCGTGCCGATGGCGCTGGAACAGGGCGGGTGTTCAGCGACGGGGATTGATGGTTTGTCTGTGCTCGTGGGGCGGACGCCGCTGCTGGAGATCCACTACGAGTCCGCGGGCCGCCGCCGGCGGGTGTTCGCCAAGTACGAGCAGAAGAACATGACGGGGAGCATCAAGGACCGCATGGCGGCGTGGGTCCTGCGGTGCGGGTACGAGTCGGGCGAACTGATGCCTGGGGACGAGATCGTCGAGGCGACGAGCGGGAACACGGGGATCTCGTTCGCGGCAATGGGTCGAGCGCTGGGGCATCCCGTTCGGATCTTCATGCCGGACTGGATGAGCCGCGAGCGCGTCGCCCTCATCATGGCCTTCGGCGCCGAAGTGGTCCCGGTCTCGCGCGACCAGGGCGGGTTCCTGGGCAGCATCGCCCTGGCCCGCGACTACGCCGCACTCGCCGCCCGCGAGGGCCGCCGCGTCTTCCTCCCCCAGCAGTTCGACAACCCCGCCAACACCCAGGCCCACGAGCTGACCACCGGGCCCGAGATCCTCGCCCAGCTCGCCGCCGTCGGGCTCGCGCCCGACGCCTTCGTCGCGGGCGTGGGCACCGGCGGCACCGTCATGGGCGTCGGACGCTGCCTCCGCGCTCGGTTCCCGGGCGTCCGCGTCCACCCGCTCGAACCCGCCAACTCCCCCACCCTCCGCACCGGGTGCAAGGTCGGGGCCCACCGCATCCAGGGCATCAGCGACGAGTTCGTCCCCTCCATCGTTCGGCTCGACGAGCTCGACCCCATCGTCGACGTGTGGGACGGCGACGCCATCCTGATGGCCCAGGCCCTCGGACGCTCCGGGCTCGCGGTCGGCATCTCCTCGGGCGCCAACCTCCTCGGTGCCGACAGGGTGCTCGACGGCCTCGGCGAAGACGCCGTCGTCGTCACCGTCCTCCCGGACAGCAACAAGAAGTACCTCAGCACCGACCTCTGCCGGGCCGAGCCCGCCCGCGACGACTACCGCACGCCCCGCATCGCGCTCACGGGCTGGCGCTCCATCGGCTGCGAGCCCTGCTGCGGCCGCCCACTGACCCGCCCCGGACCCATGCCCTGAACCGGCACGCCCCTTCCTTCAGAGCCGACGGCGCCAGCCGTCGGAAGGAATGGCACCACGCGCCCGACCGAGGGCTCGCGCCGTCGGCTCGGAGCGCCTTCCCTGGGCCTGCCGTCACCGCGACGCCGATATCATCCGTCGGCCCCCGCTCGCGGGGCGACCCAGAGGCCACGGAGGGCCACGTGTCCACGCTCCTGCCGATCCCCCCCACGATGACCACCAAGAAGCGCGCGACGGCCGAGTCCATGGCGGCCCGCCAGCGGGACATCTCCGTCTCCGAGTTCTTCGCCAAGAACCGGCACCTGCTGGGCTTCGACAGCCCGCGCAAGGCCCTCCTCACCGCCGTCAAGGAAGCCGTCGACAACTCCCTCGACGCCTGCGAGGAGGCCGGCATCCTCCCCGACGTCACCGTCGTCATCGAGGACCTCCAGCCCGACCGCCCCGCCTCCGCCAAGTCCTCCCGCTTCCGCATCACCGTCGTCGACAACGGCCCGGGCATCGTCCGCCAGCAGGTCGAGAACGTCTTCGGACGCCTCCTCTACGGCTCCAAGTTCCATCGCCTCAAGATGTCCCGCGGGCAGCAGGGCATCGGCATCTCCGCCGCCGGCATGTACGGGCTCATCACCACCGGCAAGCCCATGCTCATCCAGACCCGACCCAAGCCCCGCAAGCCGGCCCACCACATCGAGCTGGCGATGAACACCAAGACCAACCGGGCCGAGGTCACCATCGACGAGGAGACCGACGACTTCCCCCTCGCACGCCTCCGCGAGCTCCCCCAGGTCCGCTCCCTCGAGAACCCCGCGGCGTTCCTCTCCGCCGACGACTACCCCACCGGCACCAGCGTCACCATCGAGCTCGAGGGCAAGTACCAGCGCGGGCGGGGCTCCGTCGACGAGTTCCTCGAACTCACCGCGATCGCCAACCCCCACGCCCGCGTCACCTTCATCCGCCCCACCCGCACCACCGAGGACGAGGAGGACACCCCGCTCCTCAGGCGCCGCGCCCAGCCCGCCGCCCCGACGGCCAAAGCCGCTACGCCCGACGCGCCCCCGCCCGTCCTCACGCAGGACCTCGGCCCCACCGTCGTCTTCCCTCGCGCCATCGGCGAACTGCCGCCCGAGACCCAGGAGATCCAGCCCCACCCGCGTGGCGTGGAGCTGGGCACGCTCCTCCAGATGCTCAAGGACTTCGAGGCCTCGAACAAGGGCGGCACGCTCTACCACTTCCTCCAGGACCGCTTCTGCCGCGTCTCCCCGGCGACCGCCGGCGAGTTCTGCTCCAAGATCAGGCTGACCTCCCGCACCAGGGCCGCCGACGTTGAGCCCCCGCAGGTCGAGGCCCTCTTCAAGCAGTTCCAGGAGGCCCGCCTGGCCCCGCCCCCCACCGACTGCCTGGCCCCCATCGGCGTGCAGCAGTTGCTCAAGGGCATGTTCAAGGGCGTGCGGGCCGAGTTCTACGCCGCCTCCAGCCGAAGCCCCGAGGTCTACCGCGGGCGCCCCTTCCTGATCGAGGCCGCCATCGCCTTCGGCGGCGACCTCCCCGCCGACGAGCCCGCCCGCGTCATCCGCTTCGCCAACCGCGTCCCGCTCCTCTTCCAGCAGTCCGCCTGCTCCTCCTTCAAGGCCGTCGCCGAGACCAACTGGCGCAACTACGACCTCCAGCAGCCCCGCGGCTCGGCCCCCGTCGGCCCCCTCGTGATCATGCTCCACATGGCCAGCGTGTGGGTGCCCTTCACCAGCGAGAGCAAGGAGGCCATCGCCGACTACGACGAGATCCGCAGGGAAATGAAGCTGGCCCTGATGGAGTGCGGGCGCAAGCTCGGCGCCTACCTCAAGAAGCGGGCCCGCATGAGGCGCGAGGGCCAGCGCCGCGACGTCTTCCAGAAGTACATCGGCGAGATCGCCAAGGCCGCCGGCGCCATCACCGGCACCGACGCCAAACGCCTCTACGACGCCCTCCTCGAACAGGCCCGCGCCAAGACCGCCGTCGCCGACCTCGAACTCGACGACGAGGGGAGGGCCCTCCGCGACGAGGCGCCCGACGACGCCGAGGGCGTGCTCATCGTCGACACCCCGGCCCCGCCGACCACTACCGCCCCCGAGCCCCCGCCCCCCCAGCCCGACGCCAAGCCCCAGGGACGCCGACCGTCCACGCCCAACGCCGCGAATCCCCCGAAGCCGTCGACCCCGGGGGCAAAGCCGTCCCGCCTGTCCGCCCCCCCCGCCGCGGCCCCCGGCAAGGCCCCCAAGCCCAAGATGCGCCTGGTCGACGGGAAACTCGTCCCCATCGACGACGGTCCCAGGCTGTTCTAGAAGCCGCCCATGTTCGTCAACGTCCATTGCGTGAAGCACTCGCCCCCCCCAACCCGGCCGGCAACGAACTGGCCGACTGGACGAAAGCCCGACCGCCACCCGGCGTTCAGCCCGTGGTCACCGTTCAAGGAGCACGCCATGACACGCCCCCTCGCGATCCTCGCCGCGCTCGCCCTCGCGGGCCCCTCGCTCGCCATAGCCCCCGCGCAGCCGGAACCCCGGGCCCGGGCCCAGCGTGACTCCGACCCCTTGGCCGGAATTCGGAGTGTCCACGCCCGCCTTCAGGAGGCCGGGCGCGAGGACGACGCCCGGCGCCTGGGCGATCTGCTCGAAGAGGCGATGAGGGCGCAGCGTTCGTTCCGCGAGCAGCGGGCCGAGGTCGAGGCCGCCGCGCGCCGGTCGCGTGAGCTCCGCGAGGCGGGGCGCCCGGACGCCGCCGACGCCGCTCAGAAGCAGGCCCACGAGTTGGAAGAGCGTGCCGGCGCCACTCGCCGCGAGCACGACGAACTCCTCGAGCGCGCCGTGCGGACCGCCCGCGAGCTCAACGCCTCGCTCGAAGGGCGCGAGCGAGCCGGCCACCGCCCCGCCGACGGGCGCATGGCCCACGTCCGCGAGGCGGTCGAGCACCTCCGCGCGGCGGGCCTGCACGACCTGGCCGAGCTGGTCGCGCGCGAGGCCGGCGGGCCCGACCGCCCGCCCCACGACCACGACGCCCGCCCCGAGGCCGGCATGATGCACGAGATGAGCGAGATGATGGGCCGGATGCGCGAGCAGCTCCAGCGCCTCGCCGAGCAGGTCGATCGCCTCTCGCGCGAGGTCGAGTCCATGCGCCGCCCGCGCGACTGACCCCGCCTGCCGCTTCAGCCGTTCCGCGTCGATCTTGAACAGCCGGGCCGCGTTCCGCCACACGACCAGCTCCCGCGCCTCGGGCGTCAGCTCCGGCGTGCGCATGAGCTTCAGGTACGGCTCCATCGTCGCGATGGACCGGTCGGTCCCGGAGAACAGGTACTTGGGCTCGCCGGCGTACAGGATCATCTCCCGCACTTGCCCAGCATCTACTGCTCGAACCGGTCGGAGAAGTCCCCCAGCACCAGCCCCGAGATGTCCGCGTACACGTTCCTGTATACCACCTCCATGCAGTCGCGGATCCACGGGTTCCCGACGTGGCAGATCACGGCCTTCAGGTTCGGGGAGTCCACCGCCACGTCGTCGACGTGCGGCGGGTGCGAGATTCGCACCTAACCCGTCGGCGAGCACGTGTCCCCCGAGTGGATCATCACCGGCACCCCGAACTCCATCGCCGGCTCGAAGATCACCCGGCACCGCTTGTCGTGCGGGTAGAACGGCTCGTACCCCGGGTCGAGCTCGAGGCACTCATCGATGTCGCGGGCCTTGTCCTCGTGGCAGTTGTTCGGGTGCGTGTGCGCGTCGATGATCATGCCGCCTCCATGGCTCGGGGGTCGGTGCCGCGCCCCCGCGACGCTCGCGCCGTCAAAGGCCCTCGAACCCCGCGCGCGTCGCCTCCAGGATCAGCTTGGCGAACTCCGTGCTCCGCGCCAGCGACTCGTCCTTGAGCTTCACGTGACGCATCGTCTTGCCCGTGCCCACCAGCAGACCCGCCGGGTCCGGCAGCTCCGTCCCCGGCAGCGCCAGGTTCATGCCCGCCCGGGTCTGGTGCAGCGACGCGAACGCCCTGCCGTCGGCGAAGTAGCACGCGTTCCCCCACTTCACCACGCACTCCACCCCCGGCACCAGCGTCCGGATCATCCGGTCCGCCGCCCGCGCGATCGAGCGCTGCGGCTCGGGCAGACGGTCGATCGCCACGGCCCCGGGCTTGTTCAGGTCCTTCCGCCGACCGTACTTCTTCTCCCCCGTCCCGGCGTCCCGCTCCGGGGCCGCCTTCCCCGCGTGCTTGGCGCGCACGAACCTCGCCTTCTTCCCGACCGCCTTCTTCGCCGCCTTCTTCTTCCCCCTCGCGCTCCGCTTGGCCATGCCGCCCTCCGCGGGAATGCTACCGCGCCCCGCCGTACACTGCCGCCTCAGGCAACGGAGTGCCCATGCCCAGGAAACCCGGCAAGTCAGCCGTCGCCGACCGCGACGCCGCCACCGACCGCAAGATCGTCGCCCTCGCCGAGGGGGTCGTCAGGAAGGCCCTCGCGAAGAAGGAGCCCGTCATCGACGTCCCCACCCGCACGCGCGGGAACACGATCTGGGACAGGAAGCACCGCATCCTCCGCATGGGCGACGCCAAGGCCCAGCGCGAGCTCTTCAACCTCAACCAGGCCAAGCAGTTCATGCAGACGATGCTGCACTCGCACAGCGTGCGCGAGCTGATCGCGGCCCAGAAGACCCTCAGCCTCCGCGGCATGTTCTACAAGGGCCTCCACACCGTCGCCGGCACCAGCGAGAAGACCTTCGCCGACCAGGACGAGTCCGACGGCATCCTCGAAGACCTCGAGGTCTGCCTCGGCGCCCTCCGCGAGGAACTCCACGTCTTCGCCAAGAAGGCCGGCACCATCGTCGGCAACGTCACCCTCGTCGACTCCGGCGACGAGATCGACTGCCGACGCATGGGCTCCGGAGGCTACGCCATCCCCTCCATCGTCGAGCCCGACGTCATCCAGTTCAAGAAGTGCGAGGCCAGGTTCGTCCTCCACGTCGAGAAGAACACCGTCTGGTCACGCTTCAACGAGGACCGCTTCTGGGCCAAGCACAACTGCATCCTCACCGAGGGCGGCGGGCAGCCCCCCCGCGGCGTGCGCCGGCTCCTCAAGCGCCTCAACACCGAGCTGGGCCTCCCCATCTACTGCCTCCTCGACTGCGACCCCTGGGGACACTACATCTACAGCGTCATCAAGCAGGGCTCCATCTCCCTCGCCTTCGAGAGCGAACGACTCGCCATCCCCGACGCCAAGTTCGTCGGCATCCGCGCCAAGGACTACCGCGCCTGCGACCTCACCGACGACGTCAAGATCGACCTCAACGACACCGACATCAAGCGCGCCAGGGAGATCGCCGCCTACCCCTGGTTCGAACGCCACAAGGGCTGGCAGAATGAGATCCAGGGCCTGCTCGACAACGGCTTCAAGATGGAAGTCGAGTCCCTCATCACCAAGGACATCTCCTACGTCACCGAGACCTACGTCCCCGAACGCCTCAAGGCCCTCGACTGGCTCGATTGACCCGCGTGCCGTGCTCCCCGCCCGGGGGAAGCACGCCACCCGCCCCTCGATCACCGCCGCCGACGCCCCATCGCCATCAGCCCGGCCAGCCCCAGGGCCGCCGCGCCGCCCGGACCCGGGACCGCCGCGATGTTCACCCCCACGCCGTCGCCCGGCAACTGGTCGAAGTGCACCGTCAGCGTGTTGACCGCGTCGTCGATGCGGATGACGGCCAGGGGCGTGTTCCACCACGGGTCGGCCCCGCCCGGGCCCGTGAGCGAGTTGCGCATCCAGAAGGTCCCGACCCCCGGGTTCCACTCCGTCGGGCCGTAGTTGCCGCCCCCCGACCAGTCGCCCAGGAACGTCCCGTTCTGGTTCACGCTGGCGACCGTCCACACGCCGCCGTGGTTCGTCGTCCGCCCGAGGCCGGCAACTCCCAGGTACACCGAGCCGGCGGCCTGCGTCCCCGAGAACGTGTAGGTGATCGACCACTGCCCCGTGAAGGTCCCCGCGGTGCCGGCGAAGCAGGTCGCCGCGAACAGCTCCTGCGGACCCCAGGTGTAGGTGTTCGGTCCGCTGGTTACGCTCCCGTTGTTGAGGAGCGGGTTGTTGAACCGGGCGTCGGTGAAGGTCCCGGCGAATGCGTACGTCACCTGAACGTTCCCGAGTCCCGGGTGCCAGAATACCGAGTTGTTCGGGATCGAGTTCCCGAAGAGGGTCGGGCCCTGGTCCAGCCACGTCAGCGGCACGGTCGCGGCGGACGCGCTCTGCACGGCAAGCCCGGCGGTGAAGATCACGGCGGCGGTCGAGAAGCGGCGCAACATCGGAACATCCTCCTCTGGAGCCTCCGGTCCGCTTTCCGCATCCTGCGGGCCTGACCGGGGCCGGTAGCGCCCCGGCGCGAGTCACGCGCCCCGCCGAGGCACTCAGACTGCGACCGGGCACCGCCAACCTTGCAGCACTTCCTGCACAATCCCCGCGCCGACTGGCGTTTGCGGTGTGTACGGGCGCGGGGTTTCGGGCATAATGACCGGCGATCGGAACCCCCCCCGTTGGAGACCCGAACCACGACCCAACTCTTGGACTCGTTGCGCGATACCGCGAATGCGGAGTTGTGGCGCGTCTTCGACGGCCGCTACCGCCCGGTCGTCGCCGCCTTCGCCCTCCGCCGGGGCCTCGACCACGACGAGGCCGCCGACGCTGCCCAGGTCACGCTCGCCCAGTTCGCCGCCGACTACGCCGCCGGTCGCTACGACCGCTCGCGGGGCCGACTCAGCTCCTGGATCATCGGCATCGCCCAGAACCGCATCACCGACGTCCTGCGCACCAAGGCCCGCCGCGGCACGCCCCGGGGCGAGTCCGCCATCGTCAACCTCCCCGACCCCGCCACCGCCGACCGCGACTGGGGCCACGCCGTCCAGAACACCATCCTCGAGCGCGCCCTGGCCACGCTCCGCCAGGGCTCGCGCTTCGATGAGCGCACGATCAAGGCGTTCGAGCTGTGCGCCGTCCGCCACGTGCCGCCGGACGCCGTGGCCCAGGAGTGCGGCATGTCCGTCGGCGACGTCTACGTCGCCAAGAACCGCGTCATCAGGAAGCTGCGGGAGATCGTGGCCCAGGTGACGCAGGAGTTCGATGAGGCGTGAGCACGTCACCCCGCACCTCCTGCCCGCCGCCGGACCGCCTCGAGCGTGCGCTCTCGGGCGAGTCCGACGCCGACGCCCTGGCGCACGCCCGGTCGTGCCCCGCCTGCCGCGAGCAGGCCCGCCAGATCCGCGCCAACCTCGACTTCATGAGCGACCTGGTGGACCGCCTCGGGCCCGACGCCCTCGCGAGCGCCGCCCGTCCGCTGCCCGTGCCCGAGAGCATGCCGGGGTACCAGCTCGTGCGCGAGCTGGCCCGGGGCGGGCAGGGGGCCGTCTACGAGGCCGTGCAACTCGACACCAAGCGCCGCGTGGCCCTCAAGATCATCGAGACCGGCGCGCCCGGGCGCAGCGCCCGCCGACGGCTCGAACGCGAGGCCGAACTGGCCTCCAGCCTCCGCCACCCCTCCATCGTGAGCATCTACCAATCACTCACGCTCCCCGACGGCCGCCTGGCCCTGGCGATGGAGTTCGTGGACGGCGTGACCCTGGACGCCTGGGCCCAGGCCGTCGACGCCGACGCGCCCCCCACCCCCGCCGGACGCCGAGACGCCCTGCGCTCCAAGGTCCTCGCCCTCGCCTCAATGTGCGACGCCGTCCAGCACGCGCACGTGCACGGCGTGATCCACCGCGACCTCAAGCCCGGCAACGTGCTGGTGGCGTCGGACGGCGCCGTGCGCGTCGTCGACTTCGGCATCGCCCGCCGAGTCTCCCACGCCACGCAGATCACCCGCACCGGCAGCTTCGCCGGCACCCTCGCCTACGCCTCCCCCGAGCAGGTCTCGGGCCGACCCGACTCGGTGGACACCCGCACCGACGTCTACTCCCTCGGGCTCATGCTCTACGAACTCCTCGCGGGGCGCCGACCCTACGAGACCGATGGCTCCCTCACCGGCGCCGTCGCCAACATCGTCAGCACCACCCCGCCCCCGCTGGCCAGGCTCCAGCCCGGCGACGTCCCCGCCGGCGGCGAACTCGAGGCCATCGTCGCCAAGGCCCTCGCCAAGGAGCCCGAGCGCCGCTACCAGTCCGCGGCGGCCCTCAAGGGCGACCTCGACAACTGGCTCGCCGGGCGGGCCGTCGAGGCCCGACTCCACAGCACCATCTACGTCCTGCGCAAGCTCGCCGCCAAGCACCGCGTCGCCTTCTCCGCCGCCTTCGGGCTGGTCCTGCTCCTGGCCGCCTTCGCCGTCGCCATGGCGTGGTCGTCGCGGCGCCTGGCCCACCAGCGCACCCTCCTGGCCGAGGCGCTCTCGAGCAGCACCATCGAGCGGGGCCGGTCCGTCGCTCGCAGCGGCGAGAACGCCAGGGCCGAGGCCCTCATCTGGCCCGAACTCATGGCCCTGCGCCCTCGCCTGGGGGATCCCGGGCTACCGTTCGAGTCGCCCCCGCTCGCCACGCAGGCCGCCTGGGCCCTCTTCGAGCTCCACGCCGGCCACCCAAGCGTCACCCACGTCGCCACGCTCGAGCGCGCCGACCCGATCCGTTTCGAACGCGATGGGTCCGCGGTCCGCGTCATGCGCACGGACGGCGCCTCCGAACTCCGCGACGTCACGTCGGGCCGCCTGCTGGAGGCCTCGCCCCCCGTGGCCGACGCGGGCCCGCAGGACCGGATCCTGGTGACCGGCGGGCGGTTCACGCTCGTCTTCGGGGCCGACCGCACCATCGCCCACGACGCCACCGGGGGCCCCTCGCTCGAGTTCTCCGCCGCGGCCCTGGCGCCCCGGTCGCTGGTCGACGTCAGCGCCGACGGATCGAAGCTCCTGTCGATCGACGCCGAACGCCGCCTGCTGCTCTCGACCTGCCCGGACCTGCGCCCCATCGCCACGCTGGCCGAGTCCGTCCCCTGGTTCGCGCGCCCCGTGTTCTCGCCCGACGGACGGACCGTCATCGCCGGCATCAACCTGGTCGTGCGCTCCTGGTCGGCCCTCGACGGCGCCCCGCTCGCCACCTGGACCCTCCCCCGCGGACTGCGGACCAGCCACGAACGCCTCGGCATCGGGTCCGTCCGGATGAGCCGCGACGCCCGCATGCTCGCCGTCGGCATCGCCACCAACCTCCTGCTCTACGACGCCCGCGATCCCGGCGCGGCCCCCCGCGAGTTCCGCGCCGCCCACCGCGGCTTCATCTCCTCACTCGCCTTCAGCGACGACGGGTCCACCCTGCTCTCCCACGGCAGCGAGCGCAACTCGATCGTCTGGGACACCGCCGCCGGGCGGGCCGTCACCACCTTCGAGCACGGGCAACTCCGCGCCATCCCCATCCTCTCCGCCGACGGCGCCCACCTCGCGGTCTGCGACGCCATCGACTCCCTGCGCGTCTACAGCACCCGCCCCAACGAATGGCGCCACTCCCTCGCCGGACCCACCGACACCGTCCACCGCGTCGTGTTCGCCCCCGACGGGTCCGCCCTCGCGTGCGCGGCATCCGACGGGCGCGTCCGGGTCTGGCGCGCCGCCGATCGCTCCCTCGCCCTGGAGTCCGACCGCCTTGCCGAGTCGGTGCAGGCGGTCGTCTACGCGCCCGACGGTGCCTCGCTCATCGCCGCCGGCACCGACGGCTCGCTCCATCTCCTCGAGCCCGGCGGGGCCGCCACGCGCCTGGCGACCGGACCGCCCGTGCCCACCTGGCTGGGCTTCCGCCCCGGCGGCGGCACGCTCGCCGTCGTCGGGAGCGCCCCCGACGTCTGGCTCCTCGCCCTCGACGCCCCCGACGACGTCGCCCGCCTCAGCGGCCACGATGGGCGCGTCGTCGAAGGCGCCTTCAGCCCCGACGGGCGCTCGCTCTACACCGTCGGCGCCGACGGCGTCTGCATCGCCTGGGACCTCAACCGGCGCGTCGAACGCCTCCGGACCGCGCCCGTCGGCATCGTCACCCGCTCCGTCGCGATCTCCCCCGGGGGCGACCTCATCGCCACCGGCAGCGACGACTGGAAGATCCGCCTCTACGACGCCCGCACGGGCCAACTCACGTCCACCCTCGGCGGCGCCAAGCAGCAGGTCTTCGGCCTGGCCTTCCACCCCGCCGGCAACATCCTCTTCTCCTGCGGCCGAGACCCCGTCGTGCAGGCCTGGGACGTCCGCACCGGGCGCGAACTGGCCCAGCTCGAGGGGCACGAGGACCTGGTCCTCTCCCTGGCCCTCTCGCCCGAGGGCTCCACGCTCGCCACCGCCAGCGCCGACCGCACCATCGGCCTCTGGGACCTGGGCTTCTACGCCCGCCGGTTCCCCGCCAACGCCTCGCCCTGGCGCCCGCCGACCCCGCCCCGCTGAGCCCTACTTCTTCCAGTCCCAGAACGGCTCGCGGGCCGAACGCTCCAGCAACTCCTTCACCGCCGCCTCGATCTGCGGGTCCGTGCCGCCCACCTCCGCCTCGGGCGTCATGTCCACCATGATGTCGGGGCGGGCCCCGTTGTTCTCCATGTCCTTGTGGTCCGGCAGGTACCACCCCCGGAAGGGCATCCGCACCGTCGTGCCGTCGATCAGCGACGCCGCCCCCGTCGAGATCACCGCCCCGAACGTCGGAACCCCCACCAGCTTCCCACGCCCGATCGTCTTGATCGAGTGCGGGAAGATCTCCGCGTTGCTGTAGCTGTTCTGGTTGATCAGCACGCTGATCTGCCGGTTGTACCCGTAGATCAGCCGCCGGTCGCGCGGATATGCGTCCCGAGGCATCGTCGCCGGGTCCGCCCCGCGCGGCACCGTGTACGCGTGCCGCGGCGCCGTCAGCGACGCCAGAAGGATGTCCGCCGTCCAACCGCCCCCGTTGTCACGCACGTCGATGATCAGGCCGTCCTTCCCGTGGGCCGCGGCGTACAGGTCACGCTCGAACTCCCGCACCGAGTCGATGTCCATCCCCCGGATGTGCAGGTACCCCAGCTTCCCCCCCGACAGCCGGTCCACCATCTCCTTCCGCCGCGCCACCTCCTCGTCGTACCGCATCCCCGACTCGGCCCCCATCGAAACCGGCGAGATCAGCGCCAGCCGCTCCGAACCCTCCCCGCTCTTCACCTTGAGCAGCGTCTCCCGCCCCGCCGTCCCCTGCAGCGCCACCGCCAAGTCGCTGGTCACGCGCCCGTCCTTGGCCGTCGGCGTGCCGTCCACCGCCAGCACCACGTCGCCCACGCTCAGCCTCGACGTCTCGCGGTTGGCGGGCCCCTGCCGGAAGACCTTCGTGACGCGCCAGCCGTCCGCGACCGCCTCCGCGTCCACGCCCAGGTACGCCAGCGGCACGCCCTCGCCCGCCGTGCTCCGACCGCCCCGGATGCCCAGGTGCGACCCGTCCAGCTCGCCGAACAGGTTGTTCACCACGCGGTTGAACTCCGCGTCCGTCCGCGTCCGCATCGCCAGCGCCTGGTAGCGCTTGGAGAGCCCGGGCCAGTCCAGCCCCTTGAGCGTGTAGTGATAGAACCCCTCGCCCAGCAGCCGCGCCGCCTCGACGAACTTCTGCGCCTGCTGCTGCTCGATCTCGATGACCACGGGCGCATCGATGCTCATCTTCTCGACCTCGCCCCCGCCGGGCTTGCCGATCGACGCCTCCCCCGCGCTCACGAAGATCACCTTGTCCCCCGCCAGGTTCACGCTCACCCCCGACGCGGGGCCCGCCGACACCGTCTTGCGCTCCCGACCCCGGTAGTCCACGCTCATCAGCGACACCGAGCCCTCCACGCTCCCGCGGAAGATCACCCGCTCGCCCCCGGGCGTCGTCTCCAGCGCCCCCGCCCCGCCCGGCATCGACACGATCTGTCGGATTCGCAGGTACGCGTCGTCCGTGTCGAACTCCATCGGCTCGGGCTTCTTGGGCTCCGCCTTGGGCTTCTCTTCCTCCTTCTTTTCCCCCTCGGCCTTCTCGCCCTCCCCCTCGCCCTTGGGCTCTTCCTTGGCCGCCCCCGGGCCGCGACGCGACGCCGCCGCCGGCTCCTCCGCCCCCAGCGGCTTGCGCTTCTTGGCGTTCTCCGCCGCCGTCTTGAAGTACTCCGCCAGCTCGTACGGCGACAGCCCGTCCAGCTTGCGGTCCAGGTTCACGCCGTACACGGCCATGTCGCCGTTCACGCTCGCGTCGCGGTCGCTCAGGAAGTACAGCACCTTCCCGTCCGCCGACGGCCGGGGCGAGGCATCGCTGTCCGGGTGCCGCGTGATGTTCACCGCCCCGCCCTCGCCCCGCGTGTCGAGCAGCCAGATGTCGCTGTTGAAGTACACGTCCTCCAGCGCGTAGACCAGGTGCCGCGAGTCCGCCAGCCACGACACCTCGGGCTCGTTCCACGACTCGAACAGCACGCGTTCCGCCTTGCTCGCCAGGTCCAGCAGCACCAGGTCCCCGCGCGTCCGCGTGATCAGCAGCGACGTGCCGTCCGGGCTGGGCTTGGGCGACCGGTCGTTGTGCCCGCTCACGTAGACCGGTTCGACCTTGAACGTCAGCGACTCGGCCCAACGCTTGCCGTGGTCCACCTTCTTCGCCGCCTCCTTCTTCTCCTCCTTGCCCTCGCCCTCCGCGGGCTTCTCGCCCTCGGGCTTCGCCGCCTCGGGCTTCTTGGGCTCCAGGTCCTCGCGGGCCAGGTCCACCGTCGCCGCGTAGATCGCGTTGGTCCCCGTCTCGTCGCTCGCGAAGTACAGCCGCTGCCCGTCCGGCGACCACGCGACGTCGCGCTCGCGGGCGTGCGAGTTGGTCACGCGCCGCGTCGGGCGGTCCTTCTCCGTGCTCCGCACGAAGACCTCGCCCCGGGCCACCACCGCCACGGTCTTTCCGTCCGGGCTCAGGGCCGCCTCGCTCACCTGCCGCGAGAGATTGAGCCTCGCGTAGTCGAGCTGCGACGTGTCGCCGCCCACGTTCGCGCGCACCACCCGGGCCTCGGGCTTGCCCGCCCCTAGGTCGATCGTGTAGAGCTGGTCCCACACGCAGAAGACGCCCAGCGTCCCGCCCGCCGGCACCGAGAAGTCACGCACGCCGTGCCCGATCGTCACCTCCCCCGCCGCCGGCGCAAACCGCGTGAGCTGAACCGCCGCCGAATCGTCCGTGGCCCCCTTGGGCAGCCGCCACAGGTTGTTCTGCCCGTCCCGCGACGACACGAAGACAATCGAGCCGTCCGGCAGCGGATACCCGTCTCCGTCGTTGGCCACGTTCGTCGTCAGCCGCGTGAACCCGCCGCCCTTCACGTCCAGCCGCCACAGGTCGCTCGTCGCCGACCCGGCGTACCGCGGCCGCGTCGGGTCATGCCGCCCACGCACGAACAGCACGGACGACCCGTCCGCCGACACGCTGGGCGAGGCCCCGTACGCCTCCGTGATCTTCTCGATCGGGCCCTCGCCGCTCACCGGCGCGCTGTACATCTTCACGCCCCGGAAGATCGCCGGCTCGTGCCCGCTCGTCAGGATCACGCGCGTGCCGTCGTGGTTGAACCCCGCCAGCGTGTGACCCCGGTCGCCCAGCGTCACCCGCCTCACGTCCCCCGCCACCAGCCCGCCCGCCCCCTTCGACACCGGCATCACGTACACGTTCCGCGATCCCTCGCGCTCGCTCTCGAACGCCAGGAGCGTGCCGTCCGGGCTGAACGCGCTCCGCGTCTCGTCGGAAGCGTGGCTCGTCAGCCGCTGGGCCGTCCCCCCCGCCGCCGGCACCGACCAAAGGTCTCCGCCGAACGAGAACACCACCGTCGAGCCGTCCGGGCTCGGGCTCGGGTACTGCGGGTACCCCACCGCCCTCCCGAGCCCGCCCACCTCGGGCGGGCCGCCCACGCCCGGCTGGGCCTGGCACGCCGCCACGAAGGGAAGCACCGAACCGACAACGACCGACAGGGCAAGGCGCGTGTTCATAAGGCGGCAGAATAGCGGCCCGGGTCACGCCCCGCCCGCGCCCTCCCTCCCGCACGCCGAGCCTGAGGCCGTCCGCGGGCGAAGGCTCGGATCAGCCTCCCCCATCCCCCGAGAAGACACCGACAGCCCGCGGCTCCCCACGGGCTGTCGGCATCTCGATTCGGACAAACAGGCTCAGCAGCCGTCGTTGTAGAGGTTCTGGAACTCGAGAAGGTCGCTGAAGCCGACGATGCCGTCGCCCGTCAGGTTGGCCTCGCGCGGCCCGCCGTCCGCCGCCCAGAACCCCCCTCCAGCCGCGTCGCCCCGCCCGTCATCACGCCCGCGTCGTGCTGCCCGACGGTCCCGACCAGCGGCGTCCCCCCCGTGCCAGCCGACGCCCCACCGCCTCGGGACGGCCGGCACAATGACACCGACCGCAGCTCGAACCCGGGCGGGCATCACGCATCAGCGGGCGGCGTGGCGAAGGGAGACCCGCCGCGAGGCGTGGCGTCCCCGCCACAAGCTCAGCCCGCGGGCCCGCGCGGAGCAAGGGCCCCCCGACGCACGAGTCTCATCGAACATCCGCGCGATCAGCGCGTCGCGACGGGACGCATTGACCACTGACGCGCGGCGGCACGCCCCGGCCCCCACCGCGCGACATCCCCCTACTTCCGACCCGCCTTGGCCGCCTCCGCCGCCTCGATCAGCAGGTCGGTGGGCGGCATGGGGTTGTGCGGCACCACCGTCCGCCCGCAGTCCGGGCAGATCGTCGCCCCCGGCTTGCCCACGTCTTCATTGAGCAGCACGTAGGTCGGGTCGAGCTTGGCTTTGCCCTCGCGCGTCCAGTAGCACGTCGCCGCCGGGTAGAGGGTCGCCCGACCCGACCGCGGGTTCTTCCACGGCAGCGAGGCCCCGTCGGGCACCGAGTACTCGCGGATCAACTCGCCCGTCTCCGAGTCGATCACCGCCCGGATCCGCGACGCCACCCCGGGATCGTTCCGGCGCGCCGCGACCGCGCCGCCGAGCACATACGCCAGCACCCCGATGGCGAGCAAGGCCCCGACGCTGGCGAGGATCAGTCGCCGGTGCTTGGACAGGTCGACGGGACGACCCTCGCCGGCCTTGGGCTCGGCCGGTACGTCCACGTCGGCCAGCAGCGAGGGGCGTCCCGTCTTCAGGTCCGGCATCGGCGCCTCCGCGCGGCTCTGGGGCGTGGTCAGGGAACGGCGTACTCGCCGTTGGCGCCGGTCTGCGACGCGAACTCGGCCCGCGTGCCCAGCCAGGTCTCGAGCTGCCGCCCGTTCACGTTCAGGCGCGTGCCCGTCGGGAACCAGATGTTGGGCTCGGTCGCCTTCAGGTCGGTCAGGATCTCGACGCGCCCGTCCCAGAAGGAGACGTTGCCGCGGACCTGGGCCCCCGAGGTCCCCGACCGAGCGTCGATCTTCCGCGACCCGTGCCGGAACGCCCAGCGCCGCGCGTCGAACGCCCCCGGGATCTGCCCCGCCAGCGCCTCCCCCGGCGCGATGCGCCGGTCCAGCTCCTTGTTGTCGTTGAACCACGGGCCCGTGCCCCCGAACGCCCCGCCGAACGACGCCGTCAGCGCATGATCGAAGTCCGGTTCCGTGTTGGCGACGGCGTAGCGGTGCCCCTCGAAGAACGCTGCCTTCATGTGGGCCGTGCCGATCTTGTCCATGAACGGCCTGAACCGGCGCCGATCGATCCCCGCGCTGATGCGGTTGTTCGTGCCGCCCCGCGCCGTCCCTTCCTCGGTCGACGTGATCTGCGTGCTCATGTTGTAGCTGAGCATGCGCCCCGACTTCCACATCGGGTTGTTGGGGTTCGGGTACGGCACCGCCAGGATGTTGTTCGACGGGCAGATGAACGCCCGCGCCCCCGTCCGGTACCAGTCGAACCGCTCAACCCGGATCTGCTCCGAGTTCGGGTCGCCCGGCTGCATCCCCTCGCCCGGGCCCTGCATCCCCATGTGGGCCGCCAGCGGCCCGTGGCTGTCCCACGCCTGCACGGCGATCCCGTTGAACCGCGGCGGCTGCCCGAACCCGCTCAGGGCCTCGTAGCCGCTCGTCACCGCGCCCCCCGCGAACGCTTCCTTGTACTCGTTGGCGTAGGACGCCTGCGCCTGGATCAGCTGGCGCAGGTTGCTCTGGCACACCGTCGTCCGCGCCGCCTCCCGCGCCTCCCCCAGCGCCGGCAGCAGCACGCTGATCAGCAGCGCGATGATCGCGATCACCACCAGCAGCTCGATGAGCGTGAACCCACGGCGCGGGCTCTTCGTGGGCCGATGCGGGTGGGCGAGGGAGTGTCGCGTCATCCGTGGGTCCTCGTTCGGGGCGTGGTCATGGGCCGTCCGGAGGCCTTGCCGATGCCGGCGCCGCCCGCCGCCGGCGGTTGGAATCACCGGCCCATGAGCATACCCACCCGCCTCCGCCTCCGCCCGACCCGACCGGCTCTTCACACCCTCAGGGCTTGGGCACCAAGTCGATCGCCACCGCGTAGTGGTCGGAGACATACCCCGCCGGGGCCGGGTACGTTCGCCAATCGACCCCCGCCGGGCGGGCCGGCGCCCCCAGCACGAACCCCGATCCGACCAGCCCCGCCCGCAGCCCCGGGCTCACGAGCACATAGTCGATCGTGCGCCCGCTCTCGTGCGTCGCCCACGCCGGGTTCCCGACCGCGCGGTCGGCCTGGGCGTCGGCGAACCCGGCGTCCAGGTACGCCCGGAAGCTCATGTCCACCATGGTCGCGTTGAAGTCGCCGAGGATCACGACCTTGCCATCCGGGTCCCCCGCCAGTTCCTCCTTCGCCAGCCGCGCCGTCGCCTTGCCCTCCGCCTCGCGCCAGTACCCCGCGTCCCGCCCAGACTTGTGGTGGACCACAAACAGCGTCAGGCGGTAGGGCGACCCGCCCGCACGCTCCGCCGGGACCACGACCTGCGCCCGCAGGGGCGACCGCCGAAACCGGATCTCCTCCCCCGGGCGGGCCTCGGGGTCGCGCGACGTCAGCGGGTGCTTCCCCTCCAGAACCAGCCCCGGCCAGTTCCTGACCCCCTCGATCGGGAATCGGCTCAGCACCGACTGCTCGATCCCCCGGTCGTCCCCAGCGTCCACGGACGCCACGTGGTCGTACCCCAGCCCGCCCAGGTACGTGTCGCGGAACCAGGTCAGGACCGCCTCCGACTCCACCTCCTGCAGCGCCAGCACGTCGGCGTCGAGCTTGCGGAGGAGGTCGCCGGCGGCCTTGAGCTGGGCCTCGGGCTTGGCGGGCTTGCGCTCCGGGTCCGGGGTCTCCCCCGGTGCGTCGCGGTAGAGGTTCTGAAGGTTGAGGGTCGTCAGGCGGATGGCCCCGGCGGGCTTGGGCGGGGCCTCGGCGACGCCGAAGCGGATCGAGGGCTGTTCCACGTGGGGCGCTTCGCCCGCCGGCGCGCGCTCAATCGCGGCGGGCTCGGAGGGGCCGAAGGCGTTGAGACCGGCGAAGCCCAGCCCGGCGGCGAGGACCGCCGCCGACGCCACCCAGTATCCGATCGAGCGAGACGCCATGGCGGCCTCCGTGAGCGTGGTGCGTCCCGGAGCGTAGCGGGGGCGCGCGGGCGGGCGTCGCGTACGATTGCCCCGAGCGTGAAGATCGTGCTGACCAACCCGCGGGGGTTCTGCGCCGGCGTGAGCATGGCCGTGGACGTGGTGGACCAGGTGCTCGACCTGTACAAGGGGCGGGCGGTGTACGTCTACCACGAGATCGTGCACAACCGGCACGTCGTGGGTCGGCTGCGGGAGCGCGGGGCGGTGTTCGTGGACCGGATCGACCAGGTCCCGGCGGGGTCGATCGTGCTCTTCTCGGCCCACGGCGTGCCGCCCTCGGTGCGCGACGAGGCGCGGGCGCGGGGGCTGACCCAGATCGACGCGACGTGCCCGCTGGTGACCAAGGTGCACTCGGAGGCGGTGCGGTACGCGCGGCAGGGGTACCAGGTCCTGCTGGTCGGGCACGCCGACCACCAGGAGGTGGTCGGGACCAGGGGCGAGGCCCCGGAGGCCACGCAGGTGGTCGAGCGGGTGGAGGACATCCAGGGGCTGACGATCCGCGACCCGGAGCGGCTGGTGTACCTGACGCAGACGACGCTCTCGACGGACGACGCGGGCGTGGTCATCGCGGCGTTGAAGCGGGCCTTCCCGGGGATCAAGGAGCCGCCGAGCTCGGACATCTGTTACGCGACGACCAACCGCCAGCACGCCGTGCGCACGCTGGCGCCGGAGTGCGACCTGGTGCTGGTGGTGGGGTCGAAGAACTCGTCGAACTCGGTTCGGCTGACGGAGATCGCGCGGAACGTGGGGCGGGCGGCGTTCCTGCTGGACGACGCCGGCGAGATCGACTGGGGCTGGTTCGCGACGGGCAAGGAGAAGGTGCTGCTGACGGCGGGAGCGTCGGCGCCTGAGGACCTGGTGGCGGAGATCAGCCGATCGCTGCTGGAGCGGTTCGGCGGCACCATCGAGCAGCGGGACGTGGTGGAGGAGGACGCGTACTTCGCCCTGCCGGCGGAACTGCGGCGACAGATGCGGGCCCGCGGCATCGACGCGGACTCGCGGCGGATCCACGTCGCGGCGCCGACGATCACGCCGGAGCGGTACGGCGCGGTGCCCCTGACGGTGAGCGCGCGGAAGTAGGCGGGGCCGAAACAACGCCGCCCCGGCGGCGTTCGCGCCTCCCCCGCCCGTCGGGTGCCTCGATCACGGCTCGACGAGCAGGATGGGATGGGCGTAGACGCCCTGGCGCCAGCGGGCGTCGGGGGGGGCTCCCGCGTCGTAGACCTTCATGTAGGCCGCGTACACCCGGTCGGCGGCGGCCGCGATGGAGATGAAGTCGCCGACGTCGTGCAGGGGAGTGATGTTGGGGTCGAAGGGCCCGGCGAGCGTGGCGGTCTGCTCGGCGGGGTTTGCCGTGCCGTTGAAGGAGCGGAGGGCGGGCCAGTCGAAGTTGGAGATTCGCGTGTAGAGCACGCGCATGTCCGCGATGCTGGGCTGCGGCATGTTCGCGTCGCTGTTGTGGGTCTGGTACCAGAGCACGTTGACGCCGCCCCAGGCGTCCAGGCAGATCGCCGGGTGGAACTGGTCGAATGTGGCGAGCGGGGGCAGCGGCATCGTGACGTGCTCGCTCACGGACGGGAACTCGTAGGCCCCGCCGGCGCCGACCACGCCCTTGGCGACGCGCACGACGATGTTGCGGTCGCCCTCGGCCTGCGCAGGCCCGGGCCACTGCGCACGGTCATGCGCCCGCATCAGGTCGCAGTAGGCGACATAGATGCTCCCGGTGCCCGGCTCGACCACGGCATCATGGAAGAAGGCCACAGTGAAGCCGGGAGACGAGCCGGCGGGGATGCGCGAGCCCGGCACGTCGTGCCAGAATCGGGGCCCGTCCGCGGCACTCCAGACCTCGACCGGTGCCGACCACGTGCCGGGCGCGCCGCCCAGCATGCCCTGTTGCGACGGGTTGGACCACGCGACCTTGATAGCCCCGACGCGCCCCGGGACGCCATTGGAAGCCTCGGCGTAGACGCTGACGACCCTCCCCCACGACGTGACCAGGGGCACAGAGCCGCGCACGTAGCGACTCGGCCACGCGCCCGTGGCGCTCACGTTCTCCGTGCGCGGCTGGCCCGGCGGGGGCAAGGGAGGGTCCCAGTTCTCGCCCAGGTCGCCCGAGCGGTGGACGAGGGTGCGCGGGTCGGCGTAGGAGATCACGCCTCCCTCCGTGTCGACGTCGATCGCCTGGAACCCCGCGACGAGATGGCGGGCGCCACTCCCGTCGCGCCAGGCGGTGACGCGAGGAAAGTCGTCGAAGGGACCCGCGCCCCACCCGTTCTTGTCCCCGAACGCGGTGTTCGTGATGAGCGTCGCGGGCTGCCACCCCGAGCTCGCCGCGCTCCAGCGGAGGTGGTACACGCTGCTCGCCGTCCAGTCTCCGTAGCCAAGGGCCGTGACGTGGAAGTCGCCGCTGGGCAGGTCCACAGCCAGGCGCGGGTTGATGCTCGGGCGCGAACGCGTGTCGCGCGGCAGCGTGGGCCATGATCCGAGAGGCGGGCGCAGGCCGTTGTAGAAGAAAGGCGGCGAATCCTGGTACAGGCGCCCGGCCCAGATGCTCGGTGCCCCGGCGCCCGCATGCCTAAACTGGCTCGGTTGGTAGTCGCGGCAGGCGACGAAGACGGTGTACCCGCCGTCGGAGGAGCGCCGGAGCACCGCGATGCTGGGCTCGTGCGCGTTCTCCGGCACCTCTCCGTACTGGTAATCGACGCGGATCGGGTTTGCCTCGGGCGCGGGCAGACGGGCGGGGAGGACGGGCTGGGCCAGGGCCGCGCCGGCGGCGCAGGCGGACACGAGCATGCATACGTCGTTCATGGAGGTTCCCCGACAGAGTGTGCGTGCGGTCGCCCGGTGCGACCGTCACCGTGGTATACCCTGCCCCCCCCCCTAACATGTCAAGCCCGAATCGCGGATTGTGGATAACTTTTCGAGGTGAATGCGTTGCGCACGCGTGGTTTTGCTGGCGTTGTCCCGAACCTCGGGCATATTGAAGGCGTGACGGCCGGATCAGCCCGTTCTCGTTCCGTTCTCGTTGCCATCCTGGCAGGTCCAGCCATGCACGCGCCTTGCGTTTCCGGCCAGGTCTCGTTCCGGAATCTCGGGGGCGGGGGCGCCGGGGACGTCTCGGCGGATGGGCGGACCGTTCTTTTCAACCACGGTCTCTGGACGGCGGAACGGGGGTACGAGCCGCTGCCGGCGGCCTGGCCCGGGTACCAGGGACGCGAGGGGCTGGCGCTGTCGGCGGACGGGCGCATCGTGGTGGGACGCATGACCTGGCCCACGGGAGCCCTGGCCATGGTGTGGCGGTACGAGAACGGCGGGTTCGTCACCGAGCCCATCGGGCAGCCGATCGGCGGGCGGTTCAACCAGTGCTGGGACGTGAACGCGGACGGAAGCGTGGCGGTGGGGAACCAGCAGCCCCTGGGCATGCGCTCCACGCGGGGCGGCACGATCGAGACGTACACGGAGGTCTCCAACGTCTGGGGCGTCTCGGCGGACGGCCGGCGGATGGTCGGGCAGCCGCACTCCTGGCAGCGGATATCGGTTTGGGAAGAGGGGTTGGGGTGGACCGCGCTCACCGTGCCCTTCCCGGGCTACTGGGACGTGAACGCGATGCGTGCCGACGGGCTGAGCTTCGTGGGCTCGCACGTCAACGGCGGACGGGCGGTGCCGTACGTATGGACGCCCTCGGAGGGCTTCCGGTTCATTGATGGCGGGCCGGGCGAACAGGGCTGGAACGCCACGGGCGTGTCGGCGGACGGGTCGGTCATCGTGGGCGCGTACTACAGCCTGGGCAACGACCGGGCCGCGGTGTGGACGGAGGGGACGGGGTGGCGCCGCCTGATCGACATCCTCCGCGAGGGCGGGCTCGACATGACCGGCTGGGAGTTGTACACGCCCACGGCAGTCTCCTGGGATGGGCGCACGATCGTCGGATGGGGATACCGCAACGGTGCGCAGACGGGGTACGTCGCGACGATCCCCGCGCCCGCGGGCGCGGCGGCGCTGGGCCTGGCCGGGCTGCTGGCGCCGCGTCGGCGACGGTGATGGCCTCGGCATCCTGTCCGGGTTCCTGAACCTGATGAGCCCTGACATGTCAAGCCCGAATCGCGGATTGGGGATAACTTCCTTCGACGATTCTCCCCGGGCTTGGCTTTTTGCTGGCACCGGTCGAGTCGCGTGGCATATTGGGGATGACATGAGGGGTTCAACGCGCGTCGTGTCATCGGTCATGCGCTTGATCTTGGCTTCGGGGCTGCTTGGGGAGTGCGCCCAGGCCCAGGTCTCGTTTCGGACCCTGGGGGGCGGCACGGCGAGCGACGTGTCAGCGGACGGGCGCGTCATCCTCTACAACAGCGGGCTGTGGACGGCGGAGCGGGGGTACGAGCCGCTGCCGGCGGCCTGGCCCGGGTACCAGGGACGCGAGGGGCTGGTGCTGTCGGCGGACGGGCGCACCGTGGTGGGACGCATGACCTGGCCCACGGGAGCCCTGGCCATGGTGTGGCGGTACGAGAACGGCGGGTTCGTCACCGAGCCCATCGGGCAGCCGATCGGCGGGCGGTTCAACCAGTGCTGGGACGTGAACGCGGACGGAAGCGTGGCGGTGGGGAACCAGCAGCCCCTGGGCATGCGCTCCACGCGGGGCGGCACGATCGAGACGTACACGGAGGTCTCCAACGTCTGGGGCGTCTCGGCGGACGGCCGGCGGATGGTCGGGCAGCCGCACTCCTGGCAGCGGATATCGGTTTGGGAAGAGGGGTTGGGGTGGACCGCGCTCACCGTGCCCTTCCCGGGCTACTGGGACGTGAACGCGATGCGTGCCGACGGGCTGAGCTTCGTGGGCTCGCACGTCAACGGCGGACGGGCGGTGCCGTACGTATGGACGCCCTCGGAGGGCTTCCGGTTCATTGATGGCGGGCCGGGCGAACAGGGCTGGAACGCCACGGGCGTGTCGGCGGACGGGTCGGTCATCGTGGGCGCGTACTACAGCCTGGGCAACGACCGGGCCGCGGTGTGGACGGAGGGGACGGGGTGGCGCCGCCTGATCGACATCCTCCGCGAGGGCGGGCTCGACATGACCGGCTGGGAGTTGTACACGCCCACGGCAGTCTCCTGGGATGGGCGCACGATCGTCGGATGGGGATACCGCAACGGTGCGCAGACGGGGTACGTCGCGACGATCCCCGCGCCCGCGGGCGCGGCGGCGCTGGGCCTGGCCGGGCTGCTGGCGCTGCGTCGGCGACGGTGATGGCCTCGGCATCCTGTCCGGGTTCCTGAACCTGGTGAACCCTGAGCGCGGATTCGCCGCGACGGCAGGGCGTTTCGGCGCAAGCGGGCGGGCGCTCGAACCAGACGGGGCCTGAGAAGCCCCGCCGCGGGCGCGGGGGAGAGGAGCGTGCTTCCCCAGAGCGGGACGCATGCCGCCCGTAGGATCGGGGGATGCGGCACCCGGTGATGCACATCTTCGAGCAGACGCCCGAGACGCTGGCGGAGTGGTGCCGGGCGCGCGGCATGGCGCACTTCCGCGCCGCCCAGGTCCTCGAATGGGTGTACGGCACGGGCGTGGTCGACCCCGCGGCGATGTCGAATCTCTCCAGGGCCGATCGGGAGTGCCTGACGCGAGAGATGACGTTCCTGTCGGGCCGGGCGATGCGGGACGTGACGGCCAGCGACGGCACGCGCAAGCTGCTTATCCAGTGGGACGATCCCGACGTGCCCGCGGCGTGCGGCACGCCCGAGCACGACGAGGCGAGAGGGGAGAGGGCGGTCGCGGAGGGCGTTCCCCTGCCCATGATCGCCTCCGCGCCAGCCAGGCCGGTGGACGATCCCTCGCGGCAGACCGAGTGCGTGATGATCCCGAGCGAGGAGCGGCGGACGGCGTGCATCTCGTCGCAGGTGGGGTGCCCCGTCGGGTGCCGCTTCTGCGCGTCGGGGCTGGGGGGGCTGGACGGCAACCTGTCGGCGGGTCGGATCGTGGAGCAGGTGTGGCGGCTGCGCGACGTGCTGCGGCGTCAGGGTGATCCCGAGGCGCGGATCACGAACGTGGTGTTCATGGGGATGGGCGAGCCGCTGGCGAACTTCCGGAGCGTGGCGCCGGCGATCCGGATCCTCAACGCCCCGTGGGGGATGGGGATCTCGGGGCGGAAGATCACGGTGTCGACGGTGGGGCTGCCCGGGGCGATCGAGCGGCTGGCCGAGCAGCTCGACGTGCCGGTGACGCTGGCGCTGTCGCTGCACGCGCCGACGGACGAGATCCGGCGGAGGCTGATCCCGTGGGCGGAGTACACGACGATCGCGGACCTGCTGGGGGCGTGCCGGAAGTGGTTCGAGAAGACGGGGCGCGAGATCACGCTGGAGTACACGCTGCTGCGGGGCGTGAACGACGGGGCGGAGCACGCGGAGGAGTTGGCGCGGCTGGCGCGGACGTTGCGGGCGAACATCAACCTGATCCGGTACAACGAGGTGGCGGGGCTGCCGTTCAAGAGGCCGCGGGACGAGGACGTGCGCCGGTTCCAGGAGGTTCTTCGGGAACGCCGGATCAATGCGCACATCCGGGCGAGCCGCGGGCGGGACATCGAGGCGGCGTGCGGGCAGTTGAGGCGGGAGGGGGGGAAGGGCTCGAACGGCCACATGGGCCAAGGGCCAGATGGCCCAATGGGAGAGGATGGGGGAGGCGGAGGGGTGGGCGGGGGTGAGGGGGAGGGTCGATGATGGTTGTGGGGGTGATGCCCGTGGTGGCGGCGTGGGTGTGCTCGGTGGCGGACGGGCCGGGGTCGGGGGGGTGGGCGCGGGAGTTCCGGTCGTTCGGCGCGTTGCACGGCGTGACCGCGCTTGGGTTTCTCGGGACGATCGTGGGGGCGTGCGTGCTGGGGCGGTGGCTGCAACGGCGCGACAGGGAGTTTGCGCTGCGGGTGGGGTGGCTGCTGTTCATGCTGGGGTGGCAGTGCTGGACGGTGGTGTTCTTCCTGCTGCCGGGGGTGTACCACCCGGCGGTGAGCCTCCCGCTGCACGTGTGCGACCTGGTGCCGTGGGTGGGGATGATCGCGCTCTTGACGCAGCACCCGCTCTTCCGGGCGGTGCTGTTCTACTGGGGGATCGGGCTGTCGACGCAGGCGTTCTTCACGCCGGTGCTGCAGGAGGGTGTGGCGGACTGGAACTACTGGCTGTTCTGGGTGGGTCACACGCAGATCGTGGGGTCGGCGGTGTATGACCTGGTGGTGCTGCGGTTCCGGCCGGCGTGGAGGGACTTCGGGCTGGGGCTGTTCTTCACGATCGGGTACGCGGCGTTGGTGTCGGCCATCAACATCCCCAACGGGTGGAACTACGGGTACATCGGCGACGCCAGCCCCGAGCGTCCGACGATCATCGATCGCCTGGGGCCTTGGCCGCTGCGGGTGGGGTGGCTTGGGGTGATCGTGGTGGCGATGTTCGCCGCGATGACCGCGGGCGTTCGGGTGTGGGTGCGGTTCGCGTCGCGGGCGCGGCTCGATCGGTAGACTCGTGCCCATGGTCTGGCTGTGCCTGACGCTGATTCCCCTGGCGCTGGCCCTGTCGCTCCCGGCGACGTGGGTGGTGCGGCGCGTGAGCCTGCGGCTGAACGCGCTGGACTCGGCGGGCGTGGCGGGGCAGGTCAAGGCCGCCCGGCGGGCGATCCCCAACACCGGGGGCGTCGCGATCTTCTGGTCGTTCGCGGCGCCGATGGCGGCGGGGCTGCTGGCGGCGTGGGCGGTGCCGACGGAGCGTTGGGAGTCGATCAGCCCGGCATTGGCGGGTCACCTGCCGGGGCTGCGGGCGGTGATCCCGGGCGGGCTGGTGATGCTGGCGTGCGCCGGGCTGCTGCACGTGATGGGGCTGGTGGACGACCGGCGCCCGCTGGGCCCGATGCTCAAGCTGGGGGCGATGGCGGTACTCGCCGGGGTGGCGGTGGTGGCGACGGAGACGCGCGTGCTGACGATGCTCGACGCCTACGCCGGGGGGTCGTGGCTGTCGGTCGGGCTGACGGTGGCGTGGGTCGTGGCGATGGTGAACGCCATGAACTTCATCGACAACATGGACGGGCTGTCGGCGGGGGTGGGGGCGATCGCGTCGGCGTGCTTCCTGGCGGTGAGCCTGATCCACGGGCAGTGGTTCGTGGGGGCGTGCTTCGCGCTCCTGATCGGTTCGCTGCTGGGGTTCCTGCGGTTCAACGCCCCGCCGGCGCGGATCTTCATGGGCGACGGCGGGTCGACGGTGCTGGGGTTCCTGCTGGCGTTCCTGTCGGCGCGGATCACGTTCGTGCCGACCGAGTCGTGGACGTTCTACACAGCGGAGGCGGTGACTCAGGGGCGCGAGTCGGGCCCGCTGCACGCGGCCCTGACGCCGCTGCTGGTGCTGGCGATCCCGCTGTATGACTTTGCGAGCGTGACGGTGATCCGGCTGTCGCAGGGGAAGTCGCCGTTCGTGGGCGATCTTCAGCACTTCTCGCACCGGCTGGCGGACCGGGGGCTGACGCGGCCTCAGGCGGTGCTGGTGATCTGGGGCGCGTCGGCGATCACGGGGATCGGTGGGCTGTCGCTGGCGTCGCTGTCGGCCTGGCAGGCGTGGCTGGTGGTGGGGCAGACGCTTCTGATGCTGGGCGTGATCGCGGTGTTCGAGCGGTGGACCCGGCGGACGCCCACGCCATGACCCAGACCACTGACACCGGCGGGGGACGGTGGGCGTCGCTGGGGGCCGCGGCGCGGGCGGTCGGGCTGGCGCCGTGCGTCGTGGTGCCGGGCTTGCTGGCTCTCACGACCTACGACCCGTTCCCGGGGTGGGGGACCGACCCGGCGATCCTGCCCTCGCCGATCATGGGGATCGGGCCGGCGGGGCTGACCCAGTCGGGCGTGATCATGGTGCTTGGGCTGGCGGTGTACGTGCTCGGGTGCGCCGTGGATGGGCGGCGGTTCTCCTTGTGGCAGTTCGTGCTGTTCGTCGTCGGGGCCGCGGCGGCGTTCGGGCACGTCGCGGTGCGACAGACGATCACGGTCGAGAACATCGCGCTGGGGTCGGCGTGGACCGGGGCGATGGCGGCGGGGCTGACGGTGGCGCACGCGGGCGGGGACCCGACGTGCCGACGCCTCATCGCCGCGGCGCTGGCGGGCGTGGTCGCGGCGATGGTGGTCAAGGGCGGCGTGCAGGTGCTCGTCGAGCACCCGAATACGGTGGCGGAGTATCGGGCGACGCGGGAGGCGTTCTTGGCGAGCCAGGGGTGGGAGCCCGGGTCGGCGATGGCCGCGGCGTTCGAGCGCCGGCTCTTCCAGCCCGAGGCGACCGGGTGGTTCGGGCTGGCGAACGTGTACTCGACGTTCGCGGCGTGGGGGGTGGTGTTCGCCGCGGGGCTCACCGCGGGCGCCTGGAGCGATCGGAGTGCGCGCGGGCTCGCGTGGATCGGGGTCGTGCTGCTGGCGGCGATCGCGGGGCTGGCGATGGGCGGGGCCAAGGGCGGGTATGCGGCGGCGGTCGGGGGCGTGGCCATCGTCGCGCTCGCGTGGCGGCGACGGTCGCGCGCGGGGGCGGGGCCCGGGTCGTGGCCCCTGGTCGTCGGGCTGGGAGCGGTGGCGGCGCCGCTGGCGGCGGTCTGGCTTCGAGGGCTCGTCGGCGAGCGCGTGGGCGAACTGTCGCTCCTCTTCCGCTGGTTCTACATGGAAGGGGCGGCGCGGATCATCGTCGAGCACCCGCTGATGGGGGTCGGGCCGGCGGGGTTCAAGGACGCGTACCTGCTGGCCAAGCCCGCGCTGAGCCCGGAGGAAGTGACGAGCCCGCACAGCGTGCTGTTCGACTGGGTGGCGTGCCTGGGCGTGGGCGGGTTGGCGTGGGTCGCGCTCCTGGGGGCGTGGGCGCTTCGAGCGGGGCGGAACGCGCTGGCTAGCGGGGCGTCGCCCGACGGCTCGCCCGCGCGCGACGATCGCGCGGAATCGCGGCTCCGTGTCGCACTGCTGGCGGGGTGGGCGGTCGTGGTGCTGTTCGCGGTGGGGCAGGAGTCCGGGGGGGTGGGGCCGGAGGCGCTGCTCGCGCGCGTCGCCGGGGCCGCGGCCGGGATCGGCGTGGGGATGTGGGTGCTGCGGGGGCGTGCGCCCCTGACGTGGGTTGTGGCGCCGGCGGCGCTGGCGGTGATCGCGCACGCGCAGGTCGAGATGACCGCGGCCCACCCGACCGCGGCGGCGCTCCTGATGGTCGCGATCGGGCTGGGGGCGGGGTCGGTCGCGGGTCCGCGGCGCGATCGCGCCCCGACGTGGCCCGCGGCCCTCGGCGCCGCGCTGCTCGTCGGGGCCGTGAACGCAATGCAGGTGCGCGCCGTCGAGGTGAGGCGCTGGCAGGCAGGGGTGGAGTCGGCGTCGAGGCTCATCGCCGAGCCCACGGACCTGCTGCGGCGGCTGTCGCTCGCGGGCGGGCCGGGGGGCGAGCCGGTGTCGGCGGTGGTGCGTGACGCGCAGGCTCTGGGACCGTCGGCTCCGAGCGAGCCTCGCCGGCTCGCGGAGTGGGTTGACGCGGAGCGCACGCGCCGGCTCGGAGCGGCGCGGGGCATGATGGTGAACCGACTGTCACGCCAGACCATCGACCACTTCGAGACGCTGCGGGCCGCGAGCCGGCTGGCGCTCATCGAGTCACGAGCGGCGGCGGCGACGGGCGAGTCGCCGCATTCCATGCACCTGCGCACCGAGGCCAGTTCGACGGCCGTAACGGGGACGGAACTGTTCCCCGCCTCGTCGCAGGCCTGGGCGTGGCTGGCGACGGTTCGGGCGGAGGCCGGGGGCGGGGCGAGCGTGATCGGGGCGCTCCAGCGGGCGGCGGCCCTGGATCCGCACGGGCTGACGATCAAGGTCCGATTGGCGGACGCGTGCGCCAAGGCCGGGCTTTCGATCGAGGCGGAGGCCTGGGCCTGGCGGGCCCTGGAGGCGGATCGGAACCTGCGCCTGGACCCCCTCCGCAGGCTCTCGGACCTGGAGCGGGCGCGGTTGGAGAGGATGGCGTCCCCCGCGGGCCCAGACAATGGCCCCGGGGCTTGATCCGTGGGGGCGACCCGTTAGCATTCTGCTCCCCGGTCGGGCTGTTCGGCCCGGCGGGTCGGGGACCGGCAACAGGGCTGGCTCGGCGTCGGACGCGTGAGCGTTGCGGCGGCGGGCGGCGTGTCGGAGAGGGGCCCAGCGATGGACGAGGACGAGGACAACTCGAGGCCCTGACCTTGGGGCACGGTCCGGCGATGCCTGGGCCCCCCACCGCGACTTTCAGGCAAGCAGACCGCACCGACCCGTCCGCCGCGGGGCGGTTGGAGAGAGCACCCCTCTCCCGGGCCGGGGCCGGGCGACGGACGAGCACCACGAAAGCCCGATCGAGCCGGGCGTGACGAGCGAGAACCAGCCATGACGACCGACCTGACATTCATCCGCAACATCGGGATCTGCGCGCACATCGACGCCGGGAAGACGACGGTGTCGGAGCGCATCCTGTTCTACACGGGGAAGAACTACAAGATGGGGGAGGTGCACGAGGGCACCGCGACCATGGACTTCCTCGAGGAGGAGCAGGAGCGCGGGATCACGATCCAGTCGGCGGCGACGACGTGCCCGTGGGTCCGCAACGGGCAGGACTACAAGATCAACCTCATCGACACGCCCGGTCACGTGGACTTCACGATCGAGGTGGAGCGGTCGATGCGGGTGCTGGACGGGGCGGTGGCGGTGTTCGACGGCAAGGAGGGGGTGGAGGCCCAGAGCGAGACGGTGTGGCGTCAGGCGGACCGGTACCGCGTGCCCCGCCTGTGCTTCATCAACAAGATGGACAAGCTGGGGGCGAGCTTCGAGTTCAGCTACGACACGATCCTGGAGCGGCTGGGGGCCAACGCCATCCCGATCCAGTACCCGCTGGGGCAGTCCGGCGAGCACAAGGGGATCATCGACCTGGTCACGATGCGGGCCTTCCGCTTCGAGGGGGAGAAGGGCGACACGGTCCGCGAGACCGACGTGCCGGCGGAGTTCATGGAGGCGGCCAGGAAGTGGCGCCACACGATGATCGAGAAGGCCGCCGAGCTTGACGACCACCTGATGGAGAAGTTCCTGCACGACCAGGAGCCGACGGTGGAGGAGATCAAGGCGGCGATCCGGAAGGGGACGATCGCGCGGAAGTGCTGCCCGGTGCTGTGCGGTGCGGCCCTGCGGAACATCGGAGTGCAGGCGCTGCTGGACGCGGTGGTGGACTTCCTGCCGGCGCCGACGGAGGTGCCCGAGGTGGAGGGGACGGATCCGCAGGACAGGGAAGTGAGGATCACGCGCCCGCACGACCCGTCGGCGCCGTTCTCGGCGCTGGTGTTCAAGGTGGTGTCGGACGCGCACGGCGACCTGACGTACATGCGGATCTACTCGGGCAAGCTCTCGCGCGGCTCGCGGATGCTCAACCCGGGGAACAACAAGAAGGAGAACGTCAGCCGCATCTTCGAGATGCACGCCCAGCACCGCATCCCGCTGGAGGAGGCGACGGCGGGGAACATCGTGGCGGTGGTGGGGATCAAGGACAGCTGGACGGGGGACACGCTGGCGGACGCCGACGACCCCATCCTGCTGGAGCGGATGCACTTCCCCGAGCCGGTGATCTCGATGTCGATCGAGCCCAAGAGCAACGACGACCGTCGCCGGCTGGCGGACGCGCTGCAGGTGATCAGGCGCGAGGACCCGAGCTTCCGGTATACGTACGACGACGAGACGCAGCAGACGATCATCAGCGGGATGGGCGAGCTGCACCTGGAGATCATCCGCAACAAGCTCATCCGCGACATGAAGGTGAACGTCGAGACGGGTAAGCCCAAGGTGAGCTACCGCGAGACGATCTCGAAGAAGGTGGAGTACGTGCGGGCCAAGTTCGTGAAGCAGACGGGCGGGCGCGGGCAGTTCGGCGACGTGGTGATCGACCTGGAGCCCTACACCGCCGAGCGGGCCAAGGCCGACGAGCTGGACTTCACGGACAACGTCGCCTTCGAGAACAAGGTGGTGGGCGGCACGGTGCCCAAGGAGTACGTCAAGCCGACGGAGGACGGGATCCGGCGCACGGCGCTGACGGGCGTGAAGTACGGGTACCAGATGATCAACATCAAGGCGACGCTGGTGGACGGGTCGAGCCACCCGGTCGATTCGTCACAGGTGGCGTTCGAGGTGGCGGGCGGGATGGCGCTGAAGGAGGCGGCGGAGCGGGCCGGCCCGCTGCTGCTCGAGCCGATCATGAAGGTCGTGGTCACGGTGCCCAACGACTACCTGGGGAACGTGACGGGGGACATCAACAGCCGGCGCGGCATGATCATCGACACGGAGGACCGCGGGCCGGTGAAGCTGGTGACGTGCGAGGTGCCGCTGTCGGAGATGTTCGGGTACACGACGAGCCTGCGGGGGATGTCGCAGGGGCGGGCGAGCTCGACGATGGAGTTCCTGGAGTACCGCCCGCTGCCGGCGGGGCTCGTCAAGAAGATGATGGACGAGCAGGAAGGCAGGAAGTAGCCCGGCGGCCGCCTCCCGCAGTGAGGCGAACGCGTGCGCGGGGGCGGTGCGCCCGCCCGGGCGCGGCGAAGGGAACCTTGGCGCCCTCAGGGCGTTACAACCGGGGGGAGGCGTCGACCGGAGCGGGTGAGTAGCCTTCCGAGCGCCCGTGGGGCGATGGCAGGAGGCGACGCATGCGTGGCATCAGGTGCGGAGTGGCTGGGGCGATGGTGCTCGCGCTGGGGTGCCTGGATCCGGTGGGTGCGGCGGATGCGGGATCCGCATGGGCGTTTCAGCCGCCCGCCCCCCGCAATCCGCGGGTCCCCCCGCCGCCGCCGCCCCCGCCGGGCGATCCGGCGGACCCGTCGAACAACCCGTTGCCGCAGGGTCCGACGGACCCGAAGAACCCTGGGATGACGCCGACGGCGGCGCCGGTGAAGTACGAGGTGGAGTTCCCGGGCCCGTACCTGAAGCGTGAGCAGTCCAAGACGCACACGTTCTCGGCGCGGGTGGACATCGTGGCGTGGAGGGAGCGGTACCCGCCGCCGAACTACCCGCCGCGGTACGACACGTTCGACTTTGACACGCTCGTGGTGGTCTTTCCGCTGCTGGAGGAGACGGCGCACGCGCGGTCGGTGAGGAGCAGCTGGGAGGGCAAGCTGCGGATCGACGGAGCGCTCGCGGACGAGACGGTGACGGTGCTGACGGGGTACCCGCTGGGGACGCGGCTGGCGCGGCTGGAGGCGGCGCAGGGGCGGTGCAACGACGTGACGCTGGAGTTGAGCTACGACGTGCAGGTGTGGCGTCACGTGTTCGACGAGGCGGGCGCCCTGCGCGTGGCGTGGCCCAAGCTGGATTGGCCGGACGGGGTGAAGGACGCGCTGGAGCCGCAGTTCTGGATCGATCACGCGACGGATCCGGCGACGGGGGCGGACACGCCGTACGACATGGCGGCGGTGAAGGAGGCGCTGGGTCGCTGGCTGGAGGGGGCGCGTCTGAAGAACCCGCGGGACGTGACGCCCGCGGCGCTGGCCAAGATCCTGCTCGGGAAGGTGGCGGGCGAGGTCCAGCCCTCGGGCGACGGGCTCTCGTACAACACGGCGGGGCTGGTGGAGGGGATCGAGCTGCAGGGCCCGCCCGTGACGCTTGGGCAGCGGCGTGGATCGGAGCATGACATGGCGGTCCTGCTCACGGCGCTGTACCGGGCGGCGGGGATCCCGGCGCGTGTGGTGATCGGGGTGACACGAGGGGGCAACGGGTTCGCCGCCGGTCGCCGCAACCGCACGAGGCTGCGTTCGTGGGTGGAGTTCGCGCTGTACGAGGAGCCCACGACGGCGGGCGGCAAGGCGACGCTGAACTGGATCCCGGTAGACGTGGCGGGGCTGCGTCGGTCGAGTTCGCGCCCGCCGCCGATCGAGCGGCCCTGGAAGCACTTCGGCGTGCTGGAGGACGCGGACGAGACGGTGCCGTTCGCGGTCCACTTCCACCCGCCCACGACGGTGGCGTCGTACGGATCGCCCGGTTTCTGGGGGTGGATGATGTCACCCACGCTGCCGCAGACGGCCCGGCAGAGCCTGCAGTTCCAGATGGCGGTGGCGCCGGTGCGGGGGGGCGAGCCGCCCCGCGACGGGCGGCGCTGATCCCGGACCTGCCCTTCAGGCCGGGTCGGCAGGGGCGTCGTCCCGGGGGGCCGCGGGGGGCGATTCCGGTTGCTCGGGGCCGGTTTCCGCCGTATTCTGAGCGAGCCCCGGCGGCCCGCGCCCCCAGGGATCGCCACCCCGCGGAGACCGGACATGGCCCATCGCTACCAGACGATCCTGCTCTTCGGAGCGCCCGGCGCCGGCAAGGGCACGCAAGGGAAGATCCTGGGCCAGGTGCCCGGGTTCTACCACCTTTCGTGCGGGGAGGTGTTCCGGACGCTGGACATGTCGAGCGACCTGGGGCGGACGTTCATGCAGTACTCGTCGAAGGGGCTGCTGGTGCCCGACGACGTGACGATCAAGATGTGGCACCAGAACATGCACGCGCGGACGGTGCTCAGCGACTACAAGCCCAACGCGGACGTGCTGGTGCTGGACGGGATCCCGCGCAACGTGAACCAGGCCCGCCTGCTGGAGAAGCACATCCACGTGCTCCAGATCATCCACCTGGTGTGCCCGGACAAGGAGGAGATGATCGGGCGGCTGCGGCGGCGGGCCCTGAAGGAGAACCGGATCGACGACGCCAAGGAGGAGGTGATCCGCAAGCGCTGGAGCGTCTACGAAATGGAGACGTTCCCGGTGCTGGCGCACTATCCCAAGGCCAGGGTCCGCGAGGTGGACGCGACCGGTTCGCCGGCGCGGGTGCTGCAGCACATCCTGGAGTGCGTCGTCCCCGTGCAGGAATCGCACTTCACCAACCCGATCACCGGCGAGAAGGTGGAGCCGGAGCAGCCGGCCAGCGACAACGGCATGGCGGCTCCGCGCAAGGCCCCGAAGCGCAAGGGCGCCAAGCGGTGACCGGCAGGGCTCGGCGCGACGCGTTCACCCTCATCGAGGTGCTCGTGGTCATCGCCATCGTCGCGGTGCTGGTCTCGGTGCTGCTGCCCGCGCTGGGGAAGGCCAGGCTCCAGGCCGGGGCCCTGGCGTGCGGGGCCCGCCTCCAGCAGCTTTCCGTGGGGCTGGCCCTGTACCTCAACGAGTACGACCAGACGCTGCCGCAGACCAGGGGCCCGCTGCCCGGCGGGGGCGAGAGCGTGATCGGGGCCCTGTTCGGCGGTACCAAGGGGACACTGCCCTTCTACGGCGTAAGCACAATCGGGGCGGAGCGCCGCCCGCTCAACCGGTTCGTGGTCGACTCGCCCGTGCCCCCGGACTCCGAGCCGGGCCGCGCGGAGCTGGCGGTGTATCGCTCGCCCGTGGATCGCGGGTCGGAGAACACGGGGATCCCGGTGCCGGGGCTGGGGCGGTGCGACTCGATGTACGACTTCGTGGGTTCGAGCTACACGTTGAACGACCATTCGCTGGAGGGGGAGGGGGCGGCGACGCTGGTGCCGCCGGGGGGCGGTAGGATGCCGATGGTGGCGCAGGCGTCGCGGACGTGGGTGATCGGCACGCACACGATCTACAACTTCCAGCAGGACGGCGACCGGGGGATGCGGTGGTTCGGGGCGGGCGCGGTGCAGGCCAGCCTCGCCTTCCTCGACGGGCACGTTCGGATGAGGGTCGCGGTGCCGGTGGGCGTGCGGAACACGACGCCCGATTACACTTTCCTGCCCTGAGCCCCCGGGCTCGGGAGGGAGGGCCCCATGCTCGCACGAATCGCGATGGTCCTGGCGGCGGTTTCGGCGGCGTGGGTCGCGTGCGGGGAGGTCCAACCTCCGCCGCCGATCGAGCGGAAGCCCGCCCCCCCCACCACCCCCACCACCCCCACCACCCCCGCGCCGGAGGCGCGGGTGAGGGCGCGTGCGGCGGGCGAGCCCGTGCGCGTGTTCTTCACGACGCGGTCGATGGGGTTTCGGCACGGCGTGCTGCCGGAGGCCCGCCAGATCCTGGGCGACGCCGACGCGGCCCGGGGCTGGGTCGAGTTCGAGATCACCGACGAGATCGAGCCGATCGCGGGGCACAACCTGGCGGGGAAGCTGGGGACGATCGACGTGCTGATGCTGTACACGACCGGGCGCCTGCCGCTGGACACGGCGGTGCTCGCCCGCTGGGTGGAGGGCGGGGGCGCGGTCGTGGGCGTGCACTCGGCGACCGACACGCTCTCGGACGACGGCGCGTATGTCCGGCTGATCGGGGGCGTCTTCGACGGTCACCCGTGGAACGAGGAGGTCACGCTGCGGATCGACGACGCGCGGCACGCGGCGATGCTCCCCTTCACCCGCGAGGCGATGGAGACGGTGCCGCTGACCTTTCGGTTCGCCGACGAGATCTACCAGTTCAAGTCGCTGGCGCCGGATCGTCGGGTGGTCATGAGCCTGTCGCCGGGCAATCCGAAGATGGAGGAGGGACGGGAGTACCCGCTCGCATGGACGCGCGAGCCCGGCAAGGGACGCGTCTTCTACACCGCCCTCGGGCACCGCCCGGAGGTGTGGCGTGACGCGAGGTTCGTCGAGCACGTTCTGAACGGGATCCGGTGGGCGGCGCGGGCGGAGGCGTCGAAGTAGCGGCTACTCAAGCGTGAGCCAGCGTCCGCCGGCGCGCCCGCTCTCGAGCACTCTTTCGACAAAGCGCACGCCGCGGGCCCCATCGCGGACGGTGGGAAACTGTGTGGCGAGCCCCGCGGGCTTTCGGCCCTCGCGCTGGGCACGGACGGCCTCGATGACGCCGCGGTACACGTTGGCGAAGGCCTCGATGAAGCCCTCGGGGTGCCCGGAGGGGATGCGTGTGGCGGCGGCGGCGGCGGGGCCGGCATCGGGGCCGGCGCGGGTGAGGACCCGCGTCGCGGCGCCCATGGGCGTGAACTCGAGGTGGTTGGGGTGCTCCTGTCGCCAGGAGAGGGTGCCCTTCTCGCCGCAGACGCGGATGGCCAGGTCGTTCTCGTGCCCGACGCAGACCTGGGAGCAAGTGAGGACGCCCTTGGCGCCGCCCGCGAATCGCAGGAGCACGGAGGCGTCGTCGTCGATCGCGCGCCCGGGAACGAACGTCGAGACATCGGCGCAGAGGCTGTGGAGGGTCAGACCCGTGATCGTGGAGACCAGGTTCTCGGCGTGGCTGCCGATGTCACCGACGGCGCCGGCGCCGGCCCGGGCGGGGTCGGTGCGCCAGCCGGCCTGCTTCTGCCCGGTGGACTCGAGGCGGGTGGCGAGCCAGCCCTGGCGGTAGTGGGCGAAGACCTTGCGAACGGGCCCGATGGCCCCGTCGCGGACCATGGCCGCGGCCTGCTTGACCATGGGGTAGCCCGTGTAGTTGTAGGTGACGCCGAAGACGACGCCGACCTTGTCGACGGCGGCGACGAGTTCGTCGGCCTGGGTGGAGTTCAGGACCATGGGCTTGTCGAGGACGACGTGGAATCCCGCGCGGACGAAGGCGAGTGCCGGCTCGAAGTGGGCGTGGTTGGGGGTGACGATGGAAACGAAGTCGATGCGTTCGGCGGGCGGGCGCCGGGACTCGTGATCGAGCATCTCCTCCCAGGTGCGGTAGTTGCGGTCGGCGGCGAGGCCCAAGTCTCCTCCCGAGGCCACGGCCTTCTCCGGGGTCGAAGAGAGCGCCCCGGCGACGAAGCGGGCCTGCGCGTCGAGCTGGGCGGCCATGCGGTGGACCGCGCCGATGAAGGCGTCGCGCCCGCCGCCGACCATGCCGAATGTGAGTGGCTGGCTCATGCGTTCCTACGGGCGCTTCTCGAAGGCGGCGTCGAAGGCGACGCCCGAGGGTGCGAAGTCGGTGGCGCGGACGAAGGCGCAGGCCTCGCGGGCGCCGTGCTCGCGGGCCATGCCGCAGTCCTCCCACTCGACGCTGAGCGGGCCCCGGTAGCGGGCGTGGTTGAGGGCCCGGACGATCTCCTCGAAGTCGACCTCGCCGCGCCCCGGCGAGCGGAAGTCCCACCCGCGGCGGGGGTCGCCGAAGGGCAGGTGCGAGGCGAGGATGGACGACTCGCCGTCGAGTGTGCGGGCGGCATCCTTGACGTGGCAGTGGTAGATGCGGTCGGGGAAAGCGCGGACGAACCTGGCCGGGTCGATGCCCTGCCAGACCAGGTGGGAGGGGTCGAAGTTGAAGCCGAAGGCGGCTCGGCCGGCCAGGGCGTCGAGCGCTCGGCGGGCGGTGTGGAGGTCGTAGGCGATCTCGCCGGGGTGGACCTCGAGGGCGAAGCGCACGCCGGCCTTGTCGAAGTCGTCGAGGATGGGGTTCCAGCGGTCGGCGAAGTCCTTGTAGCCCGCGTCGATCTCGTCGGCGCCGGTGGGCGGGAAGAAGTAGAGCTTGTGCCAGATCGAGGAGCCGGTGAACCCGTTGACGACCTTGACGCCGAGGAGGGCGGCGGCGTGGGCGGTCTTGCGCATCTCCTCCGCCGCGCGCCTGCGGACGCCCTCGGGGTTGCCGTCGCCCCACACGCGGGCGGGCAGGATGGCCTTGTGTCGGGCGTCGATGGGGTCGCAGACGGCCTGCCCGACGAGGTGGCTGCTGATGGCCCAGACCTTGAGGCCGTGGCGGGCGAGGACCTCGTGGCGTGAGCGGCAGTAGTCCTTGTCCGCCAACGCCTTGTCCACCTCGAAGTGGTCGCCCCAGCAGGCCAGCTCCAGCCCGTCATACCCGAAGGACGCGGCCAGGGCCGCCAGCTTCTCCAGCGGCATGTCGGCCCATTGGCCTGTGAAGAGGGTCACGGGTCGCGGCATGGGGGCTCCTTGGGGGCAGTGTACCGCGCGGGGCGGTTTGCGGTAGACTCGCGCCCCGCCGGGCGCCGACCCGGAAACAGGAGACGCCTCGATGAACGACGCCGGCCCCGCGCGGGGCAACGAGACCATCAAGCTGTCGGTGATGATGTTCCTGCAGTTCTTCCTGTGGGGGGCGTGGTTCGTGACGCTGGGGCCGTTCATGTCGGCCCTGAAGATGGGGGGCGAGGCGAACGTCGGGAAGTGGATCGGGAACGCCTACTCGACGGCGCCGATCGCGGCCCTGATCGCGCCGTTCTTCCTTGGGGTGGTCGCGGATCGGTTCTTCGCCAGCCAGCGGGTGATGGCCGCATTGCACGGGCTCGGCGGCCTGCTGCTTCTGTTGGCGCCGATGGTGGCCGAGACGAGCGTGGACAACCCGCTCCCGTTCGTGGGGGTGCTGCTGGCGCACATGCTGTGCTACATGCCGACGCTGGGTCTCTCGAACACCGTGGCCTTCCACGCCATGAGCAACCCCGAGCGGCAGTTCCCGCTGGTGCGGGTCTGGGGGACGATCGGGTGGATCGTGGCGGGGTGGCTGGTGGGGATGCTGGCGCGGCGGATGGTGCCGGGCGCCGACGAGGCGGCCCGGGCGGCCTCGCCCGTGTTCTTCTACGTCGCGGGAGCCTCCGGGCTGACCCTGGGCGCGTTCTCGTTCCTCCTGCCCAACACCCCGGCCCCGATGAAGGGCAAGCCCATCGACCTGGGCGCCATCCTGGGGCGCGACGCGATCGTGCTGCTCAAGGACCGGTCGTTCGCCGTCTTCGCGGCGTGCTCGCTGCTGATCTGCATCCCGCTGGCGGCGTACTACGCCCTGGCGGGCGTGTACGTCGGAAAGGTGGGGTTCGACGACGTGCCCATGAAGATGACCTTCGGGCAGATGTCCGAGATCTTCTTCATGGTCATCATGCCGCTCTTCTTCGCCCGCCTGGGCGTGAAGTGGATGCTCGCGATCGGCATGCTGGCGTGGGTGGCGCGGTACTTCCTATTCGCGTGGGCGTGGGGCCCCGCGGGGGCGATCGACGACCTGAAGTGGATGGTGCTGGCGGGCATCCTGCTGCACGGCATCTGCTACGACTTCTTCTTCGTGACCGGGCAGATCTACGTGGAGAAGCGGGCCAGCCCCCAGATCCGCGGGCAGGCCCAGGGGTTCCTCGTGCTGATCACGCAGGGCATCGGCATGTTCCTGGGCAACCAGCTCATCGGGCGGCTGATGGACCGCTACACCGTGGACGGCGTCACGGATTGGCGCAGCGTCTGGATCGCCCCCGCGCTCTTCGCCGGCGTCATCCTCGTGCTCTTCGTGGCGACGTTCAAGGGCGGAAGGAGCGGCGCGAGGCCCTAGGCGTCACCACGCGGGGCCCGCGGGCCGCGGGTGGAGCATGGACCAGAGGCGTTCGAGGAGCGGGCGGAGGTTGGTCTTGGCGGCGGCGCTGATGGCGATCACGCCGGTGCGCACGTCCAGGCCGAGCTCGCCCGCGAGGCGTCGGGCCAGGGCGCCGGCGTCGTCGCCGGGCAGCAGGTCGATCTTGTTGAGCGCGACGATCTCCGGCTTCTCGGCCAGCGCGGGGGAGTACTCCGCCAGTTCCGTGCGCACGGTGCGGTAGTTGTCGGCGGGGTCGGAGCCGTCGAGCGGGGCCGCGTCGAGGAGGTGGACGATGACGCGGGTTCGTTCGACGTGGCGGAGGAAGTCGTGCCCGAGGCCGGCCCCCCGGGCGGCGCCCTCGATCAGCCCGGGGATGTCGGCCAGGACGATGCGGCGCGAGGCGTCCAGCTCGGCGATGCCCAGCTGGGGGGCGAGCGTGGTGAAGGGGTAGTCGGCGATCTTGGGGTGGGCGCGGGTGAGGGCGGCCAGGAGCGAGCTCTTGCCGGCGTTGGGGAGGCCGACGAAGCCCACGTCGGCGATGAGCTTGAGTTCGAGCCGGATCCGCTTCTCGTCGCCCGGGAACCCGGGGTGGGCGTGCTTGGGGGTCTGGGCGGTGGCGGTCTTGTAGTGTTCGTTGCCGAACCCGCCGTTGCCCCCCTTGGCAACGACGACGCGGTCGCCCGGCTTGAGGTCGTGGAGGATCTGTCCGGACTGATCGTCGACGACCATCGTGCCGGGGGGGAGGCGGATCTCGAGGGGCGGGGCGTCCTTGCCGGCCATCTGGGTGGCGCCGCCGGTCTCGCCGTCCTTGGCCGCCCACTCGGCCTGGTGCCGGAAGTCGTAGAGGGTGCTGAGGCCCTCCTCGGCGACAAGGATGACGTCGCCGCCTCGGCCGCCGTCACCGCCGTCGGGACCGCCCTTGGGGATGTACTTCTCGCGCCGAAAGGAGACCTTGCCGGGCCCGCCCGCGCCGGCCCGGACCGTGATGATCGCTCGATCGACGAACACGGGCGGAGGATAGGAGCGGCGGCGTGGTCAGGCGGCGCGGCGGACGTGCGTGTCGATGGCGTGCTTCAGGAGGCGTTCCCTGTCGCCCGCGCGGGCAAACCGCGTGATCGCCATGGCCATGCGCACCGGACCGGGCTCGGAATCGTCGGCCCAGACGACGTTGCCCAGGACGAAGACGGCCCGCCCGGGGCCGATGTCGGCCCCCTCGGGCAGGTCGATCTCCATGGCGATGGGCGTGCCCGGGTCGATGGGGTAGTCGAGCTCGAACTGCACGCCGCCCTCGGAGATGTCGTAGGCGTGCCCCTCGTAGCGGAATCGCTCGCTGTCGAGGAACCGGACGCGGATGCCGGTGTACATGGGTCGGACCTGGAATCGGCTGTGGCGGCGGCGATCGGCTGGGTTGCTCACGGCGGGGCCCCTCTGGCGCGCGGCGGCGCGCTCATCGGGGCTATCGGGCGTCGCGGCGAGGGACTTTACCGACGATGGACCACGACCGGTCGATCGAGCCGCCTGGCTCGACAGCGAGGCTCGCGGGATGGGATGCGCGTCCGGCCCCCGGCCGATCGATGGTGCGGGCAGCCCAGCGGCGTGTCAGAGTGGGTTGATGATGAGGTAGTTGACCCCCATGGGACCGGCATAGAAGCAACCGCCCACGCACTGGCCGCCCAGAATCACGACGCGAATGGTCGCGGTCCCGGCGCCCTGGGAGAGAACCTGCGCGTACGCGCCGGTGCTGGGCGGCGGCGGCATCTCGCGGCACGTCAGGAGAATGATGCTGTCGGGCTTGATGAGGTCGTTGAGCAGCACAACGTCCTGGTAGGCTCCGATGGGGTGGCAATGAAGCGGCGGAGTGGCCGGCAGGTTCTGCCAGCTGGTGAAGCAGGTCCAAGGACCGGGCGCGGGCACGGTTCCCGCCGGGCGTGTGCCGCCGGTGACGGTGATCGCGCCGTTGCTGATCTCGAGAGCGGCGGCGGCGGGGGCGCCGGGGCCGTTGGTGCCGGAACCCAGCCCCCGAACGGCGGCGGCGGCCTCGGTGTCACTCGCACAGATGCCCTCTACGCCGCGGGTCGGGCCCGTCATGGCGGCGGCAAAGCCCTGCACGCCGGTGCCGGCCCAGCCCAGGACGCCGGTGCCCGTCAGGTTGTCCGCCGACCCTTCGATGGCGGTCGTTGAGTGCAGCCCGCGCACCCTCAACTGCGCCGAACCGGGAACGGTGCCGACGCCGACCATGCCGGCGTCGTAGTAGATGTCCGAGAGCGTCCTGGTCCAGTATGAGTCGCCCGTGGGCCCGGTCGGTCCGGTCGGGCCCGTGGCGCCCGCGGGGCCGGTGGGCCCCGCCTGACCGGTCGCGCCTTGCGGCCCGGTTGGACCAGGAGCGCCGGTCGAACCCGTCGGGCCGGTGGGACCTGTGGCTCCGGTGGGCCCGGTCGGCCCCGTGGCTCCGGTGGGTCCGGCCGGGCCGGTGGGACCGACGGGGCCGGTTGATCCGGGCAATCCCTGCGGCCCGGTTGGACCCTGCGGACCTGTGGGGCCAGTCGGGCCTCCGGGCCCGGTGGGGCCGGTGGGGCCCGTAGCGCCCGTGGGCCCGGTGGGGCCTGTCGGTCCGGTGGGTCCGGTGACGCCGTTGAGCGCGAAGAGCGCGTATGGCGCCGGCTGGATGGGCTGTCGCGGCGAGAGGGTTGTGTATGAGCCCGACCCGGCGGGGGATCGGACGTCGATCTCGAGCCAGCGTGCGTCGCCGGAGAACGCCGGCGCGCCGAAGTCGAGCCGGACGGTGAAGCGGCCTTCGTCGAGCGACTGGTTGAGCGCCTCGAGGGTCGAGCCGATCTGCGAGCCGCCCGTGGGGAACTCGTACAGCCGGAAACGAAGATCGATCGACCCGGCGGCGGGAACGCCACCCTCCCTGAGAAGAGCCTGGTACGTGAACCCGGAACCAACGGGGTTCTGTGCCAATGCCTGGGCGCAGGCTGCAAGGCCAGCGGTCACGATGAGCGCTACAACTCCGCGGCGTGACATGTGGATCTCCCGAATCAACCCGAGCGCCGACGCGATCGCGCTGCCCGTCGATTGGCGATCGGTACGACCGCCTCGGCACACCGGCAACGCGAGTGTACCAGACCTGGGACTTCCCCGATCACCACATCGCTCCGTCGGCGATCAAGCGCGTGGCGGGTCGGGAACCTGACTGGGGCAGACACCCCGATCGCCAAGGGCGTGGGCGGACCCTCTCGCCGCGATTCCGCGAGAGGGGGTGCGGCCGCCGCGCCATGATCCATGACAGGCCAGCGACCCACCAAGGCGCCGGCGGTCGTCGAGGATGTGCGGTTGGCCGCGAACCCCTCACGGGGCCCAGACGTTGGCGGAGGTGGTCTTGACGGGCGTGGGGGCCGTCGAGCCGTTGCTGGGGGCGGGCAGGATCGCCCCGGTGGGGTCGGACTTGATGAGGGCGACGGGGTTGACCTCGTTGGGGAAGGCTGCGGCGTGGACGGGGGGCACCGTCACGCCGTTGAGGTGCATCTTGCCGCTGGCCAGCCCCGGGAAGTGCTCGCCCTGCCAGGACGCGGGATACTTGGTGTCGTCCATGTCCATGGCGGCCCTGGTCGGGGAGAGGGGGCGGAAGGTGTCGCACATGACGGCCAGCTCGCGCGTGTGCGTCGCCGCGAGGCTGGCCTCGATGGTGCCCGGGTGCGGGCCGTGCGGGATGCCCTGGGGGTGCAGCGTGAGGCTGCCGATCTCGATGCCCTTGCGGCTGCCGAAGTTGCCGTCGACGTAGTAGAGGACCTCGTCGGAGTCGAGGTTGGAGTGGTTGTACGGCACCTTGATGGACTGCGGGTGGTAGTCGAGCATCCGCGGCGCGAAGGTGCAGATGACGAAGTTGTGGGCCTCGAAGGTCTGGTGGATGGGCGGCGGCATGTGCACCTTGCCCGTGATGGGGCTGAAGTCGTCGGCGTTGAAGATGAAGGGGTAGTAGCAGCCGTCCCACCCCACGATGTCGAGCGGGTGGTAGTGGTAGACGTACTCGTGCACGAGGTCGCGGGCCTTGATGCGCACCGGGAAGTCCCCCTTCTCGTCCCAGGTCATGGGGAACTCGGGCGTGCGCAGGTCGCGCTCGCAGAAGGGGGCGTGCTCGAGGTACTGCCCGTGGGCCTTGCTCACGTAGCGGGGCGGCGGGGCGATGTGGCTGGCGTTGGTCGTCTCGATGAGCAGCACCTTGCCGAAGGGCATCTGCTCGACTGAGGGCTCGCCCTTCTCGATCTTCGCCGGGTCGCGCGTGTCCCAGACGATGGTGTAGATGACGCCCTTGGGGATGACGAGGTAGTCGCGCGGGCCGAAGCGGAGCGACCCCAGCATGCTGTGGCACACGCCCGAGCCGTAGTGGATGAACAGGCACTCGTCGCCCTGCCCGTTCTTGAAGTGGTAGGCCATCTGCTCGGCGGGGTTGCAGACGGCCATCTCGACGTCGGCGTTGCCGAAGAGGACCACGCGCCCCGTCACGAAGTCGCCCCTGGGGGGCAGGGGGGCGCTCTTGACGTGGCGCATGCGCATGATCTCGGGCTCGACGTACTCGACCTTGGTGGAGTAGAGGGGCTTCCAGCCGTACACCTGCGTGGGCGGGTGGATGTGGTACATGGTGGTCGTCGGTCCGGCGAAGCCCTCGGTGCCGAAGACCTCTTCGGAGTAGAGGCAGCCGTCGGGCCGGCGGAACTGGACGTGCCGCTTCTGGGGGATCAGGCCGAGCTTGAGGTAATGGGGCATGGAGGAACTCCGGGGTGTCTGTGGGTGATCATAGAGGCTGAACCGGGGATGGGTCGCGCGGAGCGCGTGCTCGAGCGCTGACGCCGCGAACGGGCGGTGCATCGCCCCGGTCCCGCGTGAATCGTCTCGCGCGCCCTCGTGACGCCGGTGCGGGCGGCGGCTCCGCGGAGCGCTCGACGTTGGAGATGACCGTGGCGGTGACGCCGGGCGCCGGGCAGGTTCAGAGCGTGACGTTCAAGGCGCGGTGGACGCCGGAGGACGGGGCGCCCGCCGAGGAGTCGGGCCTGTGCCTCCTGCGGTATACACCCGAGCTGCGGTACGTGCTCCGCCCGGAGCAGGCGGCGGCGGCGGCGGTGCGGGGAGGCCGGGCGTCGTTCGACGTGTTCATCCGCGAGCTGGAGTCCCCCGATGAGCCGCCCGACCTGGAGCCCATCGCCCCCGAGCGTGCCGGTTGGACGCTGACCAAGGTCGAGGACCCGTCCATCCCGGCGGGCGTGCTGCGATTCCGGGCCGAGGGGCCCGTCGGCGACGAGCCCTACGAGGACTTCACCGTCGGGTGGCGCGAGCGCGGCGAGCCGGGTCCGGCGGCGGAACTGCCGATCCGGCTCCGATCGCTCCCGCCTTGGCGGGCTTTGCCTGGAGGCGTGGTGCTGCACGGGGCGCGGGTGGAGTCGGTGCACCGGGCGGCGTTGACGCCGCGGGGCGACGGGACGGAGCCGGCGGCGGTGCGCGTGCGCGGGCCGGAGGGGGCGGTGGCGGCCACGATCGAGGGCCGCGTCGTCACCGTGCGCTTCGCGCCCGGCGAAACGACGCCCGCGATCGGGTCGGCGTGGATCGACGTGCTCGACGCCCGGGGCGGCGTGCTCGTTGATCTCCCGGTGGCGTGGTTCCTCGATGCGGGGCCTTGAGCCTCGCTGCGCCGCTCGCCCCGGGCATGGGGAGTTCGATCCCGGGATTCGCCGAGGGCTCCTCATCCCCGGCGTGAAGTTGCAGCACGCCCGGAGCTGGAATGCAGCATGGGGCCCGCGGATCTCAGGCGCGGGGGAAGAGCGCCGCCTCGACGTGCTCGACGAGGGCGTGGAGGAGCAGCATGTGCAGCTCCTGGATGCGGTCGCTGGTGTCGCCTGGCACGAGGACCTCGTGGTCGCAGCGGCCCTTCAGTTCGCCGCCGGTCTTGCCCAGCAGGGCGACGGTCTTCATGCCGGCGTGGGCCCCGGCGTCGCGGGCCCGGAGGAGGTTGGGCGAGTTCCCGCTGGTGGAGAGCAGGATGAGCACGTCGCCGGGCCGGCCCAGGGCGGCGACCCATCGGGAGAAGACGTACTCGAAGCCGTAGTCGTTGCCGGTGCAGGTGACGTGCCCGACATCGGTGCAGGCGAGGGCGGGGAGGGGCGGTCGGTCGGTGCGGAATCGGCCCGTGAGCTCCTCGGCGAAGTGGGCGGCGTCGCAGGCCGACCCGCCGTTGCCGCAGATCATGACCTTGCCGCCGGACTGGAAGGCGTCGACGAGCAGGTCGGCGATTCCCCCGGCCCGTTCCATGGCGCGGGCGTCGTCACCTAAGCGCCGGAGCAGGGCGATGGAGTCGCGGATGGCGTGGGTGAGGGGCGGGGTTGCCACGGCGGGGAGTGTAGGGTCGGGCCCGGATTTCGACCCATGGTGCTTGCCGAGGGCGGGAGCGGGCGCTACTCTTCGCTCACGACTGCGGGGTAGAGCAGCCTGGTAGCTCGTCGGGCTCATAACCCGGAGGTCGCTGGTTCAAATCCAGCCCCCGCTATTCGCATAACCCCCGGGTCATCGAGACTCGGGGGTTGTCGTTGTTGTCCGAGGGGTGGCCAACGCATTGCTCGGTGAAGGCACTGCTTACTTCGCATCAGGCGTGCCTTGCCACTCCGCGGCCCTGGTGTCGTAGCCCTTCTCCGGCTCCGCGGCGTGCCACGCCTTGTACAACTCAACCAACCCCTGCACGCATTCGAGCGTGTCCTTGTGCGCCGGGCCGCGGTCCTTGGCGTCAACATGGATCGCGTGCGCTTCGAGGAGATTCGCCTCGGCGAGGGCGAACCGTTCCGCGTCGTAGCCAACCCCAACGCGGGCGCGTCCCAGTGTGGTCAGGAGCATGCCAAGGCGCGGCGCGTTGCCACCGGTGAAGGCCTTTCGAGCCGTGGGCTCGACTGGGAGCAGAAGCTCGATGGCGTCTTGATGCTTGCCTTGTAGTTGGAGGAGACGACCGAGGTTGCCCGTGAACGCGAGCGTGTTCGGGTGCTCCTCCCCCAGCACGCGGCGGTTCTTCTCCAGGGCCTCGCGGTAGTACGGCTCGGCCTGATCGAGCTTTCCCTGGGCCCGGAGCAGGACGCCCATCCATGCGATGGAGACGAGCGTATTCGGGTGCTCCTCCCCCAGCACGCGGCGGGACTTCTCCAGGGCCTCGCGGTAGTACGGCTCGGCCTGATCGAGCTTTCCCTGGGCCCGGAGCAGGACGCCCATGTTGTTGATGGAGGCGAGCGTGTCCGGGTGCTCCTCGCCCAGCACGCGGCGGCGCTTCTCCAGGGCCTCGAGCAAGTACGGCTCGGCCTCGTTGAGCTTGCCCTGGGACTGGAGCAGGGCGCCCATGTTGTTGATGGACTGAAGCGTGTCCGGGTGCTCCTCCCCCAGCACGCGGCGGAGCTTCTCCAGGGCCTCGCGGTAGTACGGCCCGGCCTGATCGAGCTTGCCCTGGGCCTGGAGCAGGAAGCCCATGTTGTTGATGGAGCCGAGCGTGTCCGGGTGCTCCTCCCCCAGCACGCGGCGGCGCTTCTCCAGGGCCTCGCGGTAGTACGGCCCGGCCTGATCGAGCTTGCCCTGGGCCTGGAGCAGGAAGCCCATGTTGTTAATGGAGGTGAGCGTGTCCAGGTGCCCCTCCCCCATCACGCGGCGACGGGTCGCGAGAGCCGACTCCTGCAAGGGGAACGCCGCCGGGTACAGACCGATCGACTGATACAGCGTTGCCAGCGCCTGCCGCAGGCCCGCGTCGGTCGCGGGGTCATCCTTGAACTGCTCGTCGATGGTCTTGATCGCGGGCTTCAGGATCGTGCGGTCGATCATCGCCGCGGCGGTGTCGGTGGCGTTCACTCTGACGAGTTCCTGCTGGAGCGCGTTCACGCGGGCGGCGTGCTCGGCCTCGGGGACGCCGGCCTGCTCGAGCGCGCTGGCGAACCGCTCGCGCACGTCGGCCATCAGGTCGATGCCCGCCTTCTTCGTGTCGATCTGGCCGAGCATCCCGGCCTGGAAGTCCGAGACTTTCTTCAACTGGTCCGCGCGTTCCTTCTCGGCGTCGCGCGCGGCCCTGGCCTCGGCCTCGGCCTTTCGCGAGGCGACGGCCCGGTCCGATGCGACCTTCGCCTGCCACGCCGTGCCCGCCAGGCCCGCCACGAGCGCCAGGGCGACCAGCGCCGCCGCGATCACCTGCGGGCGGTTGCGGCGGATGAACTTCCTGAACCGGTACGCCCTGCTGGGCGGCGCCGCCACCACCGCCTCGCCCGAGAGGTACCGCCGGATGTCCATGGCCAGACCGTTGGCCGTCTCGTAGCGACGCTGGCGGTCCTTTTCGAGCGCCTTCATCACGATCCAGTCCAGTTCGCCGCGGATGATGGTGCCGAGCTTGCGCGGCTCGGTCCTCCGGCGCGCGGCCACGCTCGCGATGGTGTCGGTGTTCTGGCTGAGCCGCGTGCTGGGCTTGGGCGGCTCCACCTCGCGGATGATCCGCTGGATCTCGGCGTACGCCGCGGAGCGGAGTTCCCTGCTGCTGAACGGCGTGCTGCCGGTGAGCAGTTCGTAGAGCATCACGCCCAGGGCGTAGATGTCCGTCCGCGTGTCGATGTCGAGGCTGCCCTCGGCCTGCTCGGGGCTCATGTACTCGGGGGTGCCGATGATCTGCCGGTGCTCGGTGAAGACCGTCTTCTCGGTCAGCCGCGCCGCGGTGGCCTTGGCGATGCCGAAGTCGATCACCTTGGCGCTGGGCTGGCCATCCTGCGCCGAGACCAGCACGTTGGACGGCTTGATATCCCGGTGGATGATCCCCTTGGTGTGCGCGTGCTGCACGGCCTGGCAGACCTGCGCAAAGAGCTCCAGCCTCTCGTGGATGCTCAGGTTGTTCCGGTCGCAGTACGCATCGATGGGCTCGCCGGTGCACAGTTCCATCACGAAGTAGGGCCGCCCGGTCTCGGTGGCTCCCGCATCGAACACCTTGGCGATGTTGGGATGATCCAGGATCGCCAGGGCCTGGCGCTCCTGCTCGAACCGGGCCACCACCTGCCGCGTGTCCATCCCCAGCTTGATGACCTTCAGCGCCACCTTGCGCGCCACCGGCTTCTCCTGCTCCGCCATGAACACCGAGCCGAACCCGCCCTCCCCGATGAGCTGCAGCAGCTTGTAGGGTCCGATGCGGGTGCCCGGCTGCTCTTGCTGGGCACCGACGAGGGTCGCGGCCGAGCTGCTGGTCATGCCGATGTCGCTGGCGGGATGGCCCGGCAGATCGGCCGTCTGGCTGGCCATGAAGCCTCTTGCCCGCGCCTCGGCATCGAGCAGAGCCTGAACCTCTGCACGCAGTTGCTCATCGCTCGCGCATGTCCGCTGCATCGCCGCGGCTTGCGCCTCGGGTGGCAGGTCGGCCAGTTCCATGAACACCCGCCGGGCCCGCTGCCTGATCGTCTCGGCCATGTTCGTACCTCATCGTTCGCCCGACAGGGCCTGGTAGAGCACCGCCCGGGCGTAGGCCCAGAGTCGGGCCGCGGACCGGGGTGAGATTCCCAGTGCCTCGGCCGCCTGATCCACGCTCAACCCCGCATAGAACCGGAGCCGAACGACGGCCGCGGCCTCGGGGTCCTCACTCTCTAAGCGGGTCAGGGCCGCATCGACTGCCAGGATTTGTTCCGAATCAGCGGCTGCGAGCGAACCGACTTCTGCGACATCCTCCAGCCTCACCGCCCCGCCTCCCCGCGCTCGCCGCGCACGGGCGTGGTCGATCAGGATCCGCCGCATCGCTTCCGCGGCCGCGGCGCAAAAGTGGCCGCGACCAGCCCACGGCACATGCCTCGGCCCCACGAGCCGGAGGTAGGCCTCGTGGACCATGGCGGTGGCCGAAAGGGTGTGGCCGTCTCGCTCACGTGCGAATCGAGATTCTGCGTCGCGACGGAGTTGGTCGTAGACCAAGGGCAGCAGCTGATCGGCGGCGGCCTTGTCGCCACCGGCCGCGGCGTTCATCAGGATGGTGGCATCTTCCTGTTCCATCGGGACGGTGCACAGTGTACAGGAAGTCCACGTGCGGCCGAACCCTGCGTCGCCCGGGCCGGGGGCTGATGCTGCCGGGCGTTCGCATCCACGCGCGTTGTCTCTGGGGCTCCGATAAGCGGGTCGTCAGACCACCTCCTGTCCTCAATTGAATCGGTCTTGGCGCGTGCGCCAGGGCCGATTGTGTTGGTGCGACTCGCTTCGAACCTGCGACTCTTGCCAGCGAGAAGGACCGCCGCGTCACTTCTTGTCCGGTGTTGACGCTGCGGCGTCAGGTTTGCCCTTCCACTCCGCAGCCTTGGCGTCGTAGCCCTTGCCGGGCTCGGCGGTGTCCCAGGCCGTGTAGACGCTTGCGACAGATCCGGAGCGACGATGCTCGGTTGAACTCCCGGCGTCGTCCGTGCGACGGCTATCTGGACACTGTCGGGTATACTGACGAAGCATGATCGGCAGCCCTCCTTTCGACCGGCGGTCGTTTCTCGCATCGATCGGTGCGTTGACCGCAGCGCGGGCATGCAGCGCCGGCATCACTCCGGGCGCTGAGTCGACCAGACGATCAGAGCCGCGGCCGGAGGTGGACCGTGGACTGGCGGATGCGGCGGACGTCCTGCTCGCGCCGGGTCTCGCCTACTTGCAGACGGGGAGCGTCGGCCCGTCGCCCAAGCCGGTGGTGGATCGCACACTCGCGGCATGGATGGAACTGGAGACACATCCGGTGCATCAGGCGTACCGGGTTCAGCCGCCGGCCATGGAGCACGTCCGCGACAAGGCGGCCGCGATGCTCCGATGCACACGCGACGAGACCATCCTGACGCGGGGCACGACCGACGGCATGAACAGCGTCGCCGCGGGCCTGGATCTCGGGCCGGGCGATCGCGTGCTGACGACCGACCAGGAGCACGGCGGGGGCCACCACTGCTGGGACTACCTCGTGCAACGCCGCGGCATCGTGCTCGACAAGGTCCCTATCCCGCCCGGCGAGAACAGCGCCGCGGCCATCGTCGATCGATTCCGCAAGGCGATCACGCCCAGAACACGCGTGCTGTCATTCTCCCACGTGCTGTACACCACCGGCCTGCTCATGCCCGTCTCCGAACTCTCCGGGCTGGCTCGTGAGCATGGGTGCCTCGCGATCGTCGACGGTGCGCAGGCCCTCGGAGGCATTGATGTTGATGTGCGGCGGCTGGGCTGTGATGTCTACGCCGCCACCGGCCACAAGTGGCTGCTCGGACCCAAGGGAACAGGCGTGCTGTTCCTGCGGGAAGACGCGAGGGATCGTGTCCACCTCATCGCGGAGCAGGCCGGGCGCGAGGCTCAGAGCGATTCCACCGGACTTCTCAATGTGCCGGGAGTGATCGGCCTTGGCGCGGCGATCGACTACAACCGCGCCATCGGCATTCAGAAGATCGAGACGCACAACCTCGAACTCCGCAATCGCCTGTTTGAGATGCTCGGCCGCGTCCCCCAGGCCCGCATTGTCAGCCCGGCGCCGGGGCCGACAGCCTCACCCCTGCTCGCCGTGCAACTTCCCGATGGCGTGGATCCGCGCGAGTTCATCAGTCGGATGCTCGAGAGACACCAGGTCGCGCTGAAGGCGCTCCCGAAGCTGCCGAATGGCCTTCGGTTCTCCATGCACCTCTTCAACTCCGTGCAGGACATCGAGCGGGCGGTCGAAGGCCTCCGGATCGAGCTGTCATGACTCGGGTTTCGGAACTCGCTCGCCACGGATCGCCAAATGGGCAGCCCTCAGGAGCTGCTCATTGACCCGCGAGAGCAGACGATCCGCCGCCGCCCGATCGCCCTCGGCGGCCTGCGCCATGAGCAGCGTCGCATCGGCGAGATTATTCGCTTCGGAGGTCACCATTCAAAGGTAACGGCCCCGCCACAGATCGATCGGGGGCGTCCCTACGCGGCATGGCCCACAAAAAGCCCAGAAAGCGCCCCGGACACCCAACAACACAAGCTCCCGCGTGTCATCAGGGCGTTGCCAACGGTCGCCATAGCGGGCCCCCGCTATTCGAGAACCCCCGGGTCGCGAGACGCGGGGGTTGTCGTTGTTGGGAGATCCAGTGTTCGGTGGACAGATAGACACCCGGTCGGCGCGGAACAAGCCCGTTCTAGCAATCTCTGTGCAACGCCGCGTACGCTTCGGCGTGCTGGAAGAACGCATGACCTGGAAGCAGGCTGTAGAAACGATCGTCGAGATCGGCGAATCGTCGCCCCGTATAAAGGAAGGTACGCGTGCCGACACTCGGCAACGAGTCCATGGCGATCTGCCGTTCTTCGCGCTCGCGCGGGTAGCGACCCCCGAACCGTCCTATCGCCTCGACCAACAGGTCCGCGACCTCGGAAAGACCCATGGCCCGGAATCCGGCTTCCGCTTCAGGGGCGAGTATGCCTGTTGAATTGAAGAAGAACTGATCGAACCCCCCGTTGTTGATCTCGGATTGGCACCAGTACGTAGCCAGCAAATGCTGCACGTAAGTCGGTAGCGTGGCGAAGCCTCTGAAGAACTCCTCCGCACTGTTGTAGATGTCAACCTGCTTGTTTGCCGCTTCGATCAGTTCCCAGTAGTCCACGGTTTGCTCCTCCACGAGCACCCTCCCAACGAAGTACTCAGGACCAACCGCATGGTACACGGGTCTAGTCGGAGGGAGCGTCCCGCCGGTGAGACGTATCTCCGTGCCGTGTCTCTGGGACTCTGAAGCGCTCTTCGTCACACCACCCCCCGCCCTCTATTCGAGTAGCCCCCGGGTCGCGAGACTCGGGGGTTGTCGTTTGTGAGTCTACCTGCGGTTCCTCGTACCGGGCTGCGAGCTCCGGAACCTCTGACGGTGTGCACGCGTCGTAGGTGGCGCTCGCGGTCGGGCCCACGGACTCTCCCCATCCGCCGGGCTCGCCGATCCGGCCACTAACGCATTCAGCGTCATTATCGAGCCCGCACTCCGGACACCGACGATCAGGGCCCGCTCCTCCGAGGCTGTACCCGCACGATGCGCAACGCCCACGGCGACGACGGGAATGGGCTCGGAGCACGCTGACTCCGCACGCGGCCGCGTGCCCGGCGAATAGAACTGCCCCAAAGAACACGGCATTGACCGCGAAACCCGGCCAGACCGGCGTTGTCGGGAGAAGCGCAACCGAAGGAGTACCCGCAGTCCGGACGCCGTGAAGCGAGACCCCCTCGACCATACGCCCAGGGTCGTCGGCGCGGTAGCGAACCCGTGCCCCTCGCAGAGTGACCATGGGCCAGCCGGTCGCGAGTTCGGCGAGGACCCCACCCGCGGAAATCTCGAACATCGCCTCCGGGGACAGGTCCGTGACCCGGCACCGTCCTGGCCGGCTCCAGTGAGGAGGCGGTTGTCTCTCCACACCAAGCCCCACTGCGCCACAGTTGTCTCTCGCATCGGGCTGTTCGAGCGCGGCTGTGCTCTCGATCAGCACCCAAGAGGCACCGTCGGCCTTTGCGTATCGCCATCGCGGGTAGGCCCCGGTCGACTCTGTGACGCTGTGGAACTGCGTGCCCGGCGCCACAGCCGCAACGGTCCACGCTACGCCGACGTTGCACAGGGTGCCGGCCAACAGGCAGACCATCGCCCGCTTTGAACGCTTGCAGCAAGCCGTTCGACGCCGTCCACCGGTCATGCCTCGATCCTATGCGGCTCGACGAGACACCGAACAGTACGCTCCGTGGCCCTTCATCGAGGTCCGCCGCCGCTCGCCGGCGGGCCGCGGACGTCTGTGCTTCTCCCAGCGACGGTGCGTCGGGTGGGATCACCAGAGGGGCACCAGACGCACACGGTTGGCGTAATCGCGTTGATAGACCGGCTCGTCGATGGCTTGCACCGACCAGTCGGGCATGAGCATGAACCGACACGCCGGGTAGTCCTGGTTGCTGGTTTCGCCCGGCCCGCCCCACGGTTCGCCCTTCCGCACCGAACGGCACGGCACGGCTTGAACCAACAGGGGCAGGGGCTCGACGACGCTCGACGGGTCCACTGCCGGAGTGACGAGTGCGAAGTCCCGTTGCACCTCCGCGTCAATGGCTCCAGCCGCGAGCAGATCATCCAAGGTTGGCTGGCGTCCGGCGTCATGCTGATAGGCCGCCGCGGCCTGCGCCACGGATCGGAGGAGCATGTGCTTCTCAGCGCGAACCGATGACTGTCGCGGACCAGAACCAGACCCAGACACATACAGCAACCCCGTGACGCACACCCCCAACACGCAGCAGACCACGGATGCCCACAAGCGTCTTCGTGTCCAGACGTTACGGGCCGGAGTCCTGGTCGATCCGTCGGCTTGCATGAGAGATGTTACGGTGACCATGCTGCCTCGTCACACTGCGCGGTGAGTTATCCAGCCGATGAACCTGCCGGGGCGATGAACGCCGATCCCGTGTCTCTGGGCCTCTGGAATGGGCTTCGTCACCCCACCCCATCTCCACCATTCGCATAACCCCCGGGTCGCGAGACCCGGGGGTTGTCGTTCTACGACCGGACGTGCCTGCGGGTAGAGGCGCGTGGGACGTCAAGCATGACGATGCGCTCCGAAAACGCCGGCGCGACAACAGGAGGGGCAAATCCGGAATAGGGTCGTGAGCGTGAGACACCTGTCGTCAGGTGCCTCAGCCCCGCTCTCGCACCACGGAGAGTCGTCATGAACCCCGTCCTCATCTGGGACTTGACCGCCGCCTCTTCCACCGGCTGCTTTCGGCCGGATTCATCGCCGCTGCGGTCGTCGCGCTGGCCATGGGCGGGCACAGCCCGCTGTTCCCGTACCACGCGATCATCGGGCTGGTGATTGCCCTCACGTCGGATGTCCATCAGTCGACACCGACGCGGGAGTCTACCATGCACGGCAGGAACACTCACGATGCGGTCGCCTGTACAGACGCAACGAATCCGCTGGGCCCGTTGGGCGTGCGTGTTGTCTTCGCTCGTTCTCGGCCTGCTATACGTCCGAAGCGCGTTCCACCCGGGGGTCGCCGGGTATGGACCGTTCGGATACGTGGGCGTGACGGGCGGCCGCCTGGTGGTGCACTGGTGGCCGATGCCCCCGCCGGGTTCGCCGCGCATGCCGCTCCATGTCGGAAACCTCGCGTGGAATCCACCCGGAATGCGCTGGTGGTTCGAGTTTGGGGGAGTGTTGTCGGGCAGGCGGGCGTGCATCCCGTTATGGGTTCCGCTGGTACCGACTCTGGCTCTCAGCGGCCTTCTGGGGCGGCGCGGTGCTTCCTTTCCGGGCGCTTGTCGAGCCTGCGGTTACGACCTGAAAGGCACGGCGAGCGGGCGGTGCCCCGAGTGCGGTGCCGGCGGCGCGGGCCCGTCCGCCGCCATCAGGCCTCGGCGAACCCCTCGCGGATGGCCCATCGGATGAGGTCGGAGCGCGTGTGAATGCCCAGCTTGCGCAGGATGCGGTCCTGGTGCCCGTCGACGGTCTTGGCGCTGCGCGACAGCTCCGCCGCGATCTGCGTGCGAGACAGGCCCTTCCCGATCAGGCGGAGCACTTCCGCCTCGCGCGGCGAGAGGGTCGCCAGGCGCGTTTTCGGCTGCCCGTCGGCGGACCGCGGGGCCTTCGGCCGGCGCGACGTCGACGCGGGCTGGGCCGCGATGCAGCGGGCGCGGACCTTCGGGCCCATGAGGAACTCGCGGGCCGCCGGGGCGGATGATCCGTCACCGGCGATCTGCCGGATCGCGCCGGCGATCACCTTGAGGTCGTCGCACTTGGAGAAGTAGCCGCTCGCGCCGGCGTTGAAGGCCGCCGCGAGGTAGGCGTCGCGAACGTGCGCGCTCAGGAAGACGACGCGGACGTGGGGGAACATGTGCCGCAGGCGGTCGGCGATCTCGAAGGCGTCGGGCCCGGGCATCTCGACGTCCAGGAGCACGACGTGCGGGCGCACCCGCGCCACCTCGTCGAGCAGCCGCTCCGCGTTCGGCAGCCAGCCGACGATTCCGATCACCCCGTCGATCCCGAAGCGAGCGGCCAGCCCGTCGACCAGCAGCTCGTGGTCGTCCACGCACAGCACGCGGACCGCCGGATCGGGGCGGTCGAGCGCCCGCTCGGACCCCGCCCGCGGAACCAGAGGCTCGGCGCCGGGCCCCGAGGATGGCGTGATCGCACTCCTGCCTGGCTGACCTCGTCGCTGGCGCACGGGACGTCCCTCCGGGTTCAGAAGCGTAAGGCGCGCCCGAGGGCTTCGCGGACGCACATGAAATCGTCGCAACGCTCGATGACGATCGGGGCCAACCCCCCCCACGACCGCGCCTTGCGCCCGCTCAGTGGGCCCAGCACGACCAGAACCCCCGGCCCGGCGCGCTTGGGGCGGCGGCTCCGCCACCGGCGGACCTGGCTCGGCTCGACCAGCGCGGGGTCGACGACCCAGAGCGACGCCGAGCCGGGGTCGCCGCCGCCCCGGACCGCCACGCCCGCCGACTGGAGCAACTGCCGGATGAGGTCGGCGACGCGCGACTCGCCGACGGAGATGACGCCCGCCCGCGATCGGCGCCGAGCGCCCGCCCGCGGGCGCGGCGGCACGGTGGGAAGCGTAAGCGTCACCGTGGTTCCCTTGCCCGGCTCGGACTCGATCTCGACGCTGCCGCCGACCCGTTCGACGACCCGGGCGACGAGCGGAAGGCCCAGGCCGGTGCCCAATCCGCGCGCCTTGGTGGTGAAGAACATTTCGAAGGCGTGACGCCTCACCTCATCGCTCATGCCCGTGCCATCGTCCCGAACCTTCAGCCTCACCGCGCCCGGCGCCGAACCGCCCCGGGCCCCGCGCGGCCCGGGCTCCGCGCTTGCGGACAGCCAGATGGTGCCGCCCCTGGCCCGTCGGCCCCGCCCCCCAGCCGCCGAGGGCTTCGGGATCGCCTGCGCGGCGTTCACAATCAGGTTCAGCACGGCCTGGGTGATCTGGTGGGGCGCAACGGCGACGCGGGGGAGCGCCCGCGGGATCGAGGACACCAGCCGAACGTGCCCGGGCACCGGATTCGAGAGAAGCGCTCGGCTCCGCCCCCACCAGCCCGCGAGGTCCGTTCCCTCGGACCCACCCGAGTCCCGGCGTTCCGGGTCGGCGGCGAGGAAGTGCAGCCCGTCGGCCAACTCCTGGAGGTAGTCGACCGCGGAGCGCACCCTCCTGAGGTGACGCTGCACGACGGGGTGATGGGACGCCATGGCCGCGGCGTCGAGGTGGGCCCGCATGGGCAGGAGCATGTTGCTCATGTCGTGACCGAGGCCCGCGGCGAGCGTGCCCAGGGAGGCCAGGCGGTCGGCGTTGGCCAGGCGGGACGCGGCCAGGAGCCTCTCGCTCAGGTCGCGAATCACCCCCGTGAACAGCTTCCCCTTGATGACTTCGCTCACCGCCATGTCGACCGGGAACACCGTGCCGTCCCGACGCCGCGCCTCCAACTGGCGCACACGACCGATGACGCGCGCCTCGCCCGAATCCAGGCAACGCTCGATGGACCCGGCGTGCTCGCCCCAATGGGGCGGCGGCATCAGCATCAGGATGCTCCGACCCAGCATCTCCGCCTCGGAGTACCCGAACATGCGCTCGGCGGCGGGGTTGACCGACCGCATGAGCCCGCGCTCGTCGATGGTCACGATGGCGTCGATCGCCGTGGTGAGGATCGCCTGGAGCCGCTCGCGGCTTTCCGTCAACTCCGCTTCGATGCGCTTGGACCCGGAGATGTCCCGGGCGACGGCGCACACGGCCGACACCGCCCCCCCGGCGCCGCGGATGGGCGAGAGCGTCGTCGCGACCGCGACGGGAGCCCCGACGCCACGCGGGCGATGGCTCTCGAACTGCTCGACGTGCTCGCCACGCCGGACGCGCTCCACGGCCGCCTCCCACTCGCGCCTGAGACCCCGCGGAACGACCCGGTGAACCGAGGTGCCGACCGCCTCGTCGCGGCCCATCCCGAGAAGTCGCTCGGCGCCGGCGTTCCAGGTCAGGATCGTGGGCTCGGACGGGTGAACCCGGAAGCTGTACACGGCGTCGGCGGTGTGGTCGACGATGGCCGCGAGCCGCTGGGCAAGCTCCTCGGACGCCCGCCTGGTCCTGGTCACGTCGACGAACGTGATCACCACGCCGATGATGCGGCCGTCGGCGCCGCGGCAGGGAGCGATCCGGCGCAGGTACCAGCGGCCGTCCGCGCTCCGGACGTCCCGCTCGCGCGCCCCCAGGCCGCGCAGCACATGCCGCGCATCCGTCGGCAACTCGTCGTCGCTGACCCTCCTGGCGATGTCCCGGGCGGCGCGCCCCACGTCCGACGCGGCGAGGCCCAGCAACGCCGCCGCGGCGAGCGTGAACCGCACAACGCGACACTCGTGGTCAAGGACGATCGTGGGGATGTCGGAGAAGCACAGGAGACTGGCGACTTGGCCGCCGGCCCCCTCCAGCTCGGGGACCCAGTCGTGCAGCCGGGGTTCGGCCCCGGAGAGCGCCGCGTTGAGCGACCGCATCGCCTCCTCCGAAGACCGCGGCGCCCCGCTGGCGGACTGGGGTGCCGTGATCATGGGCACGGTCTCTTCGGTGGAGGCCTTGAGTTCCCCGCTGGAGCACTCCCGCTCGTCGGCTTTGTGCCGCCGGCCCCCGGCCTCGCCCTCCAACCCCGGCGCCGGCTGCTCCCGGAAGGCGACAAGCAGAAGCCCCGCGGCCCGCCCGGTCCGCTTGAGGGGCTCGATGTCAACGCCGATCCGCCGGATGCGATCGCCGTGCCGCATCGTCACGCCTCGGAGGCTCCGGGGAGTCTCCTCGCGGACGACCCGCAGAACGGCGGCGCGGAGCCTGGGCCCCAGGACCCGGCCGGCAAGCGCGAAGAGGTCCGACGACGCCGACCCCGGCGGCTCGGCCAGGAACGCCTCGACCGGACCCTCGGTGTGCAGCACACGCCCGGCGCGGCTGATCACAACGCACGCCGACGCCATCCGTCGCAGCAGCAGGCTCTGGGCGGCGTCGGCGAGGCGGAGCGACGTCGTGGCCGGCGCGGCGCGATCCGCCCGCCCCTCCGCCTGTCCCGCCGCAAGACCGATGCTCGCGGCACGCCGGCGGCCCCTGGGCGCCGTCGCCCCTGCATCCATCACGGAGGGCTTGCGACACTTCATCTACCGGCTCCCGCCGATCGGGGAGCGCGTCCTCACTCCCCGCGCCCCGTCCCGCCGGGGCCCGCCCCACGGTCAACGTCCCGCCCGGGCATCCTAAGGCACCTTCCCCACCCGGCAACGCGGCGTGCGGATCGGCCCTCTCGCTCCGCACGCCAATGAGGGAACTTTCCGCGTGGCGATTCGGCGGGTGTCGCGCCATGATCTCAACGGCTGGATGGAGGCATCGCGGGGCGCCGGCGGGACGATGCCCGAAGGAGCCCCGAGGGCCGGCCGACGCAAGGACCCGGAGCGTGAGCGCCCGCGGCCTCGGTGATGATGGAGGAGCGACAGTGGCGGTTCAGCGGCGGAAGCGGGCGTCCGGAGCGGATCGAGGCGGCGGAAGGCGCCCCTCGGCACCACGCCGGACCGCACGCCCGCGGAGACCGGCCGCGCGCGGGCGCGGAGGCGCCGCGGGCGATGCCATGTCGGATTGGCTCCGGGCGGAGCAGGACTTGGGCATCGCGACCATCGGCCCCGCCGCGCCGGCCGAACCCGTCGGTACGGGCGCGGCCGGCGCCGGCTAGAGGTTGGGTTCGCGGGAGGCGTCGTCGTCGGGCGGCCCGGAGGGGAGCCGCCCGACGCGACCCTCCCCCACGAGGCGCCGAAAGCCCGGAGGACCGCCTTGGAGATAGGGATGGGCAAGCCAGTCGCCCGCGTGTCCCGGGAGTGGCCTCGCTCGAGTCGAGATCATCCACGCCCGCCGCGCCCCTCGCAACCCGCGAGACGCGCGACGGCGCCACGTTCGATCGGGGCATGGAGAACCGGCATGCTCGCCGTGCGGGCGTGGTGCCGGGCGAAACCCAGTCGCGATCCGACCGTCCGCGCGATCGGTCGCGAGCTGCGGTCGGGCACGCCGCTCCCGTCAGTGTGCAGCGACGGTCGCACGCGGAGCGCCGTCAGGAGGGCATCCCCATGGGCAGGAGCATTCACTGGATCGTCGCCGCCGACGTCCGTCGAGCGGCACTCTTCGGTTGCAAGCGCCTCCCGAGCGGCGATCTGCGGCTGGAGCCGCAGGACACGATCGAGAACGCGCACGAGTCCGAGCACGAACACGGTCGCCCCGTCCTGCGGGGCGGCGCTGAGAAGCCGGGTTCGCCGATGAGGTCGTCGGGCCATGCGGCCCCGCACGCGGTCTCCGCCGGGCATACCGCGGAGGAGGAGGAGACCCGGTTCGCCCGCGAGGTCGGGGACTGGCTCCGCGGGGTGGCTCGCGCCCTCGGTCCCGCCGCGCCCGCCCGCGGGAGCGTGACCGTCTTCGCCCCGCCACGGTTCCTGGGGCTGCTCAGGAAGCACGCGGGCGATCTCGGTGCCGCGGTGGACCTCCGCGAAGGCGAGCTGGCCCAGGTGCCCCCGCACGAACTGGCGACCCACCCGGCCGTGCTCGAAGCCGTGCACGCCGGCGCCGGAAGGTAGCAGGGCCCCGCGGAAGCGCCGGCACGACCGAGGTCCGGGCGCCCGTCGGCGACCCGCTTCAGGCCGGCGCTGGTCCGTGGTCGCCCAAGGACCACCCGGCTCGCCCCCGCCTGTCCGGACCGCCCGGGCGGGCCCGCCGCCGAGCATCAGCCCCCGTAATAGTCCGGCTCGTTCCCCGGCTTCCACTTGATGTTGCACCCGATGCTGGGCTTCTGCTCCGCCGGCGCCGCCCGCCCCGCGAGCACCGCGTCCAGCGCCGCGCGCAGGTCGGCGCCGGTCACGGGCGTCGACGCGCCGGTCTTGCCGGGCGGTCTGCTGTCGTCGAGCCGCCCGCGGTACGCCAGGCGGCGCGACGCGTCGAACACGAAGAAGTCCGGCGTGCACGCCGCCCGGTACGCCTTCGCGACCGACTGCGCCTCGTCGAAGAGGTACGGGAAGGTGTACCCGGCGTCGCGGGCCTGCTCCTTCATCTTCGCCGGCGCGTCCTCGGGGTAGTTCTCGACGTCGTTGGAACTGATGGCGACGAACCCGACCCCGCGGGCCTGGTAGTCGCGGGCGACACGGGCCAGCTCGCCCCGCACGTGCTTGACGAACGGGCAGTGGTTGCACAGGAACATCACCACCAGCGCCTTCGACCCCTCGAAGGTCTTGAGCGTCGTGCTCCTGCCGGTCACGGCGTCCGGGAGCGAGAACGCCGGCGCCGCGGTGCCCAGCGCGAGCATCGTCGAGGGAGTGGCGGCCATGGAGTCCTCCCGCGTCGGGGGCCCGCGATCCGCGGCGGCATCAACGCCTGGCGGCGCGGGGAAGCGGAGAGAGAGGGATTCGAACCCTCGATACAGGGTAATACCCCGTATAACGGTTTAGCAAACCGTCGCCTTCAGCCGCTCGGCCATCTCTCCGGCTGAGGCGGAAGGATAGCCCCCCCCGCTCTCGCACGGGCCAAAAGCAGCGACGGCCCCGGGGGGGGCCGCCGCCGCGGGAGTGAATGCGCTTCAGCGATCGTCGGCGTCGTCGGGCGGCTGGTCGCGGTATTCGCCGCCCTTGCTCTCGACGAGCTTGCGGAGGTACTCGTTCTCGCGCCGCGTCGCCTCGAGGTCGAAGACGAGGTATTTCACGCTCAGGCGGAGGTAGTCCAACGCCTCCTGAAGCTCCGCCACCGTCTTCTTGACGCGGTCGTGCCGCCCCTTGGTCTCATCGACCAGCCGGTGCAGGTCCCCACGCTGGTCCGCAGGAAGGCGGTCGATCTGCTGCATGAGTTCGCCGAGCTTGTCCTGGAACTCCTTCTCGGTCATGGTTCCCTCCACCCGTCTTCGAGTTTGATCGCACGTCAGCCTATCCGGACCGACGGTCGGCCGCACCTTGGAACGGCCGGAACACCCGCCCGCCCGCCGTGCCGGCAACCAGGCGGGTCGCAAAGCCCGGGCCCGGGCGCCGCCCGCGGGCGCGTGCCTGGGCGGCGGGTCCGGAAAGAACGCCCGCCCGCTCCTCGCCGTCGCGATCGCGGACTGAATCCGGGCGGCTCACGCCCGGCACGGGGCGGGTCTCGCCGCGGGCCGCGGGCGCCGGATGTTGCCACGGCTCATCGATCGACGTCGACGCGGCGCATCGCCTGCTTCGCGCTGGCGTCGGCGGTCGCCGCCACCGCCTCGATCGTGCCCGGCTCGAGCCGCCGGCACTCCTTGACGAGCTTCCGGAGGTGCTGGTCCAGCGCCGTCTGGAACCGCCTGAAGCTCTGTTCGAGCTCGTGACGGCTGAACCGGGAGAGCGGGTCCTTGAGCCCGGTCTGCATCGCCGCCCAGTCGAGCAGCGGGGCGCCCCGGTCCGAGAAGCGGTACAGGCCCAGCGTGGCCTCGAGTCGCTTGCGGCGGCTGGCGAAGGGGTCCGTGGCGGCCTCGGGCAACTCGAGCAGCTTCTGCGAGAGCTCCGCCTGCCCGTCGGTCGAGAATGGGCCTCCCACGTCGCCTCCTTGGTCTCCGGGGTCGGGTCGGAATCGCCCGCCCGCCTCGGACGCCGCCTCGAGCTGGGCCAGCGCGCTGGAAAGGATCTTCTGTCCGGCCCGGTCGAAGCTCACCGTCAGACGCTGCGCAGGGCGCCCCTCATGCATCACGGACTGGGCCGACAACACTCGACCGCTGCCCCATTCGGGCTTCAGCCGATGCCGAACATGGTCTCCGACCTTCCACACGGCACCCGGTCTCCGCCGACCGCCTCCCGACCCCACCGCCCACGACGCGCCACCACCGCCCGGGACCGTGGTCCGCTGGACCGAGGGGGACATCGCCGCGGCGGTTTGCCGTGAATACTATCGCCGGCGGGCGGTCCGGGTTGCAGGGATCGTGGCCCCGGCGTGGACAGGGGGAACCCGCCCTTCCCCGAGGCGGGTCCGGTCCGGCCGCAGAGACAAGCAGGAGCAAGCGCGGATGATCGAAGCCCTCAAGAGCGATGCGATTGTCGACAAGGTCGGAGGCCGGTTCAAGCTCTGCTCGCTGATCCAGCGCCGGCTTGTCCAGTTGATGGAGGGCGCCCGTCCGCTCGTCGACCGCGACGGCCGGTCCGACCTCGAGATCGTCATCGAGGAGATCCTCCAGGACAAGATCACGCTGGAGATCCCGCGCGATCTGGCCTCCAACCTCGGTGCCCTGCCCGCGACCGTCGCGCTCGGAGCGCCCTCGGAACCCGCCGCGCTCCCCTCGCCCTGACGATCCCGCCCGACCCCCATGACTCAACCCCACGACCCCCTCGGTGCCTTGCGCGGCGCGGTGGAGCGTCGGCGGTTCCTCGTGGGCGTCACCGGGGGCATCGCGGCGTACAAAACGTGCACGCTGGTGTCGCGCCTCGCCCAGGCCGGCGCCGAGGTCACCGTGATCATGACCGACGCCGCCGCCCGGTTCGTGACACCGCTGACGTTCCAGGCGCTCTCGGGTCGCCCGGTCTACACCAGCGCGTGGGAGCATGTCGAGAGCCACGACCCGCAGCACGTCGCTCTCGCGACCCGCTCCGACCTGGCCGTCGTCGCTCCGTGCACGATGGACTGCCTGGCGCGGCTCGCCTCGGGGCAGACCAGCGACGTCGTGTGCCTGATCCTCTCGGCGATCGATCGCGCCACAACGCCCGTCCTGCTCGCCCCCTCCATGAACGCCGCCATGTGGGCCCAGCCCAGCACGCAGCGCAACATGGCCCTGCTCCAGGGCGACGGCTACCGGTTCATCGGCCCCGACGAGGGATGGCAGGCCTGCCGCACCGTCGGCGCAGGCCGCATGAGCGAGCCCGAGGCGATCCTCGGGGCCATCGCCGACGCGCTCAAGGCCCCAAGCCGGGGTTGAGACCCCGCCCGGCCGATCTACACTTGCCCCGCACCCGGAGAGGTGCCTGAGCGGCTGAAAGGGCTGGTCTCGAAAACCAGTGTGGCGCTTGTCGTCACCGTGAGTTCGAATCTCACCCTCTCCGCTTGAAGCGGCCCCCGCAAGCGCGGGGGCCGCTTGGTTTTTGCGGGGCGTCGCGGCGGGCCGAGGGAAGTCCCCCCGGGGGGCTTGTATCGCACGCCCGAGCGCGATAGCCTGAACGAGGGGCGGCGCTCCATTCCGGGGATGCCGGGGCGGGTTCGGAGGCGGCGATGGCGACATCCACAAGGACGCGGAGCCAGGAGCGAGCCGGGGACGGACTGGGGCGAGACCGGACCGTGCGGGCCCCGCGCGGCACGGCCCGAACCTGCAAGACCTGGCAGGCCGAGGCCGCCCTGCGCATGCTCATGAACAACCTCGACCCCGAGGTCGCCGAACACCCCGCGTCGCTGATCGTCTACGGCGGACGCGGGCAGGCGGCCCGCTCCTGGCCCGCCTTCGACGCCATCGTCGACTCCCTGCGCGCCCTCGAGCCCGATCAGACCCTTCTCGTGCAATCGGGCAAGCCGGTCGGCGTCGTGCGCACCAGCGAGGACGCCCCCCGCGTCCTCATCGCCAACAGCAACCTCGTCCCCCACTGGGCCACCCAGGAGAACTTCGACAGGCTCGCCGCCGCCGGCCTCATCATGTTCGGACAGATGACCGCCGGGAGCTGGATCTACATCGGCACCCAGGGCATCCTCCAGGGCACCTACGAGACCTTCGCGGAGGTCGGGCGGACGCACTTCGGCGGCGACCTCTCGGGCCGACTCTGCGTCACCGCGGGCTGCGGCGGCATGGGCGGGGCCCAGCCCCTGGCCATCACGATGTGCGGCGGGGTCTGCCTCATCGCCGACGTCGACTGCACCAGGCTCGCCCGCCGCGTCGAGACCCGCTACCTCGACCGCGTCGCCGACAACCTCGACAACGCCATCGACGAGGCTCTCAAGGCCCGGCGCGCAAAGTCAGCGGTGTCGATCGGCGTCAACTGCAACGCCATCGAACTCCTCGAACGCCTGCTCGAACGCGGCATCACCCCCGACGCCCTCACCGACCAGACCAGCGCCCACGATCCCCTCGAGGGGTACGTCCCGATCGAGATGACCGCGGGCGAGGCCGCCGTGTACCGGCGTTGCTACCCGGCCGAGTACCAGCGCATGAGCCTGGCGAGCATGGAGCGCCACGTGCGCGCCATGGTGGCCCTGCAGCGGGCCGGGGCCGTCACCTTCGACTACGGCAACAACATCCGCCAGCGCGCGCTCGACCAGGGCTTCGCCGACGCCTTCAGCTTCCCCGGGTTCGTCCCCGCCTACATCCGCCCGCAGTTCTGCGTGGGGCGGGGGCCCTTCCGATGGGTCGCCCTGTCGGGCAGGCCCGAGGACATCTACGCGACCGATCTGGCCCTCATCCGCGCCTTCCCCGACGACCTCGGCCTGCGACGCTGGCTCACCCTTGCCCGCGACCGCGTGGAGTTCCAGGGCCTCCCCGCCCGGATCTGCTGGCTCGGGCAGGGGCAGCGGGCCAAGGCGGGCCTGATCTTCAACGACATGGTCGCCCGGAGCGAGGTCGCGGCCCCCATCGTGATCGGGCGCGACCACCTCGACTGCGGGTCGGTCGCCAGCCCCAACCGCGAGACCGAAGGCATGAAGGACGGGTCCGACGCGATCAGCGACTGGCCCATCCTCAACGCGCTGGTCAACACGGCCTCGGGGGCCAGTTGGGTGAGTTTCCACCACGGCGGGGGCGTGGGCATCGGCTACAGCCAGCACGCGGGGCAGGTGATCGTCGCCGACGGCACGCCCGAGGCGGCACGTCGGCTGGAACGCGTGCTCACCAACGACCCGGGCCTGGGCGTCTTCCGTCACGCCGACGCCGGGTACGACGAGGCCCGCCGCTGCGCCGACGAGCACGCCCTGCGCGTGCCGATGCGCGACTGGTGACCCGCGCGGCATCCCTTCCGCCCCGGGAAACCAGGCCCGCACGGGCGATGCGCCGCATGCCTGCGCCGAGCGGAAGGCAGGCCACCCAGCGTCTACGCGCAACCGCGATCAGGTCGCGCTTCGAGGAACGCGGGGTACTCCCTGCCGAGCCTGGCGAGGAGGTCAAGCAGGCGGTCGCCGTCGCCGCGGCCGACGACGGCGTCGACCAGCGCCCAGGCGTCAGCGCACCGCCCAGCCTGTACGAGCCCCTCAATGAACTCGGCGTGTACCGGCCGCTGCGCCAGTGTCTGAGCGCCGCGCCGCCGAATCTCGTCGAGACGTGGGCCAAGTCGCTCGCGGTCAGCGGGGGCCATGCGCTCGATCGCCGCGTCCATGAGGGCGTAGGGATCCGGCGGCCGGATCTTGGCCAGCGACTCCAGGTCGGCGATCACCTCCTCAATGGCGCCGAGGTGGCGAGCCGCGGCACCGGCGAGCCCGTGATGCCGGAAGATCGGCAGGCAACGTTCAGCGGCACCGAAGGCTTCGACCCACTCTTGTTTGGACGCCTGGCTCAGCGTGCTCTCGGCACCCCGGCGGGCGACACGATCGCCCAACAGTCCTACCAGAGGGCGTGGTCCTCGTCAAGGGGCGGCCGTGGGCGGTTCGCGCGGCGGGAGGCGACGGGGCTCCGCCGGGCTATTCCAGCCCAAGTTCGGTGATGAGGGCCCGGGCCCGGGCCTCCAAGCCGCGTTCGGCGGCGCGGCGGAGGACCGCGAGGGCGTCGGTGTTCCGCCCCGCCGCGTGCAGGCAGCGGGCACAGTCCCTCGTTGGTCCCCAGAGGAGCTCACGGCGCAGGTCGTCCCACGACAAGGGTGGCCGAGCATCAGGCGGGATTCGCCGCATCGCCGCGCCCAGGGGGGCTCTCACGCCGCTCTCCATGCCGGGATCCCAGTTCTCCGTGGATTCGAGCAACGACAGCAGCCCGGGCAAGGTGGGCAACGCGCGTCCAGCGATGCCGGCGAGGCCGAGGCGATCGAAGTACAGGGTGGCCGTCAGCGCCGGCTTTACGGGCCCGAAGGAACGGAAGAACTCGTCGGGTTTGATGCCAACGCCGGCCTGGCGCGCGAGGGAGAGCGCCGGGGCATCGCCCAGGAGCGTGCCCAGGATCGCCAAGCCGACCACATCCTCGGGCTTTGCAGGCGCCGAGCGGAGGCCGGTGGCCGTGTCCGTCATTCGGGCCTCAAGCGCGGTGCGACACGCGGGATCGCGCGCGAGCACCTGTTCGAGCGCGGGCCAGAGGCACATCACACGGATTCGCGCGCCGAACGGACGGTGGCGCGACTCGTCCCAGGCACGGAGCGCGACGCCACTGGCGGACGCCGTGTCGCCGGCCGCGATCCTCTGAGTCACCTCCTCCCAGGCCGACACTCCGAAGTGCAGGTCCGCGCCGAATGCGCCCGGGTTGATCGCTCCCGATGTCATGGGATCAACCCGGTCCTTGTCCGGCCCCCTGGGTCCGCCGAATGCACTCCCCATAGCAGTTCGTGTAGGCCTCAATCGCGGCGTCCAAACAGAGGCGAAGCTGGTTGTATGCGTCGTTGATGCACCGCACCCGGTCGGGGCCTTCAGGGAACGTGTCGAAATCGTCGATGTTGAGTCTAAGTTCACTGGCGCAAACGGCAACATGCGCGAGAAACGCCGGACTGCAGATCGCGTCACAGGACTCGTCGAAGGGGATGGCCGGGTTCCCTGGGTTGACGAATGTAATCGAGGTCGCGATGCCCAACGCCACCAGCGCCCGCCGGACGCACGTCCGCGTGAGGATCTCCTGGAGGATCTCGACCGGGCCCAGGGCGCGGACGCAGCAGCCGCCGGCGACGGCGTTGCGCCGCAGGGCCGCCAGGCACCGGGCGGCTTCGTCGCACAGGTGAAGCCCCGCCGTCAGCGTCGCGATGATCGTGCCCTGCGTGCACGCCGCGCTGGCCTCGGGCGAGCCCGCGGGCGGCGTGTCGGGGAACTCGATCACCGCCGCGCCCGTCAGTGCCAGCACCGCCTCGTCGTGCGTGAACGTGACTTGTCCACCCAGTCCGTCGAGCAGGATGAACAGGTCGTCCGGATCGATGTCGCCGTCGTTGTCCAGGTCGCCCTCGGGCAGCGTGCCGACTCCGCCCCCCGCGAAGGACTGGAGCAGCGCCGCGACGTCGCCGACGTCCACCACGCCGTCGGCGTTCAGGTCGCCGAAGAGCGCCCCGGCGTAGCGGATCAGTTCGGCCCGCGTCGGCTCCGGATCCGCCGGGTTCCCGATCCGAATGATGTCGCGCACCTCGGCACCGATCTGGCGGACGACCTCCTGTGTGCTCACCGTGCCGTCGCCGTCAAGATCGGCGAAGCGTGCGATCATGGGAGGCGGATCCTCGGCCGAGGCGAACGCCGCCCCCACCCCCCCGCACAGAGCGAGCCCAAGCGCCACGGCGTGCGACAGTCGGTTGGATCGAGTGCATGAGCGCGGCGTGTCGGAACCTCCACGGGCTTGGCCGCACGACGGCGGGCCCGGGCCGACGCCGGATCGGACCTCGCGGCGGCAACGCGAACAAGGTACCGGGGACCACGAGCCCTGTCAAGGTCCCCGGCGCTGCCCCGGGCGGCCAGCCCCGGAGGTGGCATGCTCCCCGCCCGGGGGAAGCATGCGCTTGGGCCCCCGCCCCATGCCGCCCCCGAAGCGGGAGGCATGGCACACCGGAGCGCCCGGGGTACGTCGCGGCGGCGGCGCGATAGACTGGCGCCATGACACTCCCCCACTGCCACCCGCACCACTGGCCCAAGGGGATCTCGGAAGGGCGGTACGCGTCGCGAATCCGGATGGACCCCGAGGGATGCGCCATCGGGATGGTCGGCATGGCCGACGACGAGGGCGTGCGCCTCAACAACGGGCGCGTCGGCGCCATGAGCGGTCCTCAGGCCTTCCGCGACGCCCTGGCCAAGTACGGCGTGTCGCAGCTCGAGTCCTCCGACCTCCCGTTCATGTGGGACCTCGGCGACGTGCAGTCCGGCATGAACCTGCTCGACACCCACAAGCGCGTGTCGGAAACGGTGTCCGTCGTGCTGGAGAAGGGCCTCTTCCCCGTCGGGGTCGGGGGCGGGCACGACCTCTCCCTCCCCTTCATCCGCACGGTGGCGGCAACCCACGGCCCCATGACCGTCATCTACTTCGACGCCCACCTCGACGTCCGCGAATCCCCGGGGTCGGGCATGGCCTTCCGCAAGCTCGTGGAGGACGCGGCCGCCACCGAACTGCACCTGTTCGGCTACAACCCCCTGTCCAACTCGCGCGAGCACCTCCAGTACTTCAGGGGGCACCGCGGCTACATCCACGACCTGTCGGAGTTCGACCCCGCGCTCTGGAAGGACTCGCCGAACGTCGCGGTGAGCCTCGACCTCGACGTGCTCGACGCCGCGTTTGCGCCGGGTGTGAGCGCGCTCAACCCCTGCGGGCTCATCCCCTCGCAACTGGCGGCGCCGCTCAGGTCCCTCGGGCGCGATCCGCGGACCCGCTGCTTTGACATCATGGAGCTCAACCCGCTGCACGACCAGGAATCGCGGACCGCCAAGGTCGCCGCCCACCTGTTCCTCTGCTTCCTGTGCGGGTTCGCGGAGCGCGGCGCGTGAGGCTGCTCATCCGAGCGGCGCGGATCCTCACGCTCGCCCAGGGGCCCCGCCCGCGACGCGGGACCGACCTGGCACGCCTCGGCGTGATCCCGCTCGGCGACGTCCTCATCGACGGGGAGGCGATCGCCCAAGTCGCCCCCTGCATCGAGCCGACCGGCGGGGCCGCCCTCCTCGAAGCCGACGGGCGCGTGCTCATGCCCGGATTCGTCGATTGCCACACCCACGCCTGCTTCGCCGGGTCCCGACTCGACGAGTGGGAGCGGAAGCGACGGGGCGTGCCCTACCTGGAGATCCTCAAGGCGGGCGGCGGGATCATGTCGACGGTGCGGGCGACACGCGCGGCGTCCGCGGAAGACCTGGCGTCCCTCCTGGTGAAGCGGCTCGAACTCATGCTCCGCGCCGGAACGACCTCGGCGGAGGTCAAGAGCGGCTACGGCCTCACCACCCCGGACGAGCTCAAGATGCTGCGGGCGATCAAGGACGCCGGCGCCCTCTGGGACGGAACGGTCGCGCCGACCGCGCTCCTGGGACACGCCATCGACCCGGACCGCGCGGGATTCGTCGAGGGCGTCATCGAACAGACGCTCCACGAGGTCTCCGAGGAGTTCCCGGGGATCACCCTCGACGCCTACTGCGAGAACGGGGCGTGGACCGTCGAGCAGTGCGTGGCCCTCTTCGACGCCGCCCGGTCACGCGGGCACCCCGCGCGCGTCCACGCGGACCAGTTCACGAGCACCGGCATGATCCCCGCGGCCCTGCGGATCGGCGCCCGCTCGGTCGATCACCTCGAGGCATCCAGCGACGAGGACCTCACGGCGCTCGCACGCTCCACGACGTTCGGCGTGGGGCTCCCGGCGTGCGGGTTCCACCTCGACGGGCGGTACGCCAACCTCCGCGGATTCGTCGACCACGGCGGCGCCGCGTGCATCGCCAGCAACTTCAACCCAGGCTCGGCCCCCTGCCTCTCCATGGCCATGATCGTCGCGCTCGCCGTCAGGCACTGCGGGCTGAGCCCCGAGGAGGCGATCGCGGCGGCGACCGTCAACCCGGCAACCCTGCTCGGGCTCGTTGACCGCGGAACGATCGCCCCGGGACAGCGCGCCGACCTTGTGCTCCTCCGCCACCGCGACGAGCGCCTCCTGGCGTTCGAGTTCGGCGATGCCCCGGTGGACGCCGTGATCTGCGGCGGCCGCGTGGTCCACGCCAGCCCCACGCGGCCCAGCTAACGGCGCAAGTCGGAAGTCCGTGGACGGCTGCGCCCCGCGTGCCACGGGTCATCGGGCGCTTCGCCCGTGACCCGTGCGGCTGTTCGACGCCCGTCCGGAGGCCGGCACGGGCGATCCGCAAGGCGGATCGCCCGTGGCACCCGCAGCGCCCGCCGGCGCCTTGCTGCACGTTCTTCCGACTCGCGCCAATAGCGGCGAGTCGGGGGTCCTTGGCGATTCTCAAAACCGAGAGTCTGAGGAGATCGCCCCGCCCGAAACCGGGAGAGTACCCGATCGTGCACGCACTCACGCCAATGCCCTGGGTGCGTGCGCATGGTAGCGGCACGCCAAAGCCCCCTTGGCACCCCTGTTGCACGAGGTGTGCCTTGGGTCGTGCGGCTCGAGCTATCCCTACAAAGCACGGAACATGGACCCGGGGACCCTTGGGAATGCTGGAACTGCTCGTTCTTCCACTGGTCTTGAGTTTGGTCTCGCAACAGGAGCCGCCGCCCCTGCTGCCACCGGACATCGCGCGGACCATGGAGCAGGGTCCCAAGGGGGTGCTGGCGGTTCGGGTGGTGCAAGGGACCGGCGGGGGCCCCGCGGTGGGCGGCGAGGAAGTCGAGGTCACCCTCTTCCACCGCGATTCTCCCGTGAAGCAGATCAAGACCACCGTCGGCGAGCAGGGCTTGGTGATGCTGACGGACCTCCCCGTGGCGATCGGCATCCGCCCGCTGGTGCGGGTGAAGCACGCCGGGGTCGTGTACCAGGACACGGGACCGGTGATGGACGCCACCAACTCCCGGGCCTCGATGGATGTGACGGTCTACGAGGTCACGGACGAGCAGCCGGCATGGAAGGTGCTGATGCGGCACGTGGCGGCGGCGCAATCCCCCGCCGGGATCGACGTCGCCGAGACGCTGGTGGTCGAGAACCCGGCGGACCAGACGTGGATGGGCGGGGCGACCGACGCGCAAGGCCGTCGGGCCACGGTCACGGTCGACCTCCCGCCCGGTGCGTCGAGCATCCAGTTGATCCAGGGGTTCCACGGCTGGTGCTGCACGGCGTACGAGACGGGCCAGCTGCGCGTGCAGATGCCCCTGATGCCGGGCAAGGCGACCTACCGCTTCGCCTACGAGGTGCCGACGCCGGACGGCTCGGCGGACCTTCGGACGGCCGCGCCGGTCGGGGTCGATCACGCGGCGTATTTCGTGCCGGAATCGGCGTCGCTGCGCGACGTGACGCTGCTGCGCGAATCAGGGACGGACACGATGGGCGACCAGCGCGTCCGCATGCTGCAGGCCCAGGGCGTGCCCGGGGGGCAGGCGGTCGGCCTCGTGCTGACCGGGCTCAATCCCCCCCCGCCGGCGGCGCCGGCGCCCGGCGGGATCTCCTCGTCGGTGCTCGTGGGCGGCGTGATCATCGCGATCGTCGCCGGTGTCATCATCGGGGTGTGGATCGGCGCGAGGAAGAGGTCCGGGGCGTCGCCATGAGCGTACTGGCCAGACCGCAATCCGGGGCGGCGGGACCGATCCGGCTCAGCGCCGCGTGGTGGCGATCGCTGATCGGGCACGCCTACCTGGCGGTCACCCTCGGCGCGGTCGCCGGCGCCGCGGTCCTCACCTTCAGCCACGCGCCGACGGTGGACGGCATGGGCCCCATCGAGAGGCTCATCTGCCTCCACGTCCCGGCGGCGTTCGCGATGTTCGTCTCCGCCTTCGCCGTGTTCGTCGGCGGGCTGATGTTCCTGTGGACCAGGCGGCGGCGATGGGACCGGCTCGCAGTGGCGGGCGCCGTCGCGGCGGTCGCGTCGAGCGGGCTCGTGCTCCTCTCGGGCATGGCCTGGGGGCGGCTCTATTGGGGCTACTGGTGGACGTGGAGCCCGCGCCTGACTTTCACCCTGGCCCTGTTCCTCCTGTACGCTTGCTACATGGTCGTGCGCTGGCGCGTGAGGCCCCGCGCGCGTGCCGCGTTCGTGGCCGCGGTCTTCGGGGCCATCGCCTTCGTCGACGTGCCGCTGGTCTACCTGTCCGTGCGGATGCTCCCGGACGTCCATCCGACGACGATCCCGCTCTCACCCGGGATGCGCGACGCCCTGATGCTGGCCACGGTCGCGGGGCTGCTGGTGTGCGGCGGCGCGATCGCCTGGCCGTTCGTTCGGACGTTCCGGCGCGTCGACCGCGCCGGCCCGCACGCCCGGCATGCCTGATCGGCGCTACTTGGCCGCCAGGCCCGCGATCATGGCGTTGAACGACTCGGTCGCGGCGGCCATGGGCTCGCGCGGGCCCGTCATCTTGACGAACAGCAGGCCCTGGGGCGTCTCGACGATCGCGCCCCGGAGCGTCCACCCCGACCTGGCGGGGGCCTCGCCCATGCCCGCGAAGGCGCCCGTCCACTCGCCGACGCTGACCCTGAGCCCCGCGACCTCGCTCCGCTGGACCTCGGTCTTCGCGCCCCCGGCCTCGGGCTGGACCTGCCCCGCCCAACGCTCCAGGTTCGAGTCGACGGTTCCGCCCGCCGTGGAGAAGACCACGCTGCATTCGGGCTGCCCGGCCGCGTCGGGCACGACGAGCTCCGCCAGGCGCATCGAGTTGGCGGGCGCGACTTGCGTCCAGCCCTCGGGGATCCGGAATGTCACCCCGAGCACATCGACCGCGCCGTCGGCGGAGGCCGCGGGCGACGGGGCGGGAGGCGTGGGCGCCGCGGGCTTGCTCGGCGCCGGCGGGGACGGGCTCTTCTCGCAGCCGGTGAATCCGATAAAGAGCGCCAAGGCGACGGTCATGGGAATCGTGCGCATGGGATCAGTGTACCGGCGAGGGCGGGATCGTGCGCGGCCGGCGGATCTAGGCGGCAGCGGTCGATGGGGGCGCCGACCCTCGCTTGCGCATCGCGACGAAGCGGACTCGGCAAAGGACGAGGAACGCCAGCTCGATCGCCGCCCAGAGCCCGACCCACACCTCGCCGCCCGACCCGAAGCCGTAGCTGTGCAGCCCGGAGGCCATGACGTAGTTCACGCCGTAGAACGTCCAGACGATGACGATGAAGCCGAGGATGGCGGAGGCGGCCAGCCCGAAGTCCATGATCCAGCGCGAGTAGCGGGCGTGCAGGATCGCGAAGTAGACGACGATGCTGATGAGGGCCCAGGTCTCCTTCGGGTCCCAGCCCCAGAAGCGGCCCCAGGAGTCGGCGGCCCACACGCCGCCCAGGATCGTGCCCGCGGTCAGCAGCAGCAGCCCGATCTGGATGCAGCGGTAGGTCTGCACGATGAGGGGGGGCGAGCGATGGGGGCCCGGCTCCGGCGGCGTCGGTGGGCGCGTGCCGCGCGCGAGGAGGACGTTGCGGGTGAGGTAGACGTGCCCCAGCACCCCGGCCACCGCCAGCACGCCATAGCTCGACACGATCGTGATGACGTGGATGATGAGCCAGTAGTTGGAGCGCAGCACCGCCGGGAGCGAGTTGGTCCGGTCGGTGAGGGGCACCATGCCCGCGAACAGCACGCACGCGAACGCGGCCACCACGCTGCCGAACAGGTAGTAGCTCTTGCGGTCGACCAGCAGCTGCGCCAGGAGCCCGATGACGATCGCCACGAGCCCCATCCAGAGCAGCACCTCGAACGTGTTGCTGACCGGGGCCCGCTGCACGATCGCCGTGCGCAGGGCCATCCCGAGGACGTACTCGAGCGTGCCCGCGGCGGTCGCGGTCAGCGCCAGGGCGAGCATCGCGCGGCGCCAGAAGAGACGCGACAGCCCGAACAGCACGATCGCCAGCCCGAAGAGCACCTGCGTCCAGCGCCAGGGGGCGTGCCGGTTGTAGAACGACTCGAGCGCGACCGAACGGGCGTCGGCGGGGGTGGGGACCCCGAGGGCGTCGATCGCCGCTCGCACGCTCGCGGCGTGGGCGTCGAGGGGTTCCCCCGCGGCGTAGGCGCGCCCGAACGCCGCGAGCGCCGAGCTGACCGACCCGGTCCCGGGGTCGCCTCCCGTGGGCCCGGCCAGCCGGAACGCCTTGCCCGGCTCCCCCGGCACGATGGGAAGGCGCCCGTCGGTGGCCAGGGCCGCGATTCGGTTGCCGGCGCTGAACAGGTCGATGGCGCGGCGCTGGTCGCGGTTCGCGGACGCCTGCGGGTCGAGTCGGCGCGCCTCGTCGTGCTTGGCGAGCAGGTCGTTCACGCCCTTGCTCGCGGCGATCTCGGTGGCGCTGAAGAATCGGCGCGCAGGGTCGAGCCCGACGAGCTCCTTGAAGGGGCGGTTGTCCACCCCGATCAAGGGCTCGTGGAGCATGCCCCGCCCCTTGAACAGGAGGTCGGCGAGGAACTGCATGGGGTGACGCCCGGAGTAGGCCGCCGGCCCGCGACCGGAACCCCACTTCTCCCGACCCGTGACCTCGACGGCCAGTCGGCGCGCGTAGGTGTCCAGGGGCATGGTCCGCCCGCCTTCCTGCACGGCGATGGCGCCCAGCTCCCGGATCCACTCCTGCGGATCAGACGCCCGCGCCGACGGGATCAGCGACAGCGTCAGCAGGGCGAGCAGCAGGAACCGAATCGGCGCAAGCATGAGAGACCTCCTTGACCGGTGGGGCCGCGGGGATTCCGGGGTGGCCCCAGCTCAGGGTTCGGCTGAAGAACGTGATGAAGATCCCAACACACAGGATGATGGAACCGGCGTAGGTCATGGGCAGGCCCGGGTCCTTCATGATGCTGAAGACCGAGACCTTCTCGCCGATGAACCCGGACTGGTAGACCTTCCACGGGGCGTAGGCGTAGGGCTCGTTCATCGAGATGGTGTGGGCCTCGTCCGACACCTGGGGCGTGGTCACCGTGACGTCGGACTCGTAGGCCATCGCCATCTGCGTGCCCGGGTAGTCCGACTTGCGGAAGTCCTTGAGGTGAACGGTGAACGGGAGCCGGACGAGCCGCGGCCCGTACCTCAGCGCCAGATTGCGCCCCTGGACCGGGACGGGCTCGGCGCCCTTCCACGGCACGACGATGGGCGTGGAGGCGCCCTCGAGCTCCACGATGATCGCGGGGCGGCGGTCGCGGGCCGTGGGCGCCCGCGTGAACCGGGACGCGACCCGGGCCCGCGACGCGTGGTTCAGCAGCGTGATGCGGCGCGCGCCCAGGTCCACCACCGCGGGGAACGACGCCGGCGGCGTCAGCTCGCGCCCAGCGCCGTCCGGCCCGACGTACCCCAGGCGGGGCGCATCGACCGGGCCGAACACGATCAGCGTCTCCGTGCTCGCGGCGGCGGCGGCGGCTGCCGTCAGCCTCGCGCCCGACGCCTCCTCGCCCTCCACCTTCCGCATCATGATCATGTCGGGGAAGTTGAGGAACGCGGTGTGGCGCTCGCTCGTGCCCCGCCCGTTGGAGATCGTCACGTCCACCGCCGGGTTGGACTGGCCCTCCCCCCTCTCCGTGATCCGACCACCCGACACCATGGCGTGCGTGAACGACTCGAGCGCGACGATGCGCCAGCCCGGGATGGCCTCGTCGCCTACCGCCCCGAGCGAGTGCCGCGTCCCGTCGAGAAGGAAGTGGAACCCCGACTCCCCCGCGGCGGGGGGCGGGGGCGGCGGCTCCCAGGTGGAGCCGTCGCGCAGCACGCGGACGGTGAGCCCCCCGACCGTCGCGGGCCCGCCCGAGCGGGCCTCGTCCCCGATCCAGTCGCCCGACGCGGCGTTGGGCGCCGTCGCGATCTCGACGGCCCGGAAGGGCGCCGGCCCGTCGTCGGAGACGAACTGCTCCTCGCGGGTGTTGGGCCAGAGATCGACGACGCGGACCGTGACGCTGCCCAGGGTGACGGGGGCGACTCGCGTGGGCGCGGGCCGAGTCGCCAGCGTGGTGGCGCGTCCGGCGTTGAACTCGACGAGTTCGACGATCTCCCGGTCGACCTCCATCACGTCGCCCGCCTTCCCCTCCTCGAGGGTCAGGTGGCCCTCCACGCGAGTGAACAGCGACCAGAACCCGCCGGCGATCAGGACGACCAGCCCGGCGTGGACGGTGATGAACCCCACGTGCCGGCGCTTCCACGGGAACCGCGTGATGACCGCGAACACCAGGCTGACGCAGATCAGGCCCATGAGCGCGATGAACCACCCGGAGGCGTAGACGGTCGCCTTGGCGGCCTTGGCGTTCTGCGTGGACTCGATGTAGGTGGCCCACGCCATCGCGGCGGCGACCAGGAAGAGCACGGGCACCGCGAACTGGACGCTCCCGAGGAAGAGCACGATCCGTCCGAGCGTCGTCCGGTGCCAGTCGAGGATGGGTCTCACGAAGAACTCCTGTTCCGCCGGGGGCGGGGCGCGGATCTACCTGGCCGGGTCATAGCGGGCCTTGAACTCCTCGGCGGCACGCTTGCGGCGCGCCGCCTCCTCGGGCGGCATCCGACCGATGTACCAGCGATGGTCCTCCGACTCCAGGACCTCGTCCAGCCGTGCGCGCAAGGCCCGGGCGGCGGCGGCCTTGGCCTGGTCGGCGTCGCCGGCGTGCCGGTCGGCGAGGGCCTCGAGCTTGGGCACGAAATCGGCGTAGAAGCGGCGCGAGACCTCGTACATCCCGTGCCAGTGCGTGTAGTCCGGGGCCATCATCGCCGCACCGTGCCGCGCCCGCCGGCCCTCGTGGTGCCACAGCTCGTAGTACGACCAGTCCAGCTCGTTGGAGAACTGGGCCGGGCGGAGCAGCGGCCTGGCCAGGGCGTACAGGTCCCGCGCGGGCCTGGCGAACTTCTCGTTGTACAGCTCGATGAGCGAGTCGTACTGCTGGTAGAAGTTCTCCACCCACTGCGAGTCGTGGCACGCCAGGCACACGTCCTTCATGTTCTGCCGACGGTCCTGCCACGAGACCTTCGCCCCCGCCAGGTTCATGAGGGCGTCGGCGTGGTCCGTGCGGACCGAGAGCTCGGGGCGGTTGTTCCACGAGATCCGCAGCCCCACGTCGTGCGTCACGGGCTGCTTGCGCGTGGCGGACATGTGGCAGGTGGCGCACGTCGGCGCCGCCCAGTAGTCCTCGCCCACGATCCACTTGTTGCTCGCCAGGTTCAAGCGCTCGACGTTGGCGAAGAACGCGATCCCGTGCTTGGACTCCTCGTAGACCTCCTTCTGCGGGTGGTCGGGCCCGAGGTGGCACTTGCCGCACGTGTCCGGGTGCCGGGCCTGGGCCGCCGAGAACTCGTGCCGGCTGTGGCACGCATTGCACGCCCCCTCCGACCCGTCGGGGTTGATCCGCCCGATCCCGCTGTTGGGCCAGGTCGCCGGGTCCAGGCGACCGCCCTCGATCACCTTCACCTGCGATCCGTGGCACTGCCAGCACCCGTTGACGGCCGACGCGGCGACGCCCTCGGGGTGCCCCGGCGTCTTCATCCCTCGATTCCCCTCCACCACCTCGGCCAGCACGTTGTCCAGCGAGCCCAGGATGCGCCCACCCTTGGCGTGGTGCGATGCCGCGAACTGCTCGACCTCCTTCGAGTGGCACCTCGAGCAGTCCTTGGGCGTGACCAGGATGGCGATGGACTGCCCGTAGTGCTCGAAGGCGTCCACGTCGGACTTGGCGGCACCGTGGCACTCGATGCAGGCGACGTTGGCGCGGAAGTGCTTGCTGGCCCCCCACTGCTGGTACAGGGCCGGGCTGCGCTCGCGGTGGCAGGCGATGCACGCCTTGCTCTCCTCGGTGAGCTCCGCGGGCCCGAACACCTGCGCCCGCAGCGGGACCGACCCCAGCGCGAGCGCCAACCCGGCGAGGGCCGCCGACCGTGAGTTCCGTCGCATCATCATGGGTGCGCCTCCGGCGTGTGTCCTTGGGACGGCCCGCCCCGCCGGCGGAGGGGGCTCCGCGGCGCGGGGGCATGGGCCGAGTTGTGGGCTTGGTCGCCCATCCGCAGCGTGCGGGGGCCCGGGAGCGGCGTGAGGGCGGGGAACGCGGGCGAATGGGGGTCGTGACACTGCGCGCAGCGCAGGCGATCTCGCGCCTCCGCCATCCACGAGCCCATCGTCTTGCCGTGCCCGCCGTGCTCCCAGTCGCGGTAGAGGGTGCCGTGGCACTGGGCGCACAGCCTCCAGCCCTCGTCGTACCCGATCAGCTCGCCCGTGCGGAGCACGAGCTTCTCGCGCGCGGTGCGGTCGTGGCAGTTGAAGCAGTTGTCGTTCATGCCGTGCCTCAGCACGACGTGCGTGTGCTGAACCAGCGGGCGGTGCTGAATCTCGGGCGACTCGAACAGTCGATGGCAGTCGTCGCACGCGTGCTCGTACGCCCCGATCCGGACCCGGGGCGGATCCCCCATGGGCGTCCTCAGCGGATCGTTCCGGATCGCCTCCGCCGGCACCAGCGCGTCGTCCTCCGCGGGGGCGGCGAACGCCCACTCGCGGACCGGCAAGACCATCGCCAACGCCAGCCCGAAGAACACCGGACCGAGGATCCAAGAGACGATCCCGTGGAGCGGCCAGGGGCGTTGGGGCGAGTCGCGGAGAGTCAATCCCGTTCCTTGGGGCGCGGTGCCCGACATGATGATATCCGGGTCATCTATTCCTTGGCGTCCATTGGTGGACGGCCGGCGATGGGGGGTGCCGGGAGGTCGGGGATCTGAACGGTAAACACCGCCCCGCCCCGGGGGAGAGTCGCCGCCGCGATGGACCCTCCCATATCCCGAACGAGTTTATCGGAGATGGAGAGGCCCAAGCCCGTGCCATGGCCGGCGGGCTTGGTGGTGAAGAACGGCTCGAAGACGCGCTTGAGGTGCTCGGGCGGGATGCCCTGCCCGTTGTCCTCGACCCGGATCCGGAGGCGGCCGTCGGGCCGGTCGGTCCTGACCGCGATGCGGGGCGCCGGGACGTCGGCGGTGGCGTCGAGCGCGTTGGCCAGCAGGTTGACGAGGATCTGGGTCAGGGCGTGGGGATTGGTGCGCACAAGGCCGACACGGTCCGGGAGGTCCAGTTCGACGTGGGCCCTTCGGGCCCGCTGGTCGAGGTCGATCAGCCCGACGGCGGAGCGCACGAGGTCGTTGACGGGCACGAGCTGCGCTTTCCCGCCGTCGCGGCGCGAGTAGGCCCCCAGTTGCCGCACGATGCGCTGGATGCGCTCGACCTGTTCACGGAGCTTGCGGAGGGACTCGGGGGGTGGCGGCTGGTCGGGGCGGCGCTGGAGCAGTTGCAGGAGCCCGTCGATGTTGGAGAGCGGGTTGTTGATCTCGTGGGCGACGCCGGCGGCGAGCTGCCCGAGCGTGGCGAGGCGCTCGCTGTGGAGGAGCGATTCCTGCTGGGCGCGGAGGATCGCGGCGACCTCCCGGAGCTTGCGGGCGCGCTGCGCACGGGCGGCGTCGAGGCGCTGGAGCACGCCGGCGATGCGGTCGGTGAGGAACACGGTGACCACGAGGGCGACGGCCCACCCGGCGGCGGTGGCGGCGCCGGAGATCTCGCTCGGCCACGCGCCGGCGGCCCGGAGCCCGATGGCCATGAACGCCACGGCGACGAGGGCGGCGGCGTAGGCGTGCGGGCGCGGGAGGAGCAGGCGGGCGAAGAACATGTGGAAGAAGAACGCGCCCAGGAGCGGGCTGGTGACGCCGCCGGTCCAGATGGTGAGGACCACCAGGCACAGCACGTCCAGGAGGATCTGGAGCGAGGCGTGGACGACCAGGGGCGCGTGCCGGGCCGCGAGGCGCGGGGCGCGGCGCAGGGCGCCGAGGAAGACCGCGTTGTAGGCGAGGACGAGCAGGCCCAGGAGCGCCGGGACGCCGGGGTGGAGGCCGGTGTCGGGGAGCCAGATCCCCATCGCGGCGCCACCGGCGGCGATGGCGGATCCCGCAACCCAGCGGAGCGAGACCAGCCACCGGACCTCGCGGTGGAGGAGGCGGGCGCGGGCTCGATCGTCGGACAGGGTCATGGGTGGGGGCCGGGAGCCGGCGCCCTGGGCTCGGGCGCGGGCTCGACGGAACGTTCGAGGTCGACCATCTTCTGGCCCGGACCGTAGTCGGTGAGCACGACGCGGCGGATGCTCTTGAGCGAGGCGACGGTCTTGGCCATCTGGGCGAGGTTGGAGCGGATCTCGCGGAGGCGGGCGGTGAGGGCCGGGCGGGCGGCGGCCTCGCGGTCCAGGAGCCCCAGTTGCAGCTCGATGATGGCCATGGCGTTGTTCAGGTCGTGGTTGAGGGTCACGGCGAGGTGCCGGATGGCCTCGGCCTTGCGCTCCTCGTTGGCCTGGAGCCGCTCGGCCAGCGAGTTGTACGCGTGGGCCAGCTCGGCGAACTCGTCCCCCTCGCGCACGCGGACGCGGTGGTCGAAGTGCTCGGCCGCGAGTTGTCGGCTGCCCTCGGTGAGGGCCGCCACGGGCTTGAGGACCAGCTGCGCCGTCCAGAGCAGCACGCCGATCGACACGTTGACCATGACCAGGGCGGCCAGGGTGAGCACGACCACCATGCCACGGAAGGACCGTCCGATCCGCTGCTGCTCGCTCGCGACGAACCCGCGGAAGGCGCGGCCCAGGTCGTGGGCCGCCTGGTGGGCGCGGAGCCCGGCGCGCAGGGCGTCGGCGGAGGGCGACGGGGGGACCGCCGCGCCGGACCAGGCCGCGATGAACGGCGGGATGGCGTCGGCGAGGGCGACGAACTCGCCGGAGGCGTGGGCGCCGGCGGCGGTGATGCGGTGGCGTGAGAGGGCGTCGACCTCGCGGTGGAGTTCGTCGATCAGCGGCGTGGGGTCGAGCGGGGCCGTCTCGAAGCGGGCGGATTCGATTCGGCTCATGAGTGTGCCGACGCGCTGGACGCCGTCGATCAGGGTGGCGGCGTCGTCGTGGGCGCGGTCGATCTGCGCCAGGAGGCTCTGCAGGGCCCACACCGCGCCCGCGGACCCCAGGACGAACCCCACGATGAGCACGCCGACCCGGATGAGGAACCTTCGGCGGAGCATCGTGTCCGTCCCCGGGCGCCCTCAGGGCGCCTGGGCGCTGGTCTCCTTCTCGTCCTTGGGGATCTTGAGTTCGTCCATTTTGCGGTAGAGGCTCGAGACCCCGATGCCCAGGTGGCGGGCCGTCTCGGTCTTGTCGTAGTGGTGGCGCCGGAGGCTGTAGATGATGTGCTGGCGTTCGAACTGAGCGAGGGCGTGCTTGAGGTCCTCGCCGTCGTCGGCGTCCTCGGCCGGGGCGCCGAAGGGGAGGTCGGCGAGGTCGATCTCGCGTCCGTCGGCGAAGATGACGGCCCGCTCGATGACGTTTTCGAGTTCACGGACGTTGCCGCGCCACTCGTGCCCGAGGATGGCCCGCATCGCGGGGTTGGAGATACCGAGCACCTTGCGCCCCATCTCGCGCGAGTACTTCTGCACGAAGTGGTGGACGAGGAGGGGGATGTCCTGGCGGCGCTGTCGGAGCGGGGGGATCTGGAGCCGGACCACGTCGAGGCGGTAGAGGAGGTCCTCGCGGAACCTGCCCTCCCGGCAGAGCGTGGGCAGGTCCTGGTTGGACGCCGCGATGATGCGCACGTCGATGGGGCGGGGGCGCGTGTCGCCGACGGGGATGACGACTCGCTCCTCGAGGACGCGCAGGAGGGTGCTCTGGACGGAGGGGGGGAGCGTCGAGATCTCGTCGAGGAAGAGCGTGCCGCCGGAGGCCGCCTCGAAGTAGCCGATGCGGTCGCGGATGGCCCCCGTGAACGCGCCCTTGCGGTGCCCGAAGAGCTCGGACTCGATGAGGCTCTCGGGGATGGCGCCGCAGTTGACGGCGACGAAGGGCTTGTCGCGGGTCACCCCGTTGTAGTGGATGGCCCGGGCGAAGAGCTCCTTGCCGGTGCCCGACTCGCCCGTGATGAGCACGCTGGAGCGCACGCCCGACAGCTTGCGCACCATGTCGAAGAGGCGGGTGATCGCCGGGGACTCGCCGATGAGGTTGTGGAAGGTGCTGGAGGAGGCGAGCTGCTCGGTGAGGACGCGGCGGTCGCGCCGGATCTCGCCGAACTCCAGGGCCCGGCGGACGCGGACGAGCACGTCCTCGAACTGCACGGGCTTGAGGAGGTAGTCGACGGCGCCGGCCCGCATGGCGGCGACGGCGCTGTCGACGGTCCCGAACGCCGTGACGACGACGACCGGGGTGTGCGGGGCGGCCTGCATGGCGTGCTGGAGCAGGGCCATCCCGTCCATGCGGGGCATGCGGATGTCGGTGATGATCAGGTCGAAGGGGCGGGCGAGGACCTGCTCGCGGGCTGCCTCGCCGTCACAGGCCTGGACGACTTCGTACCCTTCCTCCGCGAGCAGCTGGGCCAGGGATTCGCGGAGGATCGCCTCGTCCTCGACCAGCAGAATCGAATGCCCCATGCGGCGTGCTCCGGCGACGGGCCGCGGCTACTCCCGCGGCGTGTGGAGGTACTTGTCGGGGATCGGCGTGTCGGGGCGCTCGTAGTCCCAGAAGACGTTGACGATCCAGTAGCGGTTGCCGTCCTTGAGCAGCTGGACGCTGTTGACGCCCCGGATGTAGGGGGCGGGGTCGTCGAGCTTGCGGCGCGACTCGTAGGTGCTCCAGACGTGGACGATGTTGCCGAACTCCTCGGTCCGGCGCCCGACCTCGCGATCGGAGAACCCGCCCTTCTCGAAGTATGTGCGGTTGGCGTCGACGTAGTCCGAGATGGTGAGGAAGTAGGCCCCCGAGGTGCCGTCGGCGCCGGGGCGGGCGGGGATCATGCGGGCCGAGGGGACGAACAGCGAGCGGAATCGGTCCCAGTCCCGCGCCTGCCCGGGCAGGCCCGCCGGCGCCTCGTAGAAGGCCTTGAGGATGGCGTCGATGGAGGCCACGTCGTCCGGGGCGGCCCGCGGCCAATCCTCCTCGACCCGCGGCACGGGGATCTGCGGGTGTCCGGTGGGGACCTCCGGCTGCTTGGCGGGCTGCACTGCCAGAGCCCAACCCGCGGTGGCCACGGCGAGCACGAGGATCGCTGAGCGTTGCATGGGAATCCTCCCTGTGCGGGCGGGGAGCCGCCCGCCCTTGATCAGACCGTGGTGCAAACCCGGTGCCCGCCCACCCACGGGCCGACGGCGACGATTCTCGCCGCGGAGTCGCGTTTCCAAGACAGGACCATCAAGCTGGTTCTCAGTACCGGGAATCACGACATGGGATTATTGGCGGCTGTGCCGCTGGATCGCGAGGATGTCTTGGCACGCGCCGTGCAGCCGGTTGGGGCGATGACCCCGCGATCGCTCCGGCCTTGGCGCGTGGCGCTGGCGGGCACCCCCGCGTTGGTGGCGTTGGGCGTGCTCGCGGCGGCGCAGCCCCCGCCGGCGCCCCCGGCGGCTGGGGTGCCCTCCCGGACGTGCGCCAAGGAATGCCACCAGGAGATCCTCGGACACCGGGTGATGCACGGCCCGGCGGCGAACGACTGCCAGGCGTGCCACGTCCAGGGCAACCCGGAGGAGCACAAGTTCTATCTGATCACCGCGCCCGAGCAGTTGTGCGCCCGCTGCCACACGACGCCGCACAAGAGCACGACGCACGCCCCGTTCAAGGAGGGCAAGTGCCATGAGTGCCACGACCCGCACGGGGCGGAGCGTCCGCGGATGCTGGTCGCCGACCCGAACCGGGACCTGTGCACCAAGTGCCACCAGGAGGATTTCACGGGGCTGGGGTTCGTGCACGGTCCGGTGGCGGTGGGCGCGTGCATCATCTGCCACGAGGCGCACACCTCGTCGCAGCCGCGGCTGCTGAACCAGGAGCCCCGCGCCATGTGCCTGTCGTGCCACGGGGAGGTGGCGGAGCGGGCGTCGGGCCCCGGGATGCACCGGCACGTCGCGATCGACGAGGGCTGCACGCGGTGCCACGACCCGCACGCGTCCAAGCACAAGTACCAGCTCCGCGACCAGGCGCCGGGGCTGTGCCTCTCCTGCCACAGCGGGATGATCGATCATTCGTCGGAGGGCTCGCGGCTCGTGCACGGCGCGTTGACCGCCGAGTCGGGCTGCACCGCGTGCCACGAGCCCCATGCCTCGACGCTGCCGAGCCTGCAACGATCCACGCAGCCGGGGATGTGCCTGGGCTGTCACGACAGGACGATCAAGGCGTCGGACGGCACGACCCTGACCAACATGGCGGCCCTGCTGGACGAGAACCCCTACCACCACGGCCCGATCCGCGAGGGCGTGTGCACGGCGTGCCACGAGTCGCACCGCTCCGACCACTTCCGGCTGCTCGTCCAGGAGTATCCGCCCCAGTTCTACGCGAAGTTCGAGATCGACAACTTCAAGCTGTGCTTCCAGTGCCACCAGGCGGCGCTGGTGCAGAGCCCCTCCGGCGCGGGGCTGACCGAGTTCCGCGACGGCGACCGCAACCTGCACCACCTCCACGTCAACCAGGAGAAGGGGCGGACCTGCCGGGCCTGCCACGAGGTGCACGCGTCGAAGCGCCCGGCGCATGTCCGCGAGGCGGTGCCCTTCGGCAACGCAGGGTGGATGCTCGAGATCAACTTCCAGGCGACGGCGGCGGGCGGTTCGTGCGCCCCGGGGTGCCACCAGCCGGCGAGTTACACGCGGGGCCCGGCCCTGGCGGCCCCGACGCCTCCGCCGGGTCCGACAGGAGTCAAGCCATGATCGCGTCCGCACCGTCCGCGGGCGGGGGTCGCCGAGCCCCGTGCCTGCTGCTGGCCATGGTGTTCGTCGCACTGGGTTGCCTGTCCGCCGCGGCCCTGCCGCCGAAGGGCGCCGCGGCGCCCGGCGTTCGCCTGCCCGACCTGGACGGCTCGATCGTGAACACCGCGGACCTGGCGCCGCGGGTCCTGGTCCTGCTGTTCGGCGAACTGGGGCACGAGGGCGTGAAGCAGGCGGCGGCGGACACGCTCGACGTGCTGGCCGACCCGCGCATCGACCGCGACGGCGTGATCCCGCTCATGATCGTCGCGCAGGACGCGGAACCCGCCGCGCTCAAGGACGAGGCGGCGCGGGGTCGGTACCCGGCCCTGATCCTGCACGACCGCAAGCGTGAGGCCTTCGGGCCGTACCGGATCCTCGTGGTGCCCAGCGTGGTGGTCATCGACGGGCACGGCAAGGTCGTGCATGCGCTGCCGGGATTCGTCCCGCGGTTCAAGGAACTGCTCTCGCTGGCCGTGCGCGTGGCGGCGGAGCAGGAGCCCTCGTCGAAGCTCGACGCGGCGCTCGACCCGTCCGGCGGGGCGCCCGCGAGCCCGAACGCCGTCCGGGCCGCGAGACTCACGCACCTGGGCGCCGAGCTGGCCCGGCACGGGCTGCTGGACCTGGCGGCGTCGCGGTACGGCGACGCGCTGGCCCTCATGCCCGAGAGCGTCGATGCCAAGCTCGGGCTCGGGTCGCTGATGCTCCGCATGGAGCGGGCCGAGGAGGCCGAGGCGCTCTTCCGCTCGGTCCTGGCGGGCGACCCGGACTCGATCGACGCGCGGCTGGGGACGGCGGAGGCCCGCCTGGGCAAGGGCCCCGAGGGGGCCAAGGAGGCGGAGGCCAAGGTGCGCGGGGTGATCGAGAAGTCCCCCGGCAACGCCCGCGCCCACTACCTCATGGGGCGGATCCGCGAGGCGACCGGGGCGGTTTCCGAGGCCATGGCGGACTACCGACGTGCCGCGGAGATACTGTTGTCGAGGTAGGGACCCATGGGACGAAGGATCAGCGCCATCCGGGAGCGGCTTCGATTCCGCCGCTGGGGCAAGTGGCTCATCGGCGGCGTCGTCGGGTTCCTCCTCATCAGCACGATCGGGGTGGAGGCCACCTCGCGCAGCTCCTTCTGCAGCAGTTGCCACGTGATGGAGCCCTACTACGCGAGCTGGAGGGCCAGCGCCCACAAGGACATCGCCTGCGTCGACTGCCACATCTCCCCGGGCGTCGACAGTTTCCTCGAGGCCAAGCTCAACGGGCTGGGGCAGGTGGTCGACGACGCGCTCAACCGCACCTCGAACAAGCCGTCGGCCTCCGTGAGCCAGCTCTCCTGCACGCGCTCGGGGTGCCACGACCTGGACACCATCGGCCGCAAGGAAGCCACGAACGGCCTCTTCAAGTTCAGGCACGACAAGCACGTCGGGGCCAGGCACCTGGGCGTGGAGATCTCCTGTGGCACGTGCCACTCGCACGTCAAGGGCGATCAGCACTTCGAGGTTAACACCTCGGTGTGCATCACCTGCCACCTCGTCGACTCGTCGGACGGGCGCGTCGAGAAGCTCGACGCCCGGCACGGCTCGATCATCCACCTCGGAGTGCGCTCGGCCCAACGCGAGAGCGTGATCCCGCGGACGCACGCGGGGCCCAACGGCGAGACGCCTCCCCCGGCCTCGTGCACTTCCTGCCACGACGCTCCCGGGAACGAGATCGTGTTCGAGGGGATCAAGTTCGACCACGCGCAGTTCCTGGCCTTCGGGGCCACGTGCGACTCCTGCCACCAGGGAGTGACCGCCACGCCCCCGCCCATCGAGGACGGGCGCTGCCTGCAGTGTCACACCTTCGGCGTGGAGAAGCGGCTCGAGACGCACGAGATGCACCGGGTCCACACGCTGGGGCGGCACAAGATCGAGTGCGCCAGTTGCCACGGGATGGTGCGGCACGGCACGGACGTGCAGACGGTCTCGCTGGAGGAGTTCGACTGCACGCGCTGCCACATCGACCAGCACTCGATCCAGCGGCGAACCTACTTCACCGGGCCGATCGGGCCGCACGTCGAGGGGACGGTGCCGAGCCACCCCATGTTCGTCGCCCACGTCGATTGCACGGGGTGCCACGTCAAACCGCGGCCCGTGGAGTCGTCGCCCGCGAGCGGCGCCCGGGTGCTGGCGGCGGCCCCCGAGGCGTGCGACAGGTGCCACCAGCCGGGGCTGGGCGAGCGGATGATCCCGCTGTGGCAGCGGGCGGCGCGATCGCTGTACGACCAGGTGGAGGCGCAGCTGGCGTCCGCCCGGGCCGAGGGCATCGATGCCGCCGGCGCCGACGAGGTCGCCAGGATGCTCGCCATGGTCAAGGCCGACGGGAGCTGGGGCGTGCACAACCCCATCCATACCCAGCAGCTGCTCGAACAGGCCCGCACGCGCCTGGCGGTGGCGCTGGCGGCCAAGAGGAAGGCGCCTTGAGGGCGTGGGTTCTCATCTCCGCCGTGGCCCTGATCGCGGGCGCCGCCCGGGCCCAGACCCGCCCCGACACCAAGGTCCTCACCTGCACGACCGCCGGGTGCCACGCCGCCGAGATCGGGCACACGTTCCTGCACGGCCCGACGGCGGTGTCGGCGTGCGACACGTGCCACGAGTACCACGACGCGGCCGCCCACACCTTCCGGCTCAAGCGGCCCGGGAAGCAGCTCTGCGAGTTCTGCCACATCGACAAGACCGGGCGCGAGGGCCCGTTCGTGCACGACCCGGTCGCCAAGGGGGAGTGCACCGCGTGCCACGACCCCCATGGGTCCGAGACGCGCCTCCTGCTCAAGAAGGCGACGACGCGCCAGATGTGCCTGGAGTGCCACCAGGAGGCGATGGGCGGCACGCACCGGCACAAGCCCGTGGACGAGGACTGTCTCCAGTGCCACAAGGCCCACACGGCGCCCCACGCCAAGCTGCTCACGATGGAGAGGCGGGCCCTGTGCCTGAGTTGCCACGAGACCCTCGGGCAGGCCATCGCCGCCTCGTCGCACCCGCACGAGCCGGCGGAGGGCGACTGCCTGCAATGCCACCGACCCCACGCCGCCGAACACCCCGGGGTCCTGTCCCAGCCGCCCAAGGACCTGTGCCTGTCGTGCCATGAGGAGGTAGGGACGGCGATGTCTTCGGCGTCGCACCCGCACTCGGCGACGAGCGATTCCCGCGCCTGCCTCAACTGCCACGCGGCCCACCAGAGCCACCACGTCAAGCAGCTGCTGCCCGACCCGGTCAAGGCGTGCCTGGAGTGCCACGCCAAGCCAGTGCAGGCCGGGGGCGGGCGCGTGGTCGCCGCCGTCGCCGAGGTCACGGACCCGCTCGCGCACAAGCACGGGCCGATCAACGACGGCGACTGCGCCGCCTGCCACGATGTGCACGGCGGGGGCCGGGGCGGGCTGCTGGCCGCGCCGTTCGAGCAGGACTTCTATCGCCAGTACGACCCGACGTCCTACGCCCTGTGCTTCACGTGCCACGACCGCGCGCTGGTGACGGCCCAGCCGGTCGCGGCGGAGACGGCGTTCCGCGACGGCGATCGGAACCTGCACGCGGTGCACGTGGCCAAGTCGCCCCAGGGGCGCAGCTGCCGCGCCTGCCACACCACCCACGCCAGCCGGCACGACAAGCTCATCGCCGACAGCGTGCAGTTCGGTCAGTGGCGGCTGCCGATCAACTTCGTGAAGACCGAGCGCGGCGGCTCGTGCGGGCCCGGGTGCCACAAGCCCGCCCAGTACGACCGCGGCCCGACCCCCGACCCGCCCCGCCCCGCCGTGCCCCGAAGGCCCGGGTAGGCGGATCGCGGCGGGAGCAGCCGACGCGCTCCCGCCCGCGCCCGGTCCTTCCCCCCAAATGACTCCGCGCCGTGCCACCGAGATCGGCTTTGCGAACTCGGTGCTTCGGCTCATGCCGGCACGCCGTTCGACCGGTTGTCGTTTCGCGCCACTGGGCGGGCGGTGGTAGACTGGCGCGCATGAATGAGGCGCGGCCGGGATCCGATGCGAAAGCACCCTCGCGGCGGGGACACCCTCCCGCCCTCTCCGCACCTCTCCCTGCTCGGAGTGAACCCGTCCGCCGGTCTTGGAATCAACCCAACCCCGCCGCGCAGACCGAGCCGATCCCGAGTACGATGCAGTCCTTGAATGGAGTCGAGCCACCCTTGACCATCGCCGCGACCAATGGAACCCAACGCACCCGAGCCGACGTGACCCGTTTCCCGGTGGCGCGGGCATACAGCGGCCCGGCGACGGAGCACACCCTGAACCTCGGCGACGCCCGCGCGCTCGACTGGATTCCCGACGAGTCGGTACACCTCGTGGTCACTTCACCCCCGTACTTCAATCTCAAGGAGTACAACAAGCATCCCGGCCAACTCGGCGACATGGACGACTACGAAGCGTTCCACGATGCGCTCGATGAGGTCTGGAAGCACTGCTATCGCGTGCTGGTGCCGGGCGGTCGCTTGGTCTGCAATGTGGGCGACGTGTGCGTGGCACGCCGCGCCAACGGCGGGCGGCATCTCGTCCTTCCCCTTCACGCGGACATTTCCGTCCGCTGCCGCCGCATCGGGTTCGATTACCTGACGCCGATCCTCTGGAACAAGATCGCCAACGCCGCGTTCGAGGCCAGCGGCAACGGGGGCGGCTTCCTCGGCAAGCCGTACGAGCCGAACGCCATCATCAAGAACGACGTCGAGTACATCCTGATGCTCCGCAAGCACGGGAAGTACCGCAATCCCACCGAGGAGCAACGGGCCACAAGCCGCCTGTCAAAGGAAGAGCAGGCCAAGTGGTTCCGGCCCATCTGGACCGATGTCAGGGGGGCAGCTACAAAGGACCACCCGGCTCCCTACCCGGTCGAACTCGCCTACCGCTTGGTGCGCATGTTCTCGTTCACCGGCGACACCGTCCTCGATCCCTTCGCGGGCACGGGAACGACGACGATCGCGGCCCTCAGGTGCGATCGCAACAGCATCGCCAACGAACTCGACCCCAAGTACCACGCGATGGCGCAGAAACGCATCCGCAAGGAACTCGAACAGGGCCGCGTTTTCGCCGAACCGCCCTCACTGGTCCTTCGTCGGTCCTGAGCGATGCCCGCGCGGAAGGCCCGCTACTTCCTGATCTTGAGTTGATCGACCAGCAGCCCGATCGCCACGCCGATCTGCTCGCCGCCCTGCGACGCGAAGCAGACCGCGTCGATGGAGCGTGACTCCAGGCGGCTCCGTACGTTCACGTGTTCGGCGGTAAACGGATAGTAGACCACCGCCGCGAAGAGCGACTTGGGGTGTTTCTTCTTGAACTTGGTCGCCTTATTGATGATCTCATCGGCCCGCTTGTGGATGTCGCGCCGGGCCTCGATCCGCTTCACGTCGATAGCGACCTCGATCTTCCCCCTCTCGGGCGCGGCGGCGTCGATCTCGAACGACTCCTCTCCAACCTCGAACCGCCGCTTCTTGAACGTGTACCGCGAGAGTGTGTTGAGCGATTCCACGATCGTCTGTTCCCAGCGTCCCTTGCGGGCGCGAATCTCCTTGTCCACGAAGAAGAACCGATCCAGTTCGCTCAGCGCCGGCACGGCCAGTTCCTGCGGGAGGAACGGCTTGAGGTACCCCGCAATGGCCGCCGCATGGGCGTCGCTCAGGCGGGGCACATAGGTGTCCACTCCCCGGATGTCCAAGTCCCGCTCGATCGCGCGGCCCGCGACGTTGCAGCACGCCATGAGGGGCTTGAGGATGCTCGGCTCGGCCTGGATCGCCGCGGCCAGGTCCAGAGCGGTCATGGCCGCGAAGTTGATGACCTCGATCTCGCGCATTTCGACGAACCTGGCGAACGCCCGGATCAGCGTGGCCCGCACCTCGACCGCCCGCGCATCGGCGTCGGTCTTCACCCATCCCATGTAGTCGGCGTGCGAGTCGTATCCCTCGGGCATCGGACAGTTCCAGTTCGTGAACGGGGAGTATGAGCGAACGGGCGGTGTGGGCATGGACGCCGCCGCCCTTGACCGCCCTCAGGTCTCCATAGAGGTGGCACAGGTCAAGGCAGGTCGGGCGTCGCGTCGGCGTCAGTACCCCTTGGGCGAGTGCACCGAGCCGTGGCATGAGAGGAAGCACTCGCCGCCGAAGCGCCCCAGGTCCCGGAACTCCAGCCGCCCGGTCACCGGGTCTGGGTGCACGATGTTGGTCGCGAAGTTGATCAGGTGGCTGTTGTGCAGCATGGATCCCTGCGACGACGCGATGCCGTGGGCGTCGTGGCAGGCGGCGCAGGGCGTGCGGTGCTCCTGGATGTGCAGGCGGTGGGTCGGGAACGACTCGTCGCTCAGGATGCTCCCGCGGTCGTGGCACTGGTAGCAGAGGGCGTAAGACGCCTGGCTCTCGGAGGTGAAATCGGCGGTCTCGTAGCGGTTGGCCAGGAGCGGGCCGAACTGCGAGCCGTGCGTCCCGCCCGGTCCCGCGCCCCCCGCGGCGCCCCCGCCGTCGGAGGCGTGGCAGTCGCTGCACCGGACCGTGGCGCCGACGTTCCAGCCCGGGAGCAGGCTGGGGGCCTCGCCCCCACGCGCGGGGGCCGTCACCGGGTGCGACGAGATCGCGGTGGCGGCGAACTCGAGGCGCGTGTTGTTCTGCGCGATCCGGCGTGGAACGGTCGGCGTGCTCCGCGACCCGTCGGCGTGGCAGCGGAAGCACACCTCGTGCTCCGCCGACGCGACCTGGACGGGCGCCCCCGACCCGCTGACGCCCGGGACGCGCCCGAAGTTGGGGTGGATGCCCGTGCCGATCGCGGCGCCCAACCCCATCGTGTGCGGGTCGTGGCAGCTCGTGCAGGTGACGTGTTCGAGGGGCGACCCCGGGGCGTCGAGCGGGCTCCGCGTGTCGTGCACGAACCGCTTGCGCATGTCCGCCGCGATGTTGGGCGCGTCGTGGTTCGAGCCGTCGTGGCACGACAGGCAGGTGTCGCCGACGGTGCGGCCGCGGAGCAGGTAGGGCCCGCTGGGGGCGGTGTGCTGCTGGTGGCACGCGACGCACTCGGCGTGGGCGGTGATGGCGGTGGTCCCGACGGCGTGGCAGGACGTGCAGAGCTCGGAGTTCGAGTTCCCCATGACCAGGAACTTGCCGAAGCGGTTGCTGTGGGCGTCGTGGCAGGTCGTGCACTGGAGTTCGCCGTTCGGGTCGAGCCGGATCGCCAGCGGCAGGGACGCCGGGGTCCTCAGGTGCGGGTCGCGGGACGCCAGCGAGGAGTCGAAGCGGAACGAGATCGGGTGGTCGTCGCGCAGGTCGGTGCCGATCCGCGAGGCTCCGGCCGGCAAGGTCACCACGCCGCCTTGCATCGCGATCTGGTCCGCGCGTGAGAGCACGGCCCCGAGCGCGATCGTGCCGTCGTGGCACGACAGGCACATCTTCGACGACCCCGTCGGCTGCCCGGGCAGCGCGTCCAGGGCCCGGCTGGTGTAGATCAGGAAGGCGTCGGGCGGGGTCGAGCGGTTCCACAGGGGCCGGATCGGGGCGGCGTTGTGCGGGGCGTGGCAGAAGATGCACACCTGGCTCTCGATCGTCGCCCGGATCGCCCCGGGGCCCGTCGCCGAGAGGTTGTGCACCGAGTCCACCACGCTCGACGGCTGAGCGCCGGCCATCGTCGCGGCGACCGCCAGCGCCGCCCCGAAGCACCCGATCCTCATGGCACGGCCTCCTCGCCCATGTACTGGAACACCTGCACGCGCCGATTGTACGAATCCGCCACCCAGATGCGCCCCGTCCCGTCGACGTGAATCCCCGTCGGCAGCCAGAACTCCCCGGGCCCCCGGCCCTCGCGCCCGAACGCCAGAAGCAGGTCGCCCTCGCCCGTGAAGACCTGCACGGCCTCGAAGTTGGCGTCCACGACGTACAGGTGACCGTCCCGATCCAGGGCCACGCCCTTGGGCTGGGCGAAGTACCCGGGCATGTCGCCCTTGTGCCCGATGAACCGGATGAACTCCAGCCCCGGACCGAACACCTGCACCCGGAAGTTGAGCGAGTCGGCGACGTACAGCCGCCCGTCGGCGTCGAAGGCGACCTGCGTGGGGAAGTTGAACCGCCCGGGGTAGTCGCCGCGCGACCCCAGCCTCCCGACCTCCGTGCCGTCCAGCGCCATCTCGACGACCTGGTGGGCCGCGGGGTCGGCGACGAAGAGGCGCTGGGTGCCGGGTCGCATGACCAGCCCGCAGGGCCTCTGGAGCACGCCCTCGCCCAGGACCCCGACCAGCGAGCCCTGGTCATCGAACAGGAACACGCGTCCGGCGCCCGAATCGGCCACCGCGACGCGGTCCGGGGGCACGAAGGCCACCGCAACGGGCCGCACGAACCCGCCGCGCTTGGGGTCCGGAGACCAGCGCTGGTGCTTCCCGCTCCGCAGGTCGAAGACGTGGAGGGCGGGCTCGCCGCCGTCGGCGATGAACACGCGGTCGCCGCCGTCGGTGCACACGCCCAGCGGCTGGGTCATGCCCACAGCGGGCCGCTTGCCGAAGACGAACCGCCCCACGGATTGCGCGGGCGTCAGCTCCGCGTCCAGGCTGTCGGTGCTGCGGATCTCGCCGAGGTACCGGATCCGGGCCCGGTCCGGGGGCTGCGGCCACACGCGCTCGCTGGCGTCCCCGTTGAAGGCGATCCCCGCGGGGCGGGTGCACGCGCCCGTCAGCACCGCCAGGGCCAGCGCGGCGAGCGTGGAGATCGGAGGCGCGGGGCGGGGCACGGCTAGAAGCTCCGGCGGAGCCCGAACTCGGCCAGTTCGGAGCGTGTCTCGGATCGTTCGCTCTCGACGAGCGTGAGCCTCACGGTGGCGTAGACGCTCGTCTGCCCGCGGCGCCAGCGGAAGCCGGCGATCTGGTCCAGCCCGTTCGAATCGCCGCCCAAGTCGTCATTCTCGTCACGGTACTCCAGCCGCAGGTGCACATCGAGGTCGCGTCCGACCCGGTGGTTCCACCTCCCGCCCAGGCGCACGAACTCGACGCGGTTGGTGGGGGTATCGTACTCGATCTCGTCGCGGCTGGCGTCGAAGCTGAGCGTGGAGCCCGGGCCCAGCCGGCGGTCGTAGAACGCCTGGAGCCGCGTGGTCCGCGAGGGGCTCACGCTGCTGTCGTGGTCCTCGCGCTCGCCCTTGAGCCGCAGCCCGCCCCGTTGATACTCCATGCCAAGGGTGAGGTCGGTCGTATCGTCGAGCACGATGAGCGAGGGGCGGTCGGAACTGAGGCCGTGGTCCCGCGTCCGGTAGATCGCGTACGCGGACAGCCCCTGCAGGCGGCCCTCCGTGACCGAGTAGCGCACGGTGATCGACCCCGCCGCGGTGTCGATGCGGTTCCCCGGCTCCGGGCCCACGTCGTAGCTCACCAGGAGCGCCTGCCCGTCGACGATGCCGCGCCCGATCACCACCCGGATCTCGGCCCGGTCGGCGGAGTATCGGACCGTGTAGTCGAACCCCTCGGTGTAGGTCGGGAACCCGCCCGTCGCGGTCACGACGATCGAGCCGGGCACGATGTTGCGGCGCGACACGACAATCGGAAAGGGGTCGTTGAAGACGTACCCCTCGTTGATCACCGAGCGCGACACGCCCTGCTCGCTGTTCTCCTGCGTGGTGAACGCCGCCCCGAGGCTCGCGCTCAGCCTCCCCCGGGGCATGCGCTTGGTGTATTGCAGCGTCCCCTGCACCGACGCCTCGGTGCTCTCGAATCCGCCCGAGGTCGTCAGGCGCTGCGCCGTGAGGGATCCCCGGCTCACCAGGCTCTCAAAGAGCGAGTGCCGGATCGACGCCGACCCCCGGGCCAGGTCCTGCTCCCGCGAGCCCCGCGCCTGCCGCTCGAGCATCAGGGCGTACTGAGACTGCAGGCGGTCGGAGTGGTTGAGGTGCAGCTGCTCGTCGAGACGGAGGATCCCCTGGTCCGCCCGCCCGCTCTCGTCGAAGTAGCGCAGGAAGGACCGCAGCTCGTGCCGTCGCTCGCCGCCGAACGTCAGCGTGTGACCGAGGAGGAGATCGGCGCGCTCGAACTCGTTGACGACCCGACCGCCCTGCGACTCGGTGACGCCGTCGAGCGTGGCGCCGACCTCCAGGCGCTGGTTGTCGGCGAGCGACACGTGGCTGTTCAGGGCGATCGAGTCCTGCTCGTAGGCGCTGTTGAACTGACCGAGCCGATCGCGCTGGTCCGATTCGTTGCGGAAGATGCGGAGGGTCGTCGGCGCGACCTCGGAGACCAGGTTCGCGATGACGCCCGTCTCACTGGTGGTGCTGGTGATCGACGTCGAGAAGTCCCGGTCGAGCAGCTGCTCGTCGCGCCGCGAGTAGACGTCCAGGGGTACGCGGCTGGCGCCCAGCAGCCGGGCGTTCAGGTCGTAGAAGTACAGGTGGTCCGTGTTGCGTTCGCTCACCTCCAGCGCCCCGCTCGTGATCCAGCGGTCCTCGCGCCCCACGCGGGCCGCGCCCGTCAGGTCCACCAGGTTCTTGTGCCCGATCGACACCTCGCCGCTCACTTCGAGCGTCTCCCGAAAGCGCGTCTCGGCGTCCTTCTGATCCGGCCCGCCCGCCTGCGTGAGCCGGTCCGACCGCTTCCGCCCGCTGAACTCGAACGCCGCGTCCAGCCGGCGTAGTTCAAACCCCTTCCACGCGGGCCCACCCTGGCCCACGATGATCGGTCCCTCGTCGGGCGGCGCGGCCCGCACCTGCCCCCGCACCATCGAGCCGCCCGCAAGCGTGGCGGCGAACGCGGCGAGGATGTGGGACACGACGGATCGCACCAAACGTCAGTTCCCCCGGGGGGCGGGCCCGCCCGCTTGCGGAACGTCCCTGCCCGTCCGCATCAGAAACGGGTGGGCGCCGCCGTGCCCGACGTGGCATTCCAGGCACGCCCGCGCCTCGTCCGCGTGCTCCGGCACGCGCGACGTGTCCAGCAGCTCCGGCGTGTGGCACTGCCCGCACAGCCGCCGGTCCGAGTCCCGCAGCAGGTGCGGGTACGCCGACTCGTGCGGGTTGTGGCACCACAGGCAGGCCCCCGCGGCGACGGGGCCGTGCATCCGCTCGAAGCCCTGCCGCGTCTGGGCGTGGCACTTGAGACAGGCGGCCGAATCACGGTTCGAGAGCCGCAGGCGCGAGGCGTGACACTCGTCGCACTTCTCCTCCGCGTAGGGGGCGTGCAGCGAGACCACCACGTACTGGTGCACGGCTCCGGTCCGCGGGTCGACCGCCGCCGCCGGCGCGTCCGGGTTCGGCACGCCGTCGAAGAAGAAGCTCAACGTCTTGTAGTTCTCCCGCGTCACCGTGCACGACGCCCACGCGGCCAGCAGCAGCATGGCGCCCCCGGCCACGCCCGCGACGGCCGCGGGTGCCGCTCTCCCGAACCGTCGACGGTGCGTGCCGTTGGTCAACGCCGGCCTCCGTGGATCAGGGCTTCGGGGGTGCGGGCGGCGGCGGCGCCCCCGGAGGGGCTCGCTCGACCGGTTCGGGCTCGCCCCCCTGCTCCTGCAGACGCAGCCTCTCGGGCGTGACCTCGCCGACCCCGGTCGATACGGTCGCGGCGGCCTTCGCCAGGTCGGCGGCGGTGTACGGGGCCCGCAGATCGCCCCGCACGTAGAGGGAGACCTTCTCCACGCCGAACTGGCTGGTCACCACCACGAACCGCCTGGGTTCGAGGCCGGGGTGGATCCGCGGCGCCTCCAGCCCGACCTCGTCGTCGCTGACGCAGATGCCCGCGGGCAGATTCAGCGCCCCAGGGAACTCGCCCACCGCCCCGAACGACATGAGCAACTGGAACTTCTCGTCGAACATCTGCACGTTCTGGAACGCCGCGTCCACCACGTACACCACCCCGTCCGCGTCGACGTCGATGTGCTTGGGCCTGGCGAAGGTCCCGGCGTAGTCGCCCATGGCCCCGAACCCCGCCAGGAAGCGCCCGTCCGGCGCGAACTTCTGCACGCGGCAGCGCATCATGTCCACGACGTACACGTTCCCTTCCCGGTCCGTCGCGACGCCCAGGGGCAGGCGGAACTGCCCGTCCTCGTCCCCCACCGTGCCGATCGACCCGACCTTTTCTCCGGAGCGGCGGTCGAAGACCTGGACGACCTGGGCGTTCATATCGGCGGCGTAGAGGCGGTCGCCGAACGCCGCCAGCGACACGGGCTTGAACTTCGGGAACCCGATCATCGACGAGTAGCGCTCGCGTTCGTCGTAGACAAGGATGGCGCCCCGCTCGTTGTCGGCGACGTAGATCGTCCCGTCGGGCGTGACCTCGACGTCGACGGGGTGGCTGAGGCGGTTCACGCCGCTCGTCCCGACCAGGCGGGTCTGCCTGGCCTTGAGGTCGAGCACCGTGAGGGCCGCCCCGCGCATGTCGCAGACGTAGATCCGGCCGCCCCGCATCGCCACGCCGTAGGGCTTGTTGATGAAGGCCTCTGCCTCCGCCTCCGGCCCGAAGACGATCCGCTCGAGCCCCGACTTCCGGGTCGGCGCCACGTCCTCGCTGCCGCTGAAGGCACGCACGAACTGGATGCGCGGCTCGTCGGGAAACACGGGCCAGAACGCGAACGTCCCGGCTGCCTCCTCGCGCTCCGCGGGGCCCTTCGCGGGGCCGGCGCACGCCCACAATCCGGCGCACGCACCCGCCGCCAAGACCCACACGAGCGACCGCACCACGCTTGGCCTGTCCATGTGCCGCCTCCAACGCGTCCGGCGCCGCGTCGTCCGGACGCCGCGTCGGATCAGCATACCCACGCCGGCGCGGCGCCACGCGGTGCGGACGGCAGGCCGCCCCGGCCCGAGCCTCCCTCCGGAGCCCGGCACCGGGGCGGTCATTCGTCGCCGACCTGCCTCAGGCAGTCACAGGGGTTGACGGGTCACTTGATGTGGCACACGAGGCACATCTGGCTCGACGCGTTGGAGATCCTCGTCATGTGCGGGTAGTTCCCTTTGTTGTGCGGGGTGTGGCAGGTGGTGCAACCGACGAGGTAGCGCGTGGTCCCCTGGTCGTCCCACGCCTTGAGCTTCAACTCGGTCGCCCCGGAACCGACTCGAGTGCCGTTGCTCGTCGTCGGGTTGAACGAACCCGCCCACCACGAAGGCACCGGATTCGGCGGGTACAGCGCATCAGTACCCACCGGGTGGTCGTTCCTCAGGTCCGTGCCGAGATTGCCCGCGGGACCGATGAAGTTCGTGCCCGTCTGCCCGCCGAAGCTGTCGAGGGCGACCGTGCCGTCGTGGCACGAGAGGCACAAGCGGCTGTCGATGTCGAAGTTGGCCGCCGCCGTGCCCGTGCCTCCGTGCATCTGGTACGTCGCCGTGGTCAGTGCGTGGTTCCACAGGCGGGGCACGTCGGCGATGGCATGGTGCGGGGTGTGGCACGGCTTGCAGATCTCGCCCCCCGACCAGCCGAATGAGCTGAAGTTGTGCCGGGAGAGGGAGATCTGGGCGTTCGCTTGGGAGCCGGCCATCGCGACCAAGGCCACCAAGCCAAGGCAGAGGGTCCTGCGGTTCATGGCTTTTCCTTTCACGTTCGGGTCTCGCGCCGGTCTCATCGAGCGGGTACACCCACGCCCAATCTGACCGTTCGGATTCGTCATGCCCATCTTGATGCAAAAACGCTACCAAGCGATCAATAAACCTCCAATCATGGAATAAACCGCGCTACGGCCCCGCGCTGCGGCCCAGTATCTGTCGCGGCTCCCATTCCTGGGAATCCGACCCCCCCAATCCCGCCCGATTCCTGAAGAGTCGCGCCCTAACGTCATTCAAACGTCGAAGCCCACGCTTGGGGGCCACTCAGGCGCGCCGTGCTGAGCGTGCCCCACTCCCGGCACGGCTCCCCGGAGACGGTCGCCCGTCGGCGGCCGCGTCCGGCCCGGATTGATCGCCGTCGCCGGTGCCCGTCGGCGATGGGTCGGACACGGCGATGGTGGCGGGTGGCCCCGGCGCCCGCGGGTCCCAGGCCGCGCCGCACTCGGGACAGGTCACGAGCCCCTCGGCATCCGGCGGCAAGGACGCCAGGTCGTACGCGCACGCCGGGCACCGCCCGCTCGCGAGGCAGTCGCACGCGAACGGATCGGCCCAGTCGTGGGCGGCCTCGCCCACCCGCACCGCGCTGGTGAGCCCAAGCAGCAGCAGGCATGCGACCAGCGGGCTGAAGAGGACCAGAGCGATCATGGCCGGCCCCACGGCGAAGGTCGACGCCGCCACCATGCCCAGGGCAACCAGGGAGCCGGCGATGAGGGCGACGGGCTTGCTCACGAGGGCCCGCCGCAGCGCACGCCGGAGCGGCGCCGGCGCGCGGAACCCCCGGTCCAGTTCGAACGCCAGGTGCGACGCGACGCGCAGGTCCACGGCGCGGCCCCGATCGTCGATGAGGCGCGGCCCGCTCATGCCAGTCTCTACGCTCGGGCGGAGCGATCGGGTCCGGGGTCTATGGTTGAGGCCGATGCGCCAGCCCGCCGAACTGAGCCCCGCCGACGCCGACCTGGCCTCCGCGGCGGCGGAGCGGGTGGTGACCACGCACCGCCGACTGGCCGAGTTCCTCAAGGCGGGCCTGACGCTGGCCCGGATCGACGCGTTTATCGCCATTCAACTCGCGGACCTGGGGTGCCGGAGCTGCTTCCTGGGCTACCGCGTCCCCAAGAGCCCGCCCTTCCCCTCGCACGCCTGCCTGTCGCTCAACGAGTGCATCGTGCACGGGACGGCGGGTTATCACACCGCCCCCATCGTGCCGGGCGACCTGCTCAAGATCGACGTGGGGGTGGTCTACCGGGGCTGGATCGGCGACGCCGCCTGGACCTACTCCTTCGGCGAGCCCACGCCCGAGGTCCGGCGCCTCATGGACGTGGGAAAGGAGTCGCTGCGGCGCGGCGTGCTCGAACTCCGCCCCGGCAACACCTACATCCAATGGGCACGGACGGTGCAGGGGTATGCCGAGGGCGAGTGCGGCTTCCACCTGGCCCGCGGGCTGGGCGGGCACGGGTACGGAAGGCACCTCCACACGCCGCCGTACATCTCCAACGTCGTGCCGACCTGGCCCGGAGAGTGGCCCGATGCGCACGCTCCCTGCGAGCCGGGCACGCTGGTCGCCGTGGAGCCCATGATCGCGATCGGCACGGGAAAGACGGTGCAGGCCGCCCGCGAGTGGCCCATCCGCACGGCGGACGGATCGATGAGCGTGCACTATGAGCACGACGTGCTGATCACGGACCGGGGCCCGCGGATCCTGACCCATGGGCTCGAGGACCTGCCCGACGTCATGGCGGGCTGATCCGCCCTCGCGAGCAGACCGCCCGCCCTTCAGAGCCGACGGCGCAAGCCGACGGACGGACGCCCCCGGCCCCCCTTCCAACCGCGTGCGCGGGTCGGCTCTGAACGCGGGCACTATGCTCCGGCCCATGGGACGCATCGACGACATCTTCTCGGCGGCGAGGGCGGAGGGGCGCAAGCTGCTGATGCCGTTCATCGTGGGCGGCTTCCCCACGCCGGGCTCGACCGGCCCCTTGCTGCGGGCGCTCGCGGGCGCGGGGGCGGGCATCGTCGAGGTCGGCATCCCCTTCTCCGACCCCATCGCCGACGGGCCCGTGATCGCCCAGGCCATGCACCAGGCCCTCGAGCGCGGGGCCACCCCGGCGTCGGTCTTCAACGAGGTCGCGGCCGTGCGCGCGGAACTCTCCATCGGGCTGGTGGCGATGGTGAGCGCGTCGATCGTCGGACGCATGGGGGGCCCGGACGGGTTCGCGGAACGGGCGGCCTCCTCGGGGTTCGACGGGCTGATCGTCCCCGACGCGCCGCTGGAAGAGAGCGAGCGGCTGCGTGCGGCGTGCCAGGCCTCGGGGCTGTGCCTTGGCTTGCTCGTGGCCCCCACCACGCCCCCGGCCCGGGCCGACCGCATCGCCGCCGCGAGCAGCGGTTTCGTCTATCTCCTGGCGCGCACCGGGATTACGGGCGACCGGGGCTCGGTGCCGGACGTCGCCCCGAGGGTCGCCCGCCTCCGCGAGAGCACGCCCCTGCCCATCGCCTGCGGCTTCGGGATCGCCCGCCCGGAGCAGGTCCGGCAGGTGGTGCGGGAGGGCGGGGCGGACGCGGCGATCGTGGGCAGCGCCCTGGTGCGCCGGATCGCCGACGCCGCCGAGCAGGGGCGGGACGTGCCGGGCGAGGCGGCGTCGCTCGTGCACGAACTGGGTTCGGGGCTGGCCTGACGCGATGGTTCGGGGGCGGCGGCTTGAAAGGGCGCGGCGGGGGGGCACAATTGCCCGATCGCCCGGGCCCGGCCCGGGAGTGCCGCATGCCCCGCCGACCGGACCGGCGCGAACGATGGAGCGATCCAGCCGCCGGACGGACCGCACGCGATCAGGAGGACGACGCCGTGACCCAGGCCACCACCCGCCCCGAGCGCTCGCACACGACCCCGACCGAGCCGCCGGCCCAGTCCAACGGGTACGCCGCGCCGACGCGGCCGGTGACGGAGTTCTACGGGAGCGACGTCTTCACCGAGCGGGTCATGCGCCAGCGCCTGCCCAAGGACGTCTTCCGCAAGGTGATGAGCGCGATCAACCACGGCGAGCAGCTCGACCACGACCTGGCCGACGTCATCGCCTCGGCGATGAAGGACTGGTCCATCGAGCGCGGCGCCACCCACTACACCCACTGGTTCCAGCCGCTGACCGGGCTGACCGCCGAGAAGCACGACTCGTTCGTGATGCCCGACGGGCAGGGCGGGGCCATCAGCGAGTTCACCGGGTCGGCCCTGGTCCAGGGCGAGCCCGACGCCAGCAGCTTCCCCTCGGGCGGGCTGCGGGCGACGTTCGAGGCCCGCGGCTACACGGCGTGGGACTGCACCAGCCCGGTCTTCATCAGCCGCGAGGGCAACACCGCGACGCTGTGCATCCCCACGGTCTTCGTGGGCTGGACGGGCGTGGCCCTCGACCACAAGACGCCCCTGCTCCGCTCCATGGACGCGATCAGCGAGCAGGCGATGCGCCTGCTCAAGATCTTCGGGGCCGACCAGGGCGTGACGCGGGTCGTCGCCACGTGCGGGCCCGAGCAGGAGTACTTCCTGATCGACCGCGAGCACTTCTTCGCCAGGGCCGATCTTCTCGCCTGCGACCGCACGCTCTTCGGCGCCAAGCCCGCCAAGCACCAGCAGCTCGAGGACCACTACTTCGGGTCGATCCCGGCCCGGGTGATGGCGTTCATGACGGAGGTGGAGCGCGAGCTCTACCGCCTGGGCGTGCCCATCAAGACGCGGCACAACGAGGTCGCCCCGTGCCAGTTCGAGGTGGCCCCGCTCTACGAGACCGCCAACATCGCCTGCGACCACCAGATGCTGACGATGGAGGCGCTCAACCGCGTCGCGCGCCGGCACGGGATGCACTGCATCCTGCACGAGAAGCCCTTCGCGGGGATCAACGGGTCGGGCAAGCACGTGAACTGGTCGCTGGCGACCAACACGGGCATGAACTTCCTGGACCCCCGCGACGAGACGCACACCAACATGCAGTTCCTCGTCACGCTCTGCGCCGTGCTCCGCGCCATCGACCTGCACGCGGACCTGCTGCGGGGCGCGGTGGCGACGGCGTCCAACGACCACCGCCTCGGCGCCAACGAGGCCCCCCCCGCGATCATGAGCGTCTTCCTGGGCGACATGCTCACCGACATCGTGTCGCAGCTGGAGAGCGGCGCCCCCAAGAGCACGATGAAGGGCACCAGGCTGGACCTGGGGGCCCGCACCCTCCCCCAGATCCCGCGGCACACGGGCGACCGCAACCGCACCAGCCCCTTCGCCTTCACGGGCAACAAGTTCGAGTTCCGCGCCGTCGGGTCCACCGCCGCCGTCGCCTGGCCCGTCACCGTCCTCAACGCCATCGTCGCCGACAGCCTCGACCACCTCTGCACCGAGATCGAGAAGGCGATGGGCAAGGGCAAGGGCGACGAGGCCAGGCTCCAGTCGGTGGTCAAGACGATCCTGCAGAAGGTCGTCAAGCAGCACAAGCGGATCATCTTCAACGGCGACGGGTACACCAAGGCCTGGCAGCAGGAGGCCGCCAGGCGCGGGCTGCCCAACTTCCGCGAGAGCGTCTCGGCCCTGGCGTGCCTGACGAACAGGAAGAACGTCGACCTGTTCGTCCGCTTCAAGATCCTCACCAAGGACGAGATCGAGAGCCGGGCCCACATCTACGTCGAGAAGTACGTCAAGCAGGTGCAGATCGAGGCCGAGACCGCCCTGCTCATGGCCCGCACCCAGATCCTGCCCGCCGCGATCCGCGCCCAGACCGAGCTGGCCGAGGCCGTCGCCGCCACCGAGGCCGCGGACGTGTCGGCCCAGGACCTGCGGAGCGAGCTGGACGATTTCGCCGGACTGGTCTCCAGGTTCCGCGCCGCCATCGACGCGCTGGAGACCCACGCCGAGCACGAGTCGGGCGACCCGCGCGAGCACGCCCAGCACATCCGCGACAAGATGCGCCCGGCCATGGCCGACCTGCGCGAGCTGGGCGACCAGCTCGAGATGCGCGTCCCGGCGGACCTCTGGCCCATCCCCACCTACCGCCAGATGCTCGTCATCAAGTAGGCACGGAGCGCCGAGAGCGAACCCAAGGGGACCGCGAGGCCGGCCCGCTGCCTCGATGCCTCGATGCCTTTCCGCCGTACCCTTCCGCCGTCGGCCCCGTAGCTCAGCGGTCAGAGTAGGCGACTCATAATCGTTTGGTCCCCGGTTCGAATCCGGGCGGGGCCACTCACTCGGCGAACATGGCCTCGACGAAGGCCTCGGGGTCGAAGGGCTGGATGTCGTCGGGGGTCTCTCCCACGCCGATGAACTTGACGGGGATGTTCGTGGCTTCCTTGATGGCGACGACGACGCCGCCCTTGGCCGTGCCGTCGAGCTTGGCCAGGAAGATGCCGGTGACGCCCGCGGCCCTGGTGAACTCCTCCGCCTGGCGCAGGGCGTTCTGACCCAGCGTCGCGTCGAGCACCAGCAACACCTCGTGGGGCCCGCCCGCGATCTGCTTGGCCACCACCGAGCGGATCTTGGTGAGCTGACGCATGAGCGAGTCCTGGGTGTGCAGGCGCCCGGCGGTGTCGAGGATGAGCACGTCGGCGTGGCGGGCCCTGGCCGCGGCGCACGCGTCGAACGCCACCGCCGCCGGGTCGCCCCCCTGCTGCCCTTTCACCACCTCGACCCCCAGGCGCTCCGACCAGACCTCCAGCTGACGCACGGCCCCGGCCCTGAAGGTGTCGCAGGCCCCCAGCACCACGCTCTTGCCGCCCTTGCGCAGGGCCGAGCAGAGCTTGGCGATGCTCGTGGTCTTGCCCGCGCCGTTGACGCCGGTCACCAGGATCACGGTCGGGCCCCGCGGGGCGGAGGCCAGCTCGCGGTCCTGCTCGGGCCACAGCCGCTTGAGTTCGCCCTTGAGGTACGCGAGCACATGGTCGCCCGAGTCGATCCGCCCCGCCTTGAAATCGGCGCGGATGGAGTCGATCCATCGGGCGGTGGTCTTGACGCCCACGTCGGCCTCGATCAGTCGGCGTTCCAGTTGCAGGATCAGCCCCTCGTCCAGCCTCTTGCCCAGCAGCAGGGAGCGCACGGACGCGACGAAGACCTCGCGGGTCTTCTCCAGCCCCTGGCGGACCTTGGACGCGATGGACCTGAACAGCCCCATGTCTACGCCCCGCCGATCAGACGCTGGTAGACCTTGTCGAGCAGCGCGTTCACGAACGCGGGCGACCTGTCGGTGCTGAACTCCTTGGCCAGCTCCACCGCGGCGTCGATGGTCCGCGGGCCGACGGACGGATCGCATTCCAGCAGGTAGTGGGACAGCCGGAGGATGGCCCGGTCGACCGCGGCCTGGCGGTGCACGGGCCAGTCGGGCGCGAGCGCCTGGAACTCGACGTCCGACGCCGCGCGGGACGCGAACGCCCCGCGGGCCATGTCGAAGGCCCGCTGCCGCTCGGCGTGGGTGAAGCCCTCCTCGGCGTCGAGCAGGACGCGGATGGCATCGGCGTCGCCCTCGCCCCGGGCGTCGAACTGGAAGAGCGTCTGGAAGGCCAGGCGCCGGACGTCGCGCTCGCCCGCCATCAGCGCCGCCCCCCCGCCTTGTCGCGCCGCGCGCTCAGCCGCACGCCCCGCCCCGCGCCCAGTCCGCGCAGGGCCGCGATCGTGTCGAGGAGGGCGGCCATGGCCTCCTCGCCCTTGTTGCCCTTCGCCCCCCCCGCCCGGGCCCGGGCCTGGCGGGGCGTGTCCACCGTGAGCACGCCGAACGACACCGGCACGCCCGTGCGCAGCGTGACGTGGGCGAGCCCGCCGGCGACCGCGTCGGCGATCACGCGGTCGTGGATCGTGTCCCCCTTGATCAGGCAGCCCAGGGCCACGACGCCGGCGAAACGCCCGGTCCGGGCCGCCGCCAGGCACCCGGCGACGAGCTCGAAGGAGCCCGGGACCTCGACCACGACCGGCTCCGGCCCGCCGCGGCGCGCCGACTCCCGCCTCGCCCCGTCGAGCAGGGCCGAGGTGACGGAGTGGTTGTACCGGCTGACCACGACCGCGACGGGCGGCGTGTGGGTGCGGGCGGTCCTGGGGGCGCGCCGGGGCATGGGCCGGGATGGTAGAGCGCGGGGCCCGCTCAGTTGAGCTTGAGAGCGAAGAACATGGCGGTGAAGACCAGGTCGGCGATGATGACGGCGACGACGCACTGGACCACCGTGCCCGTGGTGGCCCGCCCCACCCCCGCCGCCCCGCCGCTGGTCTTCAGCCCGTTCCCGCACGCGATGAGCCCGATGAGGAGACCGAAGATGGCGGCCTTGCCCACGCCGGTCAGGAAATCGACCACCTTGGCCTGGTCGAGCGTGTTCTCGACGTAGGTGGCGTAGGGGATGCCGAGGGTGGTGATGGAGATCGCCATGGCCGACGAGATCGCGACGAGGTTGGCGATGACCGCCAGGGACATCATGCTCAGGCACGCCGCGATCACCCGCGGGACGACGAGGAACCGGATCGGGTTGAGGGCATGCGCTTCGAGGGCCTCGATCTCCTCGCTGACGGCCATGGTGCCGATCTCGGCGGCGATGGAGGCGCCGGCGAACCCGGTGAGCACGATCGCTCCCATGAGCGGGCCCAGCTCGCGCAGCACCGCCACCCCGATGATGTTGGCCACCAGGTCCTTGCGCCCGAAGTCGTCGAGCGGGGGCGAGAGCTGGAGCGCCAGGATGAACCCCACGCACGCCGAGACCAGCGACACGATGAAGATGCTCCGCACGCCGATCCGCACGATCTGCGAGACGATGGCCGGGCGCCCGATGCGGACCTTGCGGCGCGTGAACGAGCGGACGATCCAGCGCCCGGCCTCGCCCAGGAGCAGCACCATCGACCCGATGTGCGCGATCAGCCCCGTGGCCCGGGCCCCGATGAACCCCAGCACCAGGAGCGGCGCCCGCCCCACCCACGACCATCCTCGCCGAGCCGTGCTGGGTTCGCTCGTGGAGTCCATCGCTCTCCCGCGCCGGATCACCGGGCGATCGCGGCGTTGCGGTCCGGCGCGATCTCGAAGACGCGCGTGAGCCTCGCGATGTCGAACACCGCCGACACGCGCTCCGTCAGCCCCGCCAGCACCAGGCGCGTCTTGTTCTTCTTCGCCAGTTGCAGGGCCTCAACCAGCGTCGCCACGCCCGGCGTGTTCATGTACGCCACCCGCGACAGATCGACGATCAGCTTGGCCGGCCTCCCCTCGCTCACGCGCCGCAGCGCTTCGCGGAAGACCGGGGCCTCGGAGTAGTCGATCTCGCCGCTGGGCGTGACCACCACGGTGCCGGCGGCGTCCTTCAGTTGCTCCACGCGGATGTCGAGTGGGGCTGGGCTCACGCGGCCGACCCCGGGCTCGCCGCGCCCCGCCCGCCGCAGCCCCCGCGGTCACCGCCCGGGCCCAGGCCCCTGTCCCCGATCCCGGCCCGCTTTTCCATCGTCAAACGCATCCCCACCTCCGGAAGTCGCTCGTACACCACGCTGTCCATCACCTCGCGGATGATGTGGACCCCCAGACCGCCGGGGCGGATGTCCGCCAGGTCGCGGCCCTTGATCGCCTCGGGCTCCACCTGGCGGCCCCGGTCCTCGATCACCACGCGCAGCCCCTCGGCACGCTCCGCCGGCCCGATCGGGGTCAGCTCCACGACGATCGGCTGGTCCTTGCGACGGTCGTAGCCGTGCCGGATCACGTTGCACAGGGCCTCGTCCAGGGCCAGGGCGATCTGTGCCGCGGCCGGCTCGCCCAGGCCAAGCCGCCTGGCCACGCTCGAGACCATGTCGCGCACGCCGCACAGATAGAGCGGGTTGCTCTGAAGCTCGATTCGGACGTGTGCCGGCGTGCTCAACGGGGCTCTCCCTGCTCCGCTTCCCAGGCCATCCAGCGCTCCACCGCCCTCCGCCGGTCGCCCTCGGGCGCCGCATGATCGTACCCGAGCGTCTGCCCGGTGATCCGCTCCAGGGCGCGGATCGCGACCAGGCGGGCCGCCGGGTCGTCGCTGTCGAGCATCGAGATGAGGGGGCGGCTCGCCGACCGGTCGCCCCGCTCAGCCGCCCGCACCGCCGCCTCGATCCGGCGACCCGGCTCCGGCGAGTCAAACCCCTGCGGCGCCGGCCCGAAGCACCCGGCAAGCCAGGCGACGGGCACCAGAAGAACGGCGGGGTGGGCACGCCTCACGACCGGCATCGTACTTACCATCGGCTTCCTCCGCCCGGGGAGCGCACTCCCCGGGCCCGTCGGGAGCGAACCCGCCGATGAACGTCACCCACGACGAAGTGGTCCCGATCCTCGACTTCGGCTCCCAGACCGCCCAGCTCATCGCCCGGCGCGTCCGCGACGCCGGCGTGTTCTCGCTCCTCGTCGCCCCCGACATCTCCGCCCAGCGGCTCGCCGACATGAAGCCCAAGGGGATCATCCTCTCGGGCGGGCCGGCCAGCGTCTACGACCCCGGCGCCCCCCGCTGCGACCCCCGCATCTTCGATCTGGGGATCCCCGTGCTGGGGATCTGCTACGGCATGCAGCTGGCGGCCCAGGTCTTCGGCGCTACCGTCAAGCGGGCCCAGCACCGCGAGTTCGGAAGGGCCGCCCTCCACCTGGCCGACCGCGCCGACCTCTTCCACGCCGTCCCCGACAAGACCACCGTCTGGATGAGCCACGGCGACCAGGTGACCGACCTCGAGGAGGCCTCGCTGTCCGCGACGGCGTCGACGCCCACCTGCCCCTTCGCCGCCGTCAGGAGCACCAACCCACGCCGACGCTTCTGGGGCGTCCAGTTCCACCCCGAGCTGACCCACACCCCCCACGGGCCGGACATGCTCCGGGCCTTCCTCTTCGAGATCTGCGGCTGCGCGGGCACCTGGAAGATGGCCGACTACGCCGAGCACGCCGCCGGCGCCATCCGCCGGAAGGTCGGCAACGCCCACGTCATCTGCGGGCTGTCGGGGGGCGTGGACTCCTCGGTCACCGCCGCTCTCATCCACAAGGCCATCGCCGACCAGCTCACCTGCGTCTTCGTCGACACGGGACTGCTCCGCAAGAGCGAGCGCGAACTGGTCGAGTCCACCTTCCGCGACCACTTCCGCCTCGACCTGCGCGTCATCGACGCGGGGGCCGACTTCCTGGCCGACCTGGCCGGGGTCGTCGATCCGCAGGAGAAGCGGCGACGGATCGGGCACCGGTTCATCGACGCGTTCAGGAAGGCCGCCGCCTCCATCCCCGACGCCCCCTTCCTCGCCCAGGGCACGCTCTACCCCGACGTGATCGAGAGCGGGCACGGCTACGCGGGACAGTCCGCCGGCATCAAGCTCCACCACAACGTCGGGGGCCTCCCCAAGGACCTCGGGTTCGACCTCGTCGAGCCCCTCCGCGAGCTCTTCAAGGACGAGGTGCGCCGCCTCGGGCAGGTGCTGGGCCTGCCGGAGCACCTGGTCTGGCGCCATCCCTTCCCGGGCCCGGGCCTGGCCGTGCGCGTGCTGGGCGAGGTGACGCGCGAGCGCCTCGCCATCCTCCGCGATTGCGACGAGATCTTCCTCGAGGAGATCGTCAGCCACGGGCTCTACCGCGCCATCAGCCAGGCCTTCGCGGTCCTGCTCCCCGTCCAGAGCGTGGGGGTCATGGGCGACGAACGGACCTACGACGCCGTCATCGCCCTGCGGGCCGTCGAGACCGACGACTTCATGAGCGCCGACTGGTGCCGCCTCCCCCACGCCCTGCTCGACACGGTCTCGCGCCGCATCATCAACGAGGTCCGCGGCGTCAACCGAGTGGTCTACGACGTCTCCAGCAAGCCCCCCGCGACCATCGAGTGGGAATAGCGGGCCTCACACCGCCCGCATCCGCACGCACACGCCCGGGATGGAACCCCGCGAATCCCGGGATCGCCCGTCCCCGCGCCCTACCCCTCGATCGCCCGCGCCAACCTCCGGGCCCAATCGCGCCAGGTCGCCGGGCAGTCGCGGCACACCGCGGGCGCCTCCCCGTTCGGGAGCGCCGCGTGGGCCTGTTCCACCGACACGAACGGGGGCACCGATCCCGTCCCGCGCGACAGCCACGACGACCACAGCGAAGGCACCCCCGCACGCACCGCCACGCGACGGCTGTACCCGCTCGATTCCCCGAGGAACAACGCACGCCCCAGGTCGACGACCGATCGCGCCTCGTCGGCGATCGCCTCCGCGTCCGACACGCCCTCCGCCCGCCGCAGCAGGTGGGTCAGGCCGTACAGCTCGATCCAGAGCTGCCCGAAGCGGTCGACCAGCACGTCGTCGGCCCCGAACCGCCCGTGGACCAGCCCCGAGGCGTGCGCGGCGGCGCAGGCCTCCGTCAACTGCCCCACCGCCCGGGCCGCCTCCGGCACCGGCAGACGCCCGCCCTTGGCCTCAACCAACTGCGACAGCGTCACCAGCCCATCGTGGTGCCCCGTGTAGTCCGTCACCACGCACGGGGTCTGCATGCCGTCAACGCCGACCTGGAGCATCGGAAGCAGGTGGGCATGCCGGGCGGCGCTGATCCGGGCGATGGCCCTGAGCGCCCGCCGCCCGCCCATGCGCCCACGGAACGAGACCAGCCGGTACACCGTGCAACTCGTCCCGCTCCGGGGGTCGAACGCCAGCCAACGCTCGCCCACGGCGTGCGGCCCCAGCTCGCGGACGTACCGGTACGCCCCGAACTCGGCACCCCGGGTCCCCGGTGCCGCGCCCACGCGAGAGCGGGGAGAAGCCGGCGCCCCCCCGACCACTGCCTTGTCCGCCTTCGCGGACGTCGCCATCTGGGAAACCATGGAACGACCTGTCGTGTCGGTGCCGGGCCAACCTGGCTCCAGCGACACCGCCACCGGTTCTGTCGGCTACCAGAGTAGCACGCCTTCAAGTCTGCCGCTGATCGGGTTACGTTCGTGTCTGAGCGGGGAGCCGCCTCCCATGTCCGCAGGCCACTTGCGGACTTCCGGATGGCCGGAGGTATACTCGTGAAGGGGCCACGACCTGTTTTTTGGCTTTTGTCCGGGTCGCGGCCCCGATCTCAGCCCCTGGAGGCCACCATGACCACCGCGACCCCCGCCCCCGCCTCGCTCGGCACCAAGCCCGGCGATCCCCTCCAACTGATCGACGTGGACCACGTGCAGTTCTACGTGGGCAACGCCAAGCAGGCCGCGTTCTTCTACGCCCACTGCTTCGGGTTCCAGATCGAGCAGGTGGGCGACCTCACCACGGGCTACCGCGACGCGTCCCACTACCTCCTCACCCAGGGCAACATCCGCTTCATCCTCACCAGCGGGCTCTCCGCCAACCACCCCGCGGCGATGGAGGTCGCCATGTTCGGCGACGGCGTCAAGGACGTCGCCTTCACCGTCTTCGACGCCGAGAAGGCCTGGGAAGCCGCGGTCCGCAACGGGGCGGAGTCGGCCTACGAGCCCCGCGTCTTCAAGGACGACCACGGCACGGTCACCATGGCCGGCATCAAGACCTACGGACGCGTCGTCCACTCCTTCGTCAGCCGCACCGGCGCCTACGACCTCGCCAAGGTCAAGCAGGGCGGGCTCTTCAAGCCCCGCTTTCGGCGCATGGAGGGGGGCGCGGGCAACGCCGCCGTCCTCTCCATCAACGAGCACAACCGCAAGAACCCCTGCGGGCTCAAGTACGTCGACCACCTGGTCGGCAACGTCGAGCTCGGCAAGATGAACCCCTGGGTCGCCTTCTACGAGAACGTCCTCGGGTTCACCATGTTCAAGCACTTCGACGACAAGGACATCGCCACCGACTATTCCGCCCTCATGTCCAAGGTCATGGCCAGCGGCAACAACCTCATCAAGATGCCCATCAACGAGCCCGCCCCGGGCAAGAAGAAGAGCCAGGTGCAGGAATACCTCGACTGGCACCAGAACACGCCCGGCGTCCAGCACCTCGCCCTCCGCACCGACGACGAACTGCACTCCATCGCCGCCCTGCGCTCCCGCGGCGTCGACTTCCTCACCCTCCCCGACGCCTACTACGAGAAGGTGTGGGACCGCGTCAACGCCATGCTCACGCGGCACGGGCACGAGCCGGTGAAGGAGAACCACGAGAAGATCCGCGACCTGGGCATCCTGGTCGACGCCGACGACGAGGGCTACCTGCTCCAGCTCTTCACCAAGCCCCTGCAGGACCGCCCCACGCTCTTCTTCGAGATCATCTGCCGGCGCGGCAGCCAGTCCTTCGGCAAGGGCAACTTCAAGGCCCTCTTCGAGGCCCTCGAACTCGAGCAGGCGCGGCGCGGGAACCTGTGACGTGATCACTCCGCGATGACCCTCGAACGACTCCGCGAGGCCATGCATGCCTGGCCATTCCAGGCGTTCACCATCGTCATGGGCGGTGGTTCGCGATGCCGTGCCACTCATCCCGGGATGATCGCCTTCAGCCCCAGGGGCCCGAGGATCGTCCCGGTCGCCCATGCCCCGGGGCGCCACGCCGCCCTCGACCTCCCGCTCATGACCGCCCCCGAGTTCGGCAATGAGAAGGCGCGCCGACGGAGGGTCTCGTGAACGGCGAGACCGAGCCCGCCACAAGGAGGCCCGGTGCCCCCGCCGAAGCCGCCGAGTTCCTGCGGATGCTCGCCACCGAGTTTGCGCACGAGATCGGGCAGTGCGATCGCCTCAAGGCGTGGACCGACAACCCGGCGCTCATCGGCGCTCATGCGGAGGCCGTGGTGCGCATGTTCATCGCGCGCACGGTGGCGCCGCTGCGGTGCCTCAGCGGGTCGATCGTGTGGGAGGAGCGCTGCAAGCCCGATCATGAGTGGCCCGAGCTTGACGTCATGCTCGCGTGGACCGGCCCTGCCCCGACGCTGTTCGAGGTCGGCGGTTTCGGGCTTGTCCCTCGCGACTCGTGCGTCGGCGTCCTGGAGGTGAAGCGGAGCACCTACTCCGGCAGTGCCGAGAAGGTCCTGGAGAAGCAACGTGCGCTCGACGGCGCGTTCGCGAACCTCGACGGCAGCACCAGGCAAGCCCAGCCGAAGCGCTTCCTGGGCGTCTACTGCATCGAGGACGGACCTCAGTCCGCCGAGTCGCGGCTTCTGAAGACAGGCGATGCCGTCAGTCTGCTTCTGAAGAAGGAGGATGGATACGAGGCGAACGCTCGTGGGATCTGGGAGCTCCTGCGGTTCCTTGTGACGCTCCGCACGCGCGCCTTGCTGACCTCCCACAGCCCCAACGTCGAGCTTCTGAAACCGCGTCCGCCGGGGGTGGGTGCCGACCAGTCCGTTTCACCATCAACGAATGAGACGACCTCCACCCGCCTCACCCCCCACCAGCCTTGATCGGCCCGCTCGCACGGGTCACGGGCGAGGCGCCCGATGACCCGTGGGACCCGGCTTGTGAACCGGCTTCCGGTGCCGTAGTCTTCGCCCTCGATGCCCGCCCCCGCGCCAGCCCGGGTTCGACTGCGCGCCGCCGCCGCGCTCCTGCTCCTGTGCGGGCCGGCGGGCGGGGTCGCGGCCCAGCCCGCCGAGCCTCCCATCACCGGAAAGGACTTCGCGGGAGTGGCCTTCCCGATCGCGCCGGTCGGGGGGTCGATCCGGCTCGTTGCGCGGCGGGCCTGGTCGTGGGGCGAGGGCGACGGCACGACGCGCCTGGTCCTCGAAGGGGACGTGCGCGTCGAGATCGCGGGGAACGCGTTCCAGGCCTCGCGGGCGGCGGTCTGGATGCGGCGCCTGGATTCGTCGGCCCGCTGGCAGGTCTTTGCCTACCTCGAGGACGTGCGCACGCCCATGGGCGAGGCGGGGACCTCCGTGCGGGCCGCGGCCCTGCCCGTCCGGGGCGTCGTTGATGCCTCCGACGTCGCCCTGCGGGTCGACCTGCTGGAGCCCTCCGCCCCGGCGCGGGGCGAGCCGGCCCAGGTCGCGCTCCGGGGCGAAGCGGCCCTGCGCGAGGCGTTGCGCGAGGCCGCGGGCCTGCCCGCGGTCAAGGCGGAGGCGGTGGTGCCGAGCATCGCG
>Ga0194120_10000048_pt1 | contig 171993 bp, 184 predicted proteins | sample TA2MahCa65mmetaG_FD_148642 | JGI IMG/M metagenome (GOLD analysis project Ga0194120, IMG submission 148642) | Freshwater microbial communities from Lake Tanganyika, Tanzania - TA2015019 Mahale Deep Cast 65m | ecosystem: Environmental > Aquatic > Freshwater > Lake | place: Tanzania: Lake... | reverse complement strand
AAGAAATGCCGAAAGGCTGGCAGACCTGCTCGCGTCTATTCAAATCGGAGACACCCTGAGAGTTCATGGAACCCGCACTGTTATTGGGGTTTCGCAAAATCGCCCTGTTCTTAACCGGACACCACTGAAATGACTCAATGAATCAATTCCTACGAGAGCACTACCTTCAAGACCGAATACATGATGACGACTTCCACCGCATGGGCGATGATCGTCGCATAGAGGTTCCGGAGCCGAGCCCAGATGATACCCCAGACGAGCCCGTCCGAAACAGCGATCCAATGCAAATGTTTGAAGGTGACGACCATGAAGGGGTCGAAGGAAAAGACCAGGGCGGAGAGGCCGATGGCAAGTGCCGCGCCGGGTCCCCGCGATGGTGGCGGCCCTCCGGAGAGAAGGGCCAGGAGTCGGCCCAGAAGGAACCCGCGAAAAAGGAGTTCCACAAGGCCGGCGACGAAGAGAATGAACCAGGGAAGCATGAGCATTGTCGGAATCTGGGCATGCGGCGTCTGGCGGAGAAAGGCAATGTCGCCGCCCAGCAGGGGCACGAGATAGAGGATGACCGACACGTTCAGCCCGCCCAAGAGCAACCCCGTGATGAGTCCCCAGCGGAAGCCTTGCCCGATCTGCCCCGACGCGAGTCCCAGCCGCCGACCGGGAGCCTGATTGTGGCCGGCCCAGATGGTCAGGCCGAGCGCGGCCAGGGCTTGCGGTAGAAACTGGATGGCGATGTCATGCTGAAGATGGAGCGGAAGGACATAGTAGAGGCCGGTGCTCAACAGCGGAAGCAGCGCAAGCCAGGCGAACCGTTCCCTGGCCGCGTCCTGCTGGTGGCCGACGGCTGGTTGTGAAGACAGTCCAGGCTGGATGGGCACCGGAGGCTACTGGAGCTCGATCTTGTAGCGTTCGAGCGTCGTGGCTTTGGTGCGGGCCAGGTTCGAGAGCGACTTGTTATAGTCCACGACCGCCCGCAGTTCGTTGCCCCTGGCGGTGGCCAGGTCGCGCTGGAAGTCCAGCACGAACCGGGTGGTGCTGAGTCCGACGTTGAGCCGTTCCTGCTCCGCCTGGAGCTGTTTCTCAGCCATGATCCGCGCGGAGCGGGTCGTTTCAATCCGTTTGAAATCGGTTTGCACGCGCCGCACCGCCTCGCGCACCCCGACGATCACCTGCTGCCGAACGCTCTGCAGCGAGGCCTGCGCGCTGCGCCCTTCGAGCTGCCGTTTGTTGAACTGGCTTACGGCAGAACGGTTGCCGAGGGGGTAGCTGAGCACGAGCCCGGCGCCATAGTTATAATAATCTCCGCCGAAATTCCTACTGAACATATCGGGGCCGTCTTTCCCCAAGCCGGCCAAGCCTGAAGTGCCCTGAAAGGCCAGGTTGGGGAGGAGCTGGTTCTTGGCGAATTTTGTGTTCAGTTCAGCGGTCTCAGTGTTCTTGCCCGCCTGCAGGACCTCCGGCCGCAACTTCAGCGCGACGTCGATGGCCTCCTCGAGGCTGAGCGGCTCCAGGGCCTTGACCGGTTGATCGAGCAAGACCATCTGAATGTCCTGACGCAGTTCCTCTTCGGCCGGGTTCAGCAAGCGGCGCAGCTGGTCTTCCTGGTCCCGAATGGCCTTCTCCGCGATGATTACCTGTTCGATCCTGGCGGCCACCGCCGCTTCCGCTTGCAGGACATCCACGATGGCCATGACGCCGGCCTTGGCCTTGGCCCGGTTGCTCGCCAGCAATTCCTCCGCCGCCTTCAAGGCCGACTGGGCGACCTTGAGGTTGTCGTTCGTGAAGACCACTTCCCAATAGGTCTGCTCCACGGTCGCGATGACGGTCAGGACCCGGTCTTTGAAAACTTGCTCCTCCACCTTCGCGTTGTTTTGGGCGACCGCGATGAAGGTCTTGTTGATGTCCGTCCCGAAGTTCTTCAGCAAGGGCTGGGTGAGCGTGAAGGCGAGGCCGGAGGTATAGCCGGGGTTGAACAAAAACCCGGTATTGCCGGCCACGAAGGTCCGCTGCGGGCTGAAATTGATATCGTAGTTCGCGCCCGTCAGCAGGTTTTGCGTCATGTCGAAGGTGACGGTGGACTGGTTCTGGTCGAAGGTCTGGATTCTGGTCAAATCCGCCGAGCCGGAGAACCCGAAGACCGGTCGGTTGAGGGGCGAGACTTGGCGGTTGTACTGGCCGTTCGCGCTGACCGTGGGGTCGAACTTGGCCTGTTCGGCGATAATGTCGGTAATCCGACTCTCCTTGGTCTGTCGGCTGATCGTGATGTCCAGATTGCGCTGGAGCGCCTGCAGGACGGCGTCCATCAGCGAGATGGCTTCTTTCCTGGGCTCCGTCGGCCTGGCCGGTGGCGTTTCGGCCCATGAGCCCGTGAGGCCGACTCCTAAGCAGAGGGCAAGGACGGCGGCGCAACCGCGCCACGGTTTTGTCGCCTGGTTGTTTCGGAAGCGGGACATAAAATTCCCCTTGCGTGAATCGGCAAAATACGTCAATACTATACCGCTCGTCGGCGGTTTCTGTCACGGAGAATCGTGGTGCAAACAGGAGTAAGAACAATCCTGGCCGTGACGATCCTCCTCTTGGCGATGGGGATCCTTCCAGCCGAATCGGCCTGGGCCCAGACCGTGTCCGGCGTTCGCGGCATTACCGGTGGGGTCGGCGCCCTGTTCAATCTGACCGGTCCCGCCAACCTGTATGTGGATACAGCGGGAATTCAAGGGTACATCTACACGCCTGGCGCGAACTTCGAGTCCTATAGCTACCGTATGCCAGGCGGCCAGGCTTGGAGCGGGGCCCAGATGACCTTGGGGCCTCAGTTGAGTGTCGGCCTGATCGCCGGTTCCAACCAAGGGGGGTCGCCGGTCGTCTTCCCGCCATTCCCTCGTCAATTGACGCCGGCTCCCCCGATACAATCGACCCTCCTGAACGACAACCCCGACGAGATTCCCTAAACTATAGTCGCACGTCCTTCGTAAAAAGTTACAAGTGTAGGCGGGCCGAGTTTGCTCGAGCAGCTTGGCGCCTTGCTGTTACGGGGCATTCGCGAGGTGCCAGGCCAGGGCCAACAGGTACCGGGCGGCTCTCTCCAGAATTTCCGGCTTTACCGTGTCGGCCGTATCCGACGGTTGATGAAAATGGGGATGAGGCCCGGCGCTGACGATGGTGGCCGTGGGTATGCCGGCTTCCTTGAACGGAACGTGATCGCCGCCGGGAAAGAAGCCGTATAAGTCCAGCAGCTCCGCGACACCGGCCATCTTGCCCGCCTCTATCGCCCCTTCTTTCGAGAGCCCCGTCAGCCCCACCGTCAAGCGTCCGTTGCCAATTCCCGCATGGTCCACATTCAGCATGGCAATCGTCTGGTCCAACGGCAGGGGAGGGGTGGATATGTAGAGGCGGGATCCGACAAGCCCCTGCTCCTCGCCGCTGAACGAGACGAACAGGATCGTCCGCTTGGACGTGAGGCCGGACCGGGCAAGTGTCTTGGCCACTTCGAGCAACACCGCGGTTCCGGAGGCATTGTCGTCGGCGCCGGGAAACAAGAGGCCGGCCTGGCGGCCGAAGTGATCGCGATGCGCGCCGATCACCAGGGTTCGGTCCCGCAGGACCGGGTCTTGGCCGGGGATCGTTCCCACCACATTGACCAACGTGCCCGCTTCTCGCCGGCTGTCCCAGGCAAGATGGAGGGAGACGTTGGTGGGGACTGATTGGGGGGTACGTTGCCGGTTCAGCCGTTCCTGCGCCTCGCGGAGCGAACGGCCATCAACGGCCAGAAGCTGCTCCGCCAGATCCGTGCTGATCCAAGCGCCGGGAAGCGGGCGCTCGTCGTTGGCCTGGCTGTAAAAAGCGGCCGGCGCCCTGTTGATCCCGCGACGGGTTTCATAGGCCGACACGATCGGCCCGGTGGCGGTCAGGAAGGCGATCGCGCCGTGTTTACGCGCCGCCCGCTCCTTATCGGCATGGGTGACTGACGCTGCATAGCCCTCCGGCTTCCCTCGCAGGAAGAGCACGACGCGATCGCGTACATCCAGGTCCGCATACTCATCGAAGCCCTGGGCCGGATCGGAGATGCCGTACCCGACGAAGACCAGCCTTGCGCTGACACTCGCCGAAGGAGAATCCAAGACCGGTAGAAAATCAGGGTCCAAGCGGGCCGAGGTTGTGACATCCTTTGCCGTCCACTCCATACGAGCCGGAGCTTGGATGGAACTGCCCGTGAAGGCTTTCGACTGAGCCCACCGTGGACCGACTGCGCTGCCGGGCAGCGGCTGGTCGCCGGACGGGAACAAGCCCAGCGACTCGAATCGTTCGGCTACGAACTGTGCGGCGCGCACATCGTCGGCGGTGCCGGTCTGCCGGCCGTTGAATGCGGGGCTACTCAAGCGCGCGACATCCGCCATCATTCTGGACCCGGAGATCGCGCCCAACCCTGTAGCGAGTTCGTCCGGGGCCTGGCGTGGGTCGGGCGCCGCTGAGGCTGCCGTTGCAAGCAAGAGGACAAAACCGAGCATGGGCAGGAGCCGGCGCATGGGGGCCTCGTTATCTCGTAGTGGGGCGAAGGGTACCATGCGGCGGGTCGGGCGAAAAGACCAAAAGTCCGAAAGTCAAAAAGTTAAAAGTCGTCCCTTCATATTGGCAAAATTAAAGAAACTGCTATAATCCAGACGGCCTGCGTGCCGATGGGGGTGAGCGGGTTCAGCCATGTACCACAACAGCGAGTCGGGACGATGAGCGACGACGGATTGTTCCCCAAGTCTTATCAAGAATTCCTCAAGCAGCGTGAGGAAGTGAAAGGCTATGAATTTCAGCATGCCCCCGCCGGCAGTGACCCGCCGCCGGTCGTCACCTTTCGGGAGAAGCTGCACTGGTGGACCTGGGGCCGCTGGCGGCGGATGAAAACGATTCGCCAGGAACGGGATAAATTTCAGCAGGAAATTGTGCAGATGCGGAAGGGGCTGTCGTCCCGCGAACACTGACCGAGCCTCCATAGGCGCCAGGCCGGGTCACGTCCTGCCAAATTTCACGACCGAGTTACCACAGGAGAGCGGACATGCCAGAGATGCCGAAGCCCAAGCCGCAGCAAGTTCAAGTGGCGGTGGAACTCACATCGGGGGAGCCGCTGGATCAACCGGTGTTGGCCAACTATGCCACAGTCAGCATTGTGCAAAGTCTGGCCTACCTGGATTTCGGCTTCATTGAACCGGCTGCCCTGGCAGTGGTGGCGCAGGCTGCGCAGCAAAATAAGCCGCTTCCCAAGACCCTCCGGGGCAGGCGTGCGGTGCGGGTGGCCGTCGGGTTGGATGTTTTGCAACGACTCCAGCAGCAATTGAATCAAGCGGTGGCCCAACTTCGCCCCAAGCCTCCCGCAACGTCATAAACAACGGCAGTCAATCATCGCCAGATACAGAGACGGGGCGGTGAGGATGTGCTCGTTGCATTGTGTTCGTGGTGGTTTCCTCCCAATTGTCTACCTAGTCGCAATGGGTACCATTCCCAAGGTACCATCCGAAAATGCACATCGGGTTTTTTTGTGGACCCTGCGTGGCTCCGCCGCCAGATCGGGGTGGTATTGCAAGAGAACTACCTGTTCAACCGAACGGTTCGCGAGAATATCGCGTTGGCGGACCCTGGATTTTCTATGGACCGGGTCATGCAGGCCGCCAAGCTGGCTGGGGCGCATGACTTCATTATGGAACTCCCGCAAGGCTACGACGCGATCATCGGCGAGCACGGCAGCACCCTGTCCGGCGGACAGCGTCAACGGATCGCAATCGCCCGCGCGCTGATCACCAATCCGCGTCTGCTGATCTTCGACGAAGCCACGAGCGCGTTGGATTACGAGTCCGAAGCCATCATCCAGCAGAACCTCGCCCCCATCTGCAAGGGGCGGACGGTCTTCATGATCGCGCACCGGCTGAACATGGTCCAACGCGCCGACGTCATTCTTGTCATCGAGAAGGGCGAGCTCACGGAGCAGGGGACGCACGAGCACCTGCTGCGACTCAACGGCTATTACGCCCGCCTCTACCGGCAACAAAGAGGGCTCTATGCCATCGCCTGAATCCGGCGGCGGCAAGGGGCCGCCCGCCACGCTTGGCCGGCACTTGGATGTCTGGCGGGGGGCCTGGCTGGAGCAACAAAAAGAAGCCAAGAGCCTCACCCTAAGCGCCAGGGAAGCGGAGTTCCTGCCCGCCGTACTGGAAATCCAGGAGTCCCCCCCCCTCGCCGATCGGCCGGGCAATCACCTGGCTGATCATCGCGCTCTTCGTGACGGCGATCGTGTGGGCGACGGTCGGGACGATGGACATCGTGTCGGTCGCGCAGGGCAAGATCATCCCCAGTGGCTACTCGAAAGTGATCCAGCCGCTGGAAAGCGGCGTTATCTCGGCGATCCACGTCCGGGACGGACAGGAGGTGAAGGCCGGCGACGTGTTGATCGACCTGGATTCGACGGTGACGTCGGCGGACGAGGAGAAGACCGCCAACGAATATCGCGCCGCCAAAATGGAGAGCGCGCGGTTACGCGCCCTGCTCGCGTGGAAGGAAACCATCGAGGTGCCGCCCGGTTCGGACCCACAGTACGTGGCCCTCCAGCATCAGCTTCTGCGCGACCAGTTGGCCGAGCAGCGGGCCAGGCTCGGAGCCGTGCAGCAGCAGGTTGAGCAACGGAAGGCGGCGATTGAGGGCACCAAGAGCGAGATCACGAAACTCCAAACCACGCTGCCGATGCTCACGCAAAAGGCCGACGCCTTTAGGAAGCTGCTCAAGGACCAATATGTGGCGGAGTTGCAATATCTGGACGCGGAACAGGCCCGGGTGGAAGCGGTCCAGAATCTGGAAAGTCAGAAGAAACGGCTGAATCAGGACCAGGCGGCGCTGGCCGAGGCGGAGCGGAACTACGACCGGATGAAGTCGGACATCCAGCAGGGGCGGATGGCAGAATTGACTGCCAACGAAACCAAGGCCGCCTCGCTGGCTCAGGAAGCGGTGAAAGCCGGGCAGCGGACTGGCCAGCAACGGCTGACCGCGCCGATCGACGGGGTCATTCAGCAGCTTGCCGTCCATACGATCGGTGGCGTAGTGACGCCTGCGCAGCAGTTAATGCTTGTGGTGCCCAGGGAACACCAACTCGAAGTGGAAGCCATGATCGAGAACAAGGATATCGGGTTCGTCAAAGAAGGACAGCCGGTGGAAGTCAAGATCGAGACCTTTCCGTTCACCATCTACGGCGCGATTCCCGGAAAAGTGTTGACGGTGTCCGACGACGCGATCGAGCAGGAAAAAGTCGGCTTGGTCTATGCGGCTCGGGTGAGCATGGACCGCTCGACCATCGACCTGGGCGACAAGGTGGTGACGCTTTCGCCCGGGATGGCCGTCACGGTGGATATCCAGACAGGCCAGCGACGCCTGATCGAATTCATCCTGAGCCCGTTGCTGAAATCCCTGAAGGAATCGGCCCGCGAACGGTGATCGCCGCTGGATTTTCCCCCCGTGCCCGGCTAGACTCTGCCGTCCCCATCGACGGGGTCGTGTGACCCAGAGCTTCGCATAGACCGATGGCCCGCTATCGCCGCCTCATTATCGCCTTCATGTTGATTGCCGGCGTGAATCTCGCGCTGGCGGGCGGCTACTGGATGATCAACCAAGGCCGCATCAACCCCGATGGGTCCGAGATCGGCTACCTGCAATGTCTCTATATGACGGTGGTCTCGACCTTCACCGTGGGCTATGGGGAATTGGTGCCGGTCACCACGGCGGCGGACCGGATCTACACGATGTTCGTGATCGTGCTTGGCCTGGGCACCATGGGCTACGCGTTGAGTCAAATGACGGCCTTCGTCGTCGAGGGCGATCTGAAAGAGATTATAGAGAGGCGCAAGATGGAGAAGAGCATCGCGGCCTTGCGGGACCATTGCCTCGTGTGCGGCGCGGGCGATGTGGGACGTTACGTGATCGAGGAATTGTTGGCGACGAAGCGGCCCTTCGTGGCCGTGGATACGGATGAAGCGCAGGTCAAAAAACTGGCGGCCAAACAGCCGTTCCCCTATGTCGTGGGGGACGCGACCGACGAAGCGGTGCTGGCGCAGGCCGGCATCGCTGTCGCCGCCGGCGTCATGTGCGCCCTGCCCAACGACCGGGACAACCTGGTGTTGGCCATGACCTGCCGGCAGATCAATTCCAAGGTTCGGATCGTGGCCCAGGCGCATGACATTAAACTGTCCCATCGCATCAAAAGCGCCGGGGCCGACGCTGTCGTGTCGCCGCAGTTCATCGGCGGGATGCGGCTGGTCAGCGAGATGGTCCGCCCCACCGTCGTCAGCTTTCTGGATTTGATGCTGCGCGACATGGACAAGGCGATGCGCGTCGAAGAAGTAGAAGTGCAGCCCGAAAGCACGTTGGCCGGTACGAGATTGGTGGACCGCATTATCGCCAATTCCGACGTGTTGGTGATGGCGCTGAGGGAGCCGGGAGCCGACAAGTTTCTCTATGTGCCTCCGTCGAACGCCCTGTTGAGGCCTGGCTGCACTTTGGTGGTGTTGGGCGAGACGGATGCCGTAGCTAGACTGAGGGAGGCAGGGATCGCAACCGGGCACGCCTAGTAGGCGCCGTGAGGGGAGGGCTTGACGAGGCCTGCGGCGGCATGGCAATAGTTAACGGCGGCCACATGGCCGGTGCGCTTGCGACTCGGTGACGACCTGGTAGGAGGACAATGAACTCGATGCGGTATGGTTTCCTGACCGGATTCTTGCTGGGGTGGGGCCTCATGGCGAGTGCGGGGCCGGCGTCGGTCCAGGCGCAAGGAGGGAGCAATGTCAACGATGCCCTCCAGCAGCCAGAATTAGACCGGCGACACCTTTGGAATTTCGACGGAGAAAAGCCGGGGCAACCGCCGGCCGGGTTCTCGGCCGGCACGATGGGCGAAGGGCCAGCGGGGCAATGGAGCATCGAACCGGATGCCCAGGCGCCGACTGCGCCGCACCGCCTAACCCAAGGCCAAGCGGGTCTGAACAAAGAGAGCCTGCAGATCCTGCTGGCGGACGGAGTGACCTACGATTATGTAGACCTGTCCGTGCGACTCCGCCCCGCAGGGACAAATCCCCAGGCGGCCGGGGGCGGCGGCGTCATCTTCAGGGCCAAAGATGCCCGCAACTTTTATGCGGCCATTGCCGATCTGGCCACGAACAGCCTGGACCTCATTCGCGTCGTGGACGGGCAGGTCACGGTGCTCACGCACGAATCGATCAAGCCGAAAGCCGGACCCTGGCACCTCTTGCGGGTCCTCCACAATACGATTCTCAGCAAGGACCTGATCGAGGTGGCCTTCGACGGCAAGATCATCTACTCCACCTGGGACAAGGCCCAGTTCGGAGGCCAGATCGGGCTGGTGACCAGAGGCGACGCCGCCATCGGGTTCGACAACTTCCACGCGATCCAACTCTACTCGCAGAAACCCCTCTCCAAACCGGCGGCTTACTGAACGGGCCATCGTCGCGCCGTCCAACGCCAACTATAAATGGTACCGTATCGCTCTGCCAATACGCCCGGCTATCGAAGCGTCCTGTGGTAAGATGCCCTATGTCCGCGATCAATACTTTCACGCTGGAGGCTCCATTCACGCCTTGCGGGGACCAGAGACAGGCTATCGAGAAGCTGACAGCCGGAGTGCGTGCCGACAAGAAGCATCAGGTGTTGCTGGGGGTCACTGGGTCCGGCAAAACCTTTACGATGGCCAACTTGGTCGAGCAGGTCCAGAAGCCCACGCTGGTTCTGGTGCACAACAAGACCCTGGCCGGGCAGCTCTACCAGGAGTTCAAGGCCTTTTTCCCGCGCAACGCAGTCGAGTACTTCGTCAGCTACTACGACTACTACCAGCCGGAAGCCTACATCCCTCACACTGACACCTACATTGCCAAAGACGCGTCCATCAACGATGCGATCGACCAGATGCGGCACTCCGCCACCCGCTCGCTCTTGGAGCGGAACGATGTGCTGATCGTGTCCTCCGTTTCCTGCATCTACGGCCTCGGCTCGCCGGAGGTCTACCACAACATGCTGCTCTACCTCGAAGAGGGAATGGAGGTCCGGCGCGAGCAGATTCTGGCCAAGCTGGTGGAGATTCAGTATGCCCGCAACGATACGGACTTCCATCGGGGGACTTTTCGGGCCCGCGGGGATGTCATCGAAATCTTTCCCGCCGCCTCCGATGCCCACTCGGTGCGCATCGAGCTGTTCGGCGATACCGTGGATGCAATCCACGAAATCGATCCGTTAACGGGGAAATCGTTGGCCAGATTGCCGAAGGTGCCCATCTATCCGAACACCCACTATCTGATCGCGCCGGATCGCTATGAGCGGGCCTTGAGCGGCATTGAGACGGAATTGGACGCCCGCATCGCCGAGTTCAAGGCTCACAATCAGTTGCTGGAGATGCAGCGTATCGAACAACGGACGAAGTTCGACCTGGAGATGATCCGGGCCATGGGCTATTGCCACGGCATCGAGAACTATTCCCGCCATTTGAGCGGCCGCGAGGCCGGCGAGCCGCCGCCGACGTTGCTGGATTACTTCCCCAAGGACTTCTTGATGATCATCGACGAGTCCCACGCGACGATCCCGCAAGTCCAGGGGATGTACGAGGGCGATCGGTCCAGAAAGAAAAGCCTTGTGGACTACGGGTTCCGCCTGCCCTCGGCGTTCGACAACCGCCCGCTGACTTTTAAGGAGTTCGAGCGCATTATCCATCAGGTCGTCTATGTGTCGGCTACGCCCGGCTCCTATGAACTGGAGCATTCCGGCGCCTCCGTGGTGGAGCAGATTATCCGGCCGACCGGCCTGATGGACCCGCAGATCGAGGTGCGGCCGGCGCGCGGGCAGGTGGACGATTTGCTTGGGCAGGTGAAGGCCGAGGTGTCGCGCGGCAACCGGGTCTTGGTCACAACGCTCACGAAACGGATGGCGGAAGACCTGACCGAGTACTATCACGACCTGGGCGTGAAGGTCCGGTATCTTCATTCCGACATCAAGACGCTGGAACGGGCGGAGATCGTGCGGGACCTCCGGCGGGGCGTCTTCGACGTCTTGGTGGGCATCAACTTGCTGCGGGAGGGGTTGGACCTTCCGGAAGTCAGTTTGGTGGCGATTCTGGACGCGGACAAGGAAGGCTATCTGCGATCGCACCGGTCGTTGATCCAGACGGCCGGCCGGGCCGCCCGGCACCTGGAGGGGCGTGTCTTGTTTTATGGAGACCGGGTCACCGACTCTATGAAGCTGGCCATCGAGGAAACGGGGCGCCGCCGCCGTATCCAGACCGACTTCAACCAGGCCCACGGCATCACGCCGGAGAGCGTGAAGAAGAGCATCCCGGCGTTGGAATACAAGATGGCGGAGCTGGATTATGTCCAGTTGGAGTTGGCCGCCGAGCCTGAAGCCGCTTACGGCGATTCGGAAGCACTGATCCGCAGACTCGAAGCCGAGATGAAGGCGGCGGCCAAGGAGCTGGCGTTCGAGCGGGCGGCCGAACTGCGCGACCGGATTCGCGCACTGCGACTCAAAGAATTGGAAGTTTGAAAGTCAAAAAGTCTATCAAGTCGAAGAGTGCACAATTCTTAAAGGCCTTGCGACCTTTTGACGTTCAGACTTTTCGACTTTTCAGCTGGCGTTATGCTTGCTTGTAGAGGTAGATGCCCAGAAAGATGCCCAGAAAAGTAAGAAGGTTCATCTTGAGCGTGAACCCGACCGTGAACTTGAGGAGGATGAGGTCAACGGTCAGAGGCGGCTGGATGCCGGGCGTGATGGCGGTTGAAAATAGGCTTTGGATCGTGCCTTGAGGTGCGATGACTCGCAACGTCTCGCCCAGCACTCCGCCGAGTAAGCCTCCCAGCAGGATGAAGAGCAGTAAGACCCAGGGTGATTTTTTCATGCGATCCCGTCCGGCCAGGAACCCAGATTATCTTAAGGAAAATTGCGGGCACGATAGCGAAATGGCCGCGGGAAGTCAAGGATTGGCTTTAGGGGCTGCGTTTTTCAGGGGGCGGGTCAGACTTCGCAGCGTGTGCGTCGTCGTTCGACTTGGAGAGTGAAAATATATTTATTCAAGCGCTCACGGTTTCTTTCGTCGAGCGTGAGGAATTGAAGGCCGATCTGATAGGTTGGCTCCGTCCGCGGCTCATCAAAAGGTACGCTCCGGACGACTTTGGCTTGAGCCAGGATCGGCGGTCCCGACGGCAGAAAGATGGCCAACGACAGGGAATCTCCAGGGGCCAGGTTCCGTTCCGTTAAGAATCCGGCCCCTCCCAGGCTGAGATTGATTGGAGTTGGCGTGGGCAGCGGTTGAGCCGCTTCGCCTTCGAGTCGGAATGTCATCGGCAGCACCGTATTGATGCGAAATGAATCCCGCTTCTCTTCGTAAGCATTTACGGCCAGGTTGTGCGACATCGGCCTTCAGATCTCCTCTTCGGCATGCCTGGGCCTATCTGATACAGGATCGGCCAGACCACAGGAAAACTTAAGATTTCCGGGTCTTGCCTTGGACAGTGCCGCTGTTTTTCACGTAAGCGAAGCTCGGTAGCCAGACCCTCCTCCCTTGACTTCTGAACCCTCTGTTGTTTAGACTGCCCGATGCTCTTTTTATAGATATTTCGAGTGTATAGGTCTGTCTTGAGAGGTCCCGAGTCTTGTTCCAGAGTCTGAGCCAAAAACTCGACAAGGTCTTGAAAAAACTCCGCGGGCAGGGAGTCCTGACGGAGACCAATATTGCCGAGGCATTGAAAGAGGTACGCCTGGCTCTGTTGGAAGCGGACGTTCATTTCAAGATCGTAAAGGATTTCACCGAACGTGTCCGGGAAAAGGCGATCGGGCAGGAAGTCCTTCGGAGCCTGACCCCCGGCCACCAAGTGGTCAAGGTCGTCTGGGAGGAACTCCGCGAGCTGATGGGCCGCGAGCAGGCCGGGTTGCGTCTGGCGTCCGAGCCGCCGACCGTGATCATGATGGTCGGGCTGCAGGGGGCGGGCAAGACCACCACCTGCGGCAAGCTTGCGCGTCTATTCAAGCAGCAAGGCAAGCGCGTGCTCCTTGTGGCGGCGGACCCGCGCCGGCCTGCCGCCGGCGACCAGTTGGCCAGTCTGGGCGCCGATCTGGATGTGCCGGTGTATCGGGCCGAGCCATCCAATTCCGCTTCGCGGGTCGATGCCTCGGTCACGGATGTGGTGCGGATTTGCACGGAGGGGGCGGCACGAGGGCGTGAACAGGGCTACGATGTGGTGGTGCTCGATACGGGCGGCCGCCTGCACATTGACGATGAGCTGATGGGAGAGTTGGCGGAGGTCAAGCGGGCCGTCCAGCCGCAGGAAGTCCTCCTCGTGGCGGATGCGATGACCGGGCAGGACGCCATTTCCATGGCCGAGCAGTTCGATCGGCGCGTCGGCTTGACCGGTCTGATCCTCACAAAGGTGGAAGGCGATGCGCGCGGCGGGGCCGTCCTGTCTATCCGGGCGGTCACGGGCAAGCCGATCAAGTTTCTGGGCGTCGGCGAAAAACTCGACGCGCTCGAGGTCTTCCATCCGGATCGCATGGCGTCCCGCATACTCGGGATGGGCGATGTCCTGTCGTTGATCGAAAAGGCGCAGAAGACCTATTCGCAGGAACAGGCGGAATCGATTCAGAAAACGCTGACGTCCAAGACCCTGACGCTGGAGGATTTTCGTGCACAGATTGTCCAGGTCAACCGTATGGGGTCGATGGAAGAGGTCCTGGGGATGTTGCCCGGTGGCCAGCGTTTCAAAGACCTGGCGGGGGGCGGGGTGCCCGACAAAGAGATCAAACGGGTCGTGGCGATGATCGATTCCATGACGCCGCGCGAACGCCGCGACCACACGGTCATCAACGGCAACCGCAAGAAGCGGATCGCCCGTGGCAGCGGCGCCACGGTGCAGGATGTGAACCGGTTGATCAAGCAGTATCTGGCCGCGCGCAAGATGATGAAAGCCCTCACGGCGGGGGGCGGACGGCGGCAGTTGGCGCAGATGTTGGGAGGGCGGTGAAACGCAGTATTCAGTGATCAGTCGTCAGTCAACAGCGATCTGACCGAAACTGAGAACTGTAAACTGACAACTTGTTTCAAGGAGGACACAGTGGCAGTTCATTTACGGTTGACGCGGGCGGGCCGGCACAAGCTCCCGTTCTATCGCGTGGTGGCGGCGGATTCCCGCAGGCCCCGCGACGGGAAGTACCTGGAAGTGCTGGGCACTTATGACACGTTAAAAAATCCGCCGGTGATCCAGCTCAAGCAGGAGCGGGTGTTGGACTGGTTGAAGAAGGGCGCGCAGCCTTCCGTGACGGTTCGGACCGTGTTGCGGCGGTCAGGCATCTGGAAACAATTCGAAGAATCGCGCAAGGCCAAACCGGCCTCGTAAGGCACAAGCGATGGATATGCCCGTCCCTTCGCCTGCCCAGGCGGCGGACCTGGTCGCCGTCGGAAAAATCGTGAAACCCTTCGGGGTGCGGGGCGACGTGCGGGTCCTGTCGCTCAGTGACGTGCCCGGACGGATCCAGGGTTTGAAACAGGTGATGCTGGTGGCGCCATCCGGCCGGACGGTGTTGGCGTCGGTGACCAGGCTTCGCGAAGAACGCGGGGGTTTCGTGGTCGGGTTCGATGTCTTCTCGACCCCGGAAGAGGCGGCGGTGTTTCGCGGCGGGCTGATCCAGATCGCGCGCGACGAGGTGCCGCCTTTGCCCGAGGGGCAGTACTACGAATGTGATCTGATCGGCGTGACGGTTCGGGATGAAGCCGGGCAATTCGTGGGTACATTGGAGGAGATTGTGGCGACCGGCGGCCATCCCGTGTTTGCGGTCCGTCGGGATGGAAGAGAAGTGTTGATTCCCGCGACGCGGAGCGTCGTCGCCTCGGTGGATCTGGCGGGTCGGACCATGACGGTGCGGGGCATCGAGGAGCTGCTGGAGGCATGATCTTGCGGTGCGACATTGTGACGTTGTTCCCGGACCTGGTCTTGCCGGTCCTGGGGCAGAGCATGCTCAAGCGGGCCCAGGAGAAGGGTTTATTGGAGGCGCGCGTCCTCAATCTGCGGGACTACACCTTGGATCGGCATCAGGTGGCGGATGACGCCCCCTACGGCGGCGGGGCCGGCATGGTGATGAAAGCGGAGCCGATTTTCCGCGCGGTGGACGCGTTGCGCGCTGACTATGGGGAAGCCATGCGGGTGCTGATGCCATCCCCACAGGGCCGGCCGTTTACCCAGCAGGTGGCGGAAGAATTATCCGTGGAGCGGCGCCGCCTGGTGTTCGTCTGCGGACATTATGAGGGCATCGACGAGCGGGTGCGGACGGGGCTGGAGCCGGAGGAGATCTCGATCGGCGATTATGTCATGACCGGCGGGGAATTGCCGGCCCTCGTCATGGTTGATGCCACGGTGCGGTTGATCCCCGGGGTGCTGGGGCATCCGGAGTCGGCGCTGGCCGAGTCCTTTGCCGATTCCCTGTTGGATTTTCCGCAGTACACACGCCCGGCCGAAGTGCGGGGATTGGCGGTGCCGGATGTGCTGGTATCCGGCAATCATGAGGCGGTTCGCCGCTGGCGGCGGAAGGAGGCTCTGCGCAATACCTGGCTCAAGCGCCCGGATTTGCTGCGGGACCGGTTGCTGAGCGACGAAGATCGACGGTTGTTGGATGAAGTGATGCAGGAACGGGCGAATGTCTGTGATGTTTCAGGAGGAGGGAGACTATCATGAATCGGTTGGAGCGAATCCAACGATCGCTGACCAAGAAGACGGTGCCGGCGTTCGAAATCGGGGACACGGTCCGGGTCCATGTCAAGGTCGTGGAGGGCGAGAAAGAGCGTATTCAGGTATTTGAAGGCACGGTGATCAGCCGGAAGGGCGGGCGCAACAGCGAGACCTTCACCGTGCGCAAGATTTCCTATGGCGTGGGCGTCGAGCGAATTTTCCCGGTGCACTCGCCGATCGTGACTAAGGTGGATGTGGTTCGCCAGGGTAAAGTGCGCCGGGCGAAGCTCTACTACCTGCGGGGCCGGAAGGGCAAGATGGCGAAGGTCGGCGAGCGCGAGTTCTCGCCGGAGTCCAGGGCCCAGGCTGTCGCTGCAGCGGCTACGAAGGCAGCGGAGGCAGAGGCGGCGTCGGGCGAGGCTGCGTCTGCCGGCAAGGCCTGACCGGGTTCGATCGTTTGGCCACGGATACGCCCGCGCCGCCGGACGCGTGGCCGCGTGACGGGGGGCCTGCGTGGAGCCAACCGACTGCTTTGAGGTGGAAGCCTGGCGTTGCGGGTATCGTCTGGTGGCGGGTGCAGATGAGGCGGGCCGGGGTCCTTTGGCCGGTCCAGTTGTCGCAGCCGCGGTGATTCTGCCTCGCCGGTGCGTTCTCTTAGGGCTCAACGATTCCAAGCAAGTGGCCGAGGGCGAGCGGGAGCGGCTCTACGAGGAGATCTCCAGGCGTGCCCTGGCATTGGGAGTGGGGCAGGCCAGCGCGCAGGAGATCGATCGTTTGAACATCCTGGAAGCGACCCGGCTGGCGATGCGCCGGGCCATCCAGGCCCTCTCCCTCCAGCCCGACTTTCTGCTCACCGATGCGGTGGCCCTCCCGGGACTGTCCGTGCCTCAGCGCCCCGTTATCAAAGGCGACGGTCTTTCCGTTTCTATCGCGGCGGCCTCCATTATCGCCAAGGTCACGCGAGATCGCGTGATGCTGGACTACCACAGGCGATTCCCTCGCTACAATTTTCAAGAGCACAAGGGCTATCCCACCCCTGAGCACCTGCGGTTGCTGGCCGAGCACGGTCCCTGCGACATCCACCGTCGAAGTTTCCGGCCGGTGTCGGAGAGCGCCGTCCTGTCCGGGGGCGCCGGAGGTCTTAGGGTGGGCCGGTGAGCGCGGATTTACGGCAGTTGTTCGGCCGCCAAGCCGAGTCGGAGGCCGAGGCCTTGCTGCGCCGGAAGGGCTACAAGATACTCGGTCGCAACGTCCGTTCATCGGTGGGCGAACTGGATTTGGTCGCTAAGGATGGCGAGGTGCTGGTGTTCGTGGAGGTCAAGGCCAGGCAAACGGAGGCCATGGGCGGCGCGATCCATGCGGTAGATGGACGGAAGCGGGCTAAGCTCATCAAGCTGGCCTCCCAGTACCTGGCGCAACACAGCCTGGTTGCCCCGGTTTGCCGATTTGACGTGGTTGTGTGCCAGGGCGGACGGGATCAGCCCGGTCGGTTAGAGCATATTCAGAATGCCTTTGAGGTGCCGGCGGATGAGTTGAGACCGTGATGGCATGGCGAGAGGCTGTGACAACCAGAAGGCAGCAGGCGGACAGCGGAAGGCTGCCAGACCGCAGTTGTCTGCCTGCTGCCTGCTGCCTTGTGCCTGTTGCTTTCTGCCGTAGGTTTCGACCCTAGGCTTCGCGATGATTCAACTCTTTCACGTCTGGAAACATTATGCCAAGCGACCGGCCCTGTCCGATATCACGTTACAGATCGAGAAGGGCGAGTTCGTCCTGCTTATGGGGCCCAGCGGCGCGGGCAAGACGACGCTGCTCAAACTGCTCTTCTGCGCCGAGCGGGCCGACGACGGCCAGATTCTGATCCAGGGCAAGAACGTGGCCCGCATCAAACCGTCGGGGGTGCCCTATTTGCGCCGCACGATGGGATTTGTCTTCCAGGACTTTCGGCTGCTCCAAAAGAAATCCGTCTTCGACAATGTGGCCCTGCCGCTGCTGGTGCAAGGCCTCTCGTCGTTCGATATCCGGCGGAAAGCCACCGAGGCCTTGAAGGCCGTGGGGCTGGAGCACAAGAAGGAGAGCCGCCCCGCCATGTTGTCGGCCGGTGAGCAGCAGCGGGCCTGCATCGCGCGGGCCATCGTCAACAGTCCGCTGATCCTCTTGGCCGATGAGCCGACGGGCAACATGGACCCGGACCTCGCCGCGGAAATCATGGACCTGTTCAAGACGATCAATGCGCGAGGCACGACGCTTTTGATCGCGACGCACAACCGGCAAGTGGTGGAGCAGGTGAACCGGCGCGTCGTCACGCTGGCCGAAGGCAAGCTGGCCTCGGACGTGGGGGCCGGGCAATGAGACGGCTCGGTTACTGGGTCTGCGAGGCCGTCACGAACATCCGGGTCAACCAGACGACCACGTTCATTGCCATCGTGACCACGGCCTTCACACTGGCCTGCTTCGGCGTATTTCTGCTGCTGTACCTGAATCTCCGGGGCGCCGTCAGTTCGCTGCAGGACGATATCAAGGTGATCGTCTATCTGCACGACAACCTGTCGGCGCAGGGCCTGGCGGATCTCCAGCGCCGGCTGGGCGGGGAGCCGGAGGTGGCGGATCTGACCTACGTGTCCAAGGACAAGGCGCTGGCCGATTTTCGCACCCAGTTCCCGTCGGAGCAGAGTCTGCTGCAAGGCCTGGGCGAAAATCCGTTGCCCGCCTCGTTCGAAGTGACGCTGGCGCCACGCTACCGATCGACGGACGCCGTCAAGCGCTGGACCGATCGGCTCAAGGCGGTGCCCGGGGTGGCGCAGGTCCAGTACAGCCGGGATTGGATCGACAACCTGGCGACCATGATCGGTTATGTGGAGCTGGCGTCGGTGGCTGTGGGGATGCTGTTGGCCGCGGCGTCGGTGACCATCATCGCCAATACGATCCGCCTGACTCTGTATGCGCGGCGCGAAGAAATCGAGATTATGCGGTTGATCGGCGCCACCGGGGCCTTCATTAAGATCCCATACCTGCTGGAAGGGGCGGTCCTGGGGACGCTGGGCGCGATGCTGGCCCTGGCGCTGCTTAAGGGTGGGTTCGAGTTCATGACCCTCCATCTGGGCCTGCCGAGCCAGGTGTTGGGGCTTGCGCCAAAGCTTGGATTTTTCCCCTTCCAGGTGTCGGTCTGGCTGGTCTTAGCCGGGTTGCTCCTGGGCACCGTCGGTAGTCTCCTCTCGCTGGTCAGACTGGAGCGGAGTCGGGTATGAAGGCCGTGAGACTGGCGCTGCTGATCGGAATCGCAGGAGGCTGCTGGCCGGCGGGCGATCCGGCTCTGGCCGCGAAAGATCGCAGCGACCCCATCTCCCAGAAGATCGAGCGCGAGCGGAAAAACCTGGAGAAGTTGAAGGACGAGATCCAGGAAAAGAAAAAGCATGCGGTCGAGGCGGAAAAGAAGCGGGAGTTTACCATGCAGGCGATCCAGGACCTGGACGAGCGCCTGATGAAAAGCCGCCACGAGCGGCAGGACATCGGTCGCAAGCTGGCGCAGAAGGACCGGGAAATCGAGGAGATCAACGGCCAGATCGGGTCGCTCCGCGCGCGGATCGGCGACCGCCGCAGTTCGATCCTCACGCGCATCCGCGTCCAGTACATGGAGGGTCGGTTCGGCTATCTAAAGGCGTTGCTGTCCGTGGACGACTACGGGAACCTGCAGCGGAGGTTCCAATACCTTTCCGCCGTCTCCAAACGGGAGTATGATCTGTTGGACGCCTATCAGGACGATGTGGGGCGGTTGCAACGGATCGAAGGGCAGCGGGCGGAAGCCCGCGAAGAAATGCTGGCCTACAAGCAGCATACGGAACGGAAACTGCAAGAGATTCAGGGCATCAAGCGGGAGAAAAATCTCTTCCTCGCCAAGGTTACCCATGAGAAGCACGCCTATGACCGGATGGTCGAGGAGTTGGAACGGTCTGCGGGCCGGATCGATGCGCTGCTCAAGGAGCTGGAAGCGCGCCGGCGGGCGGCGGTCGCCAAGCCCAGGAAGGATGTGGCGGGTATTCACCCGTTCAAAGGCTCCCTGCACTGGCCGGCCGACGGGCATGTGGTGTCCCATTTCGGGCGGCAGAAGCACCCGACGTTCGACACGTACGTGCAGAAGAAGGGCATCGAGATCCGGACCGAGGAAGGCAGCGCGATCCGTGCAGTGATGCCAGGCTCGGTGGCCTATGCGGATTGGCTCAAGGGCTATGGCTTGGTGGTGATCCTGGACCATGTGAACGGCTTCTTCTCGCTTTATGCGCATGCCTCCAAGCTGATGGCGAAAGTCGGAGACCAGGTGCAGACGGGGCAGGTCATCGGAGAGACCGGAGATACGGGATTGACCGGGGAAAACACGCTCTACTTCGAGTTGCGCGAGGGCGCGGAGCCGGTGGATCCTCTGCCCTGGTTGGCTAAACGGCGGTAAGATTGAAGGGACAAGAGAAAGGAAAATTCAGCTATGCAACAGGACCCTCAACGAAGATCGTGGTATCTGGGCCCGCTCGTTGTGCTGACGCTGTTCGTGGGCGTATTGATCGGGAAGGGATGGGAGCGGACCGGCCACGCAACGGAAACGTACGAGGAGCTGAAAACCTTCTCGGAGGTGCTGACCCAGGTCCAGAAGCATTACGTCGAGGAGGTCAAGTCTAAGGAACTGATACAAGGCGCCATCCGCGGGATGCTCTCCACGCTGGACCCTCATTCCGCCTACATGACCCCGGAGATGTACAAAGAGATCCAAGTCGAGACCAAGGGGGAGTTCGGGGGCGTGGGTATCCAGATCGGCATCAAGGATAACCGCTTGGCGGTGATCGCGCCGATCGAGGGCACGCCGGCCCAGCGGGCGGGAATCAAGGCCGGAGACTTCATCGTCAAGGTCAACGAGGAATCCACCAAAGACTTGACCCTGATGGATGCCGTGCAGAAGATGCGCGGGCCGAAGGGGTCCAAGGTCTCGCTCACGGTCCAACGGGACGGGGTGGCGGACCCGCTGGTGTTTGCGTTGGAGCGGGACATCATCAAGATCGAAAGCGTCCGTACGAAGGTCATCGACAACAATATCGCCTACGTGCGACTTACCCAGTTCCAGGAAGCCTCGGGCCGGGATCTGACCAAGGCGTTGAAAAAATTCAAGGAGCAGAAGTTTCAGTCCACGATCCTGGACCTGCGGAACAATCCCGGCGGTCTGCTCACGGCGGCGGTGGAGGTGTCGGAGCAATTCGTCGCGCCGGGCAAGTTGATCGTCTATATCAAAGGGCGGGACGGGCGGAAGGACGAGTACCTGTCCCGGATGAAGGAAGCCCCCGAAGAGTTTCCGCTGATCGTCCTGGTGAACGAAGGCTCAGCCAGCGCCTCGGAGATCGTGGCCGGCGCCTTGCAAGATTGGGGGCGGGCCGTGATCATCGGGACCACGACGTTCGGCAAGGGCTCGGTGCAGACGATTCTGCCACTGGCCGACGGGTCCGGTTTACGCCTGACCACGGCCAAGTACTACACGCCCAAGGGCCGCTCCATCCAGTCCACCGGCATCATCCCTGACATCGTCGTGAAGCCACAGCAGCCGGTGATAGCGGCCAAGGCTACGGAAAAGGATAAGGAAGGGGAGGGGAAGCCGGTGCTTCCTCATCCTGCCGCGAAGGCCCCGACGACTCCTCCGGCGGCCGCCAAGCCTGGTGACGAGTCCAGCGCCAAGAGCAATCCTGGCGAGCCAACTGGCGAGGCTTCGTTGGAGGAAGACGCCCAGCTCCAGAAGGCAGTCGAACTGTTGAAGACCTGGAAGATTTTTAAGGACCTCAAGCCTCTGTAACGATTTTCCGATCTGCGCCCAGATTTGGTCAGGGGGCTGCTTGGCGGCGGGTCTGAATCGCCGCCAGCAGCTCTTCTTCCGAAGCGGTAACGCCGGGGAGAGTGCGCAGGAGGTGGGAGCGGACGAGGCTTTCCAAGTCGTCCAGCGTTTTGATCCCGAGTCGGTTATAGAGGTGGTGAATGACGTTGTCCGAGAGGCCCGGAAGAGTCGACCAACTGGCCACCTCCCGCGGCAGAGGGGATTTCATCTCTTCATAAGCCTGGATCTTGCCCGTTTTGAGAAATTCTTGAATCTTGGCCGATAGGTCTTTCCCTATGCCGGGAATCTCCTGTAACGCGCCCCGCTCGGCCACGAGGGACACATCTTCTTCCAGCTCCACCAGTGACTCAGCCGCGCGCCGGTAGGCCCGCACCCGATGCGGATTGGCTTGCTGTGTCGCCAGCTTGTCCGCCATCGAGACGAAGATTTGAGCCAAGGCTTTGTTGTGGGCGGTCATCTGCTTCCTTCTTGAGACGGACTAGCTCCCATGGTAGCAGGGCAAGGGATACTCCGCTAGTGCCTTTCGGCCTTTGTTGACAAGGGCTTTGAGCGTCCCGTAGGATACATCATCGTTGCCTATGCAGATTCAGGTGAATGGGGAGTCTCGAGAGGTCAAGGTCGGCACGACGGTGGCGGACCTGTTGCGCGAGTTGGACATCAAGTCCGAGCGTGTGGCCGTGGAAGTGAATTTGGAAATTTTGGACAAAGGGGGCTTTGCGCAGCGGGGCTTGCAAGAAGGGGATCGGGTCGAGATCATCAGTTTCATCGGAGGGGGGAGCCAAGAGCCTTCAGCAATCAGCTTTCAGATGAGAACAGCATTGAGTTTTCCCGAAAGCTGAGAGCTGACGGCTGAGTGCTGGTCGAGTTTCCAGGGAGTCAACCATGAGTGACGATCGGCTGGTGATTGCAGGCCGCGAATTCAAGTCCCGCCTGTGGGTCGGGACCGGAAAATACAAGGATTTTGTCGAGACGAAGAAAGCCATCGAGGCCTCCGGCGCCGATGTGGTCACGGTGGCGGTGCGTCGGGTCAATATCACCGACCGCTCCAAAGAAAACCTGCTCGATTACCTGGACCCGAAGAAGTACCAGATTCTGCCCAATACGGCCGGCTGTTACACGGTCGAGGACGCGGTGCGCTATGCCCGGCTGGGTCGGGCCGCAGGGGTCTCCGATCTGGTCAAGCTGGAAGTGATCGGGGACGAAAAGACGCTCTTCCCCGATACGGCCGGGTTGATTGAGGCGGCGAAGATCCTCATCAAGGAAGGCTTTATCGTCTTGCCCTATACGAACGACGATCCGATCGTGGCCAAGAAGCTGGTGGACATCGGCTGTCCGGCGGTGATGCCGTTAGCTGCGCCGATCGGGTCCGGGCTCGGCATCCGCAATCCCTACAACCTCAAGATCATTCTGGAAACCGTCAAGGTCCCGATCATCGTGGATGCGGGGGTCGGCACGGCGTCCGATGCGGCGTTGGCCATGGAGTTGGGGGCCGATGCGGTACTGATGAACACGGCCATCGCCGGCGCAAAAGATCCGATCATGATGGCCGAGGCTATGAAATACGCCGTGGACGCAGGCCGCTTGGCGTTCAAGGCCGGCCGCATTCCCCGGAAACTCTACGCGACCGCCAGCAGCCCGATCGAGGGGATGTTGTAAGTTGAGTGAAACGTGAGGCGTGAAGCGCAAGATGATCCGATGAGCTGCATTTCGCGAGATACGCTTCACGAACAACGCCTCACGAAGCATGCCCCGCATTGATTTCTCACTCTACCTCGTCACCGACCGGAATCAGACCGCCGGCCGGCCGCTCCTGACATTGCTGCGCGAGGCCCTGGCGGCCGGGTTGCGCGCCGTGCAACTGCGGGAAAAAGATCTTCCAACCGGGGCCCTGTTGGAATTGGCACGCGAGGTGCGTGTGGTGACGCGCGAGTATGGAGCCAAGCTGCTCATCAACGACCGGCTGGACATTGCCATGGCCATCGAGGCCGACGGGGTGCATTTGCGCGCCGACAGCCTCCCAGTGGCGGTGACGCGCCGATTGCTGGGGCCGGACCGGTTGATCGGGGTGTCGGTCCATTCGGCGACGGAGGCCTTGCGCGTCGAATCGGAGGGGGCTGATTTTGCCCTGCTGGGCCCTATCTATGAGACTCGGTCGAAGCTGGCCTATGGGGCTCCGCTCGGGCTCGGACCGATTGAAGCGGCGGCTCAACGGTGCCGGTTACCGGTCTTTGTCATCGGAGGGATCACGGCCGCTCGTTTGGGCGAGGTGCGGCGCGCCGGGGCCCAAGGAGTGGCGGTGATCTCGGCGCTCTTGTCGGCGGATTCGGTGGCGTCGGCGACGCGCGCGTTGCTGGCTGCCCCGCATGGAACTATGAGCGAGAGTTGACCGTATGTGGGGGCGATGATAGAATTCGCCAAGGCTTGGGTGCGTTGCCTGCTCGACATGGTGAACCGATGGACGTAGGGGATCATGGCTGAGTCGAAACGAAATCCGGGCCGTCTGCGTACCCTCCGGGATTCGGTCAAGAAACTTACCGAACGTCTGTCCGATGGAGAGGCGCCCCCCGTGAGAAAGAGCGACGACGACAGCCGTGAAGTAGAGAAGCTCCGGCTCCAGATTCAAACACTGGAGGAGGAGCTGCGTCGGTTGCAGCAATCCCGCTATCAGGCGGATCAAGTCCACCGGCAAAACGAGCGGCTGACCGCTACCCTCCAAGAAGCCAAGACCCAGATTGAGGCGCTGCGGGCCGAGGTCGAGAAGCTGACGGCGCCGCCCTCGACCTACGCGATCTTTTCCAGTCTGAACCGCGATTCGACGGCCAACGTATATGTGACGGGCCGCAAGATGAAGGTCAACCTCCATCCCTCGATCAAGCCGAAGGATCTGCGCAAGGGGCAGGAGGTGGTCCTCAACGAGGCCTTCAACATCATCGAGTCACGCGGCTTCGACGGGCAGGGCGAAGTCGTTCGTCTCAAAGACCTTCTCGAGGGCCGGCGAGCGCTCGTGACCTTGCATTTCGACGAAGAAAAGGTGGCGGAGTTGGGCGAGCCGCTGCTCATCGAACACCTGAGCGTCGGGGACCATCTGCTGTACGACCCGCGTTCTGGCTATGTGATCGAGAAACTGCCGAAGTCCGAAGCGGAAGAACTGGTTTTGGAAGAGGTGCCCGACGTCAGTTACGACCACATCGGCGGCCTGGCCAAGGAGATCGAACAGGTACGGGATGCGGTGGAACTGCCGTTCCTCCATCCGCACTTGTTCGCCGAGCACAAGCTGAATCCTCCCAAGGGCGTGCTGCTCTATGGCCCGCCCGGATGCGGCAAGACGCTGATCGCCAAAGCCGTGGCGAACTCGATCGCCAAGAAGTTGAGCCACCTCACGGGCAAGCAGCTGCGGAGTTTCTTTCTGCACGTCAAAGGCCCGGAGCTGCTGAACAAGTATGTGGGTGAATCGGAGCGGCAAGTTCGCGAGGTCTTCAAGAAGGCCAAGGAACGGGCGGCCGACGGCAATCCGGTGATCGTGTTCTTCGACGAGATGGACGCCCTGTTCCGTACGCGCGGCTCCGGGATCTCCTCGGACATCGAATCCACGATCGTCCCGCAGTTTCTCTCCGAGATCGACGGGGTGGAGCGGTTGCGCAATGTGATCGTGATCGGCGCCAGCAACCGGCAGGACTTGATCGATCCCGCCGTGCTGCGTGCGGGCCGCTTGGACATTAAGATCAAAATCTCCAGGCCCGACGCACTCTCGGCGCGTGAAATCTTCGCCAAGTATGTGATCGCCGACCTGCCCTTCGCCGCCGACGAGGTGGAGCGGCACGGAGGGGACCGGAGCGTCATGGTGGAGCGGCTGGTTGGGATGACCGTGGAGTCCATGTACGCCACCTCCGAAGAAAACAAGTTCCTGGAGGTCACCTACGCGAACGGCGAGAAGGAAACCCTCTACTTCAAAGACTTTTCCAGCGGGGCTGTGATCGAGGGCATCGTCTCGCGGGCCAAGAAGTTCGCCATCAAGCGGGCCATCGCCACGAACGAGAAGGGCCTCAAGGCGGACGATCTGCTCCGGGCCATCCGGGAAGAGTTCAAGGAACACGAGGACCTCCCGAACACCACCAATCCGGACGACTGGGCCAAGATCGCCGGCAAGAAGGGCGAGAAGATCGTGCATGTGCGGACGATCACGGCCGGCTCCAACGAATCCCGGAGCATCGAAACGATCAGCACCGGCCACTATTTCTGAGCAGGGCCTGGAGACTCACACCATGATCGTGCCGCGGGTATTAGGAACGGAAACGGAATTCGGTATTGCGGCGAGAGAGCCGGATGCGATGGACCCGGTCTCCAACTCCATCCAGCTCATCGGCCACTATCCCGGCCTGCCCGCGCCGCAGGCCCTCTGGGACTACGAAAACGAAAATCCCTTGCTCGATGCGCGGGGCTTCGAGGTGGAGGGCGAGCGGGAACGACCGGGCCCCGATTACAACCGGCTGCTGAACAAACTGCTGGTCAACGGCGGCCGCCTCTACGTGGACGGCGCCCATCCGGAATATTCCACGCCGGAGTGCACGAACGCGCGCGAGGTTGTCGCCTTCGAACGGGCCGGCGAGCGGGTGATGGCCGATTGTCTGAAGGCCTTGGCCCGGGATCGGGGCAGCGAGAAGTTCGTCCTCTACAAGAACAATTCGGACGGCAAGGGGAACAGTTACGGGTATCACGAGAATTATTTACTGGCCCGGTCCCTTTCCTTCGAGCGTATCGTACAAGTGCTGGTGCCGTTCCTGGTGACCCGGCCCATCTTTGCCGGCTCGGGAAAAGTCGGGGCGGAAAACCAGACGAGCCCGACGGACTATCAGATTTCCCAGCGAGCCGACTTCTTCGAATGTCTGGTGGATCTGAACACGATGGTCAAGCGGCCGATCGTGAACACGCGCGACGAGCCCCATGCCGATCCGGCCAAGTACCGCCGGCTGCACGTGATTGTGGGCGACGCGAACATGTGCGAGCTTTCCACCTATTTGAAGGTCGGAACCCTCTCGATCGTGCTGGAAATGGCCGAGGCCGGGGTGGAGTTCCCCAAGCTGGAGTTGGACGAGCCGGTGCGGGCGATCAAAGCGGTGTCGCGTGACCTGGATTTGAAAGGCACGCTGAAGCTGGCGGATGGGCGGGTCACGTCGGCGATCGAAATCCAACGCGCCTACCTCCGGACGGCGCAGGACTATTTTGCCTGCCACGAACTGCCCCAAGTGACCAAGGACGTGCTGGTGCGCTGGGAGGAAGTGCTGGACAAGCTGGAGCGGGACCCCCTGCTCCTGGTGCGGGAACTGGATTGGGTGGCCAAGCGCCAGATGATTCGGTCTTACATGGAACGGAAGGGGTGCGGCTGGGATGACCCGCGGGTTTTTCTCATGGACCTCCAGTATCACGATGTGCGACCAGAAAAGGGACTTTACTTTACTCTGGAGCGCAGCAACCTGGTGGACCGACTGCTGCAGGACAGCGAGATCGACCGGGCCGAACGGAACGCCCCCTCCGGGACCAGGGCGTTTTTTCGCGGCAGCTGTTTGAAAAAGTTCCCCCGGCAGGTCTATGCCGCCAGCTGGACCTCGGTGCTGTTCGATGTCGGCAACACCACGATCAAGAAAATCCCCTTGATGGAGCCCTTGCGCGGCTCCGAGGCGCTTACGCGCGAGTTGCTCGAGGGGTGCGACACGGCCGAGTCGCTGCTCGCCAAACTGACCGGCTGATTTCCGTCCGATGCGTCCGCGCCGCTCCGTGCCCCGCACGAGGAGGATGTGCGGGCGCGACGGGGAGAAGGAGTGACCGACCGTGCCCTTGATCCCCGACGATCCGGGATCCAGCTTTTTCGATTATCTGATGCAACAACGTCCGGACTTGGTTCCGTCCGGCCGGGTCTGGCCGGTCGTTTCGTCTCTGCCCGACGGCAATCGGATGACGCCGCTGCAACCCTTGCCCCACGGCACGACGGTTCTGGCGATCAAGTATCGGGGCGGGGTCGTGATCGCCGGGGATCGGCGGGCGACCGAGGGGTATCAGATCGCCGGACGCCGGATGGACAAGGTGTTCAAGATCGACGAGCATTCGGCGATGGCCATTGCCGGGGCGGCCGGTCCCTGCATCGAAATGGCGAAACTGTTTCAGACCGAGCTCGAACATTACGAAAAGCTGGAAGGGGTCCAGCTCTCCTGCGAGGGCAAGGCGAATAAGCTCGGCCAGATGATCAAAGCCAATCTTCCGATGGTCTTTCAGGGGCTGGTCGTGCTCCCGATCTACGTCGGCTACGACCAGAAGCGGGACGAGGGGCGGATCTTCAAGTATGACATCACCGGCGGCCGCTACGAGGAGTCGGACTATCATGCGATCGGCTCCGGCGGCAAGGACGCGCGCAACAGCATGCGGGAGTATTTCCGCAAAGATCTGAGCGAAGCCGACGCGTTACGGATCGCCTTGTTGGCGCTTTACAACGCCGCGGAAGATGATGTCGGCACCGGGGGGCCGGATCTGGTGCGGGGCATCTATCCGACAGCCAAGCAAGTCTCGGCCGCCGGCATCAAGGACGTGGAGGAGCCGCACATCGCGACGGTCTATGCCACCTTGATCGACGCGCGCAAGAAGGGGACCTGACCATGCCGCTGCCCTATTACGTCTCGCCCGAACAGATGATGCAGGACAAGGCGGAGTACGCCAAGAAGGGCATCGCCAAGGGCCGTTCGATCATTGCGATGGAATACGAACAGGGAGTGCTCCTGGTGGCCGACAATCCCAGCGCGTCCCTCTACAAAATCTCCGAGATTTACGATAGCATCGCGTTGTCCGGAGCCGGCAAGTACAGCGAGTTCGAGAACCTGCGCAAGGCCGGCATCCGCCATGCGGACCTCAAGGGGTTCATGTACAGTCGGGAGGACGTAACCGCCCGGTCCCTCGCCAACGGCTACTCCCAGACGCTGGGCACGATTTTCAGCCAGGAGATTAAGCCGCTGGAGGTGGAAATCTTGGTCGCGCAGGTCGGAGAGCCTGGTCGCCAGAACGAAATGTATCGAATCTCTTTCGACGGAAGCATTTTCGACGAGCGGGGCTATGCGGCCATCGGCGGGAAGGCCGACGCCTTGCAGTCGTTCCTCAAGGAGCGGTACAAAGGCGAGCCGCCGGCCCTGAAGGCGGCCCTGGCCTTGTGCACGTCAGCCCTCGAGAGCATCACCAATCAGAAGCTGCCGCTCGAAGGGATCGAGATCGCCGCGTTGGACCGCACCCGGGCCGGGCGCAAGTTCCGGCGTATCCCTGTTAGCGAATCCCGTCAGCTCCTCTCCTGATCGCCGTTTCGGTCACGGCCGTTCCCCCCCCCGGTTTCGTTCACGCGGTTGAAGAACCCTGCCCGGGAGTGTATGCTGGAAATGTTCGATTCACCGCTGGTCCAATCCGCATGCAACAGCGCATCTTCGGTCTCGAGAACGAGTATGGCCTGATCTTCTCTCCGAACGGGCGCATTTACCTGCCGATGGAGAAGGTCCTGGGGTATATTTTCGAAGGCCTTATCCCCAACAGCTGGCCTTCCAACGCCTTTCTCGTCAACGGCGCACGCTTTTACCAGGACACCGGCTGCCACCCCGAATATTCGACCCCCGAATGCGACAACATCATGGACCTGGTGATCCATGACAAAGCGGGGGAGCGGCTGCTGGAGGCCTGTCTGCCGGCGGCGGAGGAGCGGCTCAAGGAGGAAGGGCTTTCGGGCGAAATCTACATCTTCAAAAACAACACGGATTCCTTGGGCAACACCTACGGCTGCCATGAAAACTATCTCATGCGCCGGGACGTGGATTTCTGGAAAGTCACCGAGCAACTCATCCCGTTTTTCGTAAGCCGGCAGATCTACTCCGGCGCGGGAAAAGTGCTGAAAGTCTCGGGCAAGCCCCAGTATTTTATTTCCCAGCGGGCCCAGCATATCCACGAAAAGACCTCCTCGTCCACGACCTCCTCCCGCAGCATCATCAATACCCGGGATGAGCCTCATGCGGACGCGGAGAAGTACCGCCGGCTGCACATCATCGTCGGCGATTCCAACATGTCGGAGTATGCGACCTACTTGAAAGTCGGGACCGCGGCGCTGGTCTTGTCCATGATCGAGGACGGTTTCACCGTAACCGGGATCGAGCTGGAGGATCCCGTGAAGGCAATTCGGGAAATTTCCCGCGACCCGACGCTCAAGAAGAAGGTCAAGCTGGACGACGGCCGCCAGATGACTGCGATTGAAATCCAGCGCGCGTATCTTGATCGCGCACAGGATTATCTGGCCACGCGGGTGCATGACCTGGTCATGGAGGACGTGTTGGCCAAGTGGAAGGACATCCTCGACCGGCTCGAAGAGGATCCGATGCAGCTCTCGCGCGAGGTGGATTGGGTGAGCAAGAAGGTGCTGATCGATCGCTACGTCGAGAAGAAAGGTTGCGGGATGGACGATCCGAGGGTCTTTCTCATGGACCTTCAGTATCACGATGTGAAGCGGACGCGCGGGCTCTACTACCTGTTGGAGGGGCGCGGCCTGACCGAGCGTGTGGTGGACGAGGAGGCCGTGCAGCGGGCCATGTCGGTTCCGCCGCAGACCACCAGAGCCAAGGTGCGCGGCGATTTCATCCGGTTTGCCCGCGCCAAGAACCGATCTTATACGGTGGACTGGACCTACTTGAAGCTCAACGGCTATTGGGAAGAAACGATCCTGTGCATGGATCCGTTCAGTGCGGTCAACCGACGGGTCGAGGAGTTGGTCGCACAGGTCTCGGGGTTGAGGTTCTACCGATGATGTCCGCGCAACCACTCTGGCAGACGGGGGAGGGGCGCCGTCCGGATCTGTGGGCCGTTGTCGCGATCGTGCTGCTGGCCAGCGTGTTCCCCGTGGATTTGTTCCCGGGCGCGCCGCACGGACAACATGGGGTTGATGGGCAGCTCAGCGGCAAGCAAGGGCAGGTGCTGCTGGTCCACGTGCCGGTCAAGGGGCAGCCGACGGACATCGCCGGCCGGTTCTTGAGCCGACGCGTACCCTTCTTTCAGGGCGAGTCCGGACCGGTGGGCTTGCTGGGCATCGACATGCAAGATGCTCCGGGCACTCACGAACTTTCCATCGACGTGACCGACTCTCAGGGAAGCAAGCGCTTGAGTTTTAATGTGCTGGTCATGAAGGAAAAATACCCGGTGCAACATTTGACCTTGCCCAAGGACAAGGTCGATCTGGATGACGAGAGTCTGGTGCGTGTCAAGGCCGAACAGGAGCAAGTCAAAACCGCGTTGGAGGAGGTCTCCCCTGAGCGTTTCTGGGAAGGGGGGTTCGTAGAACCGGTCCACGGGACGATCAGCGGCGCATTCGGTCGGGTGCGGATCATCAACGGTCAGGCGCGAAGTCCTCATAATGGAGAGGATATTGCGGCGCCCCTGGGCGCCGAGGTGTTGGCGATGAACGATGGTGTGGCGCGCCTGACGGTGGACCACTTTTTTGCCGGCAAGGGAGTGTTCCTGGACCACGGGTTGGGGCTCTACTCCATGTATTTCCACCTGTCGGACATCACCGTGCAGAACGGCGACCGGGTCAAACGTGGACAGGTGATCGGTAAGGTGGGCGCCTCCGGACGCGCCACCGGCCCGCATCTGCATTGGGGCGTCCGGCTGAATGGGGCCCGTGTGAATCCCTATTCATTGTTGGCGCTTTCGGTGGGCCAGCCCCTGTCCGCGCGCCAATAGCCGATCAACTGGACGGGACAACGTGCGTCAAGCATCAGTCCGGAAACGGGGCGTCCCTATTATCCTCCTGGTCTGTGTCATAGCGGCCGGTCTCTGGGCCTGTGCCTCGTCGGTGCCGAGTCGCTACCTCAAGCAGGCGGAGCCGGGGGTGACGCTGACGGCGCTCAAGAGTAGGCCCGCTGCGTATCGGGGGAAGACGGTGATCCTGGGCGGAGTGATTGTGGAGCAACGGCAGGAGGCCGGCCGGATCTGGCTCTTAATGAAGAACCGGCCGTTGGATGCGGACTACGTGCCCCATCGGGATGCCACGCTGATTCCGTCGGAATCCGCCCTCTATTGGGTGATTGTGGAACGGGACAGCCTGCCCAAGCAATATCGCGACTGGGCCAGGGTGACGGTGGTGGGGTGGGTCTCGGACATGAAGCCGCCCAAACCGGACCCGACACATGATCGGAGCCAAGGCGGGGAGCCAGTATTGGACGGGCTGTACCTGAAGGGATGGGGGTACGGGGACCAGGGACTCGATGTCTGGGAAGACAAGCAGGACCCGAACTATGTCCAATCCAATCCGCTCGGGGGACTGCGACAATAAGGCGGTACCGTCCAGCTACGCGGCATCTCCAGGCACTCGCTCAGATATGCGTCGTGAGGCCTGATGGTGCCTTGTTCAGTACCGTCGCGGCGGCCCGCGACAGGGCTGCGTCCTGCTGGTGGGAGAGGGCGAAGAGGCGGAACTGCACCAGTCGCGTGGGCAGCAAGTCCAGAAATTCTTCCAGCGGCTCCGTCGAGACGGTGCCCGTTCCATGATCGTAGACGTAGAGGGGAATGCCCCGTTGATCCTTGGGGTCCGGGCGGGGATCCAAGGGGGCCATGTCCACCTTGAACGGAATCTGGCGCAGGTGCGCCGGTAGCTCCTTGCGAATCAACTGCTCGAACTGGTCGCGGCTCGGGAAATCCATCCCGCGCTCCTGGCCCTTTTCCTTCAGCACCGTGGTATAGGCCATCTTCCACTTCACGTCCCGACCCAGTATCCGCGCCCATTCTGCGCCGAGCCGCCGCTTGGTTGCGTGCCTTGCCTTGCCCCATCCCCTGACTTCTTCCATCAGGGACCAGTCGGTGAGCGACCGGTAGGCCTCCATGTTCTTGCGGGGGTCATGGGGAAAAATCAGACGCATCGTGTCGCCGAAAATCTCTCGCAAATGGATGTCGATGGCTCTGGTCGTCCGGTGATAATACACGTTGGAGTAGAGGTACATCCTCGTGTTCAGGAACATCTGCAACGCCGGCAGACCGGTCTTGTGGATCGTGAAGCCCTTGTGCGTGATCAGGGTATAGTGGATCAATCTCGTCAGGTCCACGGGGCCGACCGCCACGCCGCACATGTAGGAGTCGCGCAGCACGTAATCCAGATTGTCTCCGGTATAGCTTCCGGAGATCACCGGCTGTAGGAATTGGAGCCATTCCGGCATCCGCGAATGGTCTTTGCTCTTGTCTTTCAGGATAAGGTGCGCAATCTGATCCGGGTCCAGCGTTTCCCCTGCGGCGAACGGTCCGGTCGGGCTTCGGCGGATTTTCCTGATGATCGGGCCGAGGTGTTCCCGAATGATGATTTGCCCGAGCCGTTCGTGCGTCAGGCCCCACTCCTCCAGAAAGTTCTCGTCGAAGAAATGGCAGAAGGGGCCGTGGCCGATGTCGTGTACCAGCGCCGTCACCCGCAGCAACTCTTCGACATAGTTGGCCGAGGGAACGTGGCGGACCGTTTGCGCCAGAAACGGGTAGAGGTGGCGGGCAAAGCGGCTGGCCACATGCATAGTCCCGAGCGAGTGGACGAACCGGCTGTGCTCGGCCGACGGGTAGACCCAGCGGGCGCTCTGGAGCTGGGAGATGTAGCGGAGCCGCTGAACCCAGGGGGAATCGATCAGGTCCTTTTCGGTCTGCTCCGTTCGGCCGGATGTCGCGTAGGGCACGGTGAAGGAGATGTATTCGTGGATCGGGTCCGCGATGAGCGCCGTGCCATCGTACGGGGCGTTGGGAGCGGCAGGATGGACCTTCACGACGTCATCTTAGCTCAGGCGGGTTCTGAGTGGCAACCGGACCAGCGGCTTGGTTGGCGGTGCGGCGGCGAACCCGGGCCTGAGCGATGATCCAGTAGGCGAGCGGATAAGCGAGTAGGGCGCTCAGAAGGCTCAGGAGGATGCCCCCGACGAAAAACGGCAACGCATAGGACTGGATCTGGGCATAGAGCCCCTCCATCGTGAGCTGGCTCCACTGGACCGGAGCCCCCTCGGGCATGCCCATGATGTGAAAGCCGGTCCAGAAAGTGGCGGCCAGAATCGGCACGACGGTCCAGGGATTGTTGACGAAGGCGCCGGCCATCAAAGCCACGGCATTGAGCCGAAAGGCCCAGGCGCAGAAGACGGCGCTGAGAGTGTGCAGCCCGTAGGTGGGGGAGAAGGCAATGAAAATGCCGACGGCAAAGGCAAGGGCGGTGCGGTGGGGGGATTCGTGCAAGTGCAGGATCTGCTCGAGGTGTGCACGGATGTTGGCGATGGATACCACAATGTCTCCCTCGTCGATCTATCGGACGTTCGATGTGGCTTCAAAATGGCGATAGCTGGTGAGCGCCAGTTTATGTGAGCGGCCCTCCGGCTCGATGACCGTGAGGCCCTGTTGCTGTGATTGTATCCTGCCGATGCGGGACAGCCGGCAGCCAGAGGATCGGGCCAGTAGCTCGACCCGCGTCCGGTTTCTTGGCGAGACCGTCACGAGCAGCTCGTAGTCCTCCCCGCCGGCCAGCGCAAGTTCAAAGGGGTTCTTGCGGCGGGCCTCAGCATAGTCCAAAAAGGCAGGCGAGAGGGGGAGGGTCAACATGTCCAGTTCAGCTCCGACCCGGCTTTGTTTGCAGATGTGCGCTAGGTCTCCCGAAAGCCCATCGGATAGATCGATGGCGGAGGTGGCCAGTCTGTGTTTGGCCAGGAGTTGTCCGAGCGCCAGCCGCGGGGTGGGCCGCAAGTGTCGCTCGACGAGGTAGCGGCGGGCCTCCTTGCGCAGGCCGTTTCCGGTGCGATTCGGCTTCCCGCGTGTGGCTGTCAGCAACTGCAGTCCTGCCAGGGAATCGCCCAATGTGCCGGTCACGTAGAGGAGGTCGCCGACCTTCGCACCGCTGCGGGTTAGAGCATGGCTTGGTTTGGCGGTCCCCGCGAGGGTCAGATTGATGAAGAGTCCTCGCCGGGAGGACGAAGTATCGCCGCCGATCAATGCTACGCCATGGGGTCGGCAGGCGCTCATCATGCCACGATAGAGCCGGCGGATTTCTTCCTGGGTATGGCCGGCAGGAATGGCCAGCGAAACCAACAGATAGCGGGGAATGCCGCCCATGGCGGCGATGTCGCTCAGGTTGGCGACGGCGGCCTTGTAGCCGATGGCCTCGAACGTGGCGGTGGCGCGGTCAAAATGAACCCCTTCGGCCAGCAGATCGGTGGTGAGCAAGAAGAGGTCCCCGGACGGAGGACGCAGGATAGCCGCATCATCTCCGATGCCGAGCAAGACGGACCGGCCGGTTGTCCCGAACCGGCGGGCGAGGTCTTCGATGAGAGGAAATTCCGCCAGCCGTCCGGCAGAGGACAGGCGAGAATGGCGAGACGGCATGTCAACGAACCGATGAGAAAGATCTGGCGGACGCGGCGGCGACCTTTTTGCTCCGTCCGGATCTGGCACGAGCGGGCCCTGCGGCTTGGCCCGATTTGCGATGCAGGCCGCTCGGCTTGGCGGATTTAGGGGCCCTTTCCGGATGGTGCCGAAGCGCGGCCTTGATCACGTCGTCCATCGTCTGGGCGAATACGAGCCGGATCCCTTTCAAAAGATGCTTGGGGATTTCTTCCAGATCCTTCTCGTTTCGCCTCGGTAGAATGACGGTCGACAGTTTGGCCCGCTTGGCCGCGAGGATCTTTTCCTTCAGGCCTCCGATCGGCAGCACCCGCCCGCGCAGCGTGATCTCCCCGGTCATGGCGACGTCCCGGCGGACGGGAATATTCGCCAACAGGGAGGCGAGGGCCGTGGCCATGGTGATGCCGGCCGAGGGGCCGTCCTTGGGGATCGCTCCGGCCGGGACATGGATGTGGATGTCAGTTTTCGCAAAGAGGTCCGGGTTGATGCCCAGCAGGGTTTCCCGCGAACGGACGTAGCTTAGGGCCGCTTGAGCCGATTCTTTCATCACATCGCCCAAGTGTCCGGTGAGCGTCAGCTGTCCCTTGCCCTTCATCGAGGTCGCTTCGATGTACAGCACATCTCCGCCGCTTTCGGTCCAGGCTAAGCCGGTGCAGACGCCGACTTCGTCCCTCTCTTGCTCGGACTCCGGCAGGAATTTAGGCACGCCGAGCGACTTGTGCACGTTGGCCGGCGTGATCTGGCAGCACTGGACTTTCCCCTCGGCTACCTTCTTGGCCACCTTGCGCATGAGGTTGGCGATTTCGCGCTCCAGGTTCCGTACGCCGGCTTCCCGGGTGTACTGCGCAATGACCTGGCGCAAGGCCGGCTCTGTGATCTTGATGTGGGTTTCGGTGATGCCGTGCTCCTTCAACTGGCGCGGAATCAAATAGCGCTGGGCGATGCCTAGTTTTTCTTCCTCCGTATAGCCGGGGATCTCGATGATCTCCATGCGGTCCCGCAAGGCGGAGAGAATCGGATCCATGAGGTTCGCGGTCGTGATGAACATGACCTCGGTGAGGTCGAACGGCACGCCGAGGTAATGGTCGCTGAACGCATGATTTTGTTCCGGGTCCAGGACTTCCAGCAGCGCGGCCGAGGGATCGCCCCGAAAATCCATCCCGACCTTATCCACTTCGTCCATCATGAACACGGGGTTGCTGGTGCCGGCCTGCTTGATCCCCTGGATAATGCGGCCGGGCAGGGCGCCGACATAGGTGCGCCGATGGCCGCGAATCTCGGCCTCGTCGCGCACGCCGCCGAGGCTGACACGAACAAATTCCCGTCCCAGGGCGCGGGCGATGGATTTCCCGAGCGAGGTTTTGCCCACGCCGGGGGGGCCGACGAAACAGAGGATCGGCCCCTTCATCTTCTCTTTCAGTTTTCGGACGGCCAGGTATTCGAGGATGCGCTCCTTGACCTTTTCTAGGTCATAGTGGTCTTCGTTCAAGACCTTGGCGGCCGCCTTGATGTCCAGATTGTCCTTGGACCGTTTGCTCCAGGGGAGGTCTACCATCCATTCCAGATACGTCCGGACCGTCGCCGACTCAGCCGTGTCGGGATGCATCTTTTCGAGCCTCTTGAGCTGCTTGTCGCATTCCTTGAGCACCTTGTCGGGCATCTTGGCGTCTTTGACGCGCTTGCGGAATTCGGCAATTTCCTCGGCCCGTTCGTCCAACTCGCCCAGCTCTTTTTGGATGGCCTTGAGTTGCTCGCGCAGGAAGTACTCCCGCTGCGTCTTGTCCATCTCGCCCTTGGCCTGAGCCTGGATCTTCTGCTGCATGGACAGGACTTCGACTTCTTTGGCGAGAATCTCGCTGACTTTTCTCAGGCGAGCGATCGAGTCTTCCACCTCCAGGACCTCTTGGGTGACTTCCACCTTCAAGCCCAGGTTGGAGGCGATCATGTCGGCCAGACGGCCGGGATCTTCCAGGTTCTCGATCACGACCATGACGTCGGGCATCAGGGTCTTGCCGAGCCCCACGATCCGCTCGAGCTGCTCCTTGACCGTCCGCATCACGGCTTCCGCTTCAAGCGAAGCCCCGGCGGACTTGGCCTCGGCCAGTTTCGTAATTCGGACCGAATAGTAGGGATCGGTCTGGATATAGCTCTGAATCTTGCCCTTGGCGAGGCCTTGCACCAGGATTTTGATCCGTTCATCCGGGAGCTTGAGCATCCGCATGACGATCCCGATGGTGCCGACCTGGTGGATGTCTTCCGGCTTGGGATTCTCGACGTCCAAGGCCTTTTGGGTCGACAGGAAGATCATCCGGTTCCCGGCCAGCGCCGCTTCGATGGCCTTGATCGACATCTCGCGGCCGACGAAAAGGGGCAGGACCATATAAGGGAAGACGACGATGTCCCGGACCGGGAGCAATGGAAGCTGGTCTGGGATCTCAACGTTCTGAGGTTCGGGCTCGGTCGGTTCCGCTGGCATCGCTGGCATAGAGTCAAACCCTCATGGAGAAATCAGGTGCGGAGACGGCCGGAGAACGGACGGCTCTGCAGCCAGTCGTTCAACGTACTTGCTTGAGGTAGCGCGCGAACGAGGGGCCTAACGTGGGATTCTTCAGCGCGAAATCCACCGTCGCCTTGAGGAACCCCAGCTTGTCGCCCGCATCGTGCCGCTGTCCTTTGATTTCCTGCGCATAGATGGGCGCCTTCCTGGTCAGAAGGCGCAATGCATCGGTCAACTGGATCTCGCCGTTTTTCCCTGGTTCGGTCTCCTCCAGACAGGCAAAAATGTCCGGAGACAGCACATAGCGTCCGATGACGGCCCATTGCGAGGGGGCGTCGGCCGGAGCCGGTTTTTCGACCAAGTCGCGCACGCGATGCAGTCCGTCGGCCAGGCGCTCGGTGGCTACAATGCCGTACTGCTTCACCTCGGACTTCGGCACTTTAAGGATGCCGATGACCCCGCCGTTACCTTCGTCGTAGACCTGGATCAACTGTCGCAGCGCCGGGAGGGGGTGGTCGATCACCTCGTCGCTGAGCAGCACGGCAAAGGGTTCGTTGCCGATCAGATGCCGGGCGCAGAGGACGGCATGGCCCAAGCCCAGGGCCGCCGACTGTCGCACATAGCAGAAATTCGCCATTTCCGAGATGCGGCGGATGTCCTTGAGCAGCTGGGATTTCCCGTTGTCCCTGAGATTTTCCTCCAGTTCGAAGGAGCGGTCGAAATGGTCTTCAATGGCCCGTTTCCCGCGACCCGTGACGATGATGATGTCTTCGATACCCGAGGCGACGGCTTCCTCGACCGCGTACTGGATGAGCGGCTTGTCCACCAGCGGGAGCATCTCCTTGGGGGAGGCTTTGGTGGCCGGAAGAAAGCGGGTTCCCAGGCCGGCGGCGGGGATAATGGCTTTCCGAACGGCGACGGGCGACATGCTGTGGATACTATGGGAAGCATCCAAAGAAAGTCAAGGAAACGGGAGGGCCGGGATCGGGCGCAGAACCTGTGCCAGTGCGGCGAATTTCTCTTTACAATACGCCGGCCTATCCCTATAATTCCTCAGATTTTTCAAACTCTTTTGCCGAGTCGTGGCCGGTCTGAGCGGTGGGGATTGCCGTGGCGCCAGCCGGCAGCGCCTCAGGTTCCGGCAAGCAGGTTTTGTCGCGCCATGATGGCAGTATGCAATACGGTGGTTGATACGCACATGCCTCGCAGGGACGTCCCTGCATCCATAGCGGTGGCGGTGTTTGGCGATCATCCGGGTTGTGCGGAAAGGCCGCAGTGACCAATCGGTTCGTAACTGGTTGGATTGGTCTTGTGGCGATGGCGATCGTCGCGCTGCTGGCTCTTTCCTCCGGTTTCGTGCAAGCCCAGGACGGTGGGTTGAAGGTCAAGGCCATCGACGTCCGCGGCAACAAGCGCATTGAAACCACGGCGGTACGCGGCCGGATTACCCTCAAGGCGGGAGACCCGTACACAGCCGAGTCCATCCGCGCCCAGATCCGACTCATCTACGAGATGGGGTTTTTCGAGGACGTTCAGATCGAAACCGAGCGGGTCATCGGGGGCGTCACCCTGACGTTCGTCGTCCGGGAAAAGCCGTTCATCACCGAGATCGTGTTCGACGGCAATCAACAGTTGAGCGACGACAAGCTGCAGGAGAAGACGACGATTCGGAGCCAGTCGTTTCTGGACCAGCAACAGGCCAAGGAAAGCGCGGAAAAGATCAGGCTGGCCTACCAGGAGGACGGCTACTACAGCGCGCAAGTCATTCCGATCATCCAGACGTTGGACGAGGACCGCAAGCGGCTGACGTTTTTCGTCAAGGAGGGAGACCGGGCCAAGGTCAAGAGCGTGATCTTCGACGGCGCGAAGTCCGTCACCAAGAAAGAGCTGTTTAAGACGATGGCCACCCGCGAATGGATCTACCTCCTCTCCAATTTCACGGATGCGGGGATTCTTAAGCGGGAGGAGATGAACAACGACGTCGAGCGGATCCGGGAAGTCTATCTGAACAAAGGGTACCTGAACGTCCAGGTGGGCTTGCCGACCATGGAGCTGACGCCGGACAAAAAGTGGTTCATCATCACCTATCCGATCGTCGAGGGGGACCCTTTCACGGTGTCGGAGGTCGGGTTCCGCGGCAACACGGTGTTCGAGGAGCCGGAGCTCATGGTCGGGTCGAAAATAAAAACCGGCGAGGTGTTCCAGCGGGCCAAGGTCAGGGAGGAAATCACGCGCCTGACGGAATTATACGGAGGGAAGGGCTATGCCTTCACGGATGTAAGCCCGGCGGTGACGCCAGACCAGGACAAGAAGACGGCCCGAGTCCTCTTGCACATCAAGGAGGGCGAACTGATCCGGATCCGCGAGATTCAGATCACGGGCAATGACAAGACCCGCGACAACGTCATCCGGCGTGAGCTGCGGCTGGACGAACAGGACGTCATCGACACGGTGGCGATCAAGCGGAGCTTCCAGCGGTTGAATAACCTCAATTTCTTCGAAACCGTCGAGATCCTGCCCAAGCCGGTGGATGCCGACAAGGTGGACCTGGACGTGAAGGTCAAGGAAAAATCCACCGGTCAGTTCAGCGTCGGCGGCGGATTCAGCACCTTGGACCAGTTCGTGGCCGTGGCCGATATCACCGAGGGCAACCTGGGCGGCAAGGGCTACATGGGGCGGATCAGGGGCCAGTTGGGGCAGCGGCGCAGCCTCGGGTTGATCACCTTCCGCGACCCCTACTGGAACGATTCGCTCACCTCGATGCAGGTGGACGTCTACAGTTCGATCACGAACTATCTGACCTACTTCGAAGACAAGAGCGGCGTCAGCGCCACGTTTGGCCGGTGGTACTCCGAGTATGCTTCCGCCAGCTTCGCCCTCTTTGCGGAAAAACTTCGATATTACGAGCCCCAAGTGAACGCGCCGGAGATCATCTTGCTCCAGATCGGCAACCAGACGACGACCGGGTTCCGGTCCTCTGTGGCCAGGGACTCCCGGGACTATTACCTGGACCCTCGGTTCGGAAACCGCACCGCCGTCAATTTCGACCTCGGCACGCCCTACCTGGGCGGCAGCAACAACTACCTCAAGTATGCGCTCGATGTGATCCAGTATGTCCCGCTTCCCTACGACATCCGGAACGCCTTCCGTTTCCGGATCGGGGCGGCGGAGGGATTGGGCAACAAGCCGATCCCGTTGACGGAGCGGTTCTTCGTCGGCGGCATCAACACCATGCGCGGGTTCGTGTTCGGTCTCGCCGGTCCGGTGACTTCCAGCGGCTCCTTGATCGGCGCGAACCGCGAGCTGATCTTTAACTACGACTTCATTTTTACGGTCTCGCAGGAAGCCAAGCTCAACGCCGTCGTCTTTTTCGACTACGGCAAGGGTTTTGCCGACAACGAGCAGATCAACTTCAACTTGCGCAAGGCGGCGGGGTTGGAGGGGCGCTGGATCTCGCCCTTCGGGCCGTTGCGGGCGGCCTACGGGATCAATCTGGAGCCGCTGCCGGGCGAAAGAAAAGGCGTCTTCGAGTTTTCCGTCGGCAACCTGTTCTAAGCGCAGGGTCAGGAGAATCCGTCCTATGAAAGAGCGTGGCATGGTTCGTTTCGGTTCGTTTCTGGCCTTGGCCTTGCTGTTGTCCGCCGGCTGCGGGAGCGCGGGGACCGTGCCGTCGGCAACCAAGATCGGCCTGGTCGAATTCCAGAAAGTGTTCAGCGACACGACGCTCGGCAAGAAAACGCTGGAGTCGTTGAACTCGTTCATCAAGAATCGCGAAGCGCTGGTCGAGTTGGAGGAAAAAGAACTCAAGCGCCTGCAGGAGGACTTCACCAAACAAGCCAGCGTACTGAGTGAAACCGCCAAGCGGGAGCGGGAGGAGCAGTTCCGCCGTCGCGCGGCGGAGTTCCAGCAGAAGGCCGGTGAGTTGAGCCGCGAGGTGCAGGAAAAGCAGAAGGAAGTGCAGGAAGGGTTCCGGGAGAAGGCGGATCGGGCGGTGGCGAAGGTGGCGCAACAACTCGGTTTGCTGGTCGTGTTCGAGAAGGGCCGCGGGGCGCCGGTCCCCTATGGCGACGCGTCGCTGGATATCACGGCCAAAGTCATCGACGAAATGAATAAGGCCACGCCGTAAAGACGACCGAAGATAAAGGAAAAAGGAACAGTCAAGGGCTGGCTGGGGTGAAAGGAGAGTAGTATGAGGCGAGTCGGATGGGGCGTGCTGGGGATGGTGCTGACGCTGGGCCTGGCCGGCGCCGGCGAGGCGGCCGACCAGATCAAGGTCGCGGTGGTGGATCAACAGGCGGTAGTGGGGCGGAGCGTGGCCGGGAAACGGGCGCTGGAGACGTTGAAAGAGTTTTCGGTGAGCCGCCAACGGATTCTGGCCGCCGACAACGAGGAGATGCAAGCGCTCGAAAAGGATTTGCGCGAGTCCCCTCCGAACCTCAGCGAGGCCGCCAAGCGGGACAAACAAGAACGGTTTCGGACCAAATACGAGGGCTACCAGCGCCGCCTGCAAGACTTTCAGCGCGAAGTCCAGACCAAACAAAAAGAGCTGGACGACGAGTATCAGAAGAAGATCAAAGAGGTGGTCGGCGACGTGGCGCAGAAGCAGGGGTTCACGGCCGTGCTGGACAAAGGCAGCGACGCGACGCTCAAGATCGTGATTTACGCCCAGCCGGCCGTTGATCTGACCGAGGCCGTCCTTAAAGAGTTTGACCGGAGGTATAAGTAGCATGGCGACGACGGGAGCCGGAGACGAGGCAGGCAAGACTTTGAGCCACGAAGAGATTCTGGCCATCCTTCCCCACCGCTATCCGTTCCTGCTGGTGGACCGGGTGAAAGAGTGGGAGACGGGCCAGCGGATTGTCGCGATCAAGAACGTGACGATCAACGAACCCTTTTTTCAGGGGCATTTCCCCGGCCGTCCGATCATGCCGGGTGTGCTGATCCTGGAAGCCCTGGCTCAGGCCGGGTGCGTGCTGTCCTTGAAGTCTGCGCCGGCCGGCGGACGGCCGGTGGTGTATCTGACCGGGGTGGACGGCGCCAAGTTCCGCAAGCCGGTCGTGCCGGGGGATCAACTACGGTTGGAGGTGGAGGTGCTGAAGAAGCGGCCCCCCTTCTGGAAGATGCAAGGCAAGGCCTATGTGGATGCCGATGTGGCCTGCGAAGCCGAGATGACCGCGATGGTGACGGAAGAAAAAGACGTGAAGCGTGAAGCGTGAAGCGTGAAGCGTGAAGCGTGAAGAAAGAATTTTCTCTACGAACCACGAGATACGAGCGACGCGACAGCGAACGACAAGAGACAAGTAACGTTACCGAGGAGGCGAACGAGTGCAGATTCATCCGACGGCGGTGGTGCATCCAAAGGCTGAATTGGGGCCGGATGTGGAGGTCGGCCCCTATTGTGTGATCGGCGAGCATGTGCGGATTGGACGGGCGACCCGGCTGGTGTCCCACGTGGTGGTGGACGGATGGACGGAAATCGGCGAACGGTGCGCCCTGTGGCCCTTTGCGTCGATCGGGACTCCGCCCCAGCATCTGCACTACAAAGGCGAGCCGACCCGGGTGGTCATCGGCCACGACAATGTCCTCCGGGAGTACGTCACGGTCAATCGCGCCACGGTTGAAGGCGGCGGCCTGACGAAATTGGGCAACATGAATTTCCTCATGGCCTATTCGCACATCGCCCACGACTGCCTGCTTGGCAATCACATCATCATGGCGAACTCGGCGAATCTGGCCGGTCATATCGCCATCGGCGATTACGCGGTCATCGGGGGCTTGGCGGGCATTCATCAGTATGTGCGCATCGGCGACTTTGCGATGGTCGGCGGGTGCGCCGCCGTCGCGCAGGACGTGCCGCCGTTTACGCGGGCCAGCGGCGATCGGGCGAGGCTCCACGGTCTGAACTCCATCGGCCTGCGGCGTCATGGGTTTTCCGCAGAGCGGATCAGGGGACTCAAGCGCGCTTACCAGATCTTGTTCCGATCCGGACAGCGTCTGGCCGAGGCGGTGAAACAGGCTAAGGAAGAGTTCAAGGACCACGCGGACGTGTTGGCCATGCTGGCCTTCATGGACGGCTCCAAGCGGGGCATGTGTCGCTCGGTCGGCAAGGGCGAGGAGAACGAGGAGTAGATCGTGCCTGAGGCCTATGCTCGAAGGGACGCGCCGCCGGTGAACGGGGACTGTATCGGGCTTATCGCCGGCAACGGGCGATTTCCCGTCATCTTCGCCGAGAACGTTACGCGGCTGGGCTACAAGGTATCCGCGGTGGCGCACATCGGAGAGACGGCGCCCGAGTTGGAGCAGCATGTGGAGCGGATCCACTGGATCAAGGTCGGCCAGTTCAACAAGCTGATCGAGGCGTTGAAGGAAGACGGGGTACGGCAGGCGGTGATGTTGGGCGGGATCAGCAAGACGCACGTGTTCACAACGGTCCGGCCGGACTTGCGAGCGCTGGCGATTTTCAGCCGATTGAAGCATTGGAAGGACGATGACATCCTGCGGGAATTTGCGGCGGAGCTGGAGCGGGAGGGCATTCACATCCGCGAATCGACCTTCGGACTCACCGGGGTGCTGATGGAGGAGGGGGTGCAGACGTCCCGTCAGCCCAGCGAGAAGGAGTGGGAAGACATTCGCTACGGCTGGGACGTGGCACGGGAGATCGGCCTGCTTGACATCGGCCAGTGCGTGGTCGTCAAAGACCGGGTGGTGGTGGCGGTGGAGGCGGTGGAAGGAACGGACGAGACGATCCGCCGCGGCGGAGCTCTGGCGAAAGAGGGGGCCGTGGTGGTCAAGCGCTGCAAGCCGCAGCAAGATCTCCGGTTCGATTTGCCGGCCGCAGGCCCCAAGACCATCGCCGCCATGCAGTCGGTCAAGGCGTCGGCGTTGGTGTTGGAGGTCGGCCGCAGCGTCCTGTTGGACCGGGTCGAGATGTTGGCGCAGGCGGAGCGGGCGGGGATCGCCGTCGTCGGGCTTGCGGGTGAGCCGGGACCGTGACCGCCTTGCGCGTCGGCGTCATCGGGGTCGGACACCTGGGTCAACACCATGCCCGCCTCTATGCGAGCCTGCCCGGTTCACGTTTGATCGGCCTGGTGGATGCCGATGTGGCACGGGCCAAGTTGATTGCGGATCGGCATGGCGCCTCCGTCATGGCGGACCTGCCGGCGCTGCTGAAACAGGTGGAGGCGGTCAGTGTGGCCGCGACGACCTCGGCCCATTATGAAGTGGTCAAAACCTGTCTCGAAGCCGGGGTCCACGTCCTGGTGGAAAAACCCATCGCCGTCACGCCGGCTGAAGCCTGGGAACTGGTCGAACTGGCGCTGCATCGGAAACTGGTGTTGCAGGTCGGCCATATCGAACGGTTCAATCCGGTCATGCAAGCCATGCGTCCCTACATCGGGAAGCCGGTCTTTATCGAGTGTCACCGGCTGAGCCCGTTCGGCGAGCGGGGCACGGATGTGGATGTCGTACTGGACCTGATGATTCACGACTTGGACTTGGTCCTTTCCATGCAGCCGGGGCCGGTCGAGGACATCCGTGCCGCCGGCGTGCCGGTGCTGACGGCGAGCAACGACATCGCCAACGCCCGGATCGAGTTCCAAAGCGGGTGCGTGGCCAATCTCACGGCCAGCCGTGTTTCCACCTCCCGTATGCGGCGGCTCCGGCTGTTTCAGCGGGACGCCTACTTGTCGGTGGATTTCCAGACACGCCAGGGCATGATCTGCCGCCGGCGAACCGGAGCGGGGGAACGGCCCGTCATCGAAACGGAGTCGGTCAAGGGAAGCGAGGACGAACCGCTCAAGCTGGAGTTGGAGGCGTTTCTTGTTGCCTGTGCGACCGGGCAGCCGCCTCCGGTCACCGGGGCGGACGGGGCTGCGGCGTTGGACCTGGCGTATCGGGTGCTGGAAAAGATCGGAGGATTTGCACGTCGCCACGGAATGGCATGACCAGAGGGGACCGTTCATGCCTCGGATTCTGATCGTGACCGGCGAAGCCTCGGGGGACTTGCACGGGGCCAACTTGGCCGCGGCGTTGAAGGCACATCGGCCGGACCTCGAACTGCTCGGAGTCGGCGGGAGCAAGATGGCCGCGGCCGGCGTTCAATTGATGAAGGGCATCGAGCGGTTGGACGCGATGGGGATTCCCGGTCTGGCTCAGCTCCGCCAGGCGTTCCGCACGTACCGCACGCTGACGCGCTTCTTGAGAGAAACCCGGCTTGACGCCGTCGTGTTCATCGATAACCCCGGGCTGAATTTGCGATTGGCCCGAGCGGCCAAGCGGGCAGGCCACCGGGTCATCTACTATATTGCGCCGCAGATCTGGGCCTGGCATGCCAGCCGGATTCATCTGATTAAACGGGTGGTGGATCTAGTGCTGGTCATCCTGCCGTTCGAAGAGGCGATTTATAGGGAGGCAGCAGTGTCGTGCCGGTTCGTGGGCCATCCGGTGTTGGACGCGGTCGCGCCTGTCTACGACTGCGCCGAGCTGCGTCGGCGCTTCGGGGTCGAACCGGGCGCCCGGGTCGTCGGGTTGTTGCCGGGGAGCCGAGAGCGAGAGGTGTGCGATCTGTTGCCGATCATGCTCGACGCTGCGTCGCTTATAAACCGATCCGGTTTGCCGGGCGGACCGCTTACGTTTCTCCTGGCGCAGGCCTCCTCGGTATCGTCTGGGCTTATCGACGAATTGATCGCCGGGGCCGGCGTGAAGGTGCAGGTCATCCGGGATCAGCCCCATGAGGTGATGGCGGCTTCCGACCTGCTGCTGGCCGCCTCCGGGACGGCGACGTTGCAGGCGGCGGTGATCGGGACGCCCACGGTGCTTGTGTACCGGACCACCTGGTTGACCTACCGGGTCGCGCGAGCGCTGGTAAAAGTCCGGTGGATCGGTCTTGCCAACCTGGTGGCGGGCCGGAGCGTCATGCCGGAATTGATCCAGTACGACGCGACGCCAGCCCGACTGGCAGAGGAAGCCGGTCGGTTGTTATCCGACGAGGGGGCGCACCGAGCCATGAAGGATGCGTTCAAGGAGGTCCGGGCTTCGCTTGGCGCCCCGGGCGCTTCCAAACGCGCGGCGGAGGCGATTCTGGCGGAGTGTCGGGCATGAAGGTGTTTGTCAGGCTCCTGCGGTATCTTGCCCGTTACCGGGTGAGGCTGGGTGCGGCGTTTGTCTGTTCAGCCGCGGTCGCTGGGTTGTCGGGTGCATATGCCTGGCTGGTCCGTCCGGTCCTGGACGACATCTTTATCAAGAAAGACGAGTGGATGCTCATGGTGCTGCCGGTCGCGATTCTTGCGGTGGCGGCGCTGAAGGGCCTGTTCAACTATGGCCAAAGTTATCTGATGAACTACGTGGGTACACGCGCGGTGGCGGATATCCGCGAGGAGCTGTTTCTCCATCTCATGCGGCTACCCGTCGGCTTTCACGATGGCAACACCTCCGGCCGCCTGATGTCCCGCGTCTTCAACGACGTGAGCCTCATGGCCAATGCCGTCGCCGGCGTGCTCAAGGATTTGTTCCAGCAGGGACTGACGTTTTTGGCGATGTTAGGCGTGATCTTCTACCAAAACTGGAAGCTGGCGGCCGTCTCGATCGTGGTGGTGCCGATTTCCTCGTTGACGATGGTTCGTATGGGGAAGCGGCTGCGGGGATTAGCGTCGAGCGGTCAGGAACAAGTTGGGGACATGACCTCCTCGCTGCAAGAGTCGTTGACCGGCATCCGAATCGTGAAGGCATTCGGCTGCGAAGAGGCCGAGACGGACCGCTTTGCGCGCAGCAACAAGGCCTACCTTAGGACGGCGATGAAGGCGATTCAAGTGTCCTCTCTGGCCTCGTCGCACCTGGAGGTGATCGGGGTCGTGGGCGTGGCGGCCATTATCTGGTACGGCGGGTATCTGGTCATCCATGGCTCTATGACGCCGGGCGCGTTCTTCTCGTTCCTGGCCGCGATGTTCATGGCCTATACCCCGATTAGGCGCCTAGCCGGGGCCAACAATACGGTCCAACAGGCCTTGGCCGGAGCGGAGCGGGTTTTTGCCGTGCTTGATCTGGAAACGGAGCAGGCGCGGGATCGGGGACGACGGGATCTCCCCGCCATCAGCCGGACATTGGAGTTCAAAGGGGTGACGTTTCAATACGAGGGGACCGACCGGCCCGCCCTGACCGGGATTGACTTGACCGTCCGGGCCGGGGAGATCGTCGCCCTGGTCGGCAGCAGCGGGAGCGGCAAAAGCACGTTGGTCAGCCTGGTGCCTCGATTTTACGATCCCACGGAGGGAGCGATCCTGCTCGATGGGCAGGATATCCGGGACGGCACGTTGTCGTCCCTGCGCCGTCAGATCGGGATCGTGTCGCAAAGCACGGTTTTGTTCGACGATTCCGTGCGGAACAACATCGCTTACGGCAGACCTTCTGCGACCGAGCGGGAAGTGGTCGAGGCGGCGAAGGCGGCCTACGCGGACGAGTTCATCCTGCGCCTGCCGGAAGGCTATGCCACGCTGATCGGAGAGAATGGGGTGAAGTTGTCGGGCGGCGAGCGGCAGCGGCTGGCCATCGCCCGCGCCATTCTCCGAGACCCTCCGCTCTTGATTCTGGATGAAGCCACGTCCGCCCTGGATTCCGAATCTGAGCGGATCGTGCAACTGGCGATGGCCAACCTGATGAAGGACCGTACGACGCTGGTGATCGCGCATCGGCTGGCGACGGTGCAGAAAGCCGACCGGATCGTCGTGCTGGACCGGGGCTGCATCGTGGAGGCCGGTTCGCACGAAGAACTGCTCCGGCAGGGAGGGTTATATAAGCGGCTCCACGCGATCCAATTCCAGGATGTACCGTTGTGACGGCTGGGAAATTGAGGATATACCGAGTGAGGCTCCGAACCGTATGAAGGCGTTCCTGCACCGGCTGACGTTGACGCTGGTACCGCCGATCGGCGCGGCTTTGATTCGTCTCCTCGGTAAGTCCATGCGAATCGAGACGGAAGGAGCCGAGCCCATGCTGGCGCTGTATGCGCGGGGGCAGCGTTGTATTTTTGCCTTCTGGCACAGCCGCCAGCTCATGATGCCATTGGCCTATCGGGGTTCGCAGATTTATATCTTGATCAGCCGGCATCGGGATGGAGAGTTGATCCGGCGCATCGTGTCCCGGTTCGGTTTCCGTTCGGTCCGGGGTTCGACGACCAGAGGCGGGGCGGCGGCGTTGCGTGAACTGGTGCAGCTCGGCCGCTCCGGGGCGGACCTGGCCATCACGCCGGATGGTCCCAAGGGGCCCAGGCAGGTGGCGCAGATGGGGGTTATCCATCTGGCTAAGGCGACCGGCTTGCCGATCGTCCCGGTAACCTTCAGCTGCTCAAAAAAAAACTCTTCGCGAGCTGGGATCGTTTCATGGTCCCCTATCCATTCGGGCGCGGGCTCTTCCGGATGGGAGAGCCGATCCGGGTTACGGACCAAGCCTCGGCGGACGAGATGGAAGCCAAGCGGCGCGAACTGGAATCGGTGCTGAATCGGCTGACGGCCGAAGCGGATGAAGATGTACAACGTGAGGCGTGACACGTAAGGCGTCAGGCGGAAGAGAGGGGAAATGAGATGGCCGTTCCTCTCACACCTGACCCTCACCTCGCACCCCTCACGAGATGAACCATGTGGTACTTCCTCTACAACGGGCTCCTGCTCCTGTTCTCCCCAGTGATCTTCGCAATTCTGCTGGCCAAGCCACGGTGCCGGCGCGGGTTGCCCCAGCGGCTGGGGCTGGTCTTGCCCGGTGGGATATCAGCAGGCCGGCCGTTGCTCTGGGTCCATGCCGTGTCGTTGGGAGAAGCGGTGGCTGTCGCGCCGCTGGTCAAGGCCTTGCATGCCCGCTACCCCGCCTACCGGATCATCGTCTCCACCGTTACCGAGACCGGACGGGAAGCGGTCGAGCAGCGGCTGGCGGGGGTGGCCGACCATTACTACGCGCCGCTGGATTTCCCCTGGGTGGTAGCCAAGGTGGTGCGGCACCTCAATCCCTCCCTGTTCCTTTTTGTCGAAACCGAGCTCTGGCCGAATCTACTGCGACAACTGGGACGCTGCGGCATTCCGGCTGTCCTCGTCAACGGCCGGCTGTCCTCGCGCTCCTTTGGCCGGTATCGGTTGATCCGGTCGTTCTTGAGGCAGGTGTTGGAGCCGGTGACCGCTTGCCTGATGCAATCGGATCGAGACGCAGATCGTATGGTGGCCTTGGGGGTGCAACCGGATCGAGTGGTGCGGATAGGGAACATCAAGTTCGATCAGCCCTTGCCCGGCGAGACCACCGGCCCTGGCGCTCTGTCTCGGGCGGCGCTGGGGCTTGCAGAAGGCGAAGAATTGATCGTGGCCGGTAGCACGCACCCAGGCGAGGAGGAAGCCCTGTTTACCGCCTATCGGGCGCTGGTCCGCGAGTTTCCCAACCTGGTGTTCTTGCTTGCGCCCCGACATATCGAACGGGCGGCAGAGGTCGAAGCCACGGTCAAGGGAATCGGACTTGCGGCTCTGAGGCGGAGCCAGTTGAGCAGTGCTGCAGTCACGCCGAGCCTCTCCGGTCCGCGGGTACTGATTCTAGACACGAGGGGTGAATTGGCATCGGTCTACCGCGAAGCGGTAGTAGCTTACGTGGGCGGCACGCTGGTTCCGGTCGGAGGGCATAATCTCTTGGAGCCGGCCGTCTGGGCCAAGCCGGTGTTCTTCGGTCCCTTCACGGACCATTGCGCCGAGATTGCAGACCAACTGAGCCGGGCCGAAGGTATGGCTCCTGTCCGGAACGGCACGGAGTTGGCCGAGGCCATGGCGCATCTGCTCAGGAACAGAGCGGAGCTTCAAAAGGTTGGAAAAGCCGCGCAACAGGTCGTGAACGAGAACCGCGGGGCGCTGCAACGCAGTGTGGATCACATCGGCAAGGTGCTCGATGCGGCTGTTGGGACGAGAGGCGTTGGGGTGTGCGGTTCTTCAGCGGGCCTGGTTCGCAAGGATGCCCTTGCCCCTCTGCCGGGGGAACGAGGCGGGTGAGGGGCCGGGTGGGCCCCATGTGGCTGCTGCAGCTCTTGTCGGTACCTTATGGGCTGATGGTCCGGGCCAGGGCCTGGCTCTATGCTGCCGGCTGGTTCCCGACCTGGACCCTGCCCTGCCGTGTGATCAGCGTGGGGAACCTGACCGTCGGCGGCACGGGCAAAACGCCGGTCGTGATCTGGCTGGTACAATCGTTGTTGCGGCGCGGCCTGCGCGTGGGCGTGCTGAGTCGTGGCTACAAGCGGCAGAGCGGGGAAGAATTCCTGCTGGTGTCGGACGGGAAGGCTGTCCTGGCTGGGCCGGCTGAAGCGGGGGATGAGCCGCACTTGATCGCGTCCCGTTGCCCCGGCGCCGTCGTGGTCGTGGGGGCGGACCGGTACAGGGCAGGGCTGTGGGCCTTGAGCCGGTTTCCCCTCGACTGTGTCGTGCTGGACGACGGGTTTCAGCATCTGGCCCTGCATCGCGATGTGAACCTGTTGCTCGTGGACGCCTCGGCGCCCCGTGACCTGAACGCCTTGCTGCCGGCCGGGCGTCTGCGGGAGCCGCTCACGGCCGCCGCCCGCGCGACGCTGGTGCTGATGACCCGCGTCGATCAGATGCGGCAGCAAGAGGCGCTTGCAGACATGGTCGGAGTCCTGGGCTGCAAGGAGCAGCCGATTCTCGTGCGGTTTCAGCCGGACCTGTTCGTGGATGTGGCGAGCGGCGGAGCGCAAGGATTGGATGATGTGAGGGGCCGGGCGATCTTGCTCTTCAGCGGCATCGGCAATAGTGATTCGTTCAGGGCGACGATGTCCGGCCTCGGCGTGAACGTGGTGGATGAGGTGCGGTTTCCTGACCATCATGACTACCGGAACGGCGATCTGAAGCGGATTAACGATCGGGCCAGGCGCTGCATGGCCCAACTGCTGGTGACGACGGAGAAGGATGCCGTCAAGGTGGCCCCCCTGTTGAGGCCGGGCGAGCGGGTGCTGGCTTTACGGCTGGGTATGGACATAGTAGACGGGCGGGAGCGGATGGAACGGGTCGTTTTCGGAGGGGCGGAACGTGCGTAAGGAGTCGGTCAGGCGCTTGCTGGTGCGGGGGCCCAACTGGATCGGGGATGCGGTCATGTGCGAGCCGGCGTTGAGCGAGGTTCGCAGACTGTTTCCCGAGGCGGAGGTGACCCTGCTGGTCAAGCCGATCATCGCCGAGCTGCTGGCGCATCATCCGGCGGTGGACCTCACCCTGGTCTACGAAGATCGCCGGAAATATGCGGGGCTGGCCGGGAAATGGGCCCTAGCCGATGAGTTGCGCCGTCGTCGGTTCGATCTGGCGATCCTGTTTCAGAACGCGTTTGAAGCGGCGTTGATTTCCTTCCTGGCGGGGATTGCCCGCCGCTATGGCTATGCCACGGACGGACGGGGGTGGCTCCTCACCGATCCCATCGAGCGTGGCTCCAAGACCGTCTGTAAGCACCAGGTCCAGTATTACCTGGATCTGCTCCGGCCGCTGGGCGACATCGGATCGGTTGTCTCTCCCAGGCTGTTCCTGTCGGAGCAGGAAGAACGGGAAATGACCGCCAAGCTGGCGGAACGGGGGGTGGGCGCGGGGGATCTGGTGATCGGCCTCAATCCCGGCTCAACCTATGGCGGGGCGAAGCGCTGGTTGCCGGATCGGTTTGCGGAAACAGCCCAGCGGGTCGCTGACGATCAACACCGGAGCGGTCGGCAGGCTCACGTTGTGATCGTCGGCGCCAAGGGGGAAGAAGCCTTGGCGCGCAGTATTGCGGAGCGACTGCGTTTGCCGACGGTCGTGCTTGCCGGGCAGACGACGGTCCGGGAACTCATGGCGGTCACGAAGCGATGCGACCTATTTCTGACCAACGATACGGGACCGATGCACATGGCGGCGGCCTTCGGGGTTCCGGTGGTGGCCGTGTTCGGGCCGACCGATCATCGGACCACGTCCCCGGTCGGCGAGCGATATGCCATCGTGCGGCAGCCGGTGGACTGTGCGCCCTGTCTGTTGCGCGAATGCCCGATCGACCATCGCTGCATGACCAGGGTTACGGTGGACGAGGTGCATGCGGCGGCCGGCGCACTACTGGACAGGCAGAAGGCAGAAGGCGGAAAGCAGGCAATACAGGCGGCTCCGTCGCATACCGCCTTCCGCATTCTGCCTTCCGTTTTGCAAGGCGTCACCGTGTTTCTGGATCGGGACGGGACCGTGAACCGGGATACGAGTTACATCAAGACACCGGAGGAGCTGCACCTGCTGCCCGGCGTCGTTGAGGCGGTCGCGCGGTTGAAACGAGCCGGGGCCACGCTAGTGCTGGTGACCAACCAGTCGGGTGTCGCGCGGGGCCTCTTCACGGTCGACATGTTGAAAACCATCCATGCCAAGCTGCTGGCTCTGCTGGAAGCGGGTGGGGGCGCTCTGGACGCCATCTATTTCTGCCCGCACCATCCGGACGACGGGTGTCTCTGTCGCAAGCCCGGGACGGCGATGGTGGAGCGGGCGGCGGCGGACCTTGGGCTGGACCTCTCGGCCAGCTATGTGGTGGGGGACCAGAGCCGGGACGTCGAGTTGGGGAGCCGCATCGGAGCGCGCAGGGTCTTGGTGACCACAGGCCCCACGAGCCTGGAGGCGTTGGCGGTCTTGGAACGGGAAGGCCTTAAGCCGGATCATGTCGCCGCAGAGCTGACCGATGCGGCGGCCTGGATCCTGGCCGATGCGGCCAGCCGGCAGCAGTCAGCGTTCAGCTGTCAGGTCCGATCGGATGAAAGCTGATCGCTGAGTGCTGGGAGCGTTCGAGATGACTGACTATCGGCGGATTCTGTTCATCAAACCGAGCTCGCTCGGCGACGTGGTGCATGCGATGCCCACCGCGGCGGCGCTGCGCCGGCTCTTTCCGCAGGCCTCCATGACATGGCTCGTGAAACGGCAGTGGGCGGGGATCGTCGAGCGAGTGGAGGGGGTGGATGAAGTCTGCGCGGTGGAGCCGGGGATTGCCGGGTGGCTCTCGCAGGTCCCGCGTTTGCGCGCCCAGGGCTTCGACCTGGCCGTGGACCTGCAAGGACTCTTCCGCAGCGGCGGGATGGCCTGGCTGTCCGGCTGCGCGACGCGCATCGGTTTTGCCAATGCGCGGGAAGGGAGTCCCTGGTTCTACACCCACAGAGTTCCGGTCCCAACCACGGAGATGCATGCGGTCGACCGGAATCTGCTCGTGGCGCGGGCGCTCGGCGCGCCTGCCCGGGGCGAACCGGAGTTCCGGTTCCGTCCGTTGAGCGACGATCAATCCCCGGTTGCGGATCTGTTGAGCCGGCAGGGCGTGCCGGCTGGCGCGTCGTGGATTGCGGTGAACGTCTCAGCCCGCTGGGCGACCAAGCGTTGGCCCAGGGAATTCTTTGCCGAGTTGGCGGATCGTCTGCAGCAAGAAGGGATGGGGCGCGTGGTGCTGATCGGGGGACCGGATGAACGCGCCGACATAGAGGCGGTCAAACGGCTGATGCGCACGGCGCCGGTCGATCTCACCGGGCAGACCAAGCCGGGGCTCTTGCCGGCCCTGTTGCACACGGCCTCGTTGTTAATCACGAACGACTCGGGGCCGATGCACGTGGCGGCGGCGGTCGGCACGCCCGTCGTCGCGCTCTTCGGTCCGACGAGCCCCGTCCGGACCGGGCCTTATGGCACGCGGCATCGGGTGCTCACGAGCGGAGTGCCGTGCAGCCCTTGCTTCGACCGGCAATGTCGCAACCAGGTCAGGCTCGAATGTTTGACGAGTCTCTCGCCGAACATGGTTTTGGACGCCGTGCGAGAACGGTTGGCGGTCAGGCTGGCCCACTGACGACAAGGCGGCGGTCTGGATGAACATCTTGCTGGTCAGGCCTGATGGAATCGGGGATGAGATTCTTTGTCTTCCGGTCGCCACGGCGTTGCGCCGGTTGCTGCCGGATGCGGAGGTCTCGTTTCTCTCCAGCGCCTATGCGGCTCCGGTGCTGGCGCAGCATCCGGACGTGGCCGCCGTCCTGACCCTGAACGGGCAGGAGCGGTTCGCCGATGTGGTGGCGCTGTTCCGGCGCGGTTTTGATGCGGCGATTTTCTTGAAGCCGTTCCGCCGCTTGATGGCCGCGGCCTTCGTCGCGCGGGTTCCAGTGCGGGTGGCGACCGGCTATCGTTGGTACAGTCTGTTGGCCAACCGGCGGGTCTACGAACACCGGAGCGATTTTTCTCGGCATGAAGCGACGTATAATCTGGGACTGTTGCGGGGCTTGGGCCTGGAGCCGGGCGAACCGGTCCGTCCCCGACTGGTCTTGACGGATGACGAGCGGCAGGCGGCGGCGGTGCGACTGAAGACACTGCCGGCCCCTCGCATTGCGGTGCATCCGGGAGGATTCTCCTCCCGCCAATGGAAACTCCGGCACTACCTTGACCTGGCTCAACGCCTGGCGGAGGACGGGTATGGAGTGGTGCTGAGCGGCAGCCAGACCGAGAGGGACCGCTTTCGGGATGAGACGGGGTGGGGGGGAGCGGCCCATAGCTCGATCCTGGATGTGATGGGAAGCGCGACGTTGCGGCAATTGATGGCGATGATCGGGGCGAGCCAGGCGGTGGTGTCCGGCTCGACGGGCCCCGCGCATATCGCCGCGGGGCTCGGGGTGCCGACCGTCAGTCTCTTCGATCCCCGGCGGAACCAGCTGCCGACCCGATGGCAACCCCTGGGGCCGGGGATCGTGCTGCAGCCTGATGTGCCCACGTGCGAGAAGTGTGTCTATGAGGCCTGCCCCTACTGGGACTGTCTGGACCGTATTTCGGTGGAGGACGTGGTGAATCGGGTCAGGCAGGTGCTGTCTCGTCCGGAAGAGATCGCGGTGGCGCATGTCTAGCGAGTCAGGACGTTCAAAAAGTCCGCCCGGCGAGGCCGCAGCGAGCGAAAAGCCGAGTCGTACTGTTGCCGTACGTGGAGGCTTTGAGCGACGCGAGAACGAAGCCGGAGGGCTTTTTCAACGTCCTGCTAAAGTGTCCGCCTATGTCATTGCCTACAATAATGAGGCGACGATCGGAGCCTGCCTGGAATCGGTCCGCTGGGCGGACGAACTGATCGTGGTGGATTCTCACAGCACCGATGCGACAGAGAAGATCAGCCGGGAGTTTACGGACAAAATCTACCAACACGAGTTCCATGGATTCGGCAGGCTCCGGAACGAGGCCGTGGCTCATGCATCGCACGAATGGGTGTTCAGCCTGGACACGGACGAGGTGGCCACGCCGGAGATTCGGGACGAGATCCGGCGGCTCCTGGACCGGGGTCCGGAGGCCGACGCCTACTTTGTGCCGCGCAAGAATTATTTTCTTGGCCGCTGGATTCGCCACTGTGGCTGGTACCCGGACTATCGTCAGCCCCAGCTGTTCCGCAAGGATCGGATGAAATATTGCGATCAACTGGTGCACGAGACGTTCGAGTTGCATGGCACGGTCGGACATCTGAAGGAGCATGTATTGCAGTACCCTTTCCAGGATATCGATCAGTACCTGGCCAAGATGGACCGCTATTCCGATTTGATGGCCCGGCGCATGGTCGAACAGGGGCGGCGGTTCCGCACGCACCAGCTGATCAGCCATCCGGTCTTTACGTTCTTGAAAATGTATCTCGGACGAATGGGCTTTCTGGATGGAAGGCCGGGCCTGATCCTCTCCGGGCTCTACGCCTATTACACCTTTATCAAGTATGCGAAGTTGTGGGAGTTGCAGCGGGGGCCAACGGCCGGCGGGGAGGGACTCCGATGAAAGTCAGCGCCTTCACGATCTGCCGGAACGCGGTCTCGTTCGACTACCCGATCGTCGAGGTGATCCGGTCCGCCCTCCCGATCGTGGACGAGTTCATCGTGAATGTCGGGCAGTCGGAGGACGGGACGCGCGAATTGATCGACTCGATCGGCTCCGACAAGGTGCGGATTCTGGATTCCGTCTGGGACGATTCGATGAAAAAAGACGGCTTGTTGTTTTCGTACGAGACCAACAAGGCCCTGGCCCGCTGCACCGGCGATTGGGCTCTCTACCTCCAGGCCGACGAAGTGCTGCACGAGGCCGATCACGCGATCATCAGCCGGTCGTTGCGGGAGCATCTTGGGAATCCGACGGTTCTGGGCTTCACCTTCCGCTATCACCATTTCTACGGCGACTACCGGTCGTTGAATCCCTGGTTCTACCACCGTGCGGTGCGGATCATCCGGAACGACGGCCAGGTGGAGTCCTGCGGGGATGCGGTCGGGTTCTGGCTCAAGGCGGATAAGGGCTGGATGCAAAGCGCGCACAAGGACCGCATCCGGCCTTCCGGCGCGACGATCTACCATTACGGCTGGGTCAAGCAGCCGCGTGTCTTGCTGGACAAGTTCCGCTACCAGGTGGCCCGCCACCATGGCGATAGCCCCGGCGCCGAGCAGGCCAAGATGCTGGCCCGCGAAGCCTACGAGTTCGAGGAATACGACATCATGAAGAACTTCACCGGATCTCATCCGGCCGTGATGCGGGAGCGGGTGAGTCGATACCCGGTGCTTAAGCCGGGGCGAAACCGCTGGCTGGAAGCTGCTTTCTACCGTGCCGTCGTCAAACGGGGCTTCAGGGGATGAAGCCCGTAAAGCGTGAGGCGTAAAGGGTTAGGTGTGATCAGCAAGAATTCCACAGGATCAGGGTCTCTGGGGGCCGCTCATGCTCACGAAGGCGTACCCCTCACCCCTCACCCTTCACCCTTCACGGTTTCCATTGCTGCCGTGGTGATTACCAAGGATGAGGAGCGGAACATTGCCGCTTGCCTAGAGTCCTTGCGTTGGGTGGACGAGCTGATCGTGGTGGATGCGGAGAGCCGGGACCGGACTGTGGCTCTCGCGCGTCAGTATACGGATCGGGTCTTTGTACGGCCCTGGCCCGGCTACGGGCCGCAGAAGAATTTCGGGTTCGAGCAGACGAAGGCCGATTGGCTGCTGGTGGTGGATGCGGACGAGCGGGTGACGGACCCGCTTCGCGAGGAGATTCGACGGCTGCTGGCGGCGGGACCTCCGGCTGATATCGCCGGATTCGAAGTTCCGCGGCGAAACTTTTTCTATGGACGTTGGATCAGGGGCGGCGGGATCTATCCGGACTACCAGTTGCGGCTGTTTCGCCGAGCGGCAGGCCGGTACGATGACGTGCTGCTCCATGAGCGGCTGCATTTGGCGGGGCGCATCGAGCGGTTGACGCAGCCGCTCGACCACTACAGCATGCCGGGAGTCCGTGAACACGTCCGCAAGATGGCGCGGTATACGACCCTCGGGGCCCGGGAAAAACTCAAGAGCGGAAGGCGGATCGGCTGGCTGGACCTAGCCGGCAACCACCTGGGCACCATTCTGAAGACGTACCTGTTGCGAGGCGGGTACCAAGACGGGGTGCACGGGATCATCGTGGCCATCTTTGCGGGGATGCATACGTTCGTCAAATATGCCAAGGCGGTGGAAATGAGCCAGGTCAAAGGGAAGCGAGCGGAGGGGGAGGCAGGGTGAGGATCGGAATCGATGCCAATCCGTTGCTCGGGGACCGAGGCGGCGTGGGCTGGCATACCTATCACTTGCTCAAGGCGCTCTTGGACCTGAAGGAAGAGGGGGCCGAGGTCGAATGGGTCGCCTATGTCCGCCCGGGGGCCTTGAGCGCTTGTGCGGCCGCCCTGGAACCCTTCAGGGCGGCCGAGATTGCGGGACGCTTGCACTGGGTGGAGTCGGGCAAACTCGGCATGCGTTGGCGTGGGTGGGTAGACGGCTTGGACCTCTACCACGGCACGAATTTCAAGATGCGCACCAGCGGACGTTTCGGCGGGGTGGTCACGGTGCATGATCTGTGGCTGGATCGGTACCCCCGGTATAGTACAAAACTGTTGGGCCAGCGCGTATCTTTCTATAGGACGAAGAGGACGGCCTGGCGGGCCAGGCGCGTGATCACCGTCTCCGACCACTCCGCGCGTGATATCGAGTCGCTCTACGGACTGCCGCGCAATCGGATAACGGTCATCCCCAATGCCGTGTCTGATGATTTTCGCCCGGTTCAGGACCCGGATGCGCCGGCGCAGATTCGGCGTCGGTTTGGACTTCCCACCGATCGGTTTATCTTGTTCGTCGGCGGAGCGGACCCACGCAAAAATCATCGGACGTTGCTGCGGGCGTATGCGCAGCGAGCCGATCGGTTGAAAGACCATTGCCTGGTGCTGGTCGGCGATATCCACCATCGGTTCGGCGATATGGCGCACACGGCGCGGGAGCTGGGTCTTGAGCGGCACATCGTCTGTACGGGCCGACTACCCCTGGCCGATCTGCGACTGCTCTATTCGTACGCCACGGTCTTTGTGTTTCCGTCGATCTATGAAGGTTTCGGCATGCCGGTCCTGGAGGCCATGGCATGCGGCGCGCCGGTCATCACCTCCAGCACCACGTCGTTGCCGGAAGTGGCAGGGGATGCGGCGCTGCTGATCGATCCGGAGAATGCGGAAGTGTTGGGTGACGCGCTCCAGCGCGTGCTTGAAGATGCCGCGTTACGGAAGACGCTCCGGACCAAGGGCTTCGAGCGAGTCAAAGACTTCACCTGGGACCGGTCGGCGAGATGGCTGATGAACCTCTATCGCGAACTGTGTGCGGTGGCGTAGCGCGGAAGCTCATGCGCAATCTGCTGATCATCAAGCTTCGGTACATCGGGGACGTGCTTCTGGCCACGCCGGTGCTACGGGCGCTCCGTGAACGGTTTCCGGAAGCCCGATTGACCGTGGCGGTCAATCGAGGCACCGAGGATGTCCTTAAATGGAACCCCGACGTGCAGGAGGTGTTGGTGGTCGAGAAGGGCGGACTGGCGGAGCAGCTGCGCTTCCTCCGGACAGTGCGCCGCCGCCGCTTCGACGCGGTGATCGACCTGACCGATGGGGACCGCGCGGCTATTCTCACAGGCCTGAGCAGGGCTCCGCTGCGGATCGGGTTCAATGAAGAGCACCGTTGGCGGGGGCTTCTCTTTACGACGATTGCACCGGCCCTTTCAGGAATGGTCCACCGTGTGGAGCATGATCTACAGGCGCTGTTGCCGCTGGGGATCGAGCCAAGGGTAAGCCTGCCGAGGCTCTATACGTCTCTCGAAGACGACGAACGGGCCGCCCGCCTGCTTGAAGAGGTGGGACTGGCGGGGACGGGGGGGCCGCTGGTTATGTTTCAGCCCGGGGCGCGTTATTGGTTCAAGGCTTGGCCGGCGGAGCGCTTTGCGGCTTTGGCGGACCGGTTGGCCGAATCGTTCGGCTGTCGGGTGGTTATTGGGGGGAGCGGGCAGGAACAGAAACTGGCTGAGGAGGTCCGGCGTCAGGCCCGCTCGGCGCCGACGGTGTTGGCCGGGCGGACGCCGTTGCTCACCTATGCGGCGGTCCTGAAGCGCTGCCAGATATTTGTCGGCAACGATAACGGCCCCATGCACATGGCCGCGGCGCTGGGGGTCTCGGTCGTCGCGCTCTTCGGCCCGTCGAATCCTGGCGAATGGGGGCCGCGGAGTGCAACGATCCGGGTTCTGTATAAAGGGCTCGACTGCCGGCGCTGTTTTCACCCCACCTGCGAGCGGGGCGAGGAGAGTTGCATGAAGCGGATTTCGGTGGATGAGGTTCGGGCTGCCGTCGGGGCGTTGCTGGAATCGCGGGAGCGGATCGGTGAACCTGTCTGAGCCCCTGGTCAGCGTGGTGATCCCTGTCTTCAACGGAGCGCCGTTTGTGGCGAAGGCCGTCGCCAGCGTGCGGGCTCAGACGGTTCGTGACGTCGAAGTGCTCGTGGTGGACGACGGTTCGACGGACGGCACGCAGGCCATCCTGGCCGACTTGCAACGAACGGCGGGGATCACCTGGTTTCAGCAGGATCACGGGGGGCCGGCTCGTTCCCGCAACCGGGGCCTTGCTGAGGCACGGGGGGAGTTCGTGGCGTTGCTGGATTGCGACGACGTCTGGCTTCCGGACAAGCTTGCGGCGCAGCTCGACGTGATGCGCTATCACCCGGAGGTGGGGGTGGTGCATACCGACTTCGAGTCGGTGGACGAGCGGGGGACGGTGCTGGAGACGGTGCGCGCGCGGCATAGTGGAGAGCCGCTTGTGCAAGCGTTTTGCGGGGGGCACGTGACGTTGCCGTCCACGCTGTTGATCAGGCGGATGGTGCTGGACAAGGTGGGGTTGCTGAACCCGGACCTCTACGGATCGGAGGACTCGGATCTGACGATCCGGCTCTATGCCGCCACGCAGTTTGCTTGCGTGGATCATGTGCTGGTTCGCAAGCTGCAGCGCGGGCATGGGTATCGGGACATGGCGTTCGACGAGGCGTTGCATAAGGAGAAAATCCTTTCCAGCCGCGAGCGGTTTTTGGAAGGCCTGGAGCGGATGGACCTGCAGACGGACGGGCAGCGGGCGGCGCTGGACCGCGAATGGGCGAACTATTATCTGGCGCGCGGCGGTGAAGCCGAGCGGACCGGCCGGAGATCCGAGGCGCGCCGGGCATATCGACAGGCCATCCGCAAGGCACCCTGGCGGCTGCGCGGGTACACGCGGTGGTTGAGGACGATGGCGCCATGGGGTTGATCCTCGATATCGGATGCGGGGCCCACAAGCGGCCAGGCACGATCGGGATCGACTGCCGGCTGGTGCCCGGCGTGGATGTGGTTTGCGACTTCGAGCGCGGACTGCCGTTCCGGGACAGCAGCGTCGCGCAGGCCCATTCGATCCATTCGATCGAGCATATGCGCGATCTGATCGCCTTCATGGAGGAACTCTATCGGGTCTGCGCGCCGGGCGCCCGGGTGCTCGTCAAAACGCCTTACTATACATCCCGGAAAGCCTTCGTGGACCCGACCCACGTCCGATTCATGACCGAGGAAAGCTTTGAGTATTTCAAGTCTCCAAACTATTACGGGCTCAGGACCAATTTCCGGACCGTCTCGATCACCTATGACATGCGCAAGCCGTTCAAGTTTCTGCCGGCGTATCTGCAGAAACGCTGCCGCCGGTACCTGTGGAACGTCTGCGAGGAGATGACGGTGGTCCTGGAGGCGGTCAAACCGTAACTGGATGACGGGAGGATGATGCGCGTCAGCGTCGTGATTCCGCTCTACAACGCGCGGGATGTGATCCGGGAAACAGTCCGGAGCGTGCTGGATCAGACGTGGCAGGATTTCGAACTGCTGGTGGTGGATGATGGGTCCACCGACGGGTCCGGAGACCTGATCAAGAACCTGGATCGCCGCCTCCGCAATGTCCGACAGGAGAATGCGGGGGTGGCGGCGGCGAGAAATTGCGGCATCGCCGAAGCGCAGGGGGAGGCGATCGCGCTGCTGGACCATGACGACCTCTGGCATCCGGCCAAGTTGGAGCGGCAGGTGAGGGTGCTGGAGGCGCGGCCCGAGGTGGGGATGGTGATCACGGATGTGGCACACATCGACCGGGCTGGGAAGCCGATGGGAATTGTCGGCGCCGGATATAACCCCAACGAAACGTTTGCCCGACTATTCGTGCAAGGCTACGTGCCGACTCCTTCGGCGGCGATGATTCGCAAGAAGGTCCTGAGCGCGGTGGGCGGGTTCGACGAAGCCTTCGGTTCGGCCGGCATGGATGACCATGATCTCTGGCCCAGGATAGCCGCGGCCTGCACCATTGCCAACATCGGAGAGCCCCTGACCTTCCATCGTAATCGCGAAATAAAACCTGCGCATATTGCATTGGAGCATCGCGCCCTGCTCATCGAGCGGTTGCTCAAGCGGTTTGGCGACCTGTCTGAACGGCGGCAGTATCTTTTTCGGGAGCAGGCCTTCTACTATTGCGATTTTGGCAAGCATCTGATCGCGAGCGGGCAGATTCCACAAGGGCGCGCCATACTTGCGAAGGGGTTGGCGCTCAGTCTGGGCCGGGCGCGAAGCGTGAAGACTGGCTGGCGATGCCTGTCGCGACTTGTTCGATCCTATGGCCGGGTGAGCTGACATGCGCATGGGATCGTTTGCCAAAGGCCAGCCCAACGAGCCGTTACTCACGGGTTCGTCGGCGGAATCGGCATCCGCCGGTGATCCTGTAGCGGCGGCGCGCACATGGGCGGAACGGATGCTGTGCGGGTTGTGCCTCGCCGGATCCGTGGGCGCTTGGGCGACCAGCGGACACCTGGCGTCATATTTATGGACATTATCCGCCAGTAAGCTGGCCAATCCACCAAAGCACGATCTCCTGATCGTCAGCTTCGTCCTGGTGTCTCTGGCGGGGCTGCTGTTGGCCCTGGCCTCGTGGAGGGTCTGGAAGCCACAGGCTCCCCAACGGACGATTGCTGCCTGTTGGTCGCCTGGATGGAGCGGCCTCTGGAGCCTCGTCATTGGAGGGTTCCTGCTGATTAACTACCCGGTTCCGGCCCAAGCCCACCATCTGGATAAGTTCATGCTCGGGTTGCTGGTTGTCATTGCGTGGAGCGGCTGGTTTCTGGCCAGCCCGCAGGGCCTTGCCCGAGCGTTGAATCGCCGGCCGGTTCGCTGGCTGGACGTTGCGCTGGTGAACCTGTTGGTTTTTCTGTTGGTGGGCGAGGTCACGGTCAGGCTGGCGGATCCACTTCTTGCCAGGAGCGGCTTGTTCGGGGACAAGCATACCTCAGCGAACTTGAAGCCCCATATTCCGGTTCGCGGTACGATCGGGTTCAGCAATTCACAAGGGTTCCGAGATCGCGAGCGTCAAGTTAAACGGCCTGGCGCTGCCCCGCGCGTGCTCGCCTTGGGCGATTCCTTTACCTGGGGGGCCGGTGTCAGTTATGACGAGGCCTTCGTCACCCTGCTCGAACGCGGGCTGCAGGCCGACGCGCCGGAGGCTGAAGTCATTAACCTCGGGGTTCCGGCCTGGGGCCCGCACGAAGAGCTGCATCTGCTCAAGACGTATGGAGTCCGCCTTCAGCCGGACCTGGTGGTCCTGAACTTCTTCATCGGGAATGACATTCAAAACAAGCGAGGCGACGACCTCCATTTGCCTCGGATCTTGATTGTTGCCGGGCAGAGCTACTATGTGCACAGCAACGGCAATTGGCTTCATGACACGGTCGGGCTGGACCGCTGGTATCTGTACCATGACCTCAATTATCTGTTCCGGGTCGGCGGTGCCAGGGTCCGGCAGGCATTGACTTGGACAGGGGAGCAAACTTCCAGTGAGGCGTTGCTTGGCGAGACTGCGCCGCTTGTCTCCCGTGAGCAATATGTCCGTGGCATATACGAACGCAGCGACATTTATCTGGCCGACAATACCCGGTTCTTCGCCCAACATTGGGCCAGGACTCAAGAGACATTGCTGGCGTTTCGTGATTTCCTTGGAGAACGGGGAATTCCCTTGTTACTCGTGATCATTCCCGACCATGTTCAGCTTGATAGGGCCTTGCAAATGGAGTATCTTGCCGGCATTGGGCAGGCTGCGGGTCGGCACGACTTTTACAAACCGCACCGGTTGCTCCTGGCTTGGTGCCGTGAACAGGGCATTCCCACGGTGGATCTGCTGCCGGCGTTTGAAGCGGCCGGGAGCCCGGAAACCCTCTATTTCAGCAACGATTTTCATTTGACGGCCTCAGGCCATCGGTTGGCCGCCCAGGTTATTGACCCGGTGCTAAAGGCGCAATTGGGCGCCCTCGGGAACTTGAAAGAGAGCAATAGACCATGAGGCAACCAAGTCCGGACAAACTTAATCGATCGTTCGGCTTGGTCATGGCCGGCGGGCTGGCGGGGCTTGCCCTGCTGCGATACGTGCTGGTCGGAACGGTCGCGTGGTGGCTCGTTGGGCTGAGCGGCGCCTTCTGTGCGGCCGGTCTTTTAGCGCCGCGCACATTGACGCCGCTTCGAGCTGGCTGGATGAAACTGGCCTTGCTGCTGGGCTTTATCAACCAACGGATTCTCCTGACGATCCTCTTCGGTTTGCTGATTACGCCGACGGCGCTGCTGCTTCGCCTGCTCGGCAAGCAGCCGATCCAGTTGCGCGCGGAGGGTGCCGATTCCTACTGGCGCATGCGCCGTGCGGACGAATTTACGGCAAGCCGCATGGAGCGGCAGTTCTGATGAAGACGTGAGGCGTGAAGCGTCGAGCAAAAGAAGCGGTCAAGAAAAGAAAGAGGACACGATGGCGGCGTTTGTGAAAGAACTGTGGGCCTTCATGCGGGAGCGAAAGAAGTTCTGGCTCCTCCCGATTATCCTCGTTCTGTTGCTGTTCGGAGCCTTGTTGGTGTTGACCGAGGGGTCGGCGGTCGCGCCGTTCATCTACACCCTATTTTAGTAGAGCAGGCGGATTCGACGCATGAACGTCCTAGGGCTCTCAGCCTATTACCACGATTCGGCGGCGGCCTTGGTCGTCGACGGGCGCATCGTCGCGGCGGCCCAAGAGGAGCGGTTTACCCGCAAGAAGCATGATGCCGGGTTTCCGCATCAGGCCGTGGCCTATTGCCTCAAGCAGGGGGGCTTGGGTTTGGCGGACCTGGATCGCGTGGCCTTCTACGATAAGCCGCTCCTAAAATTCGAACGGCTGCTGGAGACGTACCTCTCCTTTGCCCCCCGCGGCTGGCGGTCCTTTATCGCGGCCATGCCGGTGTGGTTGAAGGAAAAGCTCTTTCTGGAACGGTTGCTGCGCCAGGAGCTTGACGGATGTGGAGATGTGGCCGGGGGTGCGACATGGACCGGGCCGATCCTTTTCCCTGAGCACCATTTTTCCCACGCGGCCTCGGCTTTCTTCCCCTCTCCGTTCGAAGAGGCGGCGGTGTTGACCATGGACGGGGTGGGGGAGTGGTCCACTACGAGCTTTGGGGTGGGGCGAGGCTCGTCGCTCAGCCTACAGGCCGACATTACCTTCCCCCACTCGCTCGGGCTCCTCTACTCGGCGTTCACCTACTATACCGGTTTCAAAGTGAACTCAGGCGAGTACAAGGTCATGGGTCTGGCGCCCTATGGCGAACCCAAGTATGTGGATTTGATTCTCACCCACCTTATTGATCTGAAGGAGGATGGGTCCTTTCGCCTGAACATGGAGTATTTCGACTATTGCACAGACCTGCGCATGACGAGCGAACGATTCCACCGCCTGTTCGGAGGCGAGCCTCGAAAGCCCGAGTCGGAGTTGACGCAGCGCGAGATGGACCTGGCCCGCTCGATCCAGGAGGTGACCGAAGAAGCGGTCTTGCGGATCGCCGGGCATGTGCGTCGCCAGACCGGGATGAAGGCCCTCTGCCTGGCGGGCGGCGTGTCCCTCAACTGTGTTGCGAACGGCCGGCTGCGGCGGGAACGGATCTTCGACCGGTTATGGATTCAACCGGCAGCAGGGGATGCAGGCGGGGCCCTGGGGGCGGCGCTGGCCGCCGCCCATATCCATGCGGGGGGGCAGCGGGCCCTTCCAAGCGGACAGGCTGACGGCATGGCCGGCTCATACCTGGGGCCCGCTTACACCCAGGAGGAGATCGAAGGCTGGCTGCAAGCTCAGGGCGCCCCGTTCGAGCGACTGGCGGATGAGGCCCTGTTCGGCACGGTGGCTGAGTTACTGGCACAGGAATCGGTCGTGGGCTGGGTGCAGGGAAGGATGGAGTTCGGACCTCGCGCCCTGGGCAACCGCTCGATTATCGGCGATGCCCGTTCGCCCAAGATGCAGTCCGTGATGAACTTGAAGATCAAATACCGCGAATCCTTCCGTCCCTTTGCGCCGGCGGTTCTGGAAGAGCGGGTGGCGGACTATTTTGAGCTGGATGAACCGTCGTCCTACATGTTGTTAGTGGCGGGAGTACGAGAGTCGAGGCGAACACCATTGAGCGAGGCAGATCGACGACTCTTCGGGATCGAACGGCTGAACCGGCCTCGATCGGATATTCCGGCCGTAACCCACCTGGACTATTCCGCGCGCATCCAGACGGTGTCCAAGGACACGAACCCGAGATTCCATGCCCTGCTCAAGGCCTTCGAGGCCAAAACCGGCTATGGCCTGCTTGTGAACACCTCTTTTAATGTGCGGGGAGAGCCGATCGTCTGCACGCCGGCGGATGCCTATCGCTGCTTCATGCGCACCGACATGGACTCGCTGGTCCTGGGGAACTGCCTGGTCCGAAAGGCCGATCAACCACCGCTCGCGTCGGATTCGGACTGGCGGGCCGAGTTTCAACTCGATTGATGCCGCTCGGATCGGGCTTGCAGGGGAGCATGGATGTGTCCCATGTCAGGGAGCGGGGGCCATTGGCTCTGGTTGAACCTCCTGCGCCGCCATGCGCTACGCCGAAGGGGTTCTCAAGTCCGGCTGGATCGAAGCGGCTCCGCTGGCGCCGGCCTGGTGTTTTCTGTCTGCATGCCGGGTTTCCTTGCCCCTGTCGAAGGAACGCATCTCACTGATTTCCCTGGGGATGGTTGTTTCGGCGCTGAACCTCTGTCTCAGGCCGATCCGCAGCGCCAAGCTGCGGGACTCCGACCGCGGGAGTGGCGCTGGTGTCTGACGATGCGCAGGGAACCGTAGAGGGCATGAGGTGATGGCGGCCATGATTGACCGTGAAGTGTCGGGGCCCGGCGGTGTTGCAGTGATCGTGAGGGACGATGATGGAAACGGTCGCCTGTAACCTCTGCGGATCGTCCGGGATGGAACCGGTTGCGATCCATGAGGAGGAAAGTTCGTTATCTGCCCGCGTAAAATTCGCTCTGGTCCGTTGCATGGAGTGCGGATTGTTGTTTGTGAATCCGCGTCCGACGTGGGGCGAGATCGGGGCCTATTACCCGCCCGTTTATTACGTCGGCGCGGTTCCCAGGCAGCCAACTTCAATCGACCGTTTGGGAAAGCGGCTGTCTCGGCTTGTCAAGCGCTGGGTCATGGAGGATTATTATGGATATCCTGCCGCCCGCCTCGGCGCGGGTTGGAGATGGCTGCGGAAGTTTTTGCTGTTTCCGGAGTGGGCCTGGCGGGTCTTGCGGGGCCGGGACATTCTGCCCTATGTGGGCGGGGGGCGTTTGCTCGATGTCGGATGCGGCGGCGGGGTCAATCTCAAGTCGTTCCAGGACCAAGTGTGGAAGGTATTCGGGGTTGAAATGAACGCACAGGCCGTTGCCTATGCGAATGCGCGGGTGGGAGAATGCGTTCACGCCGGAACGCTGGAGGATGCGCCATTCCAGCATGAGTTTTTCGATGTCATCGTGTTCAGTCACTCGCTGGAGCATATGTTCAGTCCTCGCGAGGTCTTGGCTCGGGCCTGGCAGTTGCTCAAGCCCGGAGGGATGTTGGTCGTCACGGTGCCGAATGCCGGCAGCCTGGAAGCCAAGCTATTCGGTACGCAGTGGATCCAATGGGATATCCCCCGCCATCTCTATCATTTCGAGCGACCTACGCTCCGGCGGCTGCTTCGAGACGGAGGGTATCAGGTGCGGCGCGAGAGAACCGGGGTCGGGACGGCCTTCTTTCTGGCCAGCCTGGAGCGTGCCTGGATGCATCGTTTGGGGCGGGAGTTTTCTTTGCATCGAATCGTCAAGCCGTTCGTGAGGCTCTGGTGTCTCGCGGTCGGCCACCTTGGACATGGAACGGAGATCACCGTATATGCTGTGAAGGCGCCGAAGCCGGCGGCGCATTGCTGAAAAGATAGGAGCGAAGCAGCCTGAGCAGAACCTTGTAATTGAGAGGCTGATGGCGGATCGCCCGGCGGAAGGCTTGGCGCGCCTGGCGGATGTGGCCATTGTTCAGATGACACTTCCCCAGGTCTCCGTAATAATGGGCCCAATCGCGGGCAAGGGCTTCGGCCAGTTGGGTGCCCGGGGGGCAGACAGGAGCGTGTTTTTCGAGAAATCGCTGTCTCCCCGTGAGTGCCCGTGCCGATGAAATGTCCCGTGAGACGTTGCGGGCATAGAGCCGATGGCGGTACAGTGGCTTGGGCAGGTGCAGGAGGGGAAAGCGCTGATACAGTCGGATCGCCAGGTCGATATCTTCCCAGACCGCCAAGGAGTCGTCGTAGCCCCCCACGGCGTTGAAACAAGTCTTGCGGAACAGCGAGCCGGACGTGGCGACATCATGGCCGCCGCGCAGCAACTGCGTGATCGTCCGGCCCTGCTTTATAGCGGCGTCATAGTGCAGGGGGGCGCCGCCCTCGTCCATCTGGTATCCGTCGCAGTGGACGAGCGCGACCTCGGGCTGGGCCTGCAACATTGCCAGGGTTTCCTCGATGAACGAGGGGACCCACAGGTCGTCTTGATCGAGGAAGGCCAGGTAGGTGCCGGAGGCGAGGCGAGCCCCGTCGTTGCGTGCCGCTGCCTGTCCGCCGTTCTCGGGCCGCTTGAAGTAACGGGCCCTGGAGAATTGCAAGACGAGCCGGGCCGTTTCGTCGGTCGAGGCATCGTCCACCACGATGAGTTCCAAGTCCTGCCACGTTTGGGCCAGCACGCTGTCGATGGCCTGGTCCAGGTAGCGGGAGGCTCCGTTGTACGCAGGAATGATGGCGCTGACGAGAGGCATGCCTCACCGAAAAAAAGATGGCCGCGATAAACGGGGCTCATCATAGCAGATGGGACGTTGAGGTGGCAGGTGCAAACGCCACTTTTTTGAGCGGTGCTGTCTATCGGGATCGACACGAGATCGTACGGGAGATTGAACGATGACCTTTGACCACGTACACCCGGACCACCAGGGCCCCAATACCGTTCACATGACTCGTCTGCAGGTGGCCCAACTCATCTTGGACGCGGGTCACCGGCGGGTGTTGGACATCCCTTGCGGGACCGGCGCCTTGAGTCAATTGTTGCTCGACGGAGGGCGGGAGGTTGTCTCCGCTGATTTATGCCCCGAGGGTTTCGTCGTTCCCGGGCGCTCCGCTGTCCGCGTGAACCTCAACACCGTCCTGCCGTTCGAGAGCGAGACGTTCGAGGCGGTGGCCTGTGTCGAGGGGATCGAGCATATCGAAAACCCTCACTTGTTGGCCCGGGAAGCCAACCGGATCTTGCGCAAGGGGGGCATGTTCTACGTCACGACCCCCAATGTCTTGTCCATTCGGTCGCGGCTCAGCTACTTATTGCGGGGCTACCCGGACCAATTTCATTACATGGTCGAAGTCGATCCGGCCACCGGAGCGGAGCAGCCGATTGCGCATATCAATCCGATCGGGTTTCTAGAACTGCGGTATGTCCTGAGCCGCTGGGGATTCCGGGTGGACTTGGTCCAGACCAATCGGGAACTGAAGAAGGACTCATGGTTGTATCAGGCAATCCGGCGTCTGCTCTTGACGAAGGGGAAGCGATCGGCCGCAACCCATCCCTCAGTGGCTTCCGTGAGGCAGGCAATCCTCTCGGACGCCGTGCTGTTCGGCGAGGGATTGATCCTCGGAGCGACCAAGGTTGCGACGGCTGCGCAGGAGCCTTGATAAATGATTGACGAACGGCCATGGCTCGGTTATATGGGGGCGCGCCCAGGCCCGGTCCTATGAAAGTGGTGATTGCGGCGTGGCATCTCAAGGACTTCAACGTCGGTCTCGGACGATACAGCCGAGCCTTGATCGAGGCCCTGGGGCGGGTGGATGTCGAGAACCAGTATGAAATCCTGATGCCGGACGAGTCGCACCGGTTTCCGGAGCGACCGAACATGCGCTATCGCCTGATCCGGTTCCCGTTTTTCAAGCGGCGTTTCTGGGAGCAGGTGGCGCCTTGCCTGGCCGGGCGGTACGACCTGCTGCATTTTCCCTATGATTCCTGTGTGGCCTGGAAGCGCGGCAAGTTCATGGCCACGGTCCACGATGTGAAGCCGCTGATCTTCGGAGCCGGTCGGCGTCGGCGGTGGAATGTAAACGAGTTGATCGAGCGGGCGTTGATGCGTGACCGGTGGGGCCGGGTCGATCACGTTCTGACGGACTCCCGTTGCTCGAATAGGGATATCATGGAACGGCTTGGGGTGCCGGCCGATCGGATTACCGTGGTGTATCCGGGAGTTGAACTGGAGCGTTTCCACCCTTCCCCTACGCCTCAAGCTGTTGGTAGGGTGGATCGTCCTTATGTGCTCTGTGTCGCCGGAGCCGATCCGACCAAAAATGTCGAAACGCTGGCGGAGGCGTTCAGTCGCCTGCCCGGAATGCTTCGACAACGGTATGATCTAGTGCTCGCCGGAGATTTTCGCCGACGGATCGATCTGCACGAGCTGATCCGACAGACGGGCATTGCACGGCAGACGGTCTTCACTGGAGTGGTCGGTGACGGGCGTCTGATCGAACTCTATCAACGAGCGAGTCTCTTTGTGTTTCCGTCCCGGTACGAAGGCTTTGGGCTTCCCGTCTTGGAAGCCATGGCCTGCGGTTGCCCGGTCATCAGTTCCAGCGCTTCGTCGTTGCCGGAAGTGGCGGGAGAAGCGGCGATTCTGGTCGAGCCCTCGGATGTTGACGGCTTCACGCGTCATATGGAACGGGTATTGACGGACCGGGCCCTCTGGACCGATCTGCGTGAACGGGGCATGGCCAGGGCTGCGCAGTTTTCCTGGGATCGGACGGCGAGAGAAACCGTAGCGGTGTATTGTCGGGTCGTGAGTCAAGCCGGTTGGGCCGCCTGAGATGCGTGTGTATGCGAGGTTGGGGAGCAGCGCGTCCGAGATGACCTGGATGAGAGGGGATGGCAGATGCGAATTTTAATCACGGGCGGGGCCGGGTTCCTCGGAAGTCATTTGTGCGATGTGCTGATCGGCCAGGGGCATCGGGTGCTCGCAGTGGACAATCTGGTGACCGGTCGTCCCGAGAACATCGCCCATTTGATGGGGGACGAACGGTTCTCGTTCATTAAGTACAATGTCTGCGACTATCTGCATGTGGAGGGGCCGCTAGATGCGGTGATGCATTTCGCTTCGCCGGCAAGCCCGCAGGACTATCTGGATCTGCCGATTGCCACTTTGAAGGTGGGTGCGCTGGGTACCCACAAGGCGCTTGGACTGGCGAAAGCCAAGGGGGCGAGGTTTTTGTTGGCCAGTACCTCGGAAGTATATGGGGACCCCTTGGTGAACCCCCAGTCTGAGTCGTACTGGGGCAATGTCAATCCGCTGAGCCCTCGGGGCGTCTACGATGAAGCCAAGCGGTTTGCCGAGGCCATGACGATGGCCTATCACCGCTACCATGGCCTAGATACGCGCATCGTGAGAATCTTTAATACCTTCGGTCCTCGCATGAGGCCGCACGATGGCCGTGTAGTGTCCAACTTCATCGTACAAGCGCTGCAGGGACATCCACTGACGATGTTCGGAGACGGGTCGCAAACCCGCAGCTTTTGTTATGTGGACGATCTGGTCAGGGGTATCGTAGCGCTGCTCATGATCGAGTCGGATACGAGCGTGGCGGAGCGGACGGATCGCGCCGAATTCCTGACTCAGCGGACCGAACGAACTCGCGAGACCGTACACGATCCCGTCAATATCGGAAACCCGCGCGAGCTGACCGTCGCGGAGATCGGTCGACTGGTGCTGAAGTTGACGGAATCGAAGAGTGCGATCGTGCAAAAACCGCTTCCGGTCGACGACCCGAAGGTTCGGCGGCCCGACATCCGGAGGGCCAAGGCGCTGTTGCATTGGGAGCCGGCCATTGCCTTAGAGGATGGACTCCAACAGACTATCGAATATTTCCGGAAGATTCTGTAGCGGTCGAGGCGGGAGGGGCAATGAAAGGGGTGGTGCTGGCTGGCGGCCTGGGAACTAGGCTGCATCCGTTGACGAAGGTCACCAATAAACACTTGCTGCCGGTGTACAACCGGCCGATGATTTATTATCCCATCCAGACATTGGTGAATGCTGGGATCCACGAGATTCTTATCGTGACCGGCGGGAATAATGCGGGAGACTTCCTCCGATTGTTGGGAAACGGCAAGGAGTTCGGGCTGCAGCACCTGGGCTATACCTATCAGGAAGGGGAAGGCGGCATTGCGGATGCGTTGCGGCTGGCCGAGCACTTCGCGGAGGGAGAGGCCGTCTGTGTCATGCTCGGCGATAACATCATAGAAGGGAATGTACTGCGCGCCGCGCAGGCTTTTCGGAAACAGCAGGTCGGGGCCAAGATCCTGTTGAAGGAGGTGAAGGACCCTCAACGCTTCGGCGTGCCGGTGTTGGAAGGGGAGCGGGTGGTCAAGATTGAGGAGAAGCCGGCCAATCCGCGATCGACCTATGCCGTGACAGGGATTTATTTTTACGATTCACGGGTCTTCGAGATCATCAAGACGCTCAAGCCGTCTGGGCGGGGAGAACTGGAGATTACGGATGTCAACAATGCCTATATCCAGGCTGGACAGTTGACATGGGATGTCCTAGACGGATGGTGGACCGACGCCGGAACCATCGAATCGCTGCTGCTGGCCAATCAGTTGGTTGCTCAGAGCGGTGCGAATAAGTTGGACGTCGGGGCCGCCAGCGTCAGGCAGGGGGCCTAACGATGCGGATCCTGGTCACGGGCGGAGCAGGCTTCATCGGATCACATCTTGTCCGGCGCTTGCTTGCCAATGAGTCCGACTCGGTTGTCAATTTAGATGCCCTTCGCTACTCCGGGAACCTTGAGAATCTCACCGACGTAGCTGGTCACCCGCGGTATACGTTCGTTCAGGCCGATATCTGTGATGCCTCGAAGGTCGCCAAAGTCATGAAAGAGCACCGGATCGAAGGCGTGATCAATTGCGCGGCGGAGACGCATGTGGATCGGTCGATCGTCGAGCCGGGGGCGTTTGCGAAGACCGACGTGATCGGTACGGCGGTTTTGCTCGACGAGGCGCGGCGGATAGGAGTGACCAAATTTTTACATGTTAGTACCGATGAAGTCTACGGAAGCGTGGAAGCCGGATCCTCCAAAGAGGGTGATCCCCTGGACCCTCGCAGTCCTTATTCAGCCAGCAAGGCCGGCGGCGACCTGCTGGTTCGTAGCTACTGGACCACCTATCAATTCCCGGTGCTGATCACGAGGGGAAGCAATACCTATGGGCCCAATCAGTACCCAGAAAAGTTCATTCCTTTGTTCGTAACCAATGCCCTGGAGGACCAGCCGCTTCCCATGTATGGCGACGGGCGTTACCGGCGGGATTGGCTCTCCGTGTTCGACCACTGTGCGGGCATTGAGCATGTTTTTCGCCACGGTCAGCCGGGCACAATTTACAATATCGGGGGCGGCAACGAACGAGAAAATATGGCGGTCGCGGACATGATCCTGGCCCACTTGGGCAAGCCCAAGTCCCTGATCCGGTTTGTGCAAGATCGGCCTGGCCATGATCGCCGCTATGCCGTGGACTGCAGCGGTCTTCGCGCCTTGGGATGGGCTCCCACCGTATCCTTCGAGCAAGGACTCTGCGCCACGGTGGATTGGTATCGGAACCATCAGGCGTGGTGGCGGAAGATCAAATCCGGCGAGTTCCGGACCTACTATGAGCAGACGTATGGGCAACGGCTCAAGGGTGGATCGGCGTGCGCATCCTGATCACCGGCGCCAAAGGCCAGTTGGGGCATGAGCTGGCCAGGGCGTTGTGCGGCCACGACCTTGTCCTTGCAGACGTGCCCACATTCGATCTGCTGAAGCCGGAGGCTGAGCGGTTCATTTGTAACGCACGTCCCGAATCGGTGATCCATGCGGCTGCCTATACCGACGTGGAAGGGGCAGAGCGGGAACCGGATCTCGCCATGGCCGTAAATGCTGAGGGAACTGAGCGGGTCGCCAGAGCAGCTGCGGCCGTCGGATCCCGGTTGATCGTCATCTCCACAGATTACGTATTCGACGGACGGAAGCATACTCCTTACGACGAACAGGACCAGCCCAATCCTCTCGGTTCATACGGCCGGTCGAAATACGAAGGAGAGCGGTTGGCGCGGCAAGCTTGCCCCGATACATTGATCGTCCGCACCTCCTGGCTCTACGGTCTTCATGGAAAGAACTTCGTCAAAACCATCATGCGCTTGGCTGCCGAACAACCGGAGCTGCGCGTGGTGGCTGATCAACGTGGCTGTCCCACCCATGCTGGGGACTTGGCCGATGCCCTCGCACGTTTGGCCAATGTGCCTTTGCGCGGGGTGGCCCATGCGACCGGCTCGGGGGACTGTACTTGGCATGAATTCGCCAGCGAGATCGTGGCACTCATGGGCCGCTCGGTTCCGGTGCGCCCGATCACGACGGTGGAGACGCGTAGCGTGGTTCCCCGCCCGGCCTATACGGTCCTTGGGAACCGTGTGCTGGCCGGCGTTGGCATTACGCTACCGCATTGGAAAGAAGCGCTGGTTCGATTTGTGAACGATGTACAGGCTGGCGCGCCGGCCATGTCCTAAGGAGATGCAAGAGATGGATGTGAAGCGAGCGTTGATCACGGGGATTACAGGGCAGGATGGTTCTTACCTGGCCGAGTTTCTACTCGAAAAAGGCTACGAGGTTCACGGGATTGTCCGTCGTGTGGCGATCGAAGACCCTGAGCATCGCCTCTGGCGGATTTTGCACATCAAAGACCGAGTCAAACTCCATGCGGCCTCCTTGGAGAGCCTGCCCAGCATCTATCGGGTCTTTCGAGCGGTCGAACCGGATGAATGCTATCATCTCGCGGCGCAAAGCTTCGTGACCTATTCCTTTGAGGATGAATTTTCCACCCTGAACTCAAACATCAACGGCACCCACTTCGTTCTCTCTGCGTTGCACGATTGTGTCCCGCATTGCCGGTTTTATTTCGCCGCGTCGAGTGAAATGTTCGGCAAAGTCTCGCAGGTCCCCCAGACGGAGGTCACGCCGTTTCATCCTCGGTCTGCCTACGGCATCTCGAAGGTGGCCGGGTTCCACTTGACCCGTAATTACCGTGAGGCTTACGGAATCAAGGCTGCAAGCGGAATTTTGTATAATCATGAGTCGCCCCGCCGCGGGTTTGAATTCGTCACCAGGAAAATTTCCTCCCATGCGGCCCGGATCAAGCAGGGCCTAGCCAAAGAAGTCAGGCTTGGCAATTTGGATGCTCAGCGAGACTGGGGTCATGCCCGCGAATACGTCCGAGCCATGTGGATGATGCTGCAGCAGGATGAGCCGGGGGATTATGTGATTGCCACCGGTGAAACGCATACGGTTCGCCAGTTCGCAGAGGCAGCGTTTGCACACCTGGGATTGGACTACCGGGACTACGTGGTCCTGGATTCCAGCTTCAAGCGACCGGCGGAAGTCGAAATTTTGTTGGGCGATGCCACAATGGCGAGACAGCAACTCGGATGGTCCTGTCAGGTGAAGTTCAAGGAGTTGGTGCGAGAAATGGTCGAAGCCGATATGTCCCTCCTGACTGAGCCAGGCGGGGTCGGAATGCGTGGCCGCACACGCCCTTAAATTGTGTTCAGTCGGCGCACTCTGTTAAGATCGCTCGCGTTCTAACATCGCGCAGCTTTATTGACGATGGCTCGACGTTCAATGAATCGTAGGCAGGAAACGGGCCGTACTGTCCGACTAGCAGTGTTCCGATCAATCCGTCTGTTCGCAACGGACGTAGACGGGGTGCTGACCGATGGGGGCATGTGCTATTCGGATTCTGGCGATGAATGGAAGCGGTTTCATGTGCGCGACGGAATGGGCATCAAACTGTTGCAGCATGCGGGGCTTCTCACGGCGTTGATTACCCAGGAACAGACCAAGCTGGTGGCTCGACGGGCCGAGAAACTTACGATTCCGGAAGTGCATCAGGGGGCTCACGACAAACTGGCGGTGCTGAGAGACATTGTCGGACGTCACGGGCTTGAGTTAAACCAGGTCGCGTATATTGGCGACGATGTCAACGATCTGGAAGTATTGCAGGCGGTCGGGTTTTCGGCGGCTCCGGCGGATGCCATTCCTGTTGTTCGCAAGGCGGTACACTACGTGTGTAAAAAAGTAGGTGGGGGAGGAGCAGTGCGAGAAGTGGCCGATCTGATTCTGGCTGCACAGGCACGTCCGTCAGTAAAGAGAAAGTAATTCACCTCTGAAATGTTCTCGTGAACAAGTACTATCAGGCCCTCCTTGGTCGATTGATCTTGTGGGACTATGAAATCTGATGTCCATCTCTATGCGGTGATTCTCGCCGGAGGCAGCGGTACCCGCTTTTGGCCTCTCAGTCGGCACCTCTATCCCAAACAGCTCCTGCGGATCATCGGTGACGAAACGCTGATTCAGCAGACCTTGCGACGGGTGCTGCGGTGCGTGCCTGCGGAGCAGGTGATAATTTCCACCACACCGGCGCAAGCCGACTCGATCCGCCATCAACTCGGGGAATGGAAGGATGCGCTTCAGGACAGCTTCGTAATCGAACCGGAGGGCCGCAATACGGCTCCGGCGATCGGGTTGGTGGCCGCCGAGTTACTCCTTCGAGATCCGATGGCGGTCATGTTGGTGTTGCCCGCCGACCATGTCGTGCAAGGCGATCGGCGATTTCAATCGGCCGTTTCGTTCGGAGTGCAACTGGCTCATCAAGGACAGCTTGTCACGTTCGGTATTCCCCCCCTCAGGCCGGAAACCGGCTATGGCTATATCCAACCGGAACAGAAGATCCGTTTGGGGCGCAAAGGAGGATTAACCGGTTATCCGGTCGCCCGTTTTGTGGAAAAGCCGGATGCAAAGACGGCGATGCGGTATTTGAAGTCGGGCGAGTATTACTGGAACAGCGGCATTTTCGTTTGGCAGGCCAGCGCCATTTTGGAGGAAATTAACCGGCATCAGCCAGAGCTGGGAGCGGCGCTCAAGCCCATCGGACAGGCTCTCCGGTCCGGTTCGAGCGAACGCCTGGCGCGCTTGTATCATAAGCTTGCTCCAGTCTCGATCGACCATGGAGTGATGGAACGGTCCGACCGGGCGGCGGTGATCCCGGTAGAATTCCTCTGGTCCGATGTCGGGAATTGGAGCAGTCTGGAAGAAGTGGCTCCGCGCGACAAGGCCGGTAACGTGGTGAGCGGTAAAGTTGTGGATCTTGGCAGCCGGGATTCGATTCTTTACGCAGATCGCCGACTGGTCGCCACGATCGGGCTCTCCGGCATGGTGGTGGTGGATACGCCCGATGCCACGTTGGTCTGTCCCAAAGACCGGTCCCAGGACGTCAAAGCGATCGTGGAGGTCCTCAAGAAGCAAGGCGCCCCCGAACATCTGGAGCACCGGACGGTCTTCCGTCCCTGGGGCTCGTACACGGTGTTGGAAGAAGGGAAGGGGTACAAAGTCAAACGGGTTTCGGTGAATCCCGGCGGCCGTCTGTCACTCCAGTTGCATCACCAACGCAGCGAACATTGGGTGGTGATTGCCGGGATGGCCCGAGTGACTTGTGGGCGCCGCGTCTTCGACATCAACGTCGGGCAGAGCACGGGGATTCCGAAGAATACCCGGCACAGGTTGGAGAACCCCGGTTCCGAGCAGTTGCACATCATCGAGGTCCAAAACGGTCCATACCTCGGCGAAGATGATATCGTGCGGTTTCAGGATGACTACGGCAGGGGCGTGAAGCGTTGATCGTGAAGCGTATCTTGTCGAGATACGAGATACGAACGACGAGGTGCGAGGAAGATGGCGCTCTTTCGTGAATATGACATTCGAGGCATCGTCGGTCAGGAGCTGACGGAGGCCGTGGCCGAGCAAATCGGACGGGCCTTCGCCACCGTGGCGCGCGACAGGGGGGCCAAAACCGTCAGCGTCGGGCGTGACGGACGGGAAAGTTCGCCGGCCTTGCGCGACCGGCTGGTCCAAGGGCTGGCGGCCGGCGGAATCAATGTGTTGGATATTGGAGTCTGTCCTACCCCCGTACTGTATTTTTCCCTGTTCCAATTACCGGTCGATGGCGGCGTAATGATCACCGGCAGCCACAATGCCTCGGAGTACAACGGCTTCAAGTTGTGTATCGGGCAAGAGGCCCTTCATGGCGACGCCATTCAGCAGCTCCGCCAGAAGATGGAGGCCGGTCATTTTTCCAGCGGCGCCGGAGTGGTTTCCCTCCGGCCGATCCTTCAGGACTATCTCCGCTATCTGAAGACTAGCTTCGCGTCGGTCGATGCGCGCCATTTGCATGTGGTCATCGACTGCGGGAACGGGGCTGCAGCGCTGGTGGCCAAGCAGGCCATGGAGCAATTGGGGTGCCGGGTCACCGGGCTCTATTGCGACCTGGACGGCCGGTTCCCGAACCATCACCCGGACCCGACGGTGGTGGAGAACCTTCAGGATCTGATCGCGACGGTGAAAAAAACCGGGGCGAATGTCGGGATCGGCTACGACGGGGACGCGGATCGAATCGGGACGGTGGATGAGGAGGGGCACATTCTCTGGGGCGACCGTCTCATGGTCCTCTATGCCCGGGACATCTTGGCCGTCCGGCCCGGCAGTACGATTATCTCCGAGGTCAAGGCCTCCCAGAGCCTCTATGACGACATTGAACGGCGCGGCGGGCGGCCGATCATGTGGAAGACCGGCCATTCGCTGATCAAAGCCAAGATGAAAGCCGAGTCGGCGGTGCTGGCTGGCGAGATGTCCGGACATATATTCTTTGCCGACCGCTATTTCGGCTATGACGACGCGATTTATGCCTCATGCCGACTGGTCGAAATCCTGGCCAAGACCAAGCAGCCGCTGTCCGCCTTGTTGTCGGACTTGCCGGCGACCTCGGTTACGCCGGAGATTCGCGTGGATTGTCCCGACCACGTGAAGTTCGATTTGGTGGCGCGGGTCCAGGCGCGCCTCCTGGCCCATGCCAAGGCCGGCCGGGCTCCCGGTGAGAAGGGCCTCGTGATCCGCGACGTGGTGACGATCGATGGCATCCGGGTTATGTTTGAAGATGGGTGGGGCTTGATCCGGGCCTCCAATACGCAGCCGGCCCTTGTCCTCCGCTTCGAAGCCTCTTCTTCCCAGCGCCTGGATGTGATTCGAGCGTTGATTGAATCCGAGCTGGACCAAGCCAGACGAACCCTCGCAGCTTAACGGTGCGGCACGCTGCCTTCCGACACCTCGCCGCTCTGTCGACAGCGGCCGTCCTCTGTGGTGCGGTGACCTTTCCCCCGTTGGTTTCCGCCGAACCGGCTTCCCCTCCGTCCATGTCAACCGATCACCCCTTCATACCGGGAGAGCGGTTGACCTACGCCCTCACGTGGCTGAATATCCGCGCCGGCACCGCCGTGCTCGAAGTGGCCGGTGCTGCGCCGGTTCAGGGGCGCGCGGCGCTTCGTCTCCTGACCACCGCGGTCTCCAGCCCCTTGGTGACAAAATTCTATCCGGTCGACAACCGGGTGGACTCGCTCGTGGATGCGGAGAAGCTGATCCCATATCGGATGGTATTTAGACGGAGAGAGGGTAAACGAAGCAACGACTTCGATGTCGCCTTCGATCAGGCCGCAGGCACCATCACCTCAATCAAGGATGGGATCACGGACCAGCTGCCGCTTCTCCCGCAGACCTATGACTCGATTTCTTGCCTCTATTACATTCGGACGTTGCCTTCCCTGGTCCCTGGTGCTTCGATCACCTTCAACGTCCACCACGACAAGAAGACGTACAGGTTGGAGGTCCGAGTCGAGGCGGTTGAAACCATCAAGGGACCCTGGGGGGAAGTCGAGACGGTGCGGGTCTTGGCGGTCATGCCGTTTCAAGGCATTTTCCTCAACGAAGGGAACATCCGGGTCTGGTTGACCAACGACAGCCGCCGGGTGCCGGTGCTTATGAAAGCCAAGGTGAAAATCGGGTCCGTGGTGGCCAGTCTAGTCGAAGGGTTTCAGGTTTCTGGATCCCCCTGACCGGCGCGGCCCCATCCTCGTCTGCGGGCTTCGTCCATTGCCCGCATCGTTGAAAACCTATATAATCCACCGCTATTATGCCCGACAGGACGCGATACTGGTAAGGAAGGACTGAACTGTGGGGCCGTTTCCCATTACCTTGACCCGACACATTCTGCAAGCGCAGGCAGCGTATCCTGGCGCTACGGGGGAATTCTCGGCCCTCATGGCCCAGATCGGGCTCGCCGGCAAGATGATCGCCTCGGATCTTCGCCGGGCCGGCTTGATCAATATCTTGGGCTACACGGGCGACACGAATGTGCAGGGGGAGGCCGTCAAGAAGCTGGACGAAATCGCCAACGAGATCTTCGTCAAGGTGTTCCAGCACAGCGGCCTGGTCTGCGCCCTGGCTTCAGAAGAGATGGAAAAGCCGGTGAAATTGGAAGAAAACTGGCCCAAGGGCAAGTACATGCTGTTGTATGACCCCCTGGATGGTTCCTCGAATACCGACGTCAATATGCCGCTGGGAACCATCTTCTCGGTCCTGCGATTTGAAGGCAAGGGCGGGTTACCGTCGGACGCCGAACTGGTTCGGGTCGGCACCGAGCAGGTGGCGGCCGGCTACCTGATGTATGGGTCGAGCACGATGCTTGTCTACACAGCCGGCCACGGGGCCCATGGATTTACGTTGGATCCGGGCGTGGGTGAGTACCTGCTGTCGCACGAACACATTCGCATGCCGGCCAAGGGAAAGGTCTATGCGACCAACGAGGGGAACTATCACAAATGGCCGGCCGGCACGCAGCGCTATGTCGACTATCTCAAGACCCAGGACAGCGACGGCGAAAGGCCTTACAGTGGCCGTTATTCCGGCTGCCTGGCGGCGGATGTCCACCGGATCCTGCTGGGCGGCGGCGTCTACCTCTATCCCGCCGAAACGGACAAGCCGGAGGGCAAGCTGCGCTTGCTGTACGAAGCGAACCCCCTGGCAATGGTCGTGGAGCAGGCGGGCGGGCGGGCCAGTACGGGGGTCGAGCCAATTCTCTCGATCAAGCCGAAAGCCGTGCACCAGCGAGTCCCGCTGGTGATCGGCAGCCGGGAAGATGTCGAGATCGCAGAAGGATTTATCCAAGGCCATCGGACTTCTTAACATCTGTGCCGGAACGTAGTGGGAGGAAGAACATGAACAAGCGTATTCAGGAAATTCTAAGTTGGTATGGGAGCGACAATGCCGGCACGCGCATGAATCTAGCGCGATTGCTGGGTCATGGCAAGCTGGCCGGCACCGGCAAGCTGGTGATCCTGCCGGTGGACCAGGGGTTCGAGCATGGGCCAGCCCGCAGCTTTGCGCCCAACGCTTCCGGCTACAACCCCCACTACCACTTTCAGCTGGCGATCGATGCCGGGTGCAACGGCTATGCGGCCCCGTTGGGATTTCTCCAAGCCGGCGCGGCGGAATTTGCAGGCCGGATCCCGCTCATTTTGAAGTTGAATAACCATGACGTGCTCCACGATGAGAAGGATCCCCTGTCGGCGGTAACCGGCAGCGTGAAGGATGCGTTGCGCTTGGGTTGCTCGGCCATCGGCTTTACGATCTATCCGGGATCGGCCCATAGCGCGACGATGTATGAGCAGTTGCGTGGGCTGTCGGAAGACGCCAGGGACAACGGCCTCGCGGTGGTGGTCTGGTCCTACCCGCGCGGTTCCGCCCTGAGCAAAGAAGGGGAGACCGCGGTGGATGTCGTGGCCTATGCAGCGCAGATTGCCGCGCAGTTGGGCGCGCACATTATCAAGGTCAAGTTGCCCACCGCCCATCTGGAACAGGCGGCGGCCAAAAAGGTGTACGAGGCCGAACAAGTGCCGATCAAGACTCTGGCCGAGCGGGTGCGCCACGTCGTGCAGAGTTCGTTCGACGGCCGACGGATCGTGATTTTTTCTGGCGGGGCCAAGAGCGACGATAAGAACGTGTTCGATGAAGCCCGCGCCATTCGGGACGGCGGCGGGTTCGGCTCGATCATCGGGCGCAATTCGTTCCAGCGGCCGAAGGCTGACGCGATCAAGTTCCTGCAGACGGTCATGGGCATCTATGCGGGAGAGATTCAGTAAGCGGCCTGTCCGGCACGCCGGCGGTCAACGTATGCGTATGGTGATCTAGCCGTTTATGGGTATGGATCAATTGGAAGAAGAGGCGCCGGCACGGAATCGGCGGCGTTCGTCCTGGCTGGCCAGTATCCTGTTGATCGGACTGGGCGTGCTCATCGGGCTGGTGGTGGCGGCGGATCTGGGCTGGCTTCCGTTCGGGCATGCGGTGCCCGAGCCGCCCGTCGCCGAGCTTGCGCCGCCGCCGCCGTCGGTCATCGGGAGCAATCAGAATTTCGTCCAGATCGCCAAGAGCGTCAAGCCTGCCGTGGTGAACATTTTTACCACACGAAGCGGCAAGAGCGGGGAGGGGCCCCAGGCCATGCCCTTCGACGACCCGTTCTTCCGCCGTTTCTTCGGTGACGAGTTTTTCAAGCGGTTCGAGGCGCCGCGCGAGCGGAAGGAGCGGAGCCTAGGGTCGGGCGTGATCGTCGATCCGAACGGCCTGATCATCACGAACAATCACGTGGTCAGCAAGGCCGATGAAATCAAGGTGTTCTTATCTGATAAGCGCGAGTTCAAAGCCAAGTTGATCGGGACTGATTCCAAGACCGACTTAGCGGTGCTGAAAGTCGAAGCGGAGGGCTTGCATACGATTCCCTGGTCCGACTCGGACAAACTGGAGGTCGGAGAGTTCGTGCTCGCAATCGGGAACCCCTTCGGGCTGACCCAGACGGTGACCATGGGCATCGTCAGTGCAGTCGGGCGGGCCAGCATGGGGATTGCAGAGTACGAAGATTTCATCCAAACCGATGCGGCGATCAATCCCGGCAATTCGGGCGGTGCGCTGGTGAATGTTCGCGGCGAGCTGGTCGGGATTAACACGGCGATCTTCAGCCAGAGCGGCGGCAACATGGGCATCGGGTTTGCCGTGCCCAGCAACATGGCGCGATCGATCCTTGATCAACTGGTCAAGGCCGGCAAAGTCGTGCGGGGCTGGCTGGGCGTGTCCATTCAAGAGCTGTCCCCGGAACTGGCCTCGCAGTTCGGGCTGTCGGAGGCCAAGGGGGTGTTGGTCAGCGATGTCCTGGACGGGAGTCCGGCCAAGAAGGCGGGGCTGGAGCGCGGGGATGTGATCCTCGAGTTCGACGGCAAGTCTGTGGAGACCCCCACCCACCTCAGGAACATCGTGGCGCAGACCCAGGTGGGAAAGAAATCCACGGTCAAGTTTATTCGCAACAAGGACCAGCGCACGGTGGATGTGACCATCGTGGAGCAGCCGAAGAATATGGCGCGAGCCGGTGGCGACGGTGGGGATGAAGGCGAGGAGGGTGTCAGGCCCTCCGGGCTTCTGTCGGACCTGGACGTGCACGAACTCAACAGCGAGTGGGCCCGTCGCTTTGGGCTGGGAGGCAACGAAAAAGGTGTGGTGGTGGCGCGAGTCCGCTCCGGCGGGGCGGCGCAGGAGGCAGGCCTTAAAGAAGGCGATCTGATTCTGGAAGTAAACCGGAAACCGACCCCGACGCTCAAGGCCTACGAGCAGGCCGCCGCCAAAGCCGGCAGGAGCGAGGCCGTCCTCTTGTTGATCAAACGCCAGGGCCTCACGACCTACCTCACGTTGAAACCCTAGCCTCCGGCAGGCGGGATGGACTGTGTCCGGAAGCGTTTGCGGCGGGCAGTGTTATAATGGTCGACCGAAGGGGGGTGATGAGATGGCGCGGCGAATTCTATTCGTGCTCCTAAGCGCCCTGGCGGGGATGACCTTGTTCTTGCGTGGGGAGGAGCCGACGGCCCCCGTGCTCATAGCCGGGTTTGCCATCGGCGCAGTCACGGGCGGCTTGATTCTCGTCGCAGAATACCTGCTCCAACAAACATCCTTCGGCATTATTGCGGGGGGAACAGGCGGGTTGGCCATTGGACTGGTCCTGACGGGCCTGGTCGAGTGGGTCGGCAGCGTCATTTTCGACGTGGAGACATTTCTCTTCCATATCGGCGGGCTCATGTTTCTCCTGGGGCTGCCGTATCTGGGGTTGGTGCTGGGGGCGAAGTTCGGCCGGGAGCGGATCACGGGGCAGTCCAAACATCCCGAGCATGCGGTGGTGACCGGCAATCATAAAATTCTCGATACCAGCGTGATCATCGATGGGCGGGTCGCGGACCTCTGCGAGACCGGTTTCCTGGAGGGCACGTTCTTGGTGCCGCAATTCATTCTGCATGAGCTGCAACATATCGCCGACTCGTCGGATTCCTTGAAGCGGGCGCGGGGCCGGCGTGGGCTGGACATCCTGAACAAGATTCAGAAGATGGTGGACATCGACGTGCGGATCATCGACGACGATTTTCCGAACGTGAAAGACGTGGATTCCAAGATCGTCGTCCTGGCCAAGAAAGTGGGCGCCAAAGTCATCACGAACGATCTCAATCTGAACAAGGTCGCGGAGCTGCAGGGCGTGCGCGTGCTGAATATCAACGAACTGTGCAATGCGCTCCGTCCGGTCGTCTTGCCGGGCGAGACCATTCGGGTCTTCGTGCTGAAAGAGGGCAAGGAAGCCGGGCAGGGCGTCGCCTATCTGGACGACGGGACGATGATCGTGGTGGACAACGCCAAACGCTGCATCGGGCGGAATGTGGACGTGGTTGTCACCAGCGTGCTGCAGACGACGGCGGGGCGGATGATCTTCACGCGCTTGCGCGAAGAGACGGAGAAGGAGGAGTTTCAAGTCGCGCGTGGGTAACCGAACGTCTGCTCTCGTACCGGCCGCTGGGCGCGGGATTCGCATGGGGGCTTCGACCCCCAAACAATTTCTGACACTCGGGGGCCTTCCCCTGCTGGTTCATACGCTCCGGGCGCTGGAGGCGGCGGAGGAGATCGTCGAAATCATCCTGGCCGTGCCCGAAGCAGACCGCGAGTTCTGCCTGCGGGAGATCGTCACCCCCCACCGTCTCACCAAAGTCAGGCAAATCGTGGCCGGCGGCGCGCAGCGCCAGGATTCCGTGCATCACGGGCTCCAGGCTGTGAGCGACGGGATCGAGTTCGTGTTGGTGCACGATGCCGTGCGTCCCTTCGTGACCCGCGGAATGATCCGGCTGGTCATCGAAGCGGCGGCGAAACATGGTGCGGCGTTGGTGGCTATCCCGATGAAGGACACGGTCAAGCAAGTTGGCCAGGACGGGCTGGTGAGCGGCACAATGGATCGGGGCCGGCTCTGGCTGGCCCAGACCCCGCAGGCGTTCCGCCGGGCGATTTTTGAAGAGGCGCACCGCAAGGCGGCGCTCGAGGGCGTGCAAGGGACCGACGACACGCAGTTGGTGGAGCGGCTTGGCTATCCGGTGGCGATCGTGGAGGGGAGCGGGGAGAATATCAAGATAACGAGGCCGGAAGACTTCGCCATCGGCGAGGCGATCCTGGCGGCCCGTGGCAGACGTAAAGAGTGAGGCATCATAAGGGGGGCAGATGAAAGTCGGACTCGGGTATGATATCCATCCGTTGGGCAAGGGGCGGAAGCTGATCCTAGGGGGCATCGAGATTCCCCATTCACAAGGCCTGGTCGGCCATTCGGATGCCGATGCGCTGGTCCATGCGGTCTGCGATGCGATGCTCGGGGCCATGGGGGAAGGAGACCTAGGGAAACATTATCCCAGCTCCGATCCGCGCTACAAAAACATCTCCAGCCTGATCCTGCTGGAGGAAGTAAACGGGCTGCTGGCCAAAAAGGGCTATCGCCTGATGAACGTCGACACCGTCATCATCGCCCAGGCTCCCAGACTCGGCCCACATCTGGAGACGATGGCGGTCCGGCTGGCGGACGTGCTGAAGATTGAGCGGGCCGCCGTGAACGTGAAGGTCAAGAGCGGCGAAGGGCTGGATGCCGTCGGGCGGGAAGAAGCGATCGCGGCGCAGGCGATTTGTCTCATCGACAAGGCAACGAAGGCCTAATGTTTTCAAGAATTAATCAAGATCTTCAGGCCGTCTTCGACCGTGACCCGGCGGCCACGAGCAAGCTGGAGGTCGTGCTGACCTATGCCGGGTTCCACGCCCTGCTGGCTTATCGGGTCTCGCATTGGCTCAAAGCACACGGGGTGCCGTTCATCCCGCGCGCCATTTCTCAACTGGCCCGCTGGCTGACGGGAATCGAGATTCACCCGGCCGCCAAGATCGGCCAGAGTTTCTTTATCGACCACGGGATGGGGGTGGTGATCGGGGAAACCGCCGAGATCGGCGATTACGTGACGCTGTTTCAGGGCGTGACGCTGGGCGGGACCGGCAAGGAGCACGGCAAGCGCCATCCCACGCTGGGGAATCATGTAGTCGTCGGGGCGGGAGCCAAGATTCTCGGCGGCATCAAGGTCGGAGACAACGTCAAGATCGGCGCGAACTCCGTCGTGCTCAAGTCCGTGCCGCCCAATTCGACCGTGACCGGCGTGCCGGCCCGGATCATCAAAATGGAAGGGGAGCGCCTTCCCGAAGCCACCATGGACCACATCAACCTGCCGGACCCCATCGCCGACCGCTTTGAAGCCCTCGAACGCGAAATCATCGAACTCCGCAAGAAACTCGACAATCAGAGTCGACCGAACAACTCATAGCTCTTTTCTGGTCCCAGGAGAAATCCGCGCTTGCCCGTGTTCATATCGCTCACGGCGTGTGGCCTTTCTTGCCAAATTGAGATAAGGCCAGTATAGTGACCAGTATTCGAGCTAGTCACGGAGGGTCGTCCTATGCCGCACGTTGACCAATTCGTATCCGTCACGGAAGCGAAAAACAAGCTCCCCGCTCTGATACGGAATCTGAAGCTCAGGCCGGAAGTGGTGGCGATTACACGGGATGGCGTGCCTGCGGCGGTGTTGCTCAGCATGGACCAATTCGAGGGGTTCATGGAGACGATCGAAATTTTGAGCGACGAAAAAACGATGCGGGCATGGCGACGCGCGACGAAGCAAGCCAAGGCCGGAAAGTGGGTGTCCCACGAGGCGGCATTCGGCCGCGAGGCGGTGTGAAAGCCTATCGGGCACGGTATAGCCCTGAAGCTGCCAAACGAATCCGCACGCTGCATCCGCAGATCAAAAGCGAAATACGAGAAGGCATTCGAACGCTTCTTAAGACTCCTCTAGCCGGTCACGAATTGCACTTCGAGCTTGCCGGGCATCGCTCCTTACGAATCCGAGCCCATCGGATTATCTATCAAGTCAATGAAGAAGATTCCACCGTGGACGTCGTCTTAGTCGGGCCGCGCCGGACAATCTACGAGGAATTGAGAGCCTTCTTGCTGGAGCGACGGAACTAGCGGAACCGGGAATCCGCAGGGGGGAGATCGAAAACCAGAACCAACGCCAGGCGCGCTCGCGCCTCCCGGATTAATTAAGGCTCGGCTGACGAAGGGTGGAGGGCGGGTGTGTTAGGACGCCTCGCCTCCGCACCTTCGGAGCGGCCTGTCGGACTCTGCCGGGCGGAATTCCGGCCGCCTCACCGACTCGGCGGCGCGCACAAACGTGGCGCTCTTTATTCATCGCGCCGTGCGTCCTTCGGAAATTCCTTCGCAGACTCAGTCAGTGTCCGCTTTCCTTCCCGGCAGAGTCTCGCCGGTCTGTTTCGCTCCTCCGGTGAAGTCGGCTCGCGCTCCAACACACCCTTTTGGGAAGCAACGGTGAAACGGCTACCCATTCCTTCCAGCCGAGCTAAAAAGAGAGAGTATCGGGGCCAGGCCGCTTGAAAGCCTGGCCCCTCAACAGAACGGTTCGCAACGGCGCTCTGATAACGTGTCGAGTGTCGTCAAACTCCGGCTGTAGCTCTCGCTTTCTTGCTAGGCGAATCTGGCAGGCTTATACTGCAGATGGACTAGGGTAATGGATTAATCTGGAATCAGATAATCTGTAGCTAGCGAGCAGAATGAATGGATAGGACAATGCTCAACCTTCTTTCTTTGCTCATTGGTGGCTCAGGGATTTTTGTTGTTCTGACCAAGTTCAATGTCCCAGAGCTTAATATGTCTTTCTTTGATGAGAATCCTTTTGCTATTAAGAGGGATGTTATCGAGAATGTAATGACTTGGATTTTCACCAGCCTGGCTTTGGTCGGGCTTTTCCTTCAAGTTGGTGGCGAGATATGGAGCGATCGACTTCCATCTAGGCAGCACGCATCTTCATTTTACGCATACTTCTCTGTGGCAAGTTTTTTGGCAGTTGTCGCTACCGTGTATGTTCTTACTTCAATCGGTAATCAGATTGCAAAGCGTACTTGGTTGCCAGTAGTTGTTGCCAAGCAAGCAGAGCTGTATAGTCAGACCCGCTTCGTCGTAGATCATGACGGATGGCGAGAAGATCAGCTCAGTGTAAGGAATACCCTCCCGAATCCGGAGATTTATCGGCAAAAGAATATTGAAGCAGCCGTGAGGAGTATCGCTCAGATCGAAAAACCTCTAGATATTCCTCCTGACGGTGCAGAGTTGAAGCTGCGAGTAGAGAGAATCAAGCCATTCTTTAATAACTTGTAATATTTTCCTGTCGAGATGCTAGCGTCTTAATTATAGTCTACGCGGACCAGATATAGCCCCTGCGGGGGAGCTGTATAGCCGGCGGCGCGGCGGTCTTTTGCTGCCAGAATTTCCTTCATAGCCTCGGGTGGCCTCTTGTCTTGGCCGATCTCGACGAGCGTCCCCACGATCGCACGGACCATCTGTTTGAGGAAGCGGTCGCCGAGGAATTGTATCCGGACCAGAGGCCCTTCCTGGACCAGATCCAACCGCTGTAATTCGCAGATAGTATCCGTCGTGTCGGTCGGGTTGCCTTGAAACGAGCCAAAGTCCTGCTTCCCGACTAAGAAGGTTGCGGCCTGGCGCATCACGTCAAGATGCAGTGGCCCATAAATGTGCCAGACCCGGTTGCGGTCTAAGGCTGGCCGTTCTGGCTGGTTCAGAATCCTATACTCATACTGCTTGGTTTTGGCCGAGTAGCGGGCGTGGAAGTCGTCCGGCACCGATTCGGACGCCTGGACGCTGATGTCAGCCGGGAGGTGGGCGTTGAGCGCGCGTCGCCAGTCGCGAGGGGTCAGGGGCTTGTCCGAGCGGAAGCTCACGACCTGGCCGAGGGCATGGACACCCGCGTCGGTCCGGCCGGCGCCGATGACGGCGATGGACGTTTGTGTGATCTTTTGGAGGGCGTTTTCCAACGCCGCTTGCACGGTCGGCTGGCCCAGTTGCCGTTGCCAGCCGGCATAGCCGGTTCCGTCGTATTCCACTACGAGCTTGAAGGTAGGCACCGCCTGCCTCGATCAGCGCGCGGCAGTCTGGATGGGATTGACGTAATCCCTGATGCCCTGAAAAATGGCGTCGGCCATGCGGCTGGTGAACGTGTCGGTCCGCATGAGCTTCTCTTCGGCGGGGTTGGAAATGAAGGCGATCTCGGCCAGGATGCTGGGCATGGTGGTGAAGCGGATCACATAGAACGGCGCGGTCTTCACGCCATGGTCCACGACATCATAATGGTCGTCCAGATGGGCGACCATGGCCTGTTTGGTCGTCCAGGCCAGCTCCTGCGACTTTTCGATCTTCTTGCTGGTCACGAAATCCGCCAGGATGTACTGCCAGCCCACGCCGGTGCTCTCGATGGGCGTACCGTTTTCCCGCGCGGCCACGGCCAGGGCGCGCCGGTCGCTGGCCTCGCCGAAATGGTAAACCTCCAGCCCCTTGGTGTTGCGTTGCGGGTGGGAGTTGACGTGGATCGATACGAAGAGGTCCGCATCCTTACTGTTGGCGAATTTTGCCCGATCGCCCAGCTCCACGAACACGTCGCGGTCCCGCGTCATGAGCACCTGGGTCCCAAGGTACTTGGTGATTAGGTCGCGGAGCTTCAGCCCCACTTGTAAGGTCACGTCCTTTTCCGCCGTCCGCTGCTGGCCAATGGCGCCGGGGTCCTTGCCTCCGTGCCCCGGGTCGATCACGATCAGCTTGATGTCCTTTCCCGACGCCGGTCGTTGCGAGGAGCGGACCGGCAGCGGTGCGGGGGCCGGTTGGGCTGCAGGAGTCGGTTGGGCTGCAGGAGTCGGTTGGGCTGTCGGAATCTGCTGGGTTGCCGGGGCCGGTTTGGCCTTGGCTGCCTGGGCCTGTGGCGTCGGTTCGGCAATTGGATCAGGGGTGGAGACTGGTGCCCTGGCCACAGTCGTTGTAGGTGCCGGTGGCTCGATAGGCTGAGCGACAACCGGCTCGTCCTTTTCGCTCCGGTAGTAGAGGTCCACCACGAGCCGCTCCGGTCTGCTGAGGGCGATCAGCTTGTAGTCACGGACTTGGCTCAGGTTGACGGACACGGTCACGGAATGGGTGTGCGGTTGAGCGATGGAGACTTCATGGGGCAGTTTTCTACCGCTGAGCTTCGCCCGCAAGCGCTCGCTGAGCCTGGTATGCTGCAATTCCACGACCGCCCGGTTCGGGCTCTCTTGGCGGCTCTGGGTGAAGGTTGTCTGTTGGTCGAGATCCAGCACCAGGCGCGTATAGTCCGAATAGTCCTTCACCCGGATGTTCTGCACCAGGGCACCGTCATAGGGTTGGGCGACGTCCTTGTGAGCGGGCTTCTTGGCCTTATAAAGCAGGCTACGAGTGGATGCCTTGGAAGCCTGGGCAGGCGAGGCTGTGGCAGCGAGCGACAAGGCAGGGACCAGGATGCTGAAGGACAGCAGCCAGAAGATCAGGCCATAGGCCAAAATCGGTTGAGCAGGGATGGCAATCTTAGTCCGCGATAACATTGAGAAAATTGTGTCAGATGTAGCTGGGATTGTCAAGGTTTTCCCCAGGTTCTCTCTCCTTCGGCATATTCCTGTCGGAAATTGACAGGAGAAAATCCCTCGGCTAGGCTCTGTACCCATGGCGACGCATGTGATTGTGGATGGCTATAACCTCCTTGGAGTAAGGGGCCAGGTCGGACGCACCGATGCCGCCGGTGGCGAGGCAGCCCGCGAACAGCTCCTGCGGGATTTATCGGCCTATCGGCAGCGCAAAGGGCATCCGATCACGGTGGTCTTCGACGGCTGGCAGCAGGGAGTCGGAGCGGAGCGTCAGGAACATCGGGCGGGGCTTCTGGTGATCTATTCTCGGCGCGGAGAGCGGGCCGATCAGGTCATTCAGCGTCTGGCGGAGGAGTATGGGCGGGATTGTGCCGTCGTGTCCTCGGATCGGGAGATTGCGGACTATGCCAAGGCCATCGGGGCCTTCGTGATCGCCGCAGCGGAGTTCGAATCCAGGCTTCGCGTCAAGCCCGCCATGACGACCCAGAGCGGTCCCTATCAGAAAGATGGGCCGGAGGAGGACCTGCCGCGACGGAATCCGGAGAAGAAGGGCAATCCGCGAAAACTGCCCAAGGCGCTTCGCAAACGGAGCCGACAGCTCAGGGGATTTTAAACAGGCGACGGGCGTTGTCGGACGTGACTCGGGCTATGGTTTCCACGCCAGCTACCGCTGCCGTCCCTTTCACTTCTGCAATCTTTTCGGCCACCAGTGTGACGAACGCCGGCTCGTTCCGCTTGCCCCGATGAGGAGCTGGTGTCAGGTAGGGGCAATCCGTCTCGACCAGGATGCGGTCCAGTGGGACGGTCTTGACGATGTCGCGCAACATGGTTGCGTTCTGGAACGTGATCACACCGGAAAAGGATAGATAAAACCCCAGCTCCAATGCGTCTTTGGCCAACCAGGCGTCGCCGGAGAAACAGTGAAAGACGCCGCCGACGTCGCCGGCCTTCTCTTCTTTGAGAATCGCAATCGTGTCCTCCTGGGCTTCGCGCGTGTGGATGACCAGGGGGAGGCGTAGCTCCTTCGCCAGGCCCACCTGCTCGCGAAAGCGTTCACGCTGGAGCTTGGGCGGGGAGTGGTTGTAATGATAATCCAGCCCGATCTCGCCGTAGGCGACGACCTTTTCATGGCCGGACAGCCGGCGGAATGCGTCGTACCAGCCGTCTTCGATGTGTTTCACTTCATGGGGATGCACGCCCACGGCCGCATAGACGAAAGAATAGCGGGTGGCCAAGTCCACGGCTGCCTTGCTGGTCGCCAGGTCGCAGCCGATGGTGACGAAGGTCTCGACCCCGGCATCGCGCGCGCGGGCGATGACGGCTTCCCGATCGCCGTCGTAGCGGGTATCGTCCAGATGGGCGTGGGTGTCGATCAACATGGACGAGAGGGGCTCCTTGGCTGGAAGGTCCGGATTGGCGGCATCCTAGCACAGGGGCCGTGGCGGTGAGAAGCGGCCCGGTAGGGTTGACAGGCTTCGGTCAACCGTGGTAAATGCAAACAAGTTGCAATTAAGAGTGGGGCGGCATGATGACAAACCTGATCGCCGGATTGCGTGCAGAAGGACGCCGGTTGACGCGTCCCCGTAAAGCCATTCTCGACGTTCTGGAAAAATCGAAATATCCCCTGAGCGCGGCCGATGTCCATGCGCGGCTCAAGCGGGAGCAGGTGGCCGTGGATCTGGTCACCGTCTACCGGACCCTGGCCGTCTTGAAGAAGCTCGGTTTGATCGCGCAGGTGGAACTGGGGGAGGGGCAGTTCCGCTATGAATCCCGCCACGGCCGGGAACATCACCATCACATCCGTTGCCGCGGATGCGGGCGCATCGCCGACCTCATGCTCTGCCCGCTGAAGAAATTGACCGCGCTCGTGGAGCGGGAGACCCGCTTTACGGTCGAGGAGCATTCACTCGAGTTTTTCGGATGGTGTCCGAAGTGCCAGTAGCGGGGTTAGGAAGACACGGGTTCCTGCGCAGCTTTGCGCGTGTGCACGTCCGCGAGTTCGAGGAGCAGGGACTCGGTTTCGTCCCATCCCAGACAGGCATCGGTGATGGACACCCCGTAGGCCAGTTGCGCCCCCTCTTTCCAGGTTTGCTTGCCGGGGTGGAGGTTGCTTTCCAGCATGAGGCCTGTAATGGCCCGCTGTCCGCCGGTGAACTGCCCGACGACGGATCGGGCGACCTCGCTTTGCCGCCGATGATCCTTGCTGGAGTTGTCATGCGAACAGTCCACCATGATCGGGCGGGCGATTTGCTCCCCGGCCACCAGGGCCGCGGCGCGCGCCACGTCTTCCGGCCCGTAGTTGGTCTTGCCCCCCCCGCCGCGCAAGACGATGTGCCGGTCCGGGTTGCCGAGGGTCTTGATGATCGAGGTGACCCCGTCCGCGTTGATGCCGACGAAGCTGTGGGGCTGGCGGGCGGTGGTCATGGCGTTGACCGCCACTTGGAGGCCTCCGTCCGTGCCGTTCTTGAATCCCACCGGCATCGAGAGGCCGCTGGCCATCTCGCGGTGGATCTGGCTCTCGGTTGTGCGCGCGCCGATGGCAACCCAGCTCAGCAGGTCGGCGATGTACTGGGGCGTGACCGGGTCCAGCAGTTCGCAGGCGCAGGGCATGCCGCGCTCGTTGATCTCCAGCAGCACCTTCCGGGCCAGTTCGAAGCCAGCCGTGATATCGCAGGAGCCGTCCAGGTGCGGGTCGTTGATCAGCCCCTTCCAGCCGACGGTCGTGCGGGGCTTCTCGAAATAGGTCCGCATCACGATCAAGAGCCGGTCCTTGGTCGCGTCCGCGACCCGCTTCAGGGCCTCCGCATATTCAGTCGCCAGCCGGGCGTCATGAATCGAGCAAGGGCCGACGATGACGAGTAGGCGATCCTGGTCCGTTCCGTGCAGGATATCCCGGATGGCCCGGCGGGTCTGTACGACAAGTTCCGCGGCCGCCGGGGTGATCGGCAGACTGGTTTTGACCGTGCGGGGAGGGGGGAGCGGCCTGATCTCGCCAACGTTCCTATTGTCAACCGGCTCGCGCATGGTCAACTCTCAGTAGTAGAAATAAGGCGTTACCTTACTGCATAGTATGTAGAAGTGTCAAGCAGATGCCTGTCGGTGGCCCGTCCGAACGCCGCGCAGGACAAGGGGTTACACGCAGGCCGACGTTTCGCAAGTCCGCCGTCCTGCATTTGACAGAGCGGAGATGCTTTGACAGGGCCGCAATGCTTTGATAAGTTCGCTGCGTCTATGACCGGTCTATTCTCCAGAGCTGCCTGCCTGATGGTCGGACGGGGTCTCGCCCTGGCCTTGGTGGGCGTCCTTCTGACCCTGGCGCCTTTTGCGGTCGCTCTCGAGGTCCATCACGAACTGGCCGCGGCCGATCATGACGGCCACGAACATTCCGATTCGGACCTCTGCCAGTGGGTCCAGCACCACACAGGCCAGTCCCTGTCGAGCGATGTGCCGACGCTGGTCGCCCTCGTCGTTCCCGACGTCCATCCGTTGCCCGCTCCGGCTCTTCTCGTTTCGGCGACGCTGACCGGTTCCGGCGCTTCGCGCGCTCCGCCCCATTCCTGATCTCCTTGTGTAAAGCGATCCGACTCCCGTTCGCCGTCCGGCTGTCCGTGGCGCGGGGCGTCCCCACGTTTTCAGCAAGCATCAGGAGGTGGTATGCGACGTACATTCACGGGCCCTTTCTGGGCCTGGTTCACGATAATTGGGAAGATCCTATTCGTTCTGTCCGGCTCTGTTGCGCAGGCGCAACCGCCTGAATCTCCGGCAGAGCGGCGGACGGTCACCGGAGTCGTCGAGAATCAGGACTTGCGACGCATTCCCCAAGTGATCGTGGAGGTGCGCAATCAGGAAGGGGAGGTGGTGGAGGTCGGCGTCACCAACGACGCGGGAGAGTTCTCGGTCACCGTCCCCCAGGACGGCGCCTACTCGGTCAGCGCGGTGCAGGAGACGTATCGCAGCCAATACGTGGTGATCCATGTGGGGACCGACAAGCCGGCTCCGCTCAGGTTGACGCTGGCGTTGACGCAAGAGATCGCCTTGGACATCGTGTCGCCGCTGCCGCCGATCCAGTCCAAAGCGTCGAGCGAAACCTACAGTTTGAGCCGTAAGGAGATCGAGCAGATTCCGCGCGGCAACAACAACGACCTGAACGACGTGCTGACCACCATCCCGAGCGTCACCCAGAGCGCCTTGCGGCAGGTTCATATTCGGCAGGAACATGCGCTGATTCAATTGCGCATCGACGGGGTGCCGATTCCGGACACGGTCTCGACCGCCTTCTCCGACGTGATCAGTCCGCGAACCTGGGAGCGGGCCGACATCATCCTGGGCGGCATGGAGGCCCAGTACGGCAACCGGACGGCGGCGCTCATCGACATTACGAGCAAGAGCGGCACCAAGCCCGGTTTCGGCTCGCTTCAGTATTTCGGCGGGTCCAATGCCACGATGAACCCGTCCTTCGAGCAGGGGGGGACCATCGGAGAGAAATTCCGCTTCTATGTGTTGAATAGCTATCTCTCGACCAATCGCGGCCTCGACCCTCCGACCGGCGGGAGGTCCTGGTTCCATAACGACAGCACCAGAAACCAGACGTACCTCCGTGGCGACTACCAGCACGACAATCGCAACAACTTCACCTGGCTGTTCCTGAACTCGGTGGCCAAGTATCAAATCCCAACCCTGCCGGGACAGACTTCCAATGCGACGGTCCTGCCGCTGATTCGTGCGCAGTATGCCGGGTTCAATCCCGTGGCCTCGCAAAACGTCAATCAGTTTCAGCGCGAAAACAACCAGTATGGGCACATGGTCTGGCGGCACGATGTCAGCGCCAACCAATACTTCAGCCTCGCCGGGTATATGCGCCAGTCGAGGGCGACGTTCATCACGGACCCATTGAATTCGTTGGCCTATACGCCGGACGTGTCGGAGCCCTTCTCGACGGCCAGCCAGGACCGCATGGGATTGGCCCTGGGGATCCGGCTGGATTACACCAACGAGCTGACGAGCCAGCATTTGTTGAAGTATGGATTTCAGATCGATCGTACGCAGGCCATCAATAAAGCACGCATTTTCGCGTTTGAACGGGATAATGCCAACAATCCTACCGGCCCCGTCATCAATATCAACGGGGATCGGCGTCTGATCGGCTGGCGCGAGGAACTCTGGGTGCAGGACCAATGGACGCCCAGCGCACAATGGACGGTCAACGCCGGTCTTCGGTACGATCAGATCCAGGCCTTCACGAACGATTGGCAGATCAGCCCGAGGATCGGGGTGACCTATAAGCTGAACCAGGAGAATGCGTTCCACATCTTCTACGGCCGGCTGTTCACGCCGCCGAATCTGGAATCCGTGGCGTTTCTTGTGCCCCGAACGGCTGGGACGACGGCGGCTCCGGAAAATACACAAGCCAATACGGTCCGACCGGAGCGCTCGCATTACGGAGAAATCGGCTGGTATCATGCTTTTGGCCGTCTGGCGACCCTGGAACTGACCGCCTGGTACAAATACAACGAGAACATGTCGGATGCCGGGCAGTTCGGCACGACTCCCCTCTTGAACTATTTTGCCTTTCAGAAGGGCTGGCAGCGAGGTGTGGACGCGGCCCTCAAGGTCAATCTGACAGAGAACCTGACCGGACGAGGGAATGTGGCTTATGGCCAGTGCAAGGGGTATGGGTTGCAGTCCGGGCACTTCCTGCTGGAGCAGGGGGAGATCAACGATATCAATAGAAAAGGCGGCGTGTTCTGCGATCACATGCAGACCGTGACAAGCTCCGCCAATCTGACGTACCGGTTTCTGGAGCGCAACTCCGTTTCCGGCCAGATGCTCTATGGCTCGGGGCTCCGGACCGCAGTGACCGGCGGGCAGACCAACTCGACGCACGAGCCGTCGTACACCATCTATAACATGTCGTTGACTCACGAGATTCCTTTGCCGTATAAGCAAAAATTCCTGCTGGGGTTCGACATGATCAACATGCTCAATCAGGGCTATTTCTACAATCAGGGAGAGGGCAGCATCGGCCTCGGCGTCGCGCACGCGGGCATGCCCCGCACGTTCCTCTTCCGTGGACAGTGGTTCTTCTAAAGAAGGCCAAGGTCGAGGTTCAGGTTAAGGGGAAGCGAACAATGAAATATTCCGGGCTTGCACAGGGCATAGCTTTTCTGAGCCTCAGCCTGAGCCTCAACTTTAGCCTGGCTGCCGAGGGCGATCGTGCCACGCATCAATCGGACCATGCGGAGGATACGGCCGACGTCGTCTTGCCGGACGTCCACGTCCACGGCCTGCCGCTGAACAAGGATCAGCAGCTGGGGCCGGTGCCGACCTACATGCCCTGGCCGAAAATTCCCTCGTCGTTGGACGGGCAGGAGTTGGACGATTGGATGAAGGCGCGGTTCCTCGTCAACAAGGAGGCGCAGGTTACGGTCGTGGTGCTGGAGCCTTGCAAGCACCGGGAGCTGACCGGCGCCGGCCTGACCGCGTTGAATAAGTGGAAATTCGATCCCCAGTTGAAGGGGGACGAGCCGGTGGATGGGGAAATCACCGTCCGTATCCACTTCCGGACCAAATAGTCGCAGGCGAATCGCAAAGGAGATGACGCTGAACGGGGAACAAGCACTATTCGTCAGCATCAACGGCTTGGCCGGTAGCTCCGGCTTAGCCGACGCGGCCATGCTGACGCTGGCCGAGCCGAGCAGCTTGTGGCTGCCGGGGGGCTTGGTCCTGGCCTATTGGGTTTGGGTGAACCGGCGTGAGGCATTGCTCGGAGCCGTGGCGCTTACTGCGCTCGTCGTCGTTGTTGACCAGGTTGGGGCCCAGCTCAAGCACCTGGTCGGTCGCGTGCGGCCCTGTCAAACATTCACGGACATGCATTTACTCGTCGGTTGCGGCGGGACAGGCAGTTTTCCCTCCAACCATGCGCTGAATACGGCGGCGGCTGCCGCCTTTGCCCACGTGCTCTATCCCAAGACCAGCTGGATCACCTGGCCGCTGGTTGCCTTGATCGGGGTATCCCGCGTGTATGTCGGCGCCCACTATCCGACCGACGTGCTGGGGGGGTGGCTCATCGGCGGGTTGCTCGGGGCGGGTGCCGCCTGGTCGCTCCTTCGCTGGCCGGTCTTCCGGCCAGCCCGCTAGTGCGGGGCCTGTTCCGGCACGAACTCCAGAAAATACTGTTTGGGCAGAAAACCATGTTCCCGGAACAGGCGATAGCCGGCCTTGGCCATTTCTGCGACCAGGGTGTCGCGCGCGACCAGGTGATGTTTGGGAAAGCCGAGGTTGCCGGAACGTTTATCGGGGTAAAAATCAATGATGGCGACCCGGCCGCTGGGCTTGAGGGCCGGAATGACGTTGGCAAAATACGTCGACCGATTTTCCAGATGGTGCACCACGTTGCAGACGAAGAGCAGGTCCACGGACTTCGTTGGCAGCTTGGGGCTGTCTGAACCGGCCAGGATGAACTCGACGGAGTAAGGTTGGTGGGCGCGCTCCAGGCTGGCTTTTACGTACTCCAACATTTCCGGCTCCACGTCGACCGCATAGACCTTCCCGTCAGCGGTGACGGCTTCCACAAATCGGCGAGTGAAGTAGCCCGATCCTGAGCCCAGATCCGCCACGGCCAGGCCTGGCTTGAGTGCCAGCGCTTCGATGACTTGCGCCGGTTTCTGGTCCTGATCCCGCTCGGCGCTGTCCAGGTGCTCCAGGTAACTCTTCAGATCTGTCGGGTTCCGATGCTTGCCCTGCTCCTCCTGTCCCCCGTGCCGGTGCTCGTTCTGTGCCAGTGCTGGCGCTGCCCAGAGGGCTATGATCAGTAGCAGGCGAATAGATATCAGTGCAGACCGTGTCATGAGGTGCCCTCCTTATCGTCAGCGGCGGAACTCTGTCGCCGAGTGCGATCCACTTGATAAACAAACACTCCGTTCTTCGAGAAAAGGAGCGTCAAGAGGCGCGGGAACTCTTTGAGGCGATGGTCCGAGCCATAGGCCGCAATCGGGCAAGAAAAGGGAACAAGGAGCAACCAGAGGCGGGGCGGGGCTATGATCGCCGTGCCGAGGAGCACGAGGACGCTGGCGCAGAGCAGCACCGGGACCGGGTGGCATCGGAAGGCAGGTGGGGGATCGCTCATCGTTTGGAGGGCCTGACTTGCTCCGGCAAGACGGGATACTTCGCCTCACCGGCTCCGAAATGGTCCCCAGCCTCGTCCGCCGCAACCACGCGCAGAGTAATCCCGTCCGGGGCCTCGGTGGGCAGCGGCACGAAGAACGGAGCTTCGAAGCGGCTTTTTTCTCCCGTATAAAACATCTGCAGCCGTTCGACCACGTGCTGGCCGATCAGAACCTCCCCGTAGATCTTCACCTTGCGGGAGTCCCAGTCTCCGTATGGCCGTACCAGCGAACCGGAGAGAGTCCGGACGGAGGCCTTCAGCGTCACGTCCTCCTTGGCGACCAAGGGGGTGCCTGGCGCCGGGGCTTCGATCTGGACGATGAAACCATAGAGATGCAGCACGATCCCGTCGTTCTTCATCGCCTGCCCGGGAATCAGCAACACAGTCTTGCTGGCCCGTTGCATGGCCCAGGGGTACTCGAGCGGGCCTTGCACGGCGATATCCACCAGGGTTGGCCGGTCTATAAACAACGTGGTGCTGAACGAGGCGGAGGGGAGGGAGGAGTAGCGCGGCTCCTCCATGATGCGTGGGGTGCGCATGATCTGAGTCTGGTCCCCCGGCTCTCCCCGCTGCAGGCCTGTGGCGAGGAGCCGGCCCGTCGCCACGTCCGTGATCGTGATCCTGGCGCCGCCCACCTCGTCCCCCAGGACCATGGCTCCGTGTGCCACGACCCGCACCAACACATCGGTGGCGATCGACTCGTTGGGTTGGTTGGCCGGTAGGGGTGGAGTTGATGTGTCCTCGGCCGCAAGCAGAGGAGGCAGGGCCGAGAGCAACAGGGTTATGAGGATTGCAGCAAGTTTCACCGGCCTCGGCCCTTGCTCACTTCACCTTCGTGCCGGCCGGCACATCCTCGACCACCGTCATAAGCCCGCCGACGTCCTTGTCGCCGGCTGCCAGGACCATCCCTTGCGATTCGATCCCCATCAACTTGGCCGGCTTCAGGTTGGCCACGATCACGATCCTCTTGCCGATCAGTTGCTCCGGTTCGTACTTCTTGCCGATGCCGGCCACGATCTGGCGCTGCTCGCTCCCCAGGTCCACTTGCAGCTTGAGCAGCTTCTCGGACTTGGGCACTCGCTCGGCGCTCAGCACCAGCGCCGTCTTGAGCTGGATTTTCTGAAACTCGTCGATGGTGATCTGCGACTCCGGTGTTGCGGCCGCTGTCGTGGCGGTGACGGTCGAGGTCGGTTGCGGAGATGCAGTTGGTTCGCTCACGGTCTTTGCTCCTTGTGGCTTCGATTCGATACGAGGGAACAAGTGGCGGCCCTTTCGAATTGGTATGCCGGAGTCGAGTCGTCCCCAGTTTAGATCCGAAGGAGAAAAAGGATTCGTGTAAAAAAGTTCCAACATTCCTAGTTGTGTCAGTAACCCTTTTGCCGTATCCGGGACGAATGGGTAGAGACCCAAGGCCAATATCCGTAGTGTTTCGGCCATGTGGTACAGCACGGTGTGGAATTTTGGGGTGTCTTTTGGATTCTTAGCCAGATTCCAGGGAGCAGTCTTGTCGACATATTGATTGGCTAGTTGAATGACTCGCCAAATCGCCTCCAGTGCCCTATTGAATTCCAAGCGCTCCATGGTTTCTGGGAGTTGTTTGTTAAGCAATTCCAAACATGCCTGGCGCAGTTCTGCCTCGAGTTCGGTCTCTGCTGACGCACTAGGCGTTGGAATAAGGTTGCTCGTATTGCGTTCGATTAAGGTCAGAGTCCGGCTCAGAAGATTTCCAATTCCATTTGCCAGTTCGCTATTAATGCGACCGATCAAAGCATCGTGAGAAAAGTCACCGTCTTGTCCAAATGGGACTTCGCGCAACAGGAAGTAACGAAATGGATCGTGATCCTTCAATTCACTTATTATTTGGTTTGGGTCAACCACGTTGCCCCGGCTCTTGGACATCTTCTCGCCGTTTACCGTCCACCAGCCGTGAGCGAAGATGGTCTGGGGCAGGGGAAGCTCCAGGGCCATGAGCATGGTGGACCAGTAGACCGCGTGGGTGGTGAGGATGTCCTTGCCGATCAAATGGATCGTGGCTGGCCAGAAGCGAGAGCCGTTTCCGTCTTTGACCAGATATTCCAAAGCAGAGATGTAATTTACCAATGCATCAAACCAGACGTAAGTCACGTAGTCTGTATCGAACGGTAGCTCGATGCCCCACGAGAGCCGGGATTTTGGGCGCGAGATTGACAGGTCCCCGAGTTTTTGGGCCTGAAGGAACCCCAGCACTTCGTTGCGCCGCGACTCGGGGCGGATAAAGTTTTCGTGGGCGTTGATGTGGGCGATAAGGCAGTCCTGATACTGACCCATCTTGAAAAAGTAATTGCTCTCGCTGATTTGTTCGATGGGGCGTTTGCAGTCCGGACATTGGCCCTGGACGACGTCCTTTTCGGTCCAGAACCGTTCGTCGAACGTGCAGTACCATCCAGTGTAGTCAGCCTTATAGATCAATTGCTTGTCGTAGAGTTGTTGAAGGTATCGTTGTACAATGGTTTTGTGTGCAGCGTCCGTCGTGCGGATGAAGGCGTCATGCGAAATGTTCAGGCGCTGCCAGAGGTTCTTGAACTGGGGAGCGAGGCGGTCGCAATGGGTTTGCGGGTCGATACCGGCCTTGGCGGCAGCCTGCTGGACTTTCTGTCCATGTTCATCCAGGCCGGTCAGGAAGAAGACGTCATCGCCGCGGAGTCGCCGGTAACGGGCGAGCACGTCGGCGGCCACGGTGGTATAGGCATGGCCGATATGGGGCACGTCGTTGACGTAATAGATCGGCGTGGTGATGTAGAAGGTCTTCCGCATGTCACGTTAAAGATAGCAGGGCAGCGGCCTCGAAAGCTAGATTACCTGGCAGGAGCCGTCGACGTCACCGCATCGCGCAGATGAAGGAGGATCTGTTCCAGAGCCATTTGCAGATTCAGATTACGACCGGCATGGCGCTCGACGGCCTGAATCTCCTCCAGCACTTCGGCCAGCAACTGGGGCTGGACGGATGCTGCCGCCCGCTGCAATTCCGGCAGGCGGTCCCGGTTCAGCAGATGGTCCGGGTCGGCGCCCAGGCGGACCAGCAGAAGGTCGCGGCCCCAGCGTTCCATCCACTCCAGGGCTTCGAGAGCCCGGTCCGATTTATGGAGCGACTCGGCCGCCGTCAAAATCGTCGCAATGGAGCGCAGGGTGGCTGGATCGGTGAGGGAAGAAAACTCGTGCTGTTGCTTGCGGGCCTCGGCCAGGTCGGTCCGCAGCGCCAATCCGATCCGGCCCTGGGCGATCATGGAAAGAAAATGCGCATCGTCCGGAGGGAGGTTCCGCTGCGTGATCAGGGCGGCTTCAACCTGGACTCTGGCGGGCGGCACGAAGCGGATGTTTTGGCAGCGCGAGCGGACGGTCGTCGGCAAGGCCGACGGCCGGCTGCTGACCAAGAGGAACAGACTGTGCGCAGCCGGCTCCTCCAGCGTTTTGAGCAGGGCGTTGGCGGCGCCCTGGGTCAGCCGGTCCGCATCGTCGATGAGGTAGACCTTCCAGGGGCTGACCAGGGGACGATAGACGATCTGTTCTTCCAACTGGCGGACTTGTTCGATCTTGATCTGGGGGTTGGCCAGTTCGCGGTCCGGTTCGATCAGAAGAAAGTCCGGGTGGGTGCGCGCCTCGATCTGAAGGCAGGAACGGCAGGTGCCGCAGGCATCGGGACTCTGGTCGCCGTAGGGCGTCTCGCAGTTGACGGTCTGGGCGAAGAGGATGGCGGCCAGCTTTTTGCCGATTCCTTCTTCGCCATGGAAGAGATAGGCATGGGCGACCCGATCATGGAGGATCGAGGCCTTGAGGATCGCCTTGGGCCGGTCGTGGCCTATGAGTTGGTTGAATGGCATGGTCAGCGAAACTTTCGCGCGTCCTGTTGGGACGGGTTCGTTTGCCGACGGGCCAGCAATCGCTGGACCAAGGTCCAGGCCGCCGCTTCGACCTGATCCAGATCGGCGCGCGCATCCAGCACTTTGATGCGGCGTGGCTCTTTAGCGGCCAGCGCGAGGAATCCCCGGCGCACCCGTTCATGGAATCGTTTGGTCTCTCGATCGAGGCGGTTCAACTCCAGATCGTTGCGGCGCCGCCGGGCCAAGCCTGTCTGGGCCGGGAGGTCGAAGAGCAGTGTCAGCGTTGGGGAGAGTCCGTTGGTAGCAAACCGATTGAGGGTCCGTAGGGTCTTGACGTCCAGACTACGTCCATAGCCTTGGTAGGCGAGAGTGGAGTCCAGGAAGCGGTCGCAGAGCACGATGACGCCTTGCCGGATGGCCGGCTCGATGACCTGAGAGACATGTTGACTACGGCAAGCGAACACCAACAGGGCTTCGCACTCTGGCGTGATCGGTTCGGCGCGGTCTGTGTCTGTCGCTGTGCCGAGGAACAGGGAACGAATCCGTTCGGCCAGGGGTGTCCCCCCCGGTTCCCTGGTTTCCAGGACCCGGTGGCCTGCTTCCCGGAGGCGCTTGGCCAGCCTCGCACACTGGGTGGTTTTGCCGCTTCCTTCGACCCCCTCGACGGTGATCAGGAGACCTCGTCGCCCCCCCCCTTTGGCACCCATTTCCGCCTCCCGATCCTGTGCTATTTGAGACACGCGATCCTAGTCCAAGTGCTTGAAAATAGCAATAAAAGGCTTGCGGCACCATTTTGAAGACTGTATGATGAGGCCGCAAGGAGAGTGCCCCGGTGAAGAGACTCAGAGCCTCCCTCAAACGTTACTTTCTGACGGGGTTGCTGGTTATCACTCCCATCTGGGGGACGGTGCTCATTTTGAAGACCCTGTTCCTGACCGTGGATGGGATCTTGGGGGATGTGCTGTCGAAGTTCGTCATTCCCGAGTACTACGTACCTGGGATCGGCATCCTGACCCTGACCGCGCTGATTTTCACCACCGGCTTGCTGGCGACCAACATCATCGGGGGGCAAGTCGTCAAGCTGTGGGAGGATTGGCTGCACCGAGTCCCGGTGGTCCGCGGCATCTATTCGACGCTCAAAGCCATGATGGACATCCTGTCCTTCAAGGAGAAGGAAAAATACAATCGCGTCGTCCTGATCCAGTTTCCCAAAAACGGCCACTATTGCTTCGCCTTTGTCACCGGCATGACCCAGGGGGAAGTGCAGCAGATTTCCACGGAGCCTCTGTTGAATGTGTATGTGCCCACGTCGCCGAATCCGACCTCCGGGTATTTCCTGCTGGTGCCCGAGAAGGAAGTCGTCTCGCTGGAGATCAGCGTGGAAGAGGCCATGAAGCTGATCGTGTCGGGCGGCCTCTACCAGCCCTCGCCGACCATGCCGGCGGTCGTGCAGCCCGCGTCGAGTCCGGATTCGGTCGAACGGGTTGGAGCGGCGATTTCGTGAGGGAGTAATGCCGCCAGCGGCGCATCAACCGATCGGCCAGTCGCCCGTCCCGGGTCTTGCCGCGATCATCATGGCGGCGGGGCTGGGGAAACGGATGAAGTCCAAGCGGGTCAAGGTGCTGCACGCGGTCGCGGGCCGTCCCATGGTCCTGTACGCGCTGGATCTGGCTGATCGGCTGGCCGGCGCGGGGACGGTGGTGGTGGTCGGCCATCAGGGAGAACAGGTGAAGGCGGTGATCGACGCTCGTGGCGCGGCCTGCGCGCCGGCCGTCGCGCGTGGTTCGGCAAAGCGCGAGAAGGGGCTCACGGCTCATGTCGGTCGAGGGGCCCCTTCGACGCCATCGATTCTCCTTGCCGAGCAGAAGCAGCAGCTGGGCACCGGCCATGCCGTGATGCAAGCCCGTGGCGCGTTCCTGCGCGCGCGGGGCGCGCCGGCCTCGGCCTATGTGATCCTGAACGGCGATACCCCCTTGTTGCGGGAGGAAACGCTGCGCGCGCTGATCCGGTTGCACGAATCACGGCGGGCGACAGTGACGATCCTGACGGCTCTTTTGGACGATCCGGCCGGCTACGGCCGTGTGGTGCGGCGTGGCGTCGAAGGCCCGGTGCTGCGCATCGTGGAGGATCGCGACGCGACCGCAACCGAAGCGGCGATCCGGGAGATCAACGTCGGCACCTACGTCGTGGACGGGGCGTTTTTGTTCGAAGCCCTGGACAAACTGGAGCCGCGGAACGCGCAGCGGGAGTACTACCTCACCGACATCGTCGGCTTGGCGGTGGAGCGGGGGATGACGGTGGCGGCGATGGTGGCGCCGAGCGCCGAAGAGTCGCTGGGCATCAATACGCGCCGCCAGCTTGCGACGGCCGAGCAGGTCATTCGGCAGGAGATTTGCGCCCGATGGATGGAAGCGGGGGTGACGCTGCGCGATCCGGCCACGACCTGGATCGATCACGATGTGGAAATCGGTCAGGACACGGTGCTCTATCCAAACGTGACATTGGAGGGACATACCACGATCGGCGAGGACTGCGTTATCCATGCCCAGACGCGCCTGACGAACAGCGAACTGGGGGCGCACGTGGTGGTGCAGGACGGCTGCGTGGTGAAAGATGCGCGCCTGGAGGAGGGTGTCACGATCGGACCCTTCGCGCATCTTCGGCCCGGCACGGTGCTTCGGAAGGGCGCCAAGGTCGGGAACTTCGTCGAGGTCAAAAAAACCGAGCTGGGCGAAGGGTCCAAGGCCAACCACCTGACATACTTGGGCGATGCCCGGATCGGGCGCGGGGTGAACATCGGCGCCGGGACGATCACCTGCAACTACGACGGGGTGCACAAATACGAGACGGTGATCGAGGATGATGTCTTCGTGGGCAGCGACAGCCAGTTGATCGCGCCGGTGACGGTGGGCCGTGGAGCCATGATCGCCGCCGGCTCGACCGTGACGCAGGACGTGCCGCCCGACGCCCTGGCCGTCGCGCGGGCCCTGCAAGTCAACCGTCCCGGCTGGGCGGCGCGCCGCCGGGTGTTGATGGCCGGGAATAGCTCTAAGACGCCAAGCCTGAAGCGTACAGGCAAGGCCACGAAGCGGAGCAAAGGCTAGAGATCTATGTGCGGTATCGTTGGATATGTCGGGGATCAGGAGGCAGTGCCCATCCTGCTGGATGGGCTGCGGCGCTTGGAGTACCGGGGCTACGACTCGGCCGGGGTGGCGGTGCTGCACGAGGGCACGATCGAGGTGCGGCGCAGCGTGGGCAAGCTAATCAACCTGGAAAAGGCGCTGGCCGACCGGGCGATCCACGGGCGGACCGGCATCGGACATACCCGGTGGGCCACGCACGGGAAGCCCTCCGAACAGAACGCGCATCCGCATCGCTCCGACGGCTGCGTGCTGGTCCATAACGGCATCATCGAGAACTACGTGGCGCTCAAGCAGGAGCTGCAGCGGGACGGTCATCACTTCCAATCTGAGACCGACACGGAAGTCGTGGCGCATCTGATCGGCCGCCATATGAAGCGGGGGGCCAACCTGGTGGAGGCCATGCGCGCCGCTACGCGGGAGATCCGCGGCAGCTATGCCATCGCCGCGCTCTGCGAGCGGGAACCGCAGACGCTGGTTGCGGCTCGGTCCGGTTGTCCGCTGGTGATCGGCCAGTGCGCCGGCGCGACGCTAGTCGCCTCCGATGTGATGGCCATGCTGGCCCATACGCGGGATGTGACCTACCTCGAGGAGGGGGATGTCGCCCTCATGACCCCGTCGCAGGTGTCGATTACGGATGCCGCGGGCGCGCCGGTGCGGCGGACCGTCACGCGAGTGTCCTGGGATGCGGCGGCGGCGGAAAAGGCCGGCTATGCCCACTTCATGCTCAAGGAGATTTATGAGCAACCGCAGGCGATTCGTGACACGATGCGGGGTCGGTACACGTTTGACACCGGCGAAGCCGACCTGCCGGATATCGGATTGACCGACGAGCAGTTTGCGCAGATCGGCCGCATCTGGATCGTGGCGTGTGGCACCTCCTGGCACGCGGGGTTGGTCGGTAAGTATCTGATCGAGGAGATGGTCCGGACGCCGGTGCTAGTGGACATCGGCTCGGAGTTCCGGTACCGGAACCCGCTGGTCGAGAAGGACGACTTGTTTGTGACGATCTCCCAATCCGGGGAGACGGCGGATACGCTGGCGGCGGCCCGCGAGGCCAAGCAGCGGGGCGCCCGCGTGGTCTCCATCGTCAACGTGGTCGGCAGCACGCTGGCGCGGGAATCCGACGGGGTGCTTTACACCCACTGCGGGCCGGAGATCGGCGTGGCCTCGACCAAGGCCTTCACGGCGCAACTCGCGGCACTCTATTTGCTGGCTCTGCACCTGGCCCGCGTGCGCGGGGTGCTGAACGCCAACGACGGGCGTGTGTGGCTGGAGCGTTTTGTGGCGCTACCCTCGCTGGTCGAGCAGATTCTGAAACGCGACGGAGAGATTCAGGCGATCGCGAAACGGTATTATGAGAAACGGAACTTCCTCTACCTGGGGCGCGGGATCAATTATCCGATCGCCCTGGAGGGGGCGCTCAAGCTCAAAGAGATCTCCTACATCCACGCGGAGGGCTATGCGGCCGGGGAGATGAAGCACGGCCCGATCGCGCTGATCGACCAGGACATGCCGGTGGTCGTGCTGGCCCCGCGCGACCGACTCTATGAGAAGACGGTCAGCAACCTGATGGAGGTCAAGGCCCGCAACGCACCCGTCATCGCCTTGGTGAGCGAGGGAGAGCGCGATTTGGGCAACGTGGCGGATGCCGTCTTTACGATTCCCGAGGTGCCGGCGCTGCTCACGCCGATCCTCTTCACGGTGGCCTTGCAATTGTTGGCCTACCACATCGCGGTGCTGCGGGGCACGGACCTGGATCAGCCGAGGAATTTGGCAAAGAGCGTAACCGTCGAATAAAGTGCCGAAAAGTCTCAAAGTCTGAAAGTCGTGGAACGTCCGGCTGACTTTTCAACTTTCAGATTTTCCAACTTGGAGACGCTATGCAAATCAGTAAATCCGATGTCGAGCACGTGGCCAAGCTGGCGCGGCTGGAGATCACCGAGACGGAACGGGATGCATTCAGCAAGCAGCTCAGCGCGATCCTGACCTATGTGGAGCAGCTGAAGACGCTGGACACTGAAGGCGTGGAGCCGACCGCGACGGTGCTGGAGCAAACCAACGTCTTTCGGGAGGACAAGGCGCGGCCGAGCCTGTCGGTGGAGAAGGCCCTGGCGAACGCGCCGGAAAGTGAAAGCGGACATTTTCGGGTGCCACGGATTCTGGAATAGGCTGCTGAGAACATCAGCCGCCGCGGCCCTGCAACATACACAGACCTGAGATAGAGGACAATTATGTTTCGACAAATGCTGCGATCCAAAATACATCGTGCGGCGGTGACCGATGCCTGTCTGGACTACGAGGGCAGTCTGACCGTGGACGAGGATCTGCTCGATGCGGCGGGGATTCTACCCTACGAGGCCATCGTCATTTCCAACCTGAACAACGGCGAGCGCTTCACGACCTATGCGATGGCCGGGAAGCGGGGCAGCGGCGAGGTGATCCTGAACGGCCCGACGGCCCGCAAGGGGGCGGTGGGCGACCAGATCATTATCTTCTGCTACGAGTATTACGCGGAGGACGAGATCAAGCGCCATGTTCCCAAGATCATCCGCGTGGACGAGCGCAACAAGATCGTAAGGTAAACTGTCAGCCGTCCGGTATCGAGGGTTCATGTCGCTCTACAAGTTGACGTTGCGAGAACTGCAGGAGAAGTTCACCAAGGGCGAAGTCACGGCCTGCGAGATCGTGCAAGCCTATACGTTGCGTCTCAATCAGCTGGAGCCCAAGGTCCGGGCCTACATCACGCTGACGAAGGAGGCCGCCCTGGCCCAGGCGGAAGCCCTGGACGAAAAGCTCAAGGGCTGGCGCCGCACGATGGCGCTGATGGGCATGCCGGTGGCGGTCAAGGACAACATCTGTACGCAGGGGGTGCTGACGACCTGCGCCTCGCGGATGCTGAGCAACTTCGTGCCTCCGTACGATGCGTCCGTGATCGCGCGGTTGCGTGGCCAGAGCTATCTCTTGCTGGGCAAGACCAACCTGGATGAATTTGCCATGGGGTCCTCGACCGAGAACTCGGCCTTCGGCCCCAGCCGCAATCCCTGGAACCTGAGCCGGGTGCCCGGCGGATCCAGCGGCGGCTCGGCGGCGGCGGTAGCGGCGGATCTTTGTGCGGCGGCTCTGGGATCGGATACAGGCGGCTCCATCCGGCAGCCGGCCGCCTGCTGCGGCGTGGTCGGGCTGAAACCCACCTACGGGCGGGTCTCCCGGTTCGGTTTGGTGGCGTTCGCCTCGTCGTTGGACCAGATTGGCCCGATCACCAAGGACGTGGCGGATGCGGCGATGTTGTTGGGCGTGATCGCGGGGCACGATCCCTTGGATTCCACCAGCGCCAATCTCCCGGTGCCGGACTATGCCAAGGCGCTCAAGAAGAAAGACTTCAAGAAATTGAAAGTCGGAGTGCCGCGGGAATATTTCGCGGAGGGACTGGATCCGGAGGTGGAGCAAGCGGTGCAGGCGGCCATCGAAGAGATCAAGCAACTGGGGGGCGAGATCAAAGAGATCGCCCTGCCCAGGACCGACGCGGCCATCGCCACCTACTACCTGATTGCGACGGCGGAGGCCAGCTCCAACCTGGCGCGGTACGACGGGGTCAAGTACGGGCTCCGGTCCAAAGAAACCGGGAACCTGCTGGACATGTACATGAAGACCAGGCAGGAGGGGTTCGGGCCGGAGGTGAAACGGCGGATCATGCTGGGCACCTACGCCCTCAGCGCCGGTTACTACGATGCCTTCTACGGCAAGGCCCAGGCCGTGCGGACCTTGATCCGGCAGGATTTCGAAGCGGCGTTCCGCGAGGTGGATCTGATCGTCACGCCGGTGACGCCGACGCCTGCGTTCAAACTGGGTGAAAAATCCGAAGACCCGCTACAGATGTACCTGTCGGACATTTACACGATCTCCGTGAATCTTGCGGGAAACCCGGCCATAGCGGTGCCTTGCGGGTTCAGCAAGGACGGGCTCCCGATCGGGTTGCAGATCATCGGGCGGCCGTTTGAAGAAGAGACGCTCCTGCGCGGCGCCCATGCCTATGAGCAGGCAACCAACTGGCGGACCAAGCGGCCGAATATCAGGTGAAAAGGTGAGCGGTAAATAGTGAGAGGGATCAGGAAGGCAATGGGACTCGCTCGAATTTACTATTCACCGTTCACGTTTCACGGAGGAAGAACATGACTGGCGTGGAGATTGCGGCGATCGTGGTGGCTCTGGGCGTGGCCGTATTTGTCGGGGTCCTGGTCCCTGTGTTGATCGAGATCAAGAAGACCGTGACGGAGTCGGGACGGCTGCTGGCCCAAATGAATACGGAGTTGCCGTCGTTGTTGAAGGAGATTCGCGAGACGACCCAGAATCTGAACCAATTGGCCGAGTATACGCGTGATGGGGTGGAGCATGCGGCGGTGTTCTTCCACGCGGTCGGGGAAGTCGGCGAGACCGTGCAAAACGTGCATGACACGGTCCGAGGTCGAAACGGCGCATGGCTGAGGAATGTGGCCGGTCTGGTGGCCGGGTTCAAAGCCGCGTCGTCGGTGGTGAAAGCACGGATGTCTCATGGAGAAGGAGGACAGTCTAATGGCGGATGATCGTGGATTTTCACCGGGAGCAGTCGGGTTGGCGTTTTTGAGCGGGGCCTTGGTCGGGGCCGCGGTGGCCCTGTTGATGGCCCCGCAATCGGGCCGGGAGACGAGGGATCAATTGCGCGGCTATGCCCGGAAGGCGGAGGATGACCTGCGCGATCTGGCCGGCAAAGCCACCGAGGCGTTCGACCATGTGGTCGAGAAGGGGCGCGAGGCCATCCACGAAAAGAAGTCCATTTTGAGCGAGGCCCTCGATGCCGGCCGCGAGGCCATGCGGCGCGAGCGGGATCGGCTGGCGGGGGAGAAAAAAGGCTGACCCGTGGCGTATGAAGTGGTGATCGGGCTGGAAGTCCACGCCCAGCTGCTCACGCAGTCCAAGATGTTCTGCGCCTGCGGGACCAAGTTCGGTTTGCCGGCCAACAGCCAGACCTGTCCGATTTGTCTCGGGATGCCGGGCACCCTGCCGGTCATCAACAAGAAAGCCATCGAGATGGCGGTCCGGACGGGGCTGGCGTTGCAATGTCGGATCGGCGAGCAAAGCCGGTTCGCGCGCAAGAACTACTTCTACCCGGACTTGCCCAAAGGCTATCAGATCTCGCAGTACGAAGCGCCGATCTGCGAGCACGGGTCGGTGGAGGTCGAGGTCGGCCAGGCAAAGAGGCCGGTTCGCATCCGCCGCGCGCATCTGGAAGAAGACGCGGGCAAGAACATTCATGAGGCTGGCGCCAACGGGAGCCGCGTGGACTTGAACCGGGCGGGCACGCCGCTGCTGGAAATCGTGACCGAGCCGGACATGCGTTCGGCCGATGAGGTGGTGGCCTACCTGAAGATGTTGCGCGAGATCCTCATGTACCTGGAGGTCTGCGACGGCAACATGGAGGAGGGGAGCCTGCGGTGCGAGCCCAACCTCTCGTTGCGGCCGGTCGGACAAAAAGAATTCGGCACGAAGGTCGAGCTCAAGAACATCAACTCCTTCAAATTCGTGAAGGAGGCGATCGAGTATGAAATCAAGCGCCAGACCAAAGTGCTGAACGAGGGCGGGAAAATCGCCCAGGAAACGCGCTTGTGGGATTCGGACAAGGGCGAGACCGCTACGATGCGGAGCAAGGAAGAAGCGCACGACTACCGGTATTTTCCGGACCCTGATCTGGTCCCGCTCAGTCTTGCCTCCGAGTGGATCGACGACCTACGCAAGACCCTGCCCGAGTTGCCGGCGGTCCGCCAGCGGCGCTTCGTCGGCGAGTACGGCCTCCCGGATTATGATGCAGGTGTCTTGACCGGCAGCAAGGCCCTGGCCGATTACTTCGAAGCTTGCGTCCGGCTGTTTCCTCAGCCCAAGACCGTGAGCAACTGGGTGATGGGGGAATTGCTGCGCGAGTTGAACCAGGCGGGGCTGTCCGCTGCCGCCTCGCCGGTCAGCCCGGAGCGCTTGGTGAGTCTGCTCCAGTTGGTGGAGAAGGGCACGGTCAGCCTGAAGGTCGCGCGGGAGATATTCCCGGAGCTGTATGCCAGCGGCAAGGCTCCCGAGGAAATCGTGAAAGCCAAGGGGCTCACGCAGGTCTCGGACGAAGGATCACTCGCAAAGATCATAGACGAGGTGATCGCCAAGAACCAGGCGCAGGCGGAGCAATATAAGGGCGGCAAGGAAGCCGTGCTCGGATTCTTGGTCGGCCAGGTCATGAAATCCTCCGGCGGCAAGGCCAACCCTGGGAAGGTCAATGAGTTGCTGAAAAAGAAACTGGCGGGATAAGTCATTCGATAATCATTTATCTGGAGAAGGTGATGAGCGCGATCAGGGACATCAGGGCGAGACAGATTCTGGATTCCCGCGGCAACCCGACGGTGGAAGTGGATGTCACGCTGGAGAGCGGGGCCAAGGGACGGGCGGCTGTGCCTTCGGGCGCGTCCACAGGCGAGAAGGAAGCGATCGAGCTGCGGGACGGGGACAAGAAGCGCTGGATGGGCAAGGGCGTCTCCAAGGCGGTTGCCAATATCAGCCGGGCCATCGCGCCAAAGCTCCTGGGGATGGAAGCGTTGGATCAGGCGGCGGTGGACGGGACCATGATCACGCTGGACGGAACCAGGGCCAAGAGCCGGCTCGGGGCCAACGCCATTCTAGGCGTTTCCCTCGCCGTCGCGAAGGCGGCGGCGGCCGAATCGGGCCTGCCCCTCTACCGCTACATCGGCGGCGCCAATGCGCGGGTCCTGCCCGTGCCGATGATGAACATCATCAACGGCGGCGCCCATGCCGACAACAGCCTCGACCTCCAGGAGTTCATGATCATGCCGGTCGGCGCAGCACGGTTCAGCGAAGCGCTGCGGATGGCCACGGAGGTCTTCCATACCTTGAAGTCGCTGCTCAAGAAGCAGGGACTCAATACGGCGGTGGGGGACGAGGGCGGATTTGCGCCGGACCTCAAGTCGAACGAAGAAGCCTTGAGCCTGATTATGCAGGCCATCGAGCAGGCCGGGTACCGGCCCGGCAAGGACATCGCCCTGGCCCTTGACGCGGCGGCCAGCGAGTTTTACGAGAAGGGCCGGTACGTGCTCGAGGCGGAAAAAGAAGAGAAGTCCTCCGAGAACATGATCCGCTACTACGCCAAGCTCGTGGACCGGTATCCGATCCTTTCCATCGAGGACGGGTTGTGCGAGCTGGACTGGAAAGGCTGGCGGATGCTTACGGAACGGTTGGGCAACCGGGTGCAGCTCGTGGGCGACGACATTTTCGTGACCAACGTGGAGATTTTCTCGCGGGGAATCAGGGACGGGATCGGCAATTCGATCCTGATCAAGCTGAACCAGATCGGGACGCTGACCGAAACGCTAGAGGCGATCGAGCTGGCCAAGCGGTCTGGCTATACGGCGGTCGTATCCCACCGGTCCGGCGAAACCGAGGACACGACGATTGCGGACGTGGCGGTGGCGCTCAACACCGGCCTGATCAAAACCGGCTCCTTGTCGAGGACGGACCGGGTGGCGAAGTACAACCAGCTGCTGCGTATCGAGGAAGAGTTGGGTGCTCAGGCGGTCTACCGCGGCCGCAGGGCGGTCGGCGCCGCCCGCTAGCGCGATCATCGGAGGAGGTGTGGTGACCAGACGAAACCGCAGCCACAACGCCTTGCACCGGCATCGGCTCACGCTCCGGCGGGCGCCGTGGCTGGTGGGCGGCATCATGGCGGCCCTCGTGGCGGCCTCCTTCTTCGGGGAGATGAGCATTCCGAAATATCTGGAGATGCGAAAGAACGCCCAGGCGCTGGAGCTGGACATCCAGGCCATGGCCAAGGCCAATGCGGAGTTGCGGACCGATATCAGCCGGCTCCAGAGCGATCCGGGGCGCATCGAGGAAGTGGCCCGGGAGCGGCTGGGGTTTGTCCGCAAGGGCGAGACGGTCTATCAGGTCGTGGAAGAGCAGAGCAAATAGCCTATGGCCAATGGCATAGGGTCGGAGACTTTCTAATGTATTGTTCTTGGCCCAGCGATATGCCATACGCCATAGGCTCTTTGAGGCGTGCATGAAGACGGGAACGGTGGCGATCATCGGGCGCCCGAACGTGGGGAAATCCACCCTGCTGAACGCGCTCCTCAAAGAAAAAATCGCGATCGTCTCCGATAAGCCCCAGACCACCCGCACCCGCATTCTGGGCGTGGTGCACCTCCCCGGCGCGCAGTTCGCGCTGCTGGACACGCCGGGCATTCATAAGCCCCAGCATCAATTGAACCGTCGCATGGTCCGCACCACCATGGACTGCATGAAGGAAGCGGACCTGTTTTATGTCATGGTGGATGCCACGGCGGCGCCGGGGCCGGGCGACCGGTTCGCGATCGAACAGGTGCGCGAGGCGCGCAAGGAGGGCCGACCGTCGGCGTTCCTGCTGATCAATAAGGTGGATGCGGTCAACAAGAGCCGGGTGCTGCCGCTCATCGACGCTTACCGGACGATGCTGGACTGGTCGGAGATCGTGCCCCTGTCCGCCAAGAACGGGATCAACGTGGACCGGCTCCTGGAGCTGACCGTCGCCGCGTTGCCGGAGGGAGAGGCGGGGTACGAGGAAGACATGCTTACGGACCAACCCATGCGCACGCTGGCGGCCGAGATCGTTCGGGAGAAGATCCTCCACCTGACGCGCGACGAAGTACCCTATGCGGTAGCAGTGGAGATTGCCAGCTTCAAGGAGGAAGGCAAGCTGGCCCGCATTCAGGCCTCGATCTTCGTCGAGCGCGACTCCCAGAAGGCGATCGTGATTGGGAAGCACGGGGAACTGCTCAAGACAGTGGGGACCGAGGCGCGGGTCGAAATGGAAAAGCTGTTCGGCATGAAAGTGTTTCTGGAGCTGTGGGTGACCGTGAAGGAGGCCTGGCGCGAAGACGAGGAGACGCTCGTCGAGCTGGGCTATTGATAAGAAGTTGGAACGTCGAAAAGTTTGCACGTCTGTCAAGATGAAGAACCGCATGTCACGAGACTTTTCAGCTTTCTCGACTTGTTGACGTGAGAGACTAGACATGCAGCCGACCGACCGTACCAGACCAGCCGAGAAGGATTTTCCGAAGGACCTCACCAAGGAGGCTTCGGAAAAGGGCCAGGGCAAGTTCGAGTTGGTGCTGGCCTCCTTCCAGCGCCTACTGCGTCGCGGCGCGATCACCAATCTGGGCAAGATGATGGGCCGCATGCATCCGGCCGACATCGCCAAGGTCATCGCGCATCTGTCTTCGCAGAAAGAAAAGCGCACGGTGTTCGAACTGGTGCGCGGGGAAGCGGAGCGGGGCAAGGTGCTCAGCGAGTTGGATCACGGAAGCGTGCCGCACGTGCTGGCGGACATGCCCCCCTCGGAAGTGGCCGCGTTGCTGAAGGACCTGGGGCCGGACGACGTGGGCGACATCCTGGGCGTGCTGCCGGAAGAGCAGGCCCAGGAGATCCTCACGTTGATGAAGACGGAGGATTCCACCGAGATCGCCGAGATCCTGAAGTACCCCAAGGACACGGCGGGCGGCATCATGACCACGGAGTTCTTCTCGCTGCCGGAGGACGCGACGGCCCAGGAGGCGATCCGGCGTCTGCAGCAGGCGACTGACGCCGAGATGGTCTTCTACATCTACGTGACCGACAAGGACGAGCATCTCGTCGGGGTCTTGTCGCTGCGCCAGCTCCTGACCGTTCCGCCGGGCACGCCGCTCAAGAACATCATGGCCACCGACGTGATGAGCGTCGCGGTGGATGTGGACCAGGAGGAAGTGGCCCGCCAGGTGGCGCGCTACAACCTGCTGGCCATTCCCGTGGTCGAAAAGGACAACACGCTGGTCGGCATTATCACGGTGGACGACGTGGTGGACGTCATCCGGGAAGAGGCCACGGAAGACATGCTGAAGATGGCCGGAGCTACGGAAGAGGACGCCCTTATGGAGTCCTCCAGCCTGGACTCGTCGCGCCGGCGTCTGCCCTGGCTGTTCACAAACTTGGTCGGTAGCCTGGTCTCGGGCTGGATACTCTGGCTTTTTCGGTTCACCATTCAGGAAGTCGTGGCCATCGTCACGTTCATTCCGGTCATCGCGGCCATGGGCGGCAACGTCGGGCTCCAGTCCTCGACGCTCATCATCCGGGGGTTGGCGACGGGTCGGATCGAGCTGACGGACGTGTGGAAAGTCTTCTTCCGCGAGGTCCGCATCGGGTTCATTCTCGGGGTGACCTGCGGAGTACTGCTCACCGTCGTCGGGTGGCTCTGGCACGGCCAATGGTTCCTCGGCATGGTCGTCGGGGCGTCGCTCATGATCGCCTTTCTGGTGTCTACCAGCATGGCCACGATCATGCCGGTCGTGCTCAAGCGGATCGGTGTGGACCCGGCGGTGGCGGCCGGGCCCTTTGTCACTACGGCCAACGACATCAGCGGCATCACGATTTATCTCGCCCTCTCGACCCTCCTGCTGGAACATCTCCGATGACGGGTGCCCGATGGCCCCAATGGGCTGTTGGCGTTGCTTGTCTCTGGGCAAGCCTTGGCCTCAGTGGGCTTGTGGCGGCCGCGCCCCCTGCTGCGCGCCACGAAAGCGGGGATCGGTCCGTGGTCTTCGAGCTGGCGGAACAACCGGCGTCAGGGACGCTTCAGACTGGGCCACAGGTCGCCCTGACCTTGCGCTTGCATGGTGAGCCGGCAGGGCCACAGGAGATGGTGGCCATCGTCGAAGGAACCCTCCTGACCCGTGTCATGGTCTCGATGGTCCCAGGCGAAGGGTCCCGTTCCTGGCAGGCCGAAGTGAGCCTGGACCTGCCGACCGCGGGAACCGGAATGGAAGAGAGACCCTTGCCGAACGGACAAGCCGGGCGGCGCGATCTCCGGCAGCGGTTTCATCGGGTGGACGTCTCGTTCGCCAGATTACGGGGCATGGGCCTCACGTCGTTTCTGCGTCGCTCCATCTATATCAACCTGGAGCCGCATCCTGAGCGAAAAGTCGAGGCCAAGCCGGAACCGGCCATGCCGGAGGCGGTTCCTGACATTCCGCAACCGGTCGCGCCTGCCGTCATGACCGAATCGGCTCCCCTGCCGGGCATCGAACGGGAGTCGGTCCCTCCGGTGCTGGATGGGATCATTACCGAATCGGACCTGCCCTTGCCCAAACCTGTTCCTGTTGCCCCCGTTGCCATGGACTATTGGCAGGCGGTGGAGCAGCGTGTCACGACGCAGTTCCGGCAGCGGGTGAAGGCTGGGACCACGTCGGTCCGGTTGCCGCGCGTGCAATTCCGGCTCTATTGGGACGGCGTTGCCAGGATGATCGCGCTCGAACGGTCCTCCGGAAGCCCCCAGGTGGATCTGGCGGGGATGGACAGCGTCGTGGATGCCCATCCCTTTCCGCCCTTTCCGGACAACATCAGCGACCTCTACGTGGACGTGCACGTGGAGTTTGCCGCCCCGAAGCCTGCAGTTCCACCGCGAAGGGGGAAGAAACGATGAGGGGCGTATGCCGCTGCTGAAGACCGCCGCCATCACGCTCAAGAGCCGCAAATGGGGCGAGGCAGATCGGATCGTCACCTTTTACACGTTGCGCTTCGGCAAGTTGCGCGGGGTGGCGCGGGGAGCCAGGCGGATCAAGAGCCGGTTCGGCAGCGCGTTGGAGCCGTTCGTCCAATGCGACTTGAACCTGTTCGAGAAGCCCAACGACACGTTGCATCGAGTCTCGCAAGCGGACATCAAGGAAACCTTCCCGGCCTTGCGTGAGGACCTGGCGCTCATGGCCGGGGCGGCCCGCATGGCCAACCTGGTCACGGCCATCACCCCGGACGCGGACCCGGCGCCGAAAATATTCGACACGCTCTTGCGAGGCCTCCGTTCGCTCAACGAGGGCCATGATCCGGGCCTCACCACGCTGCTGTTTCAAATCAAACTGTTGGGACTGACGGGGTTTCGCCCGCAGACCGACCATTGCGTGGCTTGCGGCAAGGACACGCAGGCTTTGGGGGTCGGTTCGGCGGGGCGCTTCTCGGCTCTGGCCGGGGGCCTCGTCTGCGACGGTTGTACGAGCCGACGTTCTGAACGGTACTTGTTCCTGTCACCCGGCAGCCTCGCCTTTCTGCAACAGGCTCTGCGCATGAACCCGGATGTGCTGAATCGTCTCAAGGCTTCGGGCCAGGTACGGAGCGAGCTGGACCTCGCCATCGAGGCTTATGTCACGATTGTGGCAGGCAAGCGCCTCCCGCCGGTGGATTTCCTGGCCGCAGAGCCTGAAATAATGGTGTGAGCGCGCCTTACCGCAAGTCGGGCCGGTAGCGGTCAGGGCGTGGCGGATCGTTCATCTGCGGCCGCGCTGAAGAAGTGGATGGTGTCGAAGGACCGCCGGACTTCGGAGCAGGTAAGAGCGGAGAAGACGAAGAAGGCACGGATGAAGATCCGGAGCCCTGGGCTGGCGAAGGCGTGAGCGGGATCGCGGGAGTCGGAACAGCTTCAGGCGAGATGGGCACACCCACGCTGCAGCCGACTTGGTCCATCACGGCCGGTTTTTTGGCCGGCTCGCCCGGCGTGACCGGGACTCCAACCCGACCTTAGCATGGGAGCGGGCTCCACTCAAGAAGGGTTCCATGGGAAGGCAGGAGAGCCTCTTGCATTGCTTGTCAATGATTCTCCCTCTTAGCCAGAGTCATCTGTCCCTCTGGCCCCGCAAACAAAAATCGTCTTTTGTTTGACAAATCTAGCTAGGTGTGGTTTCTCTAAGCAAAACTTCTTCAGTAGGAGTTTGAGCTAACCGAGGACGTGATGGCGATTCGAGCGAACACTCAGGCGGCGATTCCGGAGGCGATTACCCAGATCGCGTATCCCGCTTATATGGTCAATCGGCAATGGGATATCGAGTGGATCAATCCCCAGGCCGAAGAGCTGATCTTCGGACAGCCGATCCGTACGCTCCGCAATATCGAGGAGCGGCACTTCTTCTCGTTGGCATTCACGAGCAAAGCCCGAGACCTCGTCACAGACTTCGAGGGTTTCATCAAGAGCCACCTGCCGCTTGTGCAGGGAGACATCCCCGCTCCGCCCAGAAATCCGCTTCTTGTGCCTCTGGGAATCGATGCGGTGAGCTGGCTGGGTCGAATCTGGCCCGATGAGGTCGAGGTCTTGCCCCAGATCAATTATCGGGATGAGCGGTTTAGCTTCAAGCAGTCGCCGTTCGAGGGGTATCACCGCGTCGCAGCCATGTTCCGGGAAGGGATCCTGATCATCTGGATCCCAAGCGCCGTGAATTTGGCGCCGGTCTTGGATTTGTTGACCGGACGTCGGAACGTCATCACCGACCTGCTCATCAACAAGCTCCCGGCCCTGCGCGCCATGGCTGTGTTGGTGGCTGATTTGCAGAATTCCGTGAAAATCTCGGCCGATCTGCCGCCCGAGGAATACTTTGATCTGATTACGGCCATGTGGGCTAGGCTGGAAAAGCCGTTCCGCGACTTTGGCTGTTATTCGGGCAAGCACATGGGCGACGGGGTGGTGCAGTTCTTCCTGGCCAAGCCGGGCGATACGTTCGGTCACAGCATCAATGCCCTGCTCTGCGCGGATGCCATTCGGTCATGCATGGTGGATATCAACCGGGAGTGGAAACGGAAAAAACAATGGCTCAATGAGCTGGTGCTGAACGTCGGGCTTCACGAAGGGCGCGAATGGATCGGCTACATTCCTTCGGCCTCCACGCCGGAATTCACCGCGCTGGGAGATACGGTCAACGTGACGGCACGAGTCTCGGGCATAGGGCGGAACGGCTGTGTGTGGGTGAGCAAGCAGTTGCTGAGCGCCTTGCCCTCGCAGATACTGGATCATGTGGAGTATGGGATTCGCCGGCCGATGGAGGGGCAGGACCTGTTTATTCCCAAGACCTATTCCCGTGTCGTAGACCTACCACATCTGGAGCGTATTCCAAAATCAACCGATATCGCCAACTTGTCTGTGACCGAAATGATTCGCATCGATCAACCTGCGGTCCAGGCAGTGCTTCGTTCGATGGTCGCCGAAGACCCCCAGGCTTGACCTGGTCCATCCGGGACCGCGTCCTTCACGGGTTCTTATCCGTTTCCCGACAGCCCCCCGCCCTTCGATCCCGTCCAACTTGTCGGAATCTGTCTGTCTCTGGTATGGTGCGCCTGACGGAAGCAGCGGAGGATCATGCAAGCATGACGACCACCGTTCTTGAACCCAAAGACATGAACTGGCTGGAGAAGGGGGTGCTCGGAATCGACTGGTCCGATGGGCACAAGGGGGTCTATCCCGTCCGGTATTTGCGGCTGCACTGTCCCTGTGCGGCTTGTACGGACGAATGGACCGGAGAGCTGCGCTTGAAGGCAGACGACATTCCGATGTTCGTGGCGGTCAACGATATCGAGCCGGTCGGGCGGTATGCCCTAAAGTTTACATTTAGCGACGGGCACGATACGGGGCTCTTCTCCTACACCTTCTTGCGTCGTTACTGCCAATGTGATACCTGTGTGCCGGTCAAGCCACAAGAGCCCAAGAGCCGGAGGCTCCTCTGAAGCGCCTATTCATTGTCTTGCTGCCCTCTCTCCTTCTGACGGGCTGTTCGTATTTGCCGATCAACTTGCGGCCCTTGCCGCCGATGGATGTGCAAAGAGCCCATATCGAGAACAACGAGCTGATCGGACAGGTCCTGACGTCGGAGGCCTTTGTGCTGGCTTGGGGTCCGCCTACGTACGAACATGGGGAGCAAGCCCAGTTTCTCCCCTCCGACAACGGCAATTGGGTGCCGAGCTTCCGGATTCCCCTGGGCCAGGCACCGCCCGGCTGGGATGCCACGATTCGAACCGGCGACGGCTATTTCATGATCTATGTGGAGCGTGGGGAGTTGCTTGGATTTCTGGATCGTCGGCTGGTCTCCCGGGAAAAATTAGGCGCCGAATCGCTTCACGCGATCGGCAAGGTCTGGAAGCAGGAAGACATCTATAAGACTGGATTGGAAAAGTCCCTGACGGTGCCTAAGTAACTTAGGAGCCTGTGTTCGACGGTGTTGGTTCATCCTCCATCCCACTGATGGCCCACAAGTCCCTCAATATTTTGTTCGTCTCTCCTGAAGCCGCTCCGTTTGCGAAAACCGGTGGTCTGGCGGATGTGGCCGGCGCGCTTCCTTGTGCTTTGGCTAAACTGGGCCATCAGGTGAAGCTTGTCATCCCGCGCTATGGCTCGATCGACGGAACCGCCTATGGGTTCAAGGAATGGCTCAAGATGGAGGTGCCCTCCGCGTCCGGGATGATCCCGGCTGTGGTTGAGCGCGGCTTCTTTTCGGAAGACAGGATTCCGGTCCTGGCCGTGGGGCACGATCCATTTTTTGCGCGAGCCAGCCTGTATGGGGAGGGGGGGCACGACTATCCGGATAACCTGGAGCGGTTCACATTTTTTTGCCGTGCGGTGATGGAATTGCTTCCGCGATTGGCACAGGACGGCTGGACTCCCGACCTGCTCCATGCCCACGACTGGCAGAGCGCCCTCTGTATGGTCTATCCGCGGACCCTCTATGCGCAGCTTCCTGAGGCGAACCATCTTGGCACCGTCTTCACGATCCACAATATCGGATACCAGGGCCACTTTTCCGCGGCCGACTATCACAAGACCGGCCTGGGGATGGACTTATTCACGCCGGCCGGTCTGGAGTTCTACAAGAAGCTGAATTTGATGAAGGGCGGCCTGCTCTTCGCCGACCGGCTGACGACGGTGAGCCCGACCTATAGCCGCGAGATCCAAACGCCCGCGTTCGGATTCGGGTTGGAGGGGGTGGTGCGGGAGCAAGCGGACCGGCTGGTGGGGATCGTGAACGGCATCGATACGGATGTCTGGGACCCGGAGACGGACCATTACCTTACCAGCCGCTACAGCCTGGCCAAGATTGACGGCAAGTCCATCTGCAAGATGGCCTTGCAACAGGAGATGCACCTGCCGGTGCGGAACGTCCCGCTCCTCGTCGTGATTTCACGGCTCTCGGACCAAAAGGGCTTGGACTTGGTGGCCGACATCGTGCCGGATTTGATGACGGAAGAGTTGCAACTGGTGCTGTTGGGCTCCGGCGATCCCGATCTGGAAGCGCGGTTCCGGTCGTTGCATGCACAGTGGCCGCAGAAGTTCGGGTTGCGGATTGGCTTCGATGATGGGCTGGCCCATCGACTTCAGGCGGGCGGAGACTTGCTCTTGATGCCCTCGCGTTACGAGCCCTGCGGCTTGAGCCAGTTGTACAGTTTGCGCTATGGCACGGTGCCGATCGTCCGGCAGACCGGCGGACTGGCCGATACGGTGGCGGCCTATGGGGCGAGTGAGGACCCCACCGGATTCGCTTTCAAAGAGGCTTCTGCCGGGGCGCTCCTGGCCACTGTCCGCACGGCCCTGGCGGTCTATGTTCACCCCAAACGCTGGGCGGCGCTGATGCAGGCCGGCATGAAGACGGATGTGTCCTGGGCCAAATCCGCCCGCGCCTATTCCGATCTGTACGAGCAGATTGCGCGTGTCCGCCCCTAGTGTGAGCGCGGTCGGATCGTCTCTTCCTCATACTGGGCAAAGAGCCGCTTGGCTTCCGGGTGGAGGGCGCCCCCCTGTCCGTGCGGGATGCTGACGGACCGGAAGAGGGGAGAGAGTTTGCCGTTGGGGTGGAGGTAGCCGGCACGCAAGGGGACGGTGCGGCGGTTGTGCCGGATCAGGTGGCAGGGGCTCGGCCTGATGCTGGTGAGCCAGTCGGCCACGTCCTGCGGGTTGCCGATGGAGGCGGAGAGCAGGAGCAGCTTCGCCTGGGCCGGGCAGAAGATGATCGTCTCTTCCCAGACCACGCCGCGTTCCGGGTCGGCGATGTATTGGGACTCGTCCATGATGACCAGCCCCAGGGTATCCAGCCGCACGTCGATCTCGCCGCTTGCGGCATCGTAGAGCAGGTTCCGCAAGATTTCGGTGGTCATGATCAGGAGCGGGGCCTGTGCGTTGTCCTTCCGGTCCCCGGTCAGGATGCCGACCTTATCTGGCCCGAACAGCCTCGAGAACTCGGTAAACTTGGTGTTCGACAGGGCCTTCAGGGGCGACGTATAGATCACCGTCCGATCCGCTGCGATCGCCCTCCTGGTGGCTTCCAGCGCGACATAGGTTTTGCCGCTGCCGGTCGGTACGCTGACGATCACGTCTCCGGAGGCCAGATGGGCCACGGCCTCTTCCTGCCAGGCATCCGGCACGAAGGGGTGCGGCGCGGGGACGCCGATGCCCTCCAGGAACGACGCGAGATCGGTGGCCGGCTCGGTCGGTTCCGCATGGCCCGGATGGGCGTTGCGCTGGCTGCCGGGTCTGGTTGGGAGAGGGCCTGCCGGACGCCGCTCCTTGGCGACAACGGGCGGCGCGGGCAGCGGCTCCTGCATTAGGGCGTGCAGGTCGGATTCCAGCCCTGGCCGGTTCTCCGGCGTGCAACGCAGGAGCGCTTCGACCAGTCGGCGTTTGCCCAGGCGGAAGTGTCGGTGGATACGCCCTCGCGCCAGCCTGTGGAGACGGCTGACCGGCTGTTCGTCGAGGAGTTTTTCAAGTTCTTCAGTAGTCATGGCCGGCATTCCAGTGCGTCAAGTCTATCAAGTTGAAACTTCTTGGAATCTCGACTTTGAGACGTTCCGACGTTGCGGCGTCTTTACGGTAATTCCTCAAGCACGCCACGACGCAGCGCCTTGATGGCCCGACTGGCGCAGTCGGCCAGGCCCGGATGGGTGCCCCGCAGCGTATGGATCTGCGACAGAAATTCCAGGGTTCTGGCCAGCAATCGGTAGATGTCGCCCTCGGCCATGGTGGTCAGGCGGCAGAGGCCGATCCAGGTCAAATTGGGATCGCCGATCCAGCGTTCCGAGACGGCTGCGATGTCGGCGCGCAGGAGGGGCGGGTCTTCGTGCGGCTCCAGCGATTCGGCCAAATGCCGCACCTGTCCCAATAGCGATGCCAACCCCGGGCTGATGCGTGGAAAAGCGCCGGGACGGTCGTCGTCGTGCGCGATGCTGGACATGATGCCGGCCAGCACTTGCGGCTCGATTCCACTGAACGCCTCGGCCCGGATCAGTTCGGTGATCAGCAGGGAATGGTCGATTCGGATCAGCCTGGCCCATTCGCCGATCTCGGTCAACTGGCAGGTGGGCGTCAGATAACCGAGCTGTTGCAAAATCTCGGTGCGTGACTGGAAGCGATGCCAGAGTCCTGTGTGAAGGGCCTGGATCATCTTTTGGTTCCGGTGCACCTCCTGCCGGAGTTTGAGCGCGCCCGCATGGTCCTTCTGGCAGGCGGGCCGCGACGGGCAGGTGGGGCAGGGGAACTCGTCGTTCAACGTCTGTACGATCTGGCTTTCTTCCGGCTCCTCCTGTACGAGGATTGGCAGTGCCGGCATCCGTACCGGCAGGTCGTTTGCCTGGTGCGTCAGTTCGTCTAGACAGCCCGGAGTACACCAGGGGTAGACGGGGGCCTCCGTCACCTCGAAGGTCTTGTCGAACACTTGCGTGACCGTGCCGGCCGGACATTCCGTGACGGCTCCTCCCGGTCGCAAGAGCGTAACCATCGGCTGCTTCTGGCCTTTGCTGCGATACTGGCGCAGGACGATCCCGCGGGCTTTGGGTACCCCGACCACCCGGCCTGGCGTCAGGAATTGCAGCCTGGCGGTGAGCTCGGGCGACTCGTGCCGTTTGACCTGTATGCGGTGGGCTTTCTGCTTCCGGGCATGGTCGAAGACCTGCCATTGCGCGATCCAGTCGGTGCAGACGCGCGGGCCGTAGGGCTCCATCTGGACGTGCAGAGTATCCAGCTTGTTTTCCAAGATTTCCGCCCGGCTGTTAAGTTGGAACTGAGCGAAGCTCTTGGCCAGGATCGCCTGGATCTGATCCAGCGGGTGGGCTTTGAGCAAATTCAGGATCATCGGATAGGAGATCACGAACTGGCTGTCGATCGCCTCCGGCTGGCCGGTCAGGCCCTTGGTGATCACGCTCAAATCAATGTAGGGGGAAGGGGTGAGCACGGCGAAGCCGACCAGATCTTTCCCGCGCCGCCCGGCCCGGCCGGCCAGTTGCTGGACTTCGCTGATGGCGAGGTCGGTGAAGTCTCGGCTCTTGCGCACGCTGGATTGGGTGATCACCACGGTGCGGGCCGGAAAATCCACCCCGGCTGCGAGGGTGGTGGTGGCGAAGACGGCATCCAGACACCCCTGCCGCATGAGTTCTTCAATGGCGATTTTCCAGGACGGCAGGTGCCCCGCATGGTGCGCGGCCACGCCGACGCGCTGCACCACGGATTGCAGAGGGTGCTCGGCGATGCTCGGATACTGCGCGACCAGTTCCGTGAGCACCGCCGCGATGGCATCCTGGCGCGCGGGCGGGATGGCGACTTGGCTGCGCTCGAAGGCTTGCATGGCGTCGTCGCAAGCGCGGCGCGAAGTCAGAAAGACGATGGCCGGAGTCAGGTGCTTAGAGCGCAGCGCGTTGATCAGGTCAACCGGATGAATCGACGGAGGCATGCAATTTCATTCCCTTGGAAATAACCACCAGGCCGGACTCGGTGACGGTGAAGCGGCTTCGGTCGGCGTCCGAATCGTAGCCGATCTCGGTCTTGGGCGGGATGACGACATCTTTGTCGATGATGGCGCGCCGGATGCGGCACTGTTCGCCGATCATCACGTTCTCCATCACGATGGACTCCCGGACGTCCGCATGGTCCTGCACGATGACATTGGGCGAGAGCAGGGAATTTTGCACTCGGCCGCCGGAGATGATGCAGCCGCCGCAGACGATGGAATCCAGCGCCACGCCCATTCGTCCCCCTTGGAAGTCCTGGGCAAAGACGAACTTGGCGGGCGGGAACTGGCCCTGGTAGGTGCGGATCGGCCAGTTCTGGTCGTAGAGATTGAACAGGGGGTCCACGGCGACTAGGTCCAGGTTCGCTTCCCAATAGGCGTCCAGTGTCCCGATGTCGCGCCAATACTTGACGGCTTTGCGGTTAGCGTCGTGGAACTTGAAGGCAAAGACCCGATTTTCATGGATCATGCGGGGGATAATATCCCGGCCAAAATCGTGGCGGCTGTCCTCCTTGGCGTCTCGCATCAAGTGGTCGCGCAAGGCCTCGGTGCGGAACAGATAGATGCCCATGGAGACGAACGCGCGCTCGGGGTCATTGGGGATGGGCGTGGGGTGCTCGGGCTTTTCCTCGAACTGTTGGATCCGATATTGCTCGTCCACGCCAATGACGCCGAACCGGCCGGCCTCGTGCAGCGGAGTCTCGATGGCGCCCACCACCACGTCCGCCTGCTTCTCCTGCAGGAAGTCGAACATTTCCGAGTAATCCATCTTGTAAATATGGTCGCCGGCCAGGATCAGGACGAACGCCGGCTGCTCGTTGTCCAGCAGGAAGAGGTTCTGATGGACGGCATCGGCCGTGCCCCGGTACCAGTCTTCGCTGATCCGCTGCTGAGGCGGGATGGAGGCGATGAATTCGCCGAGTTCCGGATTCAGGATGTTCCAGCCGGTGCGGATGTGCCGATCGAGGGAGTGGGATTTATATTGGATCAGCACCGCGATCTTCCGAAGGCCGGAATTGAGGCAGTTGCTGAGCGTGAAGTCGATGATCCGGTACTTGCCGCCGAAGGGTACCGCCGGTTTGGCGCGATGCTGGGTCAGAGGGAAGAGGCGTTCTCCTTTGCCGCCGGCCAGGACCATAGTGAGGATGCTGTGCATATGGGGGAAATTGTAACAGGAGCGCTCTCAAATAGGAAGCCGCGGGACGATTGACAGCCGACACCGGTCGGACGATACTAGCCTCTCGTACCGGCAATGTATTGATGCAGGAGGAGAAGAGCATGCCCAGGCAAGCAAAGCCGAAGCGGACTACGGGTCTTAAAAAAGCCAAGAAGCGGCTAGACAAGCTGCCTTTGGACGGCGCCGCACAGCCGTTGTTTCAGAGTCTGCTGTGGCGGGTCGATCGCCTGGAGCGTCAGGTCAGGACCCTGTCGGAACTGGTGCGGGATCACGCGGAGGACGCCGACCGCCTAGTCCGGGTTGTGGGCGAGGATCACGAGGTGCTGCGGCGGGAGTTGCTGGAAGAGCACCGGGAGCTGGTGCGCTTGCGGAAGCAGACGCGGCAACGCCGCTCAAAGATAGGCCTGGCTCGGTAGCGGGCGTGCAGAGCATGGCTGAGTCCAGCGTCGAATTGCGGGACGTCAGCAAGCGGCATGGCGACACCCTTGCCGTGGACCGGGTCTCCCTCGTCATCCGGCGCGGCGAGTTCTTTGCCATCCTGGGCCCAAGCGGGTCTGGCAAGACGACGATTTTGCGCATGCTGGCCGGCTTCGAGTCGCCCGACGCGGGCGACATTTTGATCGACGGACGATCGGTGCGCGGGGTGCCTCCCAATCGGCGGTCGGTCAATCTCGTCTTCCAAACCTACGCCTTGTTTCCCCATCTGACCGTCGCCGGCAATATCGCCTTCGGTTTGGAGATGCGCCGCGTGCCGGCGGCGGAGATCGCCGCGCGGGTGGCGGAAGCGCTGGACATGGTGCGCTTGCAGGGCAAGCAGGACCGGTTGCCTGCGCAGCTGTCGGGCGGGGAGCAGCAACGGGTGGCGTTGGCGCGCGCCCTAGTCAATCGGCCGGCGGTCCTGCTGCTCGACGAACCCTTGGGGGCGTTGGATCAGCAGTTGCGCATGGACATGCAGGTGGAGCTCAAAACCATCCAGGAACGGGTGGGGCTGACCTTTATTTGCGTGACCCATCACCAGGAAGAAGCGTTGACGATGTCCGACCGTGTGGCGGTGATGCGGCAGGGGCGGTTGCTGCAAGTCGGGAGTCCGAGGGACATCTACGAGGCGCCGCAGTCGGCCTTCGTGGCCAATTTTATCGGCCGCTCAAACAGTCTGACCGGGCGGATTGAAACGGTGAACGGGCTCCGGTGCACGCTGCGGGCGGCCGATCTGCCTGCGGCGGCTCTTGTGGCGGCCACCTGTCCGGCCGGCGCCGGGATCGGCAGTCCGGCCACGTTGATGCTGCGTCCGGAGCGGCTGCACCTTTCGGCGGACGTGCAGGTGGACGGTTACGACAATATGTTGCCCGCTCGGGTCTGCAAAGCCATCTACAACGGGAGCGAGACGCAGTATCTCCTGGCGCTCTCCGATCGCCTTTCCTGGCAGGTTCTGGTCCCCAATGTCGGCAATGGGCAGAAGCGTTTCCAACCGGGGGAATCCGTGTTTCTCCGCTGGCGCGCCGATGACGCGGTGGTGATGCCCGAGTGAACCTTGAGGTGCTTTCACCCGACCGGCGTGTGTCCGTTCGTGCGGTTCTCGTTCCGCGCCGCCCCGGCCTGCTTCTCCTGCCTGCGCTGGTCTGGCTGGGTCTCTTCTTTTTCGTGCCGCTGGCGCTGATGCTGGCCATCAGCTTCGCGTGGCGCGGGACCTACGGCGGGGTGGAGTGGACCCTGAGTCTGGCCAACTACGTGAACGTCCTCGACCCGCTTTACCTGAAGGTGTTTCTTCGGTCAGTCCTCCTGGCGGCGGTCACAACGGCGGTCTGCCTGGTATTGGGGTTCCCGATCGCCTACTACATCGCGCGCCTCCCCGCCCGTCGACAGGGGATCTGGCTGCTCCTGGTCATGATTCCCTTTTGGACCAACTTTCTGGTCCGGACCTACGCCTGGATCTTCATTCTCCGCACCGAGGGCCTCGTGAATACAGTGCTGATCAGCCTGGGGCTGATCGGCAGCCCGATAGACGTCCTCTATACCGAAACGGCCATCGTGATCGGCTTGGTCTACGGTTACCTGCCTTTTATGATCCTGCCGCTTTACGCGGCGGTGGAACGGTTGCCTCCTTCGTTGGTGGAGGCGGCCTGGGACCTCTATGCCTCCCGCTGGGCCGTCTTGCGGCGTGTGATCGTGCCTCTCACGAAGCCGGGGTTGGTAGCCGGTTGCATCCTGGTGTTCATCCCGTCGTTGGGTGCATTTATGACGCCGGACTTGATGGGTGGCGCGAGGACGATGATGATCGGCAATCTGATACAGCATGAGTTTCTCGTGGCCAGGGATTGGCCCTTTGGGTCGGCGATTTCGCTGGTGTTGATGGCGTTGGTTCTGCTCGGTCTGGCGATCTACTTGCGTGTGGAGGGGGCCGGCAAGCGGCCTGCGACGGAATGGATGAGCCGATGAACCGGAGGAACAGATGGCTGATGAGCGCCAGCGTGGCGAATCTGCTCTTCCTGTACGCGCCGATCGTCGTCCTCATGGTTTTTTCCTTCAATGCCTCGCGTCTCTCGGCCGGTTGGCAGGGGCTGACGCTCCAGTGGTACCGGCTGTTGCTCGAGGACGAGGCCCTGCGTCTCGCCGTTCAGAATAGCCTGGTGGTGGCGGTGGTCTCGACGGTGGTTGCGACCGGGCTGGGTGTGTGTGCCGCGGTGGGGCTGGAACGGCATCCGTTCCGCGGGCGAGAGGTGGTGGAAGGGGCTCTGTTGTTGCCGCTGGTGATTCCGGAAATCATGATGGGTGTCTCGTTGATGCTGTTGTTCCTGCTGGTGAACCTGCCGCTCGGCCTGATTACGGTCACGATCGGCCATGCGGCGTTTAATGTGCCGATCGTACTGGTCATCGTCCGGGCCAGGCTGCGGAAACTGGATCCGTCGTTGGAAGAGGCGGCGCGCGATCTCGGGGCGACGTCGTGGCAGGCCTTTCGCGGCGTCACGTTGCCGCTGCTGATGCCGGCGGTTGCAGGATCGGTCCTGCTGGCATTCACGATCTCACTGGATGATTTCATTGTGACCTTCTTTACGGCGGGACCCGGATCCACGACCTTGCCGCTCTATGTCTATTCTATGGTCAAGTCCGGTGTGACACCGGCGATCAATGCGCTCTCGGCGATTCTGGTGTTGGTCTCCATGGCGCTGATTGGGGCCTCGCTGGCCTTGCAGCGGCGGTGAACAATCGGCCGGTTCGTTGACAGAGGCGCGAGCCTGTGTTAGTGAAAATGAGCCCCGGAGTTTCTAAGGGGACGTTTTCGTTGATGTTGAGGCTTGTGCGTGAAGCTTACGATGACTCAGAACCGGCACCCCTCCATGCTCACCGCCCTACGGGCGAGAGGCTGTTTCTTCGTCGCGCTCTTGCTGTTCTTGTGTCTGATCGGGCTTCCCTCGAGTCAAGCCTCGGATGTCTCGCTCGCGCAGGCGGCGTTGGAGGACTGGGACGAAGCGGATCCGGCCGAAGGCAAGGAGACGCTGTATTTGGTCGATCACCAGCAGGACATGGCTGGCGTTTATCTGTCCCTGCCGGAGCCTGCCGGTGCAATAGGCACGTCCCATCCGCTGCGCCTTGGCGGCTTTTCGTATCTGGTGCTCAGGTTTTCTCCCGCTCGCGCCCCGCCGGCCCTTTAAATCCCGTTCCGTCTCGACCCCCTGGACCCATTGTGAGCGCGCTGGTCTTGCCGCACGGCATGGCGCGCTTGTCCCGATGTGAATAGGGACCACCCTTCGCGTTGAGGGCGTATGAGTTTGTCAAAACCCCGGTGGCCTTGGAAGGTGGTGCAAGGCTTGTTGTTGTCCGCCCTGGGACTCCTTGTGGTCTACCAGCAACGGTCCGGCGATGGCCTCATGAGCGGGTTGCCCTCCAGGCTTGCCGGAGGTCCGCCGGTCACGTTGCATTACTTCACCTGGTCGGACTATGCGGACAAGGATGTGATTCAGGCCTTCGAGCGGGAAGTCGGCGTCCAGGTCGTGGTGGACACCTTCGGCAGCAACGAAGAGCTCCTGGCCAAGCTGCAGAGCGGAGCGGGCGGGTACGACGTGGTGGTACCGTCGGATTTCATGGTCGCCATCATGGTCAAGCAGGGCTTGCTGGCCGAACTGGACCTGGACAGGATTCCAAACGTCCGGTTGGTGTTCGAGCGATTGCAACATCTGCCCTTCGATCCCGACAATCAATACTCCATTCCCTATCTCTGGGGAACAGTGGGCATCGGCTACGATTCGGCCGTGATCCCGGTGCCGCCCGACAGTTGGGAGGCGCTTTGGAATCCTCGCTACAAGCGCAAGATCAGCATGTTGAACGACCAGCGGGAGGTGTTCGGCGTGGCGCTGCGGATGCTGGGGCAGTCCGCCAATACCGTCGATCCTGCGGTGCTTGTCCGGGCCAAGGCCAAACTCATGAGTCAGAAACACTTGGTCAAGACCTATACGAGCGAGAACTACCAGCAACTCTTGGCCTATGGAGACGTGACGCTGGCGCATGGATGGGGTGGGGCGGTGGCCAGAGCCATGGATGAGCGGCCCTCGATCAAATATGTGATTCCCAAGGAGGGCGCGACGGTCTGGGCCGACTGTCTGGTCGTGCTCAAGACGTCCCCGCATAAAGATCTGGCCATGCGCTTTATCAACTATTTACTCGATCGTGACGTGGCCGCCAGGACCACGGAGCGTCTGTTATTTGCGACATCGAATCGAGAAGCCCAAGCGTTGGTGGCGGCGAAATATCGGGACAATCCGGCCATCTATCCCCCGGAATCCGTCTTCGAGCGGCTGGAATGGATGACGGATGTGGGCGAAGCCGCCCGTTTGTACGACCGGGCCTGGACCGAGGTGAAACTGCAATGAAAGCATCGGGAGAAATTGAGCTTTTACGGCCTGTGAGAACTCGCTATAATGACTAGTTGAAGTAGGCTATCCTCGCAGAGGCAGGTTTTCTTGCCCGGTCCGAGTAAAGGGGGCTATGGTTCTTGACATTGTGAGCGGTGGGCATCGGTCTGTGCGCGGGGTGGCGCTACAGAGCTTCGGGATCGCGGTGGTGCTGTTGGCCGTCTGTCTTCAGCCTGGGCGGTCCGACGCAGCCGAGTCTCCCATGAAGGCCGGGACCCAGCCGGCGGCGAAACAAGCGATGCCGCCGGTCGATTCGTCTTTGCCATCCGTCTCAAGGCTCAGTTTGGATGAAGCGGTCGCGCTCTTCCTTCGCGAAAACCTCGACTTGCTGATCACTAAGTTCGGGATCGATCAGGCCAAGGGTCAGCAGATCACGGCCGCCTTGTTTCCGAACCCCTATCTCTCCATTGGGACTTTGAGCGCCTATACCCAAGGCCAAACGATGGACCGCAGCGGACAAATCACCACTCAGGTCCAGCAGCTTTTTGAAATGGCCGGCAAGCGCGGATTCCGCATCGAGAGCGCCGCCTTCGGGGCTAAAACGGCCGAGGCTAACTTCGAAGACACGATCCGTCAACTCAGCTTCACCGTCAAGGATGCCTATTACCGGGTGCAATTGGCCCAGCGGCGGCTGGCCTTGGCCGAGGAGAACCGCGATCGGTTCGCCCGCATCTTGGAGGTGAACACGATCCGATTCAAGAAGGGCTACATCGCGGAGGTGGACCTGATTCGGATCCGCCTCCAGGTGGTGGATTTCCAATCGCAAGTCATCCAGGCCATCCAGGATGCGGAGAATGCCAGGGCCGACTTGCGCGTGCTCCTGAACCTCAGACCGGTTGTGGAGCTGGTGCTGACCACGGAACTGGACTACCACCGGTTCGAGCCGGATGTCAATGCGTTGCGGATCGTCGCATTGGAGACCCGGCCGGATATTCGCGTCAAGCGCCTGACTCAATCCCAGCGGATGGCCGATTTGAAGCTGGCGCAGGCCTACAAGTACCCGGATGTGACGGTCGGGGGCGGCTACGCGGTTCAGGGCCCCCGCGGTCCGGACAACCAACAACAGGTGGTGCTCAATATGGGCGTGCCGCTGCCCCTGTTCAATCGCAATCAGGGCGGCATTGTGCAGGCCGAAGTCGCGGTGCAACAGGCCGAGGCGGATCTCCGCAAGACGTTGATTCAGGTGGAGACCCAGGTGGACGTGGCCTATGTCAATCTGGTGCAGAGCCGTCGGCTGGTGGAGGCCTATCGGGCCGGCGTCTTGGAGGATGCCCGCTCGACCCTGACCATCGTGGAACGGGCCTATGAGCGGGGCGGGGCCACCATCCTGGATCTGCTCGACGCGGCCCGGACGTCGCGGACGATTCAGCAGAGCTACATCGAGGCGCTGTATAGCTATCTCCGGAACGTGTTCCTGTTGGAGAGCGCCGTGGGGCGGGAGATTACATCATGAGACGATGGCTTCGTTCAGTCTTGTGGGTCGCGCCGTTCCTGCTGCTGTCGTCCTGCGGGCAGCATGAAGAGCCGACCACCTCGAACGCAGCGACGCCTCGGCTTGCGCCCCCTTCCTCCGGAGCCGGGCAAGGACGCATTGAAACCGCCGTGGTCTCAACGAGCCAAGTCAATCCCATCGTCACGCTGTCCGGAAAGGTCGCCTATGGGGAGGACCGGTATTCGCGCATTTCCTCGCCCCTGCAGGGGCGGGTTTTGGAAGTGCGGGCCAAGCTGGGCGATCGGGTGAAGGCGGGGGACGTGCTGCTGATCATCGACAGTCCGGACATCACCTCCGCCTATTCCGAGTTCATCAAGGAAGCCTCCGACCTGGACTTCGCCATCCGCGCCTATGATCTGGCGAAAGACCTCTACGAGAACAAAGCCATCCCCCTCAAGGATTTCAAACAAGCGGAGAACGACCTGGTCAAGGCGAAAGCGGAGTTTCGTCGGGCCAAGGAACGCCTCCTTTCGCTGCGGGTTCCGGCCGGGGAATTGGACAAGCCGCTGGCTGAACAAAAGATCACGGCCCGGTTCGAGATGAAGAGCCCGCTGACCGGCACGGTCGTGGAGCGGACCGTCACGCCCGGCTCCATCGTGGGCGGCGACCAGTCCCAGGTGCTGTTTACGGTGGCGGACTTGGACAATCTCCAGGTCGTGGCCGATGTGTACGAGCGGGACTTGGACCTAGTCCATGTCGGGCAGGTGGCGGTCGTGTCCGTGGAGGCCTATCCCCATACCAACTTTCCCGGCGCCATTGCGGCGATCGGCGATGTCGTGGACCCCAACACTAGGACCATCAAAGTTCGGGCCTGGGTGACCAATGTGGATCACAAGCTCAAGCCCGAAATGTTCGCCCGTCTGCACATCCAAGTCGGCGATGCCAGCGCGTTCCTGACCGTTCCCAAGGAGGCGGTGTTGGAGGCGGACGGCAAGCAATTCGTCTATATCGTACAAGGAGAAGGCAAGTATCTCAAACGCGAGGTCAAAATCGCGACGGCTTCGGGAGACCAGGTGCGGGTGGTGGACGGGCTCAAGCCGGGGGAGCGAATCGTGACCAAAGGGGCCGTCTTGGTCAAGGGCCAAGAGGTCAAAGGATAATGTCTGCCGAGCGTCTGCCGTCCGATGGTTCAACCATCCGTACAATCCGATGATTCCACGTATCGTTGAGTTCGCTCTTCGGCAACGATTCTTTGTCTGCGCCCTGGGACTGGTACTGCTGTTTGGGGGGCTCTACGCCTTCCACATCCTAGATGTTGTCGCCTACCCCGACCCGTCGCCTCCAATGGTCGAGATCATCACCCAGTACCCGGGATGGTCTGCCGAGGAGATTGAACGTCAGATCGCCATACCTATAGAAATCAGCCTCGCCGGCATGCCGGGACTCGCGGACACCCGGTCCTTGTCCATCTTCGGCCTCAACGACATCAAGGTGTACTTCGATTTCCGCACCGAATATTTCCGCGATCGGCAGGAGGTGCTCAACCGCCTGACGATGCTCAACCTGCCGGACCCGGCTCAGCCGACCCTATCGCCCTGGTGGGCCATCGCCGAAATCTATCGATATGAGCTGGTCGGAGACGGGACCTCCCTTACCGAGCTGAAAACCCTCCAGGATTGGAAGTTGCAACGGGAGTTCAAACGGGTGCCGGGCGTCATCGACGTAACGGCGTTCGGCGGGACGACCAAGGAATACCATGTCGATCTGAATCCGGGCGCGTTGATCAGCTACGGTGTGAACTTGCCCCAAGTGATGACCGGGTTGACCAACAGCAACGCCAATGTCGGCGGCAATTATCTCACGTCGGGCGCGCAAAATTTCAACGTGCGGGGAGTCGGGCTGATCGACAGCCTCAATGACATCGAGAACGTCGTCGTGGCGGAAAAGGATGGAACGCCGATCTATGTTCGGAATTTGGGCAAGGTCAGCGTCGGGCACCGGGTTCGACTGGGCAAGGTCGGCATTGACGATCGGGACGACGTGGTGGAAGGGGTGGTGCTGCTCGCTCGCGGGTCCAAGGCGCTCTCGGTGCTCGAGAAGGTGAAGGCCAAGGTGGAAGAACTGAACACGTGGAAGTTGCCCAAGGGCGTCCAGGTGAAGACCTTTTACGATCGGATGGTGCTGATCAACACCACGGTCGAGACGGTCATGGACATCCTGATCAGCGGTATCGTGCTGGTCTTCATCATCCTCTACGTGTTCCTGGGGCACATGCGGACTGCGGTGATCGTGGCTTTGACGGTGCCGGCGGCGCTGCTGTTCACGTTCAGCATGATGGTGCTGGTCGGAGAGTCGGCCAACTTGATCTCCCTCGGGGCGATCGACTTCGGCATCATTGTGGACTCCACGCTCATCATGGTGGAGAGCATCTTCGCCCACCTGTCCCATCGGGCCGGACCCGGGTTGACGGTGCCGATGCACATCATGCGGGCTGCGCGGGAAGTCGGCCGTCCGATCTTCTTCGCAACCACGATCATCGTGGTCGCATTCATTCCGCTGTTCACGATGACCGGCGTGCCGGGAAAGATCTTTGCCCCCATGTCGCTGACCTACGGGTTCGCGTTGACCGGGGCCTTGCTGATTGCCTTCACGCTCGCCCCGGCGCTCTGTTCGTTGTTGCTCACGGGGCATATCAGCGAGGAGGAAACCGCCCCGGTCCGTTGGATCCGGCGTGTTTATCTGGACGCGCTCCATTGGGCCCTCAGCCATGAGTATGTCGTGGTCGGTGTGGCGGTCGCGTTGCTGCTGGTAGCATTGGCGGCGGTGCCCTTCCTGGGCGGGGAGTTTATGCCGGCGTTGGAAGAAGGCAATCTGTGGGTCCGCGCCACGATGCCGGTGGACATTTCCTTCGAACAGGCGGACCGCTTGGCGGCAGAAATTCGCGGTATCTTTCGGCGCTACCCGGAGGTGGACCGGGCGGTCTCGCAACTCGGCCGACCTGACGACGGCACCGACCCGACCAGCTTTTCCAACGCCGAATTCCTGGTGAGCCTCAAGCCGAAAAAGGAATGGCGACCGGAAGTAAGCTCGAAAGATAAGCTGATCGAGGAAATCGAAGCGGAGCTCGCGAAGATTCCCGGGGTGAACTTCAATTTTTCCCAGGTCATCCAGGACAATGTCCAGGAGGCGATGTCGGGGGTGAAAGGCGAGAACTCGATCAAGCTGTTCGGGACGGACCTCAAACTAATGGAGGAGAAGGCCGCCGAGATTGAGAAGGTCATGCGGCATGTGCCGGGAGTAAAAGACCTGGGCATCTTCCGACTGCTGGGCCAACCGAACCTGGTCATCAAGGTGGATCGGCAGGAGTGTGCCCGGTATGGGTTGCAGGTGGCGGATGTGAACAGCGTCGTACAGGCCGCGATCGGGGGCCAGGCGGTGACGCAGGTCTATGAGGGTGATCGTTGGTTCGACCTGGTGGTCCGGTTCCTGCCGGAGTTCCGTCAGGATATGGAGGCGATCGGGAACATCCAGGTCAGCACGCCGGAGGGGGCTCGCATTCCCCTGAAGCAGTTAGCCGAAATCTCCAACCAGACTGGGGCGTTCATCATTTATCGAGAGAACAACGAACGCTATATCCCGATTAAGTTCAGCGTCCGGGGCCGCGATCTGGAAAGCACGGTTCAGGACGCAGAGGCGCGGATTCGCGAGCAGGTGCAGTTGCCCGAGCGGTATCGGATCGAATGGCACGGAGAATACGACCAATTGCAGGAGGAGAAGAAACGACTCGCCGCAATTGTCCCGATCAGTTTGGTGATCGTGCTGTTCCTCGTATACCTAGCGGTGAACTCGCTCAAGGATGCGGTGTTGGTGTTCATCGCGGTGCCGTTTGCACTGATTGGAGGAGTCTTTTCGCTGGTGCTCACGGGCACCGATTTCAGCATCTCCGCTGCGGTCGGGTTCATCTCGCTGTTCGGTGTGGCGATTCAGGGCGGCCTGATCCTGATCGTCCGCATTCGCGATTTGCTCGATGAGGGGCATGACCTGCGGACAGCGATTTTGACGAGTGCAGAGGTCCGGATGCGTCCCGTGCTGATGACGACGCTGGCGGCCGCCATCGGGCTGATCCCGGCGGCGGTGGCCACCGGGATTGGGGCGCAATCTCAGCAGCCATTGGCCCGTGTGGTGGTCGGTGGGATGCTCACCTCAGCCGTGCTGATCCTGATGGTCTTGCCGGTTCTCTACCAGCTTGTCTATCGCGGACGGATTGGAGCAGGCGAAGAGGCAATTGCCGAACCATTGGAACCACAGCCAAGCGGCAAATAGTCTGAACATGACGGTGAATGGTCGAAAGGAATTTTAGCGATGACGTTTATGAAGTATTGTCGGAACGGCCACAAACAGCAGGGGCAGTGCGACGTGCGCACGATTCTCTTCCGCAGCATGGCGATATTGTGCCTCGGGCTTGTCGGGGCAACGAGCGAGGCGGGGGCGCAGGCCCGCCTCTTTTCCGTGCAGATGCCCTACGATCTGCCGCCCAAGATGGAATCGGGGGCGGCGACCTCGGTGCCTCCGTCCAACCAGCCGCTTGGGCCGGAGGAGCTGAAGCGCGCTGAAGCGCTCCTGCCGCTGTTGGAGGGGAAACAGGAATTTTGGGCGATGGGGGAGTTCGTCCACATGGGGGCGCCCGCGGTGCCGGTGCTGGTCAAAGCCCTGACGATGCCGAGCCCCAGGATCCGGTACAACGCGATCGAAACCCTAATGATAATCAAAGATCCCAGCGCGGCGCCGGCGCTGGTGGAAGCCGCCAAGGAGCCGAACGACATGCCGCGCGTGCGCGAGCATGCCTTGCGGGCCACCGTCCGGCTCAACCCGGCCCTGGCGCCTCCGGCGATCGAGGCGATGGCCAAGGACCAAAATGCTTCGGTCAGGAAAGTGGCGGCGTTCGAGGCGCGGTATGTCCGGCAGAAAGCCGTCGTGCCGGTCTTGATCGGGCTGCTCTCCGATCGTGAACGGTTCGTGTCGATCTCGGCCATTCACTCGCTTTGGCTGCTGACAAGACATGAGAGCGAGATCCACGACTGGGACTCCTCGAGCAAGGAGAATCGCCAGGAATGGGCCCAGGAATGGGCGGACTGGTGGACGTCGGTCCGGGATACCTTTGAGCTGCCCGATCCGCGCCGTCCCCAAAATCAGCAGCCTCAAGGCTGAATCGGCTGATTTATCAGGTGGATTCTTGCCCGGGCCTTCGGTTGCGGCTCCGCGGGAGCCTATGTTATAAAATGTGCGCAAGGTGGTGGTGCCTTGCGTTGACGTAGCTTGTGCAAGGAGTTGAAGCGATGGCGGTCCTGCCCGTAGCGAAAGTCGGCAATCCAGTTCTCAGGCAACTTGCCCGCCCCGTGGATCCGGCTGAGATTCGATCCAAGGCGATGCAGCAGTTCATCGAGGACCTGTTCGAAACCATGCGCGAAGAGGAAGGCATCGGGTTGGCGGCGCCGCAAGTGTCTCGTTCCGAGCAGCTCCTCGTTATGGGGTGTCCGGGAGAAGGCGGGTTCCCGGATACCGTGCTGATCAATCCGGTGATCGTCTACTACGGTCCTCAACAGGAGGAGATGTGGGAGGGCTGTCTTAGTGTGGACGGGCTCCGCGGGAAGGTGACGCGGCCCTCGATGGTCCGGGTCCGCGCGCTGGACCGGCAAGGGGCGGCGGTGGAGTTCGATGCGACCGGCCTGTTCGCCGTGTGCATCCAACATGAAATGGATCACCTTATCGGGAAGCTATTCCTGGATCGGATGGCCGATCTCTCCACGCTCACTCAGCTCGAGGAATTTGATCAATATTGGCGGAAAGAGCATGCCACGGTCATCTAGGCTTGAATTGTGAATTTTGAATGATGAAGGCTGAATATAGATTTCGGATTCGCGGTCTCCGTCGGCACATCCCGCCCCTGAAGCACGCTCATCGTTCATCATTCGCCGTTTCTACTCGCCCGTGAAATCTCTCCTGCGCGTCCTTCGCTATCTTAGACCCTATCGTGCGCTGGCTCTGTTCACGCTGCTCTGCGCTTGCCTGGTCACGGCGCTGGAGCTGGTGCCGCCCTGGCTGATCAAGGTCGTCATCGACGACGTGATCCAGGCCCGCCGCCCCGATCTGTTGCCCCGGGTGATCGCCGGGCTGCTGCTCGCCTATGCGTTGAAAAATGTGTTCGCCTCCCTCCGTATCCGCTTCAATAACACGCTGGAACAGCGGGTGGTGCACGAGCTGCGCGAGCAGGTCTTTGCCGCCCTGCAGCGACTCTCGGTGAGCTACTACGAGAGCCGTTCCACCGGCGAGATCATGTCGCGGGTCACCAACGATACGGAGCACGTCGAACGGATTTTCATCGACGGCCTCGAAGGGATGCTTACGGCCTCCTTGACCCTCACCGGCATCACGGTCATGCTGTTCGCGCTAAACTGGAAGCTGGCGCTGCTCTCCATGCTCCCGATCCCCGTGCTGATCTTTTCCGCCATGTTCTTCACGAAGCGCGTGCACGGGTATTACCACCAGATCCGCAAGCACGCAGCTGACCTGAACGCCTATCTTCTGGATGCCCTTTCGGGCATCCGGGAGACGATGGGATTCAACCGGCAGGCCTATGAAGAGGGGCGATTCGGCGCCATCAGCCGTCAATACAGCGAGAGCAACCTGCGGGCCATGTGTCTCTGGTCGGTGTACTCACCGGGCATGATCTTCGTGGGCAGCCTCGGGAGCCTGCTGATCCTTTGGTACGGAGCCGGCGAGGTTCTGAACGGTGCCCTCACGGTCGGGGAGTTGGTGATGTTTCTCTCCTACCTGGGGCTGTTCTACGTGCCGATCAACCAAATCCATTCGGTGAACCACATGCTGCAGCATGCCTTGGCCGCCAGCGAACGGGTCTTCGAGATTCTGGACCAACGGCCCGAGGTCGACGACCGGCCTGGGGTTATCTCGCCAAGCCGGCGGTTGGTCGGGGAGGTGCGGTTCGAGCGCGTGTCGTTTCACTACCGGCCAGATGTGCCGATCCTCCGCGAGGTCTCGCTAGGCGTCAAGCCGGGAGAACGCATTGCCTTGGTCGGTCCCAGCGGGGCCGGCAAGAGCACGATGCTCAAGCTGCTCATGCGCTTCTATGACGTGCGGGGAGGGGCGGTCTTGCTCGACGGCCATGACATCCGAACCCTTCCCCTGGCGTTCTTGCGCAGTCAGATCGGGCTGGTGCAGCAGGAACCGTTCCTCTTCAACGGCACGGTGCGGGAGAACATTGCCTACGGAGACCTGGCCGCCGGCCAGGGACGGATCGAGGATGTGGCTCGTGCGGCCCGCGCCCACGAGTTTATTGCCTCGTTGCCGGAGGGCTACGACACCTGGATCGGGGAGCGGGGCGTGAAACTGTCGGTCGGTCAGAAACAGCGGGTGTCCATTGCGCGGGTGCTGTTGAAGGATCCGCCGATCGTAGTTTTCGACGAGGCGACCTCCAATATCGACACCGAGACCGAAGTGAAGATCCGGGAAGCGCTGGCCGTGCTGACCCAGGGGCGGACCACGTTCATCATTGCTCATCGTCTGTCCACCCTGCACGACGTGGACCGGATTCTGGTGGTCGAGCAGGGCCGGATCGTTGAAGCGGGCACCCACGAAACACTGCTGGCGCGCGGTGGTCTTTATGCCGGCCTGTACGAGGCTCAATTCCAGGTATAGCTCCGCCCAACCAACCCCGGCGCTCCAGCGCCTCCCGCCGACTATCGCGTCTGTGTAAGCCGCCCGGTAGGGCCCGCATAGCCGCGCTTGCCACGAGGGACCCGGTTGCGGATACGATCCATGGATGGGTATACTTTGACCTAGTGAAATCAGGAGTCGGAACGATGGTGCTGCTGTACGAAAACGAACCGTTGGATAGCGAGCATGCCAAAGGGCATTTTTTTCACGTCTGTCGGGGGCAGGTTCAGAATATGTCGCTCTCGGTCCCCCCGCCGGACAAGCCCTACGAATGTCCCCGCTGTGGGATCGAGTTGGAGACCGAGGATTTCTGGCACGCGCAAATGAAGGGGTCCGTGTAGCTCTGTTTCATCGGACCGGGAGATAACAATTATGCAGGGGAGCGCCGGGCGAAAGATGGTGTCCGTGATGCGGGGCTTCATGATGCTCTGCGACACGTGTCATGAGCACGTGCTAGCCGACAAGCTGGCGGACGATCGTAACTACGTCGCCGACCATGAAGCGCTGTTCGACGCGATTTGCCTGGGGTGCACCGACATCAATCGTCCGCTGATCGACGATATGCTCGGTAGCTCCGAATAATTGAAAGTCTGAAAATCCGCAAGTTAGAAAGTCGAGCATATTGGGTTGCCGCCGATTGTTCTGACGTGATGACTTTCAGACTTTTCGACTTGCCGCCCTTCTGCCTACTTGCAGGTCTTCCCGTCGAATATCTTGCAGGCCGAGTCGCCTGCTGCGAGCTTCCAGGTCTTGAGCAGGGGCGCGTTTCCGGGTCTCAATTCCACCACGATGTCCAGCATGCCGGAGACCGGTAGCTTGTCCAGATGCGGCCTGGCCGCCTCGGGAACCTCCACGCCGAAGACCGCTCCCGAGTTGGACACCACGATGTAGCCCTTCTCCTTATCCACGAATATGATCGGACTATAAATGCTCTTGTCCTCCGCGGCGGCCGGCACGACCCAGGAGAAGCAGGCCAGTACCGTAGTGGCCAGGAAGAATCTGAAAAAATGGGTAGCGATCTGCACGGGACCCTCCCTGAAGAAGTTTGGAATTATTATGGCATCGTTCGCGGGAACGGTCTACTGGATTTTAGCGCGATGAGCGACGGACGTTGCGCGCGGGCTCAGATCGCCTGAAACTCGATCCGAGTGACCTGGTGGCCTTGGATGGAGTAGGCCCGCAAGTCCGGCGCAGCCTTGTGTTCAAGAGAGATAATGAGATAGGCCGCATCGGGATAGAGGGCCAGGCCTATGTCGGTCATGGAGGGATAGGCGGGGGAATGGGTGTGGGAATGGTAGATTACCGTTAGGTCGAGCTCCCGCTCCCGCATGTCTTTGAAGGCCGCGAGCATCTCCTTGGGATCCATGAAGTAGGCGACTTCGGCTTTTTGGGCCTCCGACAGGTCCGCCAGCTGCTTGACGTTGGCCGCATCGAACACCTCCACGGCCTGCGCGTCTTTGGCCACGGTGTTGGTGATGCGATAGTGCCGAGACACGGCCCCCTCTTTTCCGGCCAATAATCCGCAACACTCGTAAGGATCCAGCGCGCGGGCGTGGGCCACCATTTCATCGAGGATCTGGCGGGGAATCTTCAGGGGCAACACGTCACAAACTACAGGAGACGGTATAATCGCTGAGCAGGTTGGTGATGGTTGGATTGGGCCCGCAGAGGCGGCAGTCCGGGTCCTTGGGACGGCCCAGCTTGCGGAACTTCATCTCCAAGGCGTCATAGAGCAGCAGCCGGTCGGCCAGCGTCTCGCCGATGCCCAAAATTTCCTTGATGGCCTCGGACGCCTGCAGCACGCCGATCGTGCCGGCCAGCACGCCCAGCACGCCGGCTTCCTGACAGTTGGGCACGAGCCCGGCCGGGGGCGGCTCCGGATAGAGGCAGCGATAGCAGGGGTGGCCCTCGTGGGGTTTGATGGTCGTGAGTTGGCCCTCAAACCGGAAGATACTGCCCGAGACGAGCGTCTTCTTGGCGAAGAAGCAGGCGTCGTTCACGAGGAAGCGGGTGGAGAAGTTGTCTGACCCGTCGAGGATGACGTCGTAGTCGTGCAGGAGCCCCATGATGTTGTCGGCCGACACGTTCTCCTGATAGGTCTTGATCGTGATGTCCGGGTTCAGCGCCGCCAGCATCTTGCGTCCCGATTCCACCTTCGGCTGGCCGAGCGTGGCGGTCGTGTGGAGAATCTGCCGCTGAAGATTGGACAGGTCCACCACGTCCCCGTCCACAAGGCCGATTGTGCCGACCCCAGCCGCCGCCAGATAGAGCGCCGCGGGGGAGCCGAGCCCGCCGGCCCCGATCACCAGGACCTTGGCGCGCGCCAGCTTCTTCTGTCCCTTGCCGCCCACATCCTGCAGGATGATATGCCGGCTGTAGCGTTGGACCTGTGCGTCGGTGAATTCCATCGGTGCGGCGCTTACTCCACCACGTTCAGCTCGATCGGGTCCACGAGGACCCCCTTCTTCCTGAGTCCATCGACCGCCCGTTCGATTTCGCCGGTCTCGCCGGTCAGCTCAACGTCCATCCAGCCGGTGGTCTCGCGCACGTCGGCCCGCCGGACGTTGGTGACGACCTTGTACTCATGGCCGATCTGATAGATGATCGGTTCCTTGATCTTTTGTTCCGGGAAGCGGATGTGGAAGCGCAAGCTGGGCATTTAGTTGCCTCCCGCGATCGCCGGCACGATGGACACTTCGTCCCCATCCTTTAAGGTCGTGTCTTTGCCCTTGAGAAACCGGATATCTTCTTCGTTCACGTAAATGTTTACGAACCGGCGCAGTTCACCCTTTTCGTCGCAAAGCCGGCCCTTGATGCCCGGGTGCGCACCCTCCAAATGATCGACCATCTCCTCGATGTTGGCTCCCTTCGCCTCGACTTCCCCCTGACCCTTGGTCAGTGGGCGCAAGGGGGTCGGGATGCGGACCTTGATCATGCGTCGGCTCCTCCGTTCTTGCCCATCTTAAAGGTCTTTTCGAAATTCACCAGGCTGGGCTGGATACGAACGGGGCGGCCGACCGCGTCAATCACCGCTTCCTGTGTCTTGAGCCCGTTCCCGGTGATGTAGGCGACGGTCACATCGCCTTTTTTGATGATGCCCTGTTTGACCAGCTTCTGCAGGACCCCGATGGTCACGCCGCCGGCGGTCTCCGCGAAGATCCCCTCGGTTTGGGCCAGCAGCTTGATCCCCTCGACCACTTCCTCGTCGGACACCATGTCCATGGCCCCGCCGGTCTCGGCCGTGGCCTTCAGCGCATAGTAGCCGTCGGCCGGGTTGCCGATCGCCAGCGACTTGGCGATGGTTTTCGGCTTCACCGGCCGGAAGAAGTCCCGTCCTTCCTTGAAGGCCGTCGAGATCGGGGAGCAGCCCTCGGCTTGGGCCCCGTTGATCTTGGTCTTGACCTTGCCGATCAGTCCCAAGGTTTCCATTTCCTGGAGGCCCTTTTTGATTTTGGTCAGCAGGGAGCCGGACGCCATGGGGATCACCACTTGATCCGGCGCCCGCCAGCCCAATTGCTCGACGGTTTCGAAGGCCAGGGTCTTAGAGCCTTCGGCATAGTAAGGCCGGATGTTGATGTTCACGAAGGCCCACTTGTGCTCGCCAGCGATCTCGCTGCACAGACGGTTGACGTCGTCGTAGTTGCCCTCGACCTCCACCACGTTGGGCTTGTAAATCAGATTGCCCAGCACCTTGGCCGCTTCCAGGTCGCCGGGAATGAACACGTAGCAGCGCATGCCGGCGGCCGCCGCATGGGCCGCGACGGAGTTGGCCAGGTTGCCGGTCGAGGCGCAGGCCACGGTCTCGAACCCCAGCTCCCTCGCCCGGGTCAGGGCTACGGCCACAACCCGGTCCTTGAACGAGAGGGTCGGATGGTTGACCGTGTCGTTCTTGATGTACAGCTCGTCCAGGCCCAGAAAGGCCCCCAGATTCTTCGCCCGCACCATGGGAGTGAAGCCGGCATGGGGCCCGACGGAGGGCGCGCCTTCGACCGGCAGCAGGTCGATATACCGCCACATGCTGTGTGGTCCGGACTCGATCTTCTTGCGGGAAATGTTCTGCTTGATCTCCTCGTAGTTGTATTTCACTTCCAGCGGGCCGAAGCAGAGCTCGCAGACGTGGATCGCCTTGGTCGGGTATTCCTTCCCGCATTCCCGGCAGATCAGCGCTTTCATTTTGGCCATGACATCACCACTTCAGGAAAGGCTAAGGTTCAGGTTAAGTGTGTCAGTACGCTCAGCCTCGGCCTAAGCCTCAACCTGCTTCAAGTCACAAACTTCCGGCTCATGGTCGAACAGCTCCGTGATCGTCGGATGGGAACCGCAGAGCGGGCAGTTCGGGTTCCGTTTGGTCTTGATCTCCCGGAACGTCGTCCGGCGGGCATCGAAGTCCAGCATTCGGTCGGTGAGCGGCCGGCCGATGCCCAGCACCAGCTTCAGGGCTTCCGTGGCCTGGAGGGTGCCGATGATCCCGGCCAGCACGCCGATCACGCCGGCCTCCTGGCAACTGGCGACCAAGCCAGGCGGGGGCGGGGTCTTGAAGACGCACCGGTAACAGGCGGACTTCTTCGGGATGATCGTCGTGACGCGGCCGTCGAACCGCAGGATGCCACCGTGGACCAGCGGCTTTTCGGCGAAGAAACAGGCATCGTTGATCAGGAACTTGGCGGGGAAGTTGTCCACGCCGTCGATGACGACATCGTAGGCACGGATCAATTCCAGCGCGTTCTTGGCCACGAGCCGGTCCTCATAGGTGAGGACTTTCACGTCCGGGTTGATCGCCTCGATCTTTTCCTTGGCCGAGAGCACTTTGGGCCGGCCGACATCTGGGGTCTGGTGAATGACCTGCCGCTGGAGGTTCGAGAGGTCCACCAGGTCGCTGTCGATCAATCCGATGGTGCCCGCGCCGGCGGCGGCCAGGTAGAAGGCGGCAGGGGAGCCGAGGCCGCCGGCGCCGACGATCAGGATCTTCGACTGGGCGATCTTTTTCTGCCCCTTCCCGCCCACTTCGGGCAGGAGGATATGGCGGCTGTAGCGGGTAACTTGTTCGTCGGTGAAATTCATAACGGCTCGTGATGTGTGATCAGTGATGCGTGATGAGTCGGCTGGTCGCTCGCTCGGTGCTCATCACTCTTTCCCCATCACTGTCCACTAGATATTGAAATACTTCTCGATACTGATGTACCGCTCGCCCGTGTCGCAGAGAATCGTCACCACGTTTTTCCCCGGTCCCAATTCCTGGGCCACTTTCTGGGCGGCGACCACGTTGGCGCCGGACGAAATGCCCACGAGCAGCCCTTCCTTCTTCGCGAGCAGCTTGGAGGTCTGGTAGGCCTCGTCATCCGTCACGGTGACGACCCGGTCCAGGATCTTCCGGTTCAACACTTTCGGGATAAACCCGGCGCCGATGCCCTGGATCTTGTGCGGGCCCGGGTCTCCGCCGGAGAGCACCGGCGAGCCGGCTGGCTCGACCGCGATGACCTGCACCTGGGGCTTCCGTTCCTTGAGCACTTCACCGCAGCCGGTGATCGTGCCGCCCGTGCCGACGGCGGCAACGAAGGCGTCGATCTTGCCGTCCAACGCCTCCCAAATCTCCAACGCCGTCGTCTTCCGATGCATGGCCGGATTGGCCGCATTGGAGAACTGATCGGGCATGAAATAGGACGGGTTCTGCGCCACGATGCTCTCGGCTTCCTTGATCGAGCCCTTCATGCCTTCCCAGGCGGCGGTCAGAACCAATTGAGCCCCGTAGGAGGACAGGAGGCTGGCCCGCTCCATGCTCATGCTCTCGGGCATAACCAGGATCAACTTGTACCCGCGCACCGCGGCCACCAAGGCCAGGCCGATGCCCGTATTCCCGCTCGTCGGCTCGACGATCGTCCCGCCCGGCTTGAGTTTGCCTTGCTGCTCCGCCTCGTCGATCATGTTGAGACAGATCCGGTCCTTGACGCTCCCGCCGGGATTGAAATACTCCACCTTGGCGTAAATCGTCGCGCCGCCTTCGGGGGACAAGCAGTTCAACCGCACCAGCGGCGTATTGCCGATGAGTTCGACGATGGTCTTGTGGGAGTGAGCGGTCAACGGCCACCTCCCATATAAAAGAGAAACTCCAGATGGTCCCCGTCCTTCACGTGGGCGGTCCCCAGATGGTCTCGTTCCAGTATCGTGTGGTTCAACTCGACGGCGACCATGTGCGGGTCGATATTCTTGGCTTTGAGGAGGTCCAAAACCGTGGCGCCCTGGACTTCCTCCGATTTCCCGTTGATTTTCACCTGCATGCAACGGCTCCTGAGTCCGTGAGAGAGAAAAGAAGTTTCAAACGCTAACAAACTCTGCAAGCCCTTGTCAAGGAGACTGCCTTGACTTTCCAAGGGTTTCCCCTACAGTATGGCCCATTTTTCGTGTCCTACGAGACACGGATTGGGCAAAGGATTCAACGAAGGGGATTCGTGATTGCATGTGGAAGCAGAACTTCTTGTTTCGACACAATGAAGCGGTGCCGCTGAAAGAGTCCGAAAACGAGCTGTTTCACGATACGGATCCGGCGCTGGACAGCGCCGGTCTCAAGCTGGAAAAGTTTCTCTCCGTCTGGGTGCAGGGAGACGGGGAGGAGGCGCCTGAGGCCTACACGAACATCTATGTCCGCACCGCTACCTTGGACTTCAACAAGCGGGCCGGCTTCCTGCAACCGCTGCAGGGGCGCTCGCATCAGATCAAGCAAATGCTGACTCCCGGCCAGAAGGCCTTCCTCAAAGAGTGGCTCCAAAAAACGTCGCCGCAGGCCTGGGAATCGTCCGAGGATCACTTCCGCGCTCTCTTCGAAGACTGACACATGACATCTCTACCTGCCCGGCGTTTGGCGTCGGTTGTACTGTTGGGGCTGTTGGGGATCGGCTGGGCCCTGCCGGTCTTTTCGCTTCCAACCGCCGCCGCCGCGACGATCGAACTCTACTATGCGCCGGAGGACTTGCCCGGCGACAAGCTCGTGGCTCTCTATGGCAAGGCCAAACGCTACATTTATGTGGCGGTGTATGGCATCACCTTCCCGCCGGTGGTCCACGCCTTGGTGTCCGCCCATAAGCGGGGGGTGGACGTGCGTGTGATTACCGACCGTGAAAAGCTCAAAGACCCTAAGCAACGGGCGGCGTTAGAGACGCTTAGGTTGGCGGGCGTTCCCATCAAGGTCAACCAGCACGACGGGCTCATGCATCTAAAGCAAGTCGTCATCGACGACGAGATCCATACCTCCGGCTCGATGAATCAGACCACGAGTGGCCACCGCTATAACGACGAGCGGCTGGACGTGATCACCGACCCAGTCACCAGCCTCCGCGCACGGGAGAAGTTCCTGTCCATGTGGAAAGACCAAGTTCGGTATGGGGATTGGCGATGAGGGCCCTGTGTCTGCTGCGATGACAGAACGGACGGATGTGGTCGTCATCGGCGCAGGCGGGGGCGGGGCGGTGCTGGGCCTGGCGTTGGCGCAGAAGGGGATCAAGGCGCAGGTCCTGGAGCAGGCGTCCGGCCCACCCGGAGGCCTGCGCGGGGAGATTCTCCAACCCAACGGGCAACAGATTTTGCATCGCCTGGGGCTACTCGACAAACTGCCGGCGGATGCCACCAGACCGGTGCGGTACTTTCACTTCTGCCGTGTGGGTGGCGAACGGCTTTGCACCGTGGACTACGGAATGTTGCCGCCGCCGCACAACCGGGCGTTGGTGACTCTGCCGAACGTGGCCCACCATGCGATCTTGAAGGCGTTGGAGTCTCGGGCGCCAGGCAGCCTTCGGTACGGGGCCACGTTTAAGAGGCTGCTGCGCGAAGGGAATCGGGTTGTCGGCGTGGAGGTGGAATGTGACAGCAAGGCCATGACCGTCTCGGCCAAGCTGGTCGTGGGGGCCGACGGGGCCTTGTCGAAGGTGCGCGATGCCTTGGGCATTGCAGCCAAACTGCACATGTATCCGGAGGGTTATCTGATTGCCATCCTGGAGCGGCCCAAGGAGATGGAAGAGGCCCGCTATTTCGTGGGGAAGAAGACGATCCTCGGGGCTTTCCCTGCGGCAGGCGACAAGGCCTACCTGTTCTACATGATTCCTGCCGGCTCCATGCAGCAGATTAAGGACGCGGGTATCGAGGCGCTGCGTAAACGATGGCTGGCCATCGATCCGACTTTGGAGCCAATGGCAAAAAGTCTGGTAGACTGGAAGCAGACCGCCTACATGCCCACGGGCCGGGTTAAAGCCAAGACCTGGGTGGCCGATGGGGCGGTGCTGATCGGCGACGCGGCGCACGCGATCAATCCTCATGCCTCGCAGGGCCGGATGCAAGCGATGGTGGATGCCATGGCGCTGGCCGATCTGGTGCCCCGGTGGTTGGAGCGCAACGACTGGTCGGCCTCCAGTCTGGCCGAGTACGAGCGGGTCCGGCGGCCGCAAGTGAACATGCTCCAGAAATTGGCAGACGAGCAGGTCTTCTTCTGGAATACGGGCAATCCCTTTCTGGGCTACCTGCGCGACCGGGTATTCAAAGGCATGGATCGCAACAAGCGGTTGAGCTATCGGGTGCTGGCCACGACGGCCGGGTTTCGATCCGAGCCGCCATTCGGACTATTGGACCGGTTGATGATTGCCGGGTTCATGCCCGATCCCCATGCGGATCGGTTGCCGGCGGACGCAGCGGCGCGGGAGGCGTAGATAGAAGATGAGACAGGATTCAACGGAAGGGATCCCCAAGCACCTGCCGGCCGACGTGCGGCAAACACTCCGGTCTTATCTTGAAGAGGTGACAAAACTCTTTGGCCAGGCCTTGGAGGCGGTGATTCTCTATGGGAGCGCCGCGGGTAACGAGTTCCTGCCGGACCGGTCCAATCTAAATATCCTCATCTTACTCGCGAAGCAGGACACAGCATTGCTGGAACAGTACGCGAAGATTCATAAACGCTGGGGCAAAGAGCGCATCGTCGTGCCGCTATTTTTGACGCAGCAAGAGTTACAGGCCTCGGCGGTTCTGTTTCCGCTCGAATATCTGGAAATCAAAGAGCTACATGTCTTGCTCGCCGGCCGCGATCCCTTTCCCACACTCCACGTGGATCAGCGCAACCTTGGCCTGCAATATGAGCAGGAGCTGCGGGGCAATCTGCTCCGGCTGCGGCAGCGGTTTGTCGAAGGCGGCGGTAAGCAGGAGGCCATTCTGAGTCTCTTGCCCCTGTCGCTGACTTCTCTCTTGCCCTGCCTGAGGGGTCTCTTGCGAATCAAGGGCCTGTCCGTGCCGGCTCAGAGCGACGGACTTCTCGATCAGCTTCAATCACACTTGGGTATAGATCCGACTGGATTTCGAGAAGTGTTAAGCCTGAAGCGTGGCCAGAGCACGCCTGGGCCGCTGGAAGTGCCCAGGCTCTTCGACCGGTACGTTGCCTCGCTGGAAGGAGCGATTCAGCGGGTGGAGCAATTGAAGGCGGAGGGCAAGTGGTGAAGGCGCTTTTCACAGCTTGGTTTCTCATGCTGGCATGGGCTGGTTCCGCCGCTCCGGCATTCGCCCTGCCTGGGGAGAAAACGCCGCTGCCGGAACCGCTGGGCTATGTCACAGACCATGCGGGGGTGGTTGGGGTCGAGTGGAAGGCGAATATCCGGTCCGTCTGTCAGGATTTGGAACGGAAGACCGGCGTCGAGATGGTGATCGTCACAGTCAAGACGATCAAGCCCTACAAAACCGCGAACGACTATGCGGAGGCTCTCTATCAACGCTGGGGGATCGGGACGGCCCAGAAGGGCCATGGGGTGCTGGTATTGGCGGCGGTGGAGGAGAGACAGGCGGCCATCACGATGGGGCGGAGCCTCCTGGGCGTGATCACGCCGAAAATCTTGGAGCAAGTCAGCACACAGTACATCGAGCCATCGTTCCGGCATGGACAGTTTGAAGAAGGGCTCTATCGAACCTCCGTGGCCCTGGCCTCAGCGGCGCAGGAGATTCGGGTCGGCGATCCGCCCCGCTCGCATCTGAAGGGGCTGGGTATCGTGCTGACCCTCTTCACCGGCTTCGGCGCGCTAGCCTTTCTCTGGTGGATCAGCCGTCCTGACTTGCGCCATCCCTTTGGCCGTCTCCGGCGCGGCGAATATTGGGGCTGCGGTCAAGGCGGCTTCGGCGGCAACTTCGGCGGCTTCGGCGGAGGCATGGGCGGAGAAGGGTTGAAGTGAGCCTGCTTCGTTGGCACTCGTTGCGCAAACAGCCATTGTGTATTACAATACCGTCCTACAAGAAAGGGACGACCGATGGCGACCAGTATCAGACTTTCGCCGGAACTTGACCATCTTGTTTCTCGTCTAGCCAAACGACGACGCCAGTCGAAGTCCGAGGTCATTCGAAGCGCCCTCGCCACCTTGATGGGAGACGACGCCTCTTCTGAACGGCAACGTACCCCCTACCAGGCGATGAAGCATCTGTTAGGATGCGTTAAGAACGGCCCGCCCGATTTATCTCAACAAACAGGGGAAGCCTTCCGAAAGCTCTTGCGCGCAAGGCAGTGCCGGTGAAATCCACAATCCTGGTCGATGCCGGTCCGCTCGTGGCCCTCCTCAGCAAGAACGATCAAGCCCATCATCTGTGCGTCAAAGCGTTGACCGAGTTGACCGATCCGTTGGTGACGGTGTGGCCGGCGGTGACCGAGGCCATGTACTTGCTGCATTTCTCCTGGGAAGGGCAAGAGGCCTTATGGGAGATGCTCATCGAAGGCATGGTCATGCTCGCTCCGCTGGGGGATGGGGATTTCCTGCGGATGCGGGAACTCATGAAAAAATACCGGTCCTTGCCGATGGACTTGGCCGATGCGGCGCTGGTCCGGGTTGCCGAGCGGGAAAAGATTAGGAGGGTGTTTACGTTGGACCGGAAGGATTTCTCCGTGTATCGCCCCGCCAAGATCGGCAAATTCGTGTTGCTTCCATAGCGGTGCAGACGGGGGCAGCGGGCAAGGAGGCTTCGGCGGGGGCATGGGCGGGGAGGGGCTGAAGTGAGAGGCCGGGCTGGCCGGGCTGAGAAAGGGTAGAAAGGTAGTAGGCGACCCGCTTAGTCCCTGGTATGTTTTTCATACACCGAGGTTGCATCATGGGCAGGGTGGTCAAGAAAACTATTTCGCTTTCTCCGCCGCTCTCGAAAGAACTGGACGAGATGGCGCGTGAAGAAGGCAAGACGGTCAGCGCGGTGATCCAGGAGGCATTGCGGGCGGCCAAGTGTGAACGGCTCAAGCAGAGCTTTGTCGCGGCGCAGGGCTATTGGGCAAAGAAAGCCAAAGAGAAAGGGATACTCACCGAACGAGGCCTTCGCAAATACCTGCGAAGCAGTGAAAAAGTATAGTCAGTGGCTTCGGCGGCAGGATGGACGGAGAGGGATCGTGGTAGATCAGAAATGGTTCCCGGCATCTCCCTCTTTTTCTCAAGCGAGCGGATGCAGTCCATTGCTAGGAAACTGACAAGGGCTTATATTGCTGTCGGACCCATCCAGCTTCTTGTACAGAACCAGATAATCCCTAGTTAGGCGTCATCGGTTGGTGCCATGGCATTTCACAGCGAACCTAGAGTTACCAGCTTGGCTGCCCTTGCTGGGCTAGTCGTGGCCTACGTCCGGCACGCTGTCCAATACCACAGATATACGTGGGATTCGATTTTGGATTTTTTTACCTGGTGGTTCATTCACTATATTGCCGTGATTCTTGTTGTTGGTGTCACTTACGCAGTCACCCGTGGGAAGGAGTCGCTTTTGTTTGGGCGAAACGAGTCATTGCGCAAACTTACGATCGCGGAAGGGATGATTTACGGTTCGATAGTCATTATTGTCGCTGCCATCTCAATCTTTCTAATTGCTCATTGGGCTCCAGTCGACGGCAATGACTAGCGGGCAACAAATGACGCCTAACAACCACGTCGAGTCTACCGCTCAACATCTGCGCTGTTGGGTTCCATCTGCGCTTTGCGTTCCGGCGTCGGCTCACGTGGAACGTTAGGCAGCAGTCGTCGACATGGCAACGTATCAACCCTTTTCCAACTTCACTGCGCAGAGTAGAACGGTCTCTGCACTCATGTCCATGTATGCCCAGTTGGAGCGTGATTCGGCCGCACGAATCGAACTTACCCCAATCGTTGTCTTCCTGGCGTTCGCGATCGAGTCATACCTGAACTCCATTGGTGCAAGGCAGCTCGAAATCTGGGACGAACTGGAGCGGCTCTCGTGGAAGAAGAAGATGGCAATCTTGCACAAGACCGCCAAGCGATCGATCGACTGGGGTAAAGACCCGCTCCGGTTTGCAACTGAGGTCTTTGCGCTGAGAGACAGGCTTGCTCATGGGAAGCCAGAGCGAGTTGTTGGCCCGGTGTTCAATAATCAAGGTGACGCGAATCGGTTTCTGAACAACCAGGATTTGCAACCTGATTGGTACAGCAAGATCACAAGGGAATGGGTAATGGAGGCGAAAGAGCGGTTCAGGCTGCTAATGATCTACCTTGGCGAATTGTTTGGTCTTCACGAGTCCGATCATCTGCTCGCTGCTACTGGCGGACTGTTGGTCGATGATGGAAAGGATGTCTAACCTGCTGCTGCAGGTCCCGATGAAACGGGGCCAGGCTACTTTCCTGCTGACGCTTTCTGAGCCGCGCCGATCGCGTCCAGGCCTGCTTGGGCGCAGGCGTCGTCGAGTTGGGTGCCGGGGGCGCCGCCGACGCCGATCCCGCCGACCACTTCATTGCCGAATTGAATCGGGAGTCCGCCGCCCAGAATGATGATGTTCTCGTTCATTTTGCCCAGCGCTTGCAGGTGGGGCGCCTTGACGAGCAGTTCGCCCAGCTCGCTGGTCGTCCGGCCCAAGCTTGCGGCTGTGTAGGCTTTCTTTCTGCTGCTGTCCACCGTGTGCGGGCCGGCTCCGTCGCCTCGTTGAAAGGCCCTCAGGACTCCGGCCTTGTCCACGACCGAGGCGCTGACTTTGTAGCCGTCTTGTTTGCACTTCTCGACCGCCGCCGCTGCTGCCTTGTTGGCCAGGGCCAGGGGCAGGACCGCTTCACGCGGCAAGTCTTCGGCGACCGCGATGACGTTCCAGTTGATCATCACGGCCAGAGTCAGCAGGCCCATCCATTTTACGAGTTCCATCCTTATCTCCCTACGTTTGCCGTGCGCTTCGGCACCGGTCGTTGTTCGTCCAAGTCCAACAGGTCGGCCCAGGCGGTGATGTCGGTCCTGCTGGAATCCACTGCATCACGCAGTTGTTTGAAGTAGGCCCGCTTCTCTTCCGTGTCTGGAGCCCAGGTCAGGAATGTCTGGTTCCACCGTGCAATGTCATCGGAGCTGTGAGGCGTCGCCGCCTGTGTGAACCACTCCGTCAGGGCTTGGTCGTTCTGTGCATTGCGCACGGCGGCGGTGAACTGTTCCGCCGTGATGCCGGCAAAATCCAGAAGCCGTTGGTCCATCGGGCAGGGGTATTTATACTCGCCCAGTGTTCCAGCGAGACTGGCCCGGCACTTGTCTGTCATGCGGGCCAGATGGACATAGCCGGCCAACTTGTCTTTGGGGCTGCGGGGAAACTGCCTGCGAAGATCCATGCTCACAGCATCTTATGGTTGGTGAATGAGAGCGATCGCACGGCCACTTCTCCGTTGTCGTAGGTGATGATTTGCCGGCCAGCCGGCAGGTCCGACGACCCAATGCGGGTGTGGGTGTCGGTGAAGCTCTCCACGTTGGTGAGCTGGCTGTCTTTCGGGTTGTAGTAATAGACCGTGTAGCGGGTGGTGAGGAACTTGTTGTCCTGGGTCAGGGCGCTGTCCTCCACGTTGATCGTGAAGGCCATGTGGGGCATCTTGCGGTTGATCTGGGTAATCCGGTCGCCCTTGACCCGATAGTATGAATGCATCCCGTCCCCATGGATGGTCAGTTTGGGGCCGAGCGGATGGTCGCGATCTTCCCCCAAGGTCAGGGCATACTTGCCGTCCGCCTCCTCGAACTTGCGGGGGGCTCGGTGGACGGCGATCATGCCGATCTGGCCCTCCGCCCATTTCTGGACGTCCGGGTCGGGGAGACTCACGCTCACATCGCGCGGCCCCTTCACGGTGACGCTGCCCCGGGTTTCCTTCCCGTTCACGTTGACGGTGAGGTCTGCGGTGAACCCTTTGAAATCCGGCTGCCAGCGGGAGGTCTTTTCAAAGGCCCTTTTCAAAAGAGCACGGGCTTTGGGGTCGTCCTGAATATCGGTTTTTCCTTCTTCTCGCTTATACATTTCCATGGGTTAGGCTCCTTTTTGTCGGGGACGGTTATCTTGTGCACATGAAAAAACAGTTGATTATATCGTCGGTTGTCGCCTGGGACAACCTATCAGTCGAGAACTCGATGTTGTGAGAAATCCTCAAATCTAAAATATCGTTTTCATATCAATGCTTTATATTAATTATGAACAGGCCTAAGCGGACTCATTTAGGGTCTTGTGTCATGGAAAGTGCCAAATTTAATGGAAAAACGGAGGCTCTTAGTATATATTTTGTCATTCTACCTCGGAATTGCGAAGTCCAACCCAAAGGAATGGGCTGGAGAAAGGTCAAGGCGATATGGAACGACGAGCAGCGTCCCATACTGAAGAAGAAGAATTGAATCAACGGCGTCGACTGTTGAACTCGGCCCGCAAGGGAGATCCGAAAGCCATCACCAAGCTGTTCGAACTATACCAGGTTCGGGTGTATAGCGGCGAACTCCTGAGCAAGCCCAGCCGGATTCCGGCCTGGCCCACCGCGCATCAGAAGGACGCGAAGAGCCACGCGAAGCCGAAGGCCTCCGTTCGGAAGAAGGTCATCAAGCGGTCGGCTCGATCCACCCAGCGGGCTGCCACCAGCAAAGCTCGGCCCCGCCGGAAAGTTTCGCACCGGTAATCGGCTGTGTAGCCTGGTTCTCCGGCAACCCTCCTGACTCACATACATTGACGAACGAGAGGGGGCGGCGAGAGCATCGCCTCCCCCTCTTGTGTTATTGGAGGGCGACGCGTAAGCCGCCACCGGCGAGGTACTTCGCGATGCCTTCGGCCGTCTTCCACTCTCCCTGATAGACCGTGGCACTGCCTTCGTGGTCGATGCGCCAGGCCAGCTCAAATGCTTTGGCGGGGGTCATGCCGGGAATGGCTTCGCAGAAAAGGGCAATGACTTGCTGGTAGGTGTGGCAGTTGCAGTTGTAGACGATCACACGGGCTTCCAGCCCATCGCCAACGCCAGTGTGTTCTTCTTCGATGGTCTCGGGAACGGCTACTGTGCCTGGAGACTCAGCCATTGCCGAACATTCTAACAAGCAGCCTGCCGCCTGCCAAGCCCGGTCCTTCTCTCAGTAGCCTTCCCGGGAGAGCCACTGATTCGATAGTGCAATTCCGTCTCTGTCACAAGTCCTGGTCAATAAGCGAAAGTGAGGCTCAGAGTCGGTGACCGCCTCCAGCCCATGCTTTCGGGCGAGGCGGATCGTGTAGGCGAGCGAGGCGGAGGTTTTGACCAGGGCCAGCCCATACTCGTAGCTATAGCTCTCCTCCAATGACGAGAGCGATCCGCTGAACCGCTGCAACTCCCCGAATGTCCAAAAGTGAGAGGCCCGCTCGGCTTCGATGAGCCTGAGCAGGGCGGCCGGGCCGGGCACCAGCTTGTTTCCGATCCGTATCCCGTGGGACAGGTCGAAGAGGCCCCGTTGAAAACGCCGGTCTTCCCGCAAGGCTCGGTGGAATTCCGCCCGCCAGGCCGGGTCGGCCAGATCCCGGTTCACAGCGGCGATCGTCTCTTCATTGAGCGGGCCGCTGACGTTGTATCCTTGGACGATGCGGCCTGCTTTGAACAGGGCTTCGTGGTAGCCCCCCATCCGGTCAGCATAAGCCATGGTGCCGGTGAATGGCGTCAGTTGCAAGGCCATGTAGTCCCTGAAATGGACGGATGCATACGAATCGAGCAGGCGCGTGAGCGTGAGCTCGTGGCAGAGATGAAAGGGATAGTAGAGGGCCTGGCGAGAGGACGACGGGGAGCTTTGATTCATCATGGTACAGGACCTCTTCAGGACTATGCCGTTTCGAGCCGGTTATGCTACTCTGCCGCGATGTTCAAGCGGTTCACCCTCGGGCTCAACGTGCTGCTTCTCTTCGTTCCGCTGGCTTTGGCGCTGGAGTGGTTCCACGCCGATCCGATGGCGGTCTTTTTTGCATCCGCATTGGCGATTGTCCCATTGGCCGGTCTGCTGGGCAAGGCTACGGAGCATTTGACCAGCCACGTGGGGGCCGGGGTGGGCGGATTACTGAACGCCTCGCTTGGCAACGCGGCGGAGTTGATCATCGCCTTCGTGGCGCTCAAGGAGGGGTTGCACGACGTCGTCAAGGCCTCCATTACCGGCTCGATCATCGGCAATATCCTGCTGGTGCTGGGCTTTTCCATGGTGGCGGGAGGGCTGCGTCACGAACAGCAGCGGTTCAACCGCACCGCCGCTGGGGTGGGGGCCAGCCTCCTGTTGCTCTCCGCGGTCGGACTCGTCGTGCCGGCGTTGTTCCATTTTACCGCAACGGGGCAAGGGATAAAGGTTGAGCGTGAATTGAGTCTCGAAATTGCCGTCATCCTCTTCGTGATCTACGCGCTCAGCCTGCTCTTTTCCTTGAAAACTCACCGGCATCTCTACGTCGGAGAAACGGTCGGCGCCGAAGAGGCCGGGGAGGGGACGTGGGGACTACGCAAGTCGCTCTGGCTACTGGCCGTCGTCACGGCCGCCATCGCGGTGATGAGCGAAATCCTGGTCGGCGCGATCGAGCCGGCCGCCAAGGGCTTGGGTCTGACACAGGTGTTCGTCGGGGTCATTCTCGTGGCCCTGGTCGGCAACGCGGCGGAACATTCGACGGCGGTCATGGTGGCGATGAAGAACAAAATGGACCTGGCCTTGGGCATCGCCATCGGGTCCAGCCTGCAAATCGCCCTGTTCGTAGCACCGGTGCTCGTGTTTGCCAGTTATCTGGTGGGGATGCCGTTGGACTTGATCTTTACGCCCTTCGAAGTGGCGGCGGTCACGATCTCGGTGCTGGTGGTCGGCTTTGTCTCGATGGATGGCGAGTCGAACTGGATGGAGGGAGCCATGCTGATCGGGGTCTACTTCATCTTGGCGATCGCGTTCTACTTCCTCCCGGCCTGATCTCGTATCACACAATTATAAATTTTGAATGATGAATGCTGAATTGATGAAATCAAAACTTACGCGCGGTCGCTCATCGTTTATCGTTCAACATTCATCATTGAGTTTGCTACCACCGGTCCATGTCGATGACCTCGGTGGCGTCCCAGAGGTTCTTCCATTCTGCGTCCGCCGCGGCGAGTTCCTTGTCCCGCTCGGTGACTTCTTCGAGGTTTTCTTTTTTCGTCCCCGAGGCAGACTCGCCGCCGGTCTGCGCCGCTGCTTTCTTGCGCTTCTTGGGATCCATGTTTACCGGCATATGAACCCTCTCGTCCTGCAATTGACCAGACCTCTTCCTAACGCTGCGCCGGCCTTTTGTCAAGGTCCCTGCTGCGGGTCATGTTGAAGCCCATGTGCAAGCTCCTGTGCAAACTCATGTGATTGACTCATTCCGACCTGACTGCTAGAGTTGCGCCGTTTGGCCGGCTTGCGTCAGGACGGTCTGAATTCGGAGATACACTATGGTCTTGAGCGCCAAAGTCCTCTGGCCGCTGTTTCCCCTCTTGCTCCTGATCGTAGTCGTGTGCCTGACATGGGCCCTGGTCCATGTGGTGCGTCGTTCCAGCGGTTCCACAACGGTCTGGCTCCAGGCGGGAGCCCTGGGAGGGTATCTGCTGGCGGCGACTGCCGCTGTCGCCAGCGAACGGGGCGCCATCTCCGCCCACGTGCATCGGCCTTTTTCGCTGGTCACCCAGGTGGTCTTGGCTCTAGCCTTGTTCCACATGTGGGGGAAGGATCGGACGCTTGCCGCGCTCAACATGACGGCCTGGGGGGCGATTCTGGCCGATACGGCACTGCATTACTTGCTGACTCGTTAAACGTCTTTACAGTAGTTCCACCGCCACTTGGTCGGCAAAGCGTCGGCCTAACGCAGTCAGCCGGACACGATCCGCTTTCAACTCGATCAACCCCTCCCGTTCCAACCGCTGCAGCTTCTGCTCCCACTGATCCGCGGCGCCTTCCGATGTTCCGTTGAGCGACACTCCCTCGATGAGGCGCAGCCCGAAGACCAGCGCTTCCCGCTGACGTTGCGCGGGGCTCAATTGCTCCGTCTGTACTGTGGCAAGGCGGCCAGCCGATACCTCGGCCTGATACGCGGTCAGGTCCTCCACGTTTCCGAAGCGACAGCCGTTGAGATAGGACTGGGCGCTGGGGCCAAGGCCGAGATACTCGCCGCCTTGCCAGTAGAGCAAGTTATGGCGGCAGGCAAAGCCTGGACGGGAGTAGTTGGAAATCTCGTACCGGTCGAACCCGGCCTCTGCCAGGCGGAGCGCGGCTTGGTCTTCCATGTCGTTTTGCCGGTCCTGGTCCGGCTCAGGCAGGTCGCCCCGGTGCAGGGAGACTTGGAGGTGGGTCTTCTCTTCAACGGTCAGGGCATAGCAGGACAGGTGATCGGGAGCCAAGGCCAGCGCCTGCGCGAGCGTCTCATGCCAACTGGCGAGGGTTTGGCCCGGCAACCCATAGATCAGATCCAGATTGAGGTTGGTGAAACCGGCCGCTCGGGCATGGGCGATTGCAAGGTCGACGGACGCCCGTTCCGTCTTGCGGCCGACCTGGAGCAATTCGTTCTCGTCCGCCGACTGGAGGCCGAAGCTGATCCGGTTGAATCCGGCTCCGCGAAGGGTTTGCAGTCCTTCTTCGGTGACCGAGTCCGGGTGCGCTTCCACGGTCACTTCTGCTTGCCGGGCCAGTCCGAAGCTGTCCCGGACCAGGGCGAGGATTTCGACGAGCTGCCCGACGTGGAGCGTGGTCGGGGTCCCGCCGCCGAAATAGAGGGTGTCCGGCAGACGACCTCGCAAACTGCTCTGCGCCGCATGCAGGCGGATCTCGCGAGTCAGCGCTTCAACATAGGCTTCCGCCCAGTCTTCCCGGTGAATGCGGAGGTAAAAGGCGCAAAAGCTGCAGCGGGTGCGGCAAAAGGGGACGTGAATGTAGATGCCAAGCGCCATACCGAGCTTGCTAGGCCGGCCCCTTCGATCAACTGGGGCCGGAGAAGTATTTTGCCGCCCGTGAAATATGATCGAGCTTGCTAGGCCGGCCCCTTCGATCAACTGGGGCCGGAGAAGTATTTTGTCGCCCGTGAAATATGATCGAGCTTGCTTGAGCCGGCCCCTTCGATCAACTGGGGCCGGAAAGGTCCTTTGCCGACTGTGATCGTTCGGCCTTAACTCAAGCCGAGCGAGGGCTTCGAGAAATCCTTCACCAGGGCGATTTCAATTTCATCCAGCGGAGAGAGGCCGCGGTTCCGCACATGAGCCGACCAGGACGGATGCCGCCGTAAGGAGTCGAAGAGGACCCGCAGGAGTTCGGGCTTGACCATTCGTTCCCATTCCTGGACCCAGGCATAGTTGTCCAATTCGCCTTCATAGTCGTCGGGAAATGAAGCCTCGAGGCTGAAGCGGAACGAAAACGTCTTCTCCTCTTGAAACATGTCACCCCCCATGCCGAGCTTCGCTTGAGCCGGTCCCTACGATCGATGGGGCCGGAGAAGTTTTTTGCCGCCCGTGAAATATGATCGAGCTTGCTAGGCCGGCCCCTTCGATCAACTGGGGCCGGAGAGGTCCTTTGCCGACAGTGAGCGTTGCCGAATTGTGCCAGCCGCCGTTGCGATGCGCGGGGCGAGGTCCTATAATAGCACCCACATGGGTTAACAGGGGAGAGGAACAATGCCGATTTTTGAATATGTGTGCCGAGAGTGCCAGCACAAGTTCGAGATGATCGTCCGGGATTCCACCGTGCCTGCCTGTCCTTCCTGCAAGGCAACGAGGCTGGAGAAGCTGATTTCCGGTTTTGCCGTGGGCGCGACCGGCGTGCCTTCCTCAGGCGGTGCCGGCGGCGGCTGCGGCTCCTGTGGCGATCCGCGCGGCCCTGGCGCCTGTTCGATGAACTAGCAGCCGTTGAAACAACCCTCCAGATGAGCGAAACCGACGAGCAAGCCGTCCGGCAGGCCATTGCGACCCTCTCGCAAGGCGATCCCATCCCGAAATTGCTCCAGCAGGTGAAGCTGGGGAAAATGAAGCCGACCGATGCGGGCCTCAGATCCGTCACGGAAGCCTGGTTGGGCACCTACCAGCAAGTCATCGAGAGGGGCCTGGCGTTCGATGCCACGACCTTGCGGCGCCTGGACCCTTCGCCCCGCCTGGCGGTGCTGATCGAAGCCGGGGTGTTGGCGGATGACCATGCAGCCGTGGCGTCGCTCCGCAAGACGTTCGAGCAGGCGCTGGCCGGCGCTGAGTAGCATGATCATGCGAGGCCTGGCGGTGCTGGCGATCATCGGCCTTGCGACGGCCGATCCGTCGCTCCTCTTCGGCCAGGAGGTCGCCAACGTTCGCCCCCTGCTGGTGGTGGAACGAAACAGGCTCCAGTCCCTTCTCCCGTCTGATACCCATCTCCTTGTCGAAACCGCCGCGATCGAACAGTTTCTAAGCGCACTGGACGGGGAGCCCCCCGACTGGCCGCTGGTCTATGGACAGGGGCATCACGATCCGGGGCACGACGACCGGCTGTTCGCCTTGAATCGCGAACGTGACGCCAAGCGTGTCGGGAAGCCGGCGCTCCAGTGGCAGGTCATGTTTCTCTGGTTCGGCGAATTGTCCGGATACGATCCCAAGACCGGCGGATTCAGCGTGGCGCTTGGCCCAAAGTTCAACCCAACCGGCTGGGGTGTCGTGAGGTTCAAGGCGGAGAATCTCCCCCCCAACCTGAGGGCGATTCCGAACCCCAGTCTGCGGGAATCCCTGCGCAGGAGGTTCGAGACGGGGCAGCGGATCGAGATCGACATAGCCATGACCGGCCGATTGATCCCGGAGGAGTCGCTGGTCTACGACTTCTCGCACGAGGAGGAAGGCCGAGGCTTGATCATGCCGGTCGTGCGCATCGAGCGGGTTGATTGTCTGATGCTCCGCTAAGACGGGGGGTCACGACGCATCTTGCGCGCAGCGGAAGCCGGTCCCGCTCTGGCGGTCGTCCGGAAAGCCGTAATCCCGGTCGGCGGTCCGTAAACTCTTCGCCGGTTTCAACCAGGAACCGCCACGCACCACTTTCAAGAGCACGCCATCCGGTCCCTTGGGATCCGCGGGAGGCGCTTTGAGATAGTAATAGGGTTCGAACCAGTCCTGGACCCACTCCGACGCGTTGCCGGCCATGTCGAGGAGTCCATAAGGGCTGGCTCCTTCCGGGAAACTGCCGACCGGCATCGTCAACACTTCTCCTCTGAGGCCTCGCGCCTCCGACATGCGCGCTCCTTCGCCTGTCACCCAAAAGGCTTTCCACTCAGCTCCGTCTTTGAATTCGACGGTGCGGCCAGCCCAGTAACTGGCGCTGTTCGCCCGCTTCCAGTCCCATTCGTTTCCCCAGGGGTAGCGGCGCCCGTCCGGACCCCGGGCCGCCTTTTCCCATTCCGCTTCGGTCGGGAGTCGTTTGCCAGCCCACTGACAGTAGGCGAAGGCATCGTGCCAAGCGACATTTACCACCGGATGCTGCCTGCTGTCCGGGAGCGGCTTGCCATGAAACCAGAGCGTGACATCCGGGTTCACGTTACTGGGGGGCTTGTGCCCTGTGGCCACGACGAACTGCTCGTATTTGGCGTTGGTGACTTCAAGCCGGTCGATCCGGAACGCGCGGAGGGTCACGGTCTTCTGGGGTCGTTCGTCGGAGAACCCGTCCTCTCCTTCTGGACTGCCCATAGGAAATGGGCCGGCGGGAATGAGGACCATGTCAGGTTCGTCGTGCAGGACAGGGGAGAGCGATTGGCAGCCAACCAGGCTCAACCAGACCGAAGCGGCCAAGAGGGAATATCGCATCACGATCTGAGATGCTTCGCGCCGGGCTTTTTCACGCCGCAGGCGCGGGCGACTCCGTCGCGGTAGCGGAGCCAGAGCGTCAGCGTGGTCTTCAGGCAGACCAGCACCGCCCGTTGCTGCGCCGCCGTCGTCGCACAGCCAAGCACTATGTCGTAGGCGTCGTGTCTGTGTCCTGCCTCGACCAATTGATGGGCACGAGTCAGGTCCATTGAAGCTGGGGACAGCCCATAGTGGCGGACCAACGGATGTCGGGCGATATGGGCTTCGATCTCAGCCGGCGTTTTCGGCTCGGACGGATGGAGCAGTTCCTGACGATCGTTGAGGCTGCCTTCCACGAAGACCGTCATCGCCGCGGCGCCGACCATCCAGTTACGGTTGCCGGTCACTCGATCCAGCCAGTGGCGATAGGCGAGGCTGGCCGGCAGCAGGCGCACTTGCTCAAAATCCTTGGCGGGAAAGCCCAGGCCTTCCATCATCGACAGGAACAGGTCCGGGTGGGAGCGGCCCAGCGATAGGCCGCCCGTGTCCTCTTCGAAGATGTTTTTCGCCAGCATGCTCCGGACCTGCGCGGGCGGGTTCCGGCCGTGGATGCGGGCGAGCAGCACGGGAAAATCACGGACGTACACGGCATATTCCTGCTGGAAGTGAATCTTGAGCTGTTCCCTGGTCGCCAGGCCCTCGCTGAAATGGGGCCAGGCCCAATGGTCCTTGCGGTCCAGGAACCAGAGGAGTCGCTCGCGGAACCGATCGGGAGGCAGGGGACTCTTTACCATGCGCCAGCCTTGCTTTCGTGAGGACCTCTGTCTAGAATCCAGCAGGTGTTCATTGGAAGCCTACGCGATGGCAATGGGGTCGTTGGCATGAACCCGATTACGATTCAAAATCCGGACGATATCCTCAATCTCCTGGCCGAGGTCTCTCTGCGCGGCAAAGGCTTCACGACGGACTGTCTGCTGGATTATGTCCTCGACGAGGGGTTCACCGAGCCGATCTATCTGAACGCCGCAGGCGAGGACCCGGATGCCTTCTTCAAAAATCAGCCGAACGCCTGGGCGACGTATCAAATCCGCGAGTGGAAGCGGGTCCTGACCGTGTCGGGCGGATCCGGCAAAGACCGTCGCGTCCAGATTACCGAGACCCCGTAGCGGCGGTCCTCAGGCGTAAGCGGTCTTCTGTCTTTCCCGTGGCGCACCGAGTGTACGGGGTTTGGCAAGCAAAAGACAATCGGGCCCCAGTCGAACGGAGAGAGGTCTTGCGCAACGGCATGATCACGACACTCGTCGGTTTGGCAGTCTTGGGAGTCTTCCTCGTTTCGCTGACTGCCTGCTGGCCGGTGATCAATGATGTGGAGACCGGCAAGACGCCGGAATATCCGGATCTCCTCCCTCGTACCTATGCGGCCAAACCCGATCTGGTGTTCGACGCGGCGCTGCATGCAATCCATCGTCTTCCACGCTGGTCGCTGGTTGCCCATCGGCCTGACTCGAGCGAGATCAGGGCCGAGGCTGCCAGTCGTCTCTTCCGGTTTGTGGACGATGTGACCATCCTGGTGCGGGAAGAAGGGGGCAAGACGGTGGTGTCGGTCCGATCCGCCTCACGTGTCGGGAAGGGGGACTTCGGGCAGAATGCCAGAAATATTCGCGCCTTCTTCGAAGAGCTGGATACTCAACTGCTGCATCCAGCAGAACATCGGTAACGAACGAGAGCTGCCATGGATATGGTTCGACTGATCGAGCCGCAGGACGAAGGGGAGCTGGCGCTGATCAAGAGCTTGCTGGACGGCAATGGAATTGAATATTTCGTTAAGAACGAACATTTCGGCAGTTTGTACCCGGGGCTGTCCTTACCCTTCAATCGGCGCGAGGTGATGGTGCACGCATCGGAATTGGGGCGGGCGGACACGTTGTTGGGCAATTTGACGCGGCGGTTCGATCCGCACGAGGCAGGATGAGGGCTACTGATAGTACCAGCCACTCACCAGGATATCTTCTTCAAAATAAAGGTAGCGGTGTTTGATGGTAGCCGAGTCCTTCCAGTCCTCGAAAATCCATTCTTCGCGCCTGACGCCCTCTTTCGTATAGCTGACGTTGATCGTATAGGGTGAGCCCCAGGCCTTGAGGACCTGCTGCCTGGTCATGCCGATGATGACTTGCTTGTTCTGGATGTGCTTCTCGAACGTGGGGTCCAAGTAGCCGGGCAGGTAGCGCCAGGCCAGCATGAGCAGGAAGAAGACGGCCATGCCTGTGTAGATGGCGGCCCTGACCGGTTTCCGGCGTATCCATGGCGTGGGTTCGACCGGGACCGGATCGACCGGAGACCCGGCTTCGGACGGGCCGGAGGCCGCCAAAGCGGTGGGCGGTGGAGCATCCTGAATGTGACCGTGCGATGGTGTCATGACCCGGCGCAGTCTAACAGCCGTACGAAAGGACCGTCAAGCAAGGGGAGGGTGAAGCCTGGCAGGTCCTGTCGCCACCCTCCCCGACCGACCTCGCTCCACCCATTCCCCAGTGGGGCCCTGACGCTGCGGACGGTCTGAGGCCCAGGTTGGCCCCACCCGTCCAGGCATTGGGAAAAGAAGGAAAGGATGCGGAGGACTCATGTTCGTTGAGGTAGAGAGCAATCCCAATTGCGAGTCGTCGGTGTTTGCCAGGTTCAAAGAGGCTGGGCCGGCCAAGCGGGTGGTCCAAGTACGAACCGACGAGCGCGATTCGCAAGGAGAATGGTGTTGGATTACCGGCTGGACTGACGATCCTGCCCTCCCTCTCTGTCCCGCCTATGCTCAGCTGGTCGAAGATTCCGGGGCCGGACTCGCGTACCTGGTCTTTGGGGGGCTCTGGGGCATCAGGATGAAACCGGTTGTCTTAGCGGAGGAGTGGAGCCTGCTCAGTCCCCATCAATGGGGCGAACCCTACCTCTCCCTGGCGGACGCCAAAGACCTGCGTTTCGAAGACACCTAGACGATGCCAGTTGCGGGGGGCTATGGCCTGGAAGTTGGCTGCTGACTTCATCGTCCTCATCCATCTTCTCTGGATTGGCTTGATCCTGTTTGGGGCTGTGGTCGGCCGCCGGCACCGCTGGGCAAAATGGCTGCATGTCGGCGCCCTGGGCTTCAGCCTTTGTTTGCAACTGTTCCACTGGGTCTGTCCCTTGACCTACCTGGAGGTCTGGCTCCGTCGGCAGCACGACCCGACTCTGACGTACACCGGAGACTTCCTGGCCCATTACGCCGAACGATTGGTCTATCTGCAACTATCCCCACCAGTGGTGTTGGGGGGCACGGTACTCGTGATTGGCTTCTCTGTCTGGGCCTACAGGCGATGAGTCAGAAAGTCGTACAGTCGTCAAGGTGAGACTTCAGACCTGACGACTTGATGGACTTTATAGACTTTCGAACTGTTCGCTACTCCGCGTAGTTGGGCAGGGGAATTTTTTTTGCCTGAGGCGGCGGTGGCGTCTGGCGGGCAAATTCCTGGGAAAAGGGATTCAGGATCGGCTCGTGGGTGAGTCGTTGGCGCTGTTTGACCAGTTGAATGCTTTGCGCGCTGATCTCCAAGCGGTCGATAGGGGCCTTCAGAGTCAGGAACTCCGGCAGGCCTTGCAGCGTAAACAGTTGAAAAGCCAGGGTCCAATCCAGCCGGTCTTTGGCCTGCTCGCGCACGATGAAACGGGCTGACGGGGACGGCTGACCTTTGAACACCAGGACCCAAATATTGGAGCGGAATGCCGGCGCTGTGGGCTCGTCCGGTGGGTGGAACTCAGGCACCAGCGAGGAGATCCGCTCGATCGGCACGGCGGGGGAGAATTCGATGTCCACCAAATAGACATAGAGCGGCGGGGAATCCGATGTGTCGCTCAGATCCGTAACGTAGCCGAAGGAGTAGCGGACATCCACGCCCTCCCGTTTGTACGTGTAGACATCCTCGCCGTTCTGGGGGGAAACCAGTTTCTTGTAGAACTTATCCCAGTCCGAAAAAGAATAATAGTTGAACACTCGCAGGGCGGCTTTCCGGTCGCGGACGGCCTGAGGCTGGCCCAGCTTGGCGCGAAGCTCAACTTGCGTGAGGCCCAGGTAGCCGTCTTCGAAGATGGCGGCGGCTTCGGCCTGGCTCAAACCGGGAAGAAGCACCCAGCAGATTCCCAGCGCCGATGCCGCAAATGAACGCAAGGCTAGCCGTAGAAGGGGCAAAATGGACGGGAAAGAGGCATTGAACGTATGCGCAGTCACGAAAACCCTCAGTCCCTGCGCATCGTATCCACGGGTGTGCTCAAAGTCAAGGCAGGGGATGGTGACAGGAGGCAGGAGCAGCGCTCCTATGAGGGTAAAGACCGCGGGCATTCGCGCGGTCCTGTCTTGCGCAGCCTGTGGTTATCCAGTATAGTTGGAAATCTTCAGTGTCTGTGCCGGGTTACGTCGATATTCTCGAGGAGTGCATGGGGCAAGGAATAGATCAATCGCAGGCCCTCCGTCAGATCATGCAGCGCCGCATCGCCGTCATCGACGGGGCGATGGGCACGATGATCCAGACGCAAAAACTCGATGAAGCTGCCTTTCGTGGACGGCAGTTTGCTGCGCATACCCACGACCTGAAGGGCTGCAACGATTTGCTCTGTATCACCCAGCCGGAGATCGTGGCCGGCATCCACCGTCAGTTTCTAGAGGCGGGCGCCGACATCATCGAGACCAACACGTTCAATTCCACATCCATTTCGATGGCGGACTACAAGCTGGAATCTCTGGCTTATGACCTGAACCTGGCCGGGGCCAGGGTTGCCCGCCGGGCCGTCGAGACGGTGATGGAGAAGACGCCGGATCGCCCGCGCTTCGTGGCCGGGGCGGTCGGGCCCACCAACCGCACCGCCTCCATGTCCCCCGACGTGAACAATGCCGCCTTCCGAGCGGTCACATACGATCAACTGGTGGCAGCCTACGCCGAGCAGGTCCGTGGCCTGATGGACGGGGGCGTGGATCTGCTCCTGTGCGAAACGGTCTTCGATACGCTGAACCTCAAAGCCGCCCTGTTCGCGATCGACCAGTATTTCGAGCAGGCGGACCGGCGCGTGCCGGTGATGGTCTCGGTGACGATCACGGACCGGAGCGGGCGCACGCTTTCCGGGCAGACCGTGGAGGCTTTCTGGAACTCCATTGCCCACATGCCGCTGCTCAGCGTAGGGATCAACTGCGCGCTCGGCGCCAAAGAGATGCGCCCTTACATCGAAGAGCTGGCCCGGATTGCGACGGTCCTCATCAGCTGCTATCCCAACGCCGGCTTGCCCAACGCCTTCGGCGGATTTGACGAGACGCCGCAGATTATGGGCGCCGATTTGCGGGACTTTGCCTTGCAGGGCTGGGTGAACATCGTGGGCGGCTGTTGCGGGACGACCCCGGCCCATATCCAGGCCATTGCCGAGGCGGTCCGGGATCTTCCGCCGCATGTGCCGGCCAAGCCGGAGCCCTACACCCGCCTGAGCGGGCTGGAGCCCCTGACGATCAGGCCGGACATGAACTTCATCAATATCGGCGAGCGGGCCAACGTCACCGGGTCGCCCCAGTTCTCCAAGCTGATCCTGGGCGGCCAGTACGAGGAGGCGTTGAACGTCGCCCGGCAGCAAGTGGAGGGCGGTGCGCAGATCGTCGATGTGAACATGGACGAGGGGATGCTGGATTCGAAAGCGGTGATGGAGAAATTTCTCCATCTGATCGCCTCGGAGCCGGACATTGCCCGCGTGCCGATCATGATCGACAGCTCCAAATGGTCGGTCATCGAAGCGGGCCTCAAGTGCGTCCAGGGCAAGGCGGTGGTGAACTCGATCAGCCTGAAGGAGGGGGAAGAGGCGTTTCTGCATCAGGCGCGCCTGGTTCGGCGGTACGGGGCGGCGGTCGTCGTGATGGCCTTCGATGAAGCGGGTCAGGCGGATACGCTGGAACGCAAGGTCGAGATTTGCACCCGCGCCTACAAGCTGTTGACCGAGAAAGTCGGGTTTCCGCCGCAGGATATCATCTTCGATCCGAACATCCTGACCGTGGCCACCGGCATCGAGGAACACAATGCCTATGCCGTGAACTTCATCGAAGCAACCAGGCGGATCAAGGCCACGCTTCCTCTGTGCAAGGTAAGTGGGGGGGTGAGCAACATCTCCTTCTCGTTCCGCGGCAACAACGTCGTGCGGGAAGCCATGCACTCGGCCTTTCTCTACCACGCGATCAAGGCCGGGCTGGACATGGGTATCGTCAACGCGGGCCAGCTGGCCGTGTACGAGGAGATTCCCAAGGACCTGCTGGAGCTGGTCGAGGACGTGCTGCTGAACCGGCGACCCGATGCCACCGAGCGGCTGGTGACCTTTGCGGAGTCGGTCAAGCAACGGGGCAAGGCGGCGGTGGAGGAAGATGCCTGGCGGAGGGGCACGGTCGAGGAGCGGCTCTCGCATGCGTTGGTGAAGGGGATCGTGGAGTACATCGAAGCGGACGTGGAGGAGGCCCGCCGGCAATATGCCCGGCCGCTGCACGTGATCGAAGGGCCGCTGATGGCCGGCATGAACATTGTCGGCGACCTCTTCGGGGCCGGCAAGATGTTCCTGCCCCAGGTGGTCAAGAGCGCCCGGGTCATGAAGAAGGCCGTGGCCTATCTCTTGCCCTTCATGGAGGCGGAGAAGCAGAAGCTGGGCACGTACCAGGCCCAGGGAAAGGTGCTACTGGCCACGGTGAAGGGAGACGTCCACGACATCGGCAAAAACATCGTCGGCGTGGTGCTGGGCTGCAACGGCTATGAGATCACCGACCTGGGAGTCATGGTGTCCTGCGAGAAGATTCTCCAGACCGCGCGCGAGTTGAAGGTGGACATGATCGGCCTGAGCGGTCTGATCACCCCCTCGTTGGATGAGATGGTTTACGTGGCGGGGGAGATGGCGCGCGAGGGGTTCCGCGTGCCCCTGCTCATTGGCGGGGCCACCACCAGCAAAGCCCATACGGCGGTGAAGATCGCCCCGGCCTATGCCTCGCCCGTGGTGCATGTGTTGGATGCGTCCCGCGCGGTCGGGGTGGTGAGTCAGTTGATCAGTCAGGACCAACGGACGGCTTTTGTCGAAAAGACCCGAACGGATCAGGAACAGATCCGTCTGGCGCATCAAACTAAAACGGCGAAGCCGCTGCTGACGCTGGAGCAGGCGCGGCAGGGCCGGCCGACGTTCGACTGGCCGACCGTGGATCGCCCCAAGCCTTCATTCCTCGGCGCCAAGGTGCTGGACGCGATCCCGTTGGAGCGGCTCGTGCCGTTCATCGACTGGTCGCCGTTTTTCCATGCCTGGGAGTTGCGCGGGCACTTTCCCCAGATTCTGGAGGATGCGACCGTCGGCGCCAAGGCCAAGGAACTCTTTGCGGACGCGCAACAGTTGCTCAAGGAGATTGTGGCCGGCAAACTGCTCACCGCCCGCGGGGTCTATGGATTCTTTCCGGCCAATTCGGTCGGGGACGACATCGAGGTCTATGAGGATGACACCCGCCGGGTCGTGCGGGCGGTCTTTCACACGCTCCGCCAGCAGACCGAGAAGCCGACGGATCAGCCCAATCTGGCTCTCGCCGATTATATCGCGCCCCAATCCACCGGGCTCGCGGATTACCTTGGCGTCTTTGCCGTGACCACGGGCCATGGCCTGGACCGCCTCTGCGCGAGGTTCGAGAAAGACCATGATGACTATAACTCGATCATGGCCAAGGCGTTGGCCGATCGGCTGGCGGAAGCCTTTGCGGAGTGTCTGCACAAACAGGTTCGAGAGGAATGGGGCTATGGCAAGATCGAGCAGCTCTCGAACGAGGAGTTGATCAAGGAGCAGTACCGGGGCATCCGTCCTGCTCCCGGGTATCCTGCCTGTCCGGACCATACGGAGAAGCGGCTGCTGTTCGATTTGCTACAGGCGGAGAAACAGGCGGGGATCACGCTCACGGAAAGTTTTGCGATGCTTCCGGCCAGTTCGATCAGCGGGCTCTATTTCGCCCATCCCGAATCCAAGTACTTCGCCGTCGGGAAGCTCGGCCGCGATCAGGTTTCAGACTATGCCCGGCGCAAGCGGATGGATCTGCGGGAGATCGAACGCTGGTTGGCGCCCAACTTGAATTACGATCCGGCGGGGAAGCCGGGATCGTGAGCCCCGCGGAGGCAGGGGTGCGCTCCGAAGAGGCTCAGGAGGTTATCGGTTAGATGGAGGCCGTCGTGGTTTCCATCTCGGACTCGGCCATCCGTCCGGCCACAGCGGATTGGAGGGCCAAGACGATCCAGCCGTACCGCTCTTCGGCCCAGGCGTTGAACGCATCGGCATCGGGGAACACGAGATCCCAGGCCCGAGCGGCATCCAGGAGCAGCAACTGATGGGGCCGGTTTTCGCCGGGGAAATAGACCACCAGCACGGCGGAGTTGCCGATCAGGCTGATGTCGGTGAAGACGTGGATCATCGAGGAGCCGGGCAGGTCCACCGCCCTGGTCGCGGCCTCCACGATCGGGTTGTAGACCCGCTGCAAGAACAAGGAAATGGACTCGTACGGGGACTTCGATTCGTGCAGCCGGGGGTTCGGGGCCTCTCCAAAAAGATTGTCGGTAAAATAAGCTGCGGCTTCCCAGGAGGGCATCGATCCGTTGGACATTTGCGATTCGCAGAGATACCCGAGCCAGTTCCGGGACGCTTGCGGGGCAACGCACGTTGACATGGCACACTCCTTCGCTCAGTTGGAGAGCGTTTGGTTGACGTGGAATTTGAGTTGACCGGATGCAGTGCCTGGCAGGATAAAACCTGAGGACTCACCGGCGCGAATGAAACCGAGTATACTACTGGCGGAGGTCGGGTGTCAATGTACCACTTGACGCGTGTCAACCCAATTTAGAAATGTCCTCTTCTTCCCAAAGTAGAAATGTCCGGTTTTATGTTCCGGCCGCCGCCGCGTGTCGTCCACGTTCCGGCAACAGCCGT